>Ga0210040_10008221_pt1 | contig 12431 bp, 10 predicted proteins | sample CryGeyCG12114_NA_FD_185462 | JGI IMG/M metagenome (GOLD analysis project Ga0210040, IMG submission 185462) | Groundwater microbial communities from aquifer - Crystal Geyser CG19_WC_8/21/14_NA (SPAdes) (version 2) | ecosystem: Environmental > Aquatic > Deep subsurface > Groundwater | place: USA... | reverse complement strand
ACCACCTCCTCAGGGTCAGCGTCCTCGAACTTCTGTTCTTTGCCGCCCAACTTGACCCAAGGCCCATGGATCGCACCAGTAGCGGACCCAACAAGCATACCCAAGCCCGTGAATGGAATTGCGGTAACGGCGCCCAGGACAGTCCCTATTCCAGCACCAAGACCCAGGCCCGTGGCAGCACCAATCCCACCGCCAAAGCCCATACCTTGCCACGTGCCGCTCTGCAAGCGCTTTGCCATCTTGCTGTGGCCATTGGCTTCTACTTCCTTCTCGAACGCCTCCTGGAGGAGTTGATCACGTTTTGCAGGGTCCGTGATGTCGTTGGCCTTGTCTTTGAGAACATCTGCTGCTGACTGAGCCCTTTGGGCGGCCTGGGCGGTCTCAATTACCTGCATCATCTGGTCCCTGTCCGGCATACCTCCACCATCGCCTGAAGCCATCGTTGTTCCTCTTCGAGACAAGGGGTCGAAGAAGGTGATTTGCTTGATGACCTGACAGAATCAACGTCACCGGAAAGATTGCCCGAAACTTGATCCATGTCGTGCAAGGATGGAGCCTCCAAGTCACGAGATTAGGTCCATCTGAGTCTGGATCTGGTTAGGTTCCGATGAAAGCACGCCGCTGCAGTATCCTCCACTCTTGCTTCTGGGGCGCGCTCCAGGCTGGGCGTCAGTGCATGAAGCTGAACATCAACGCAAGCCACTTTCTTTCAGCTCGATAGAGATGGTCAGTTGTACAGCACATCGTACGCACATAAGGAGGCAGGCTCGCCAGTATGCTGCCCTCAACTTTTCAGTTCAGGGCCTGGGACCTCTCTACTGGACGCAATCGCGCAACTTCTGTAGCGTTCCGCGTGCCGATCGCTCATCGGGTCCTTCATTATGGCAGCGAAGACTTACAAGCGTCTCATTGTTGCCTGTGACGGCACATGGGTGAACAGTGACAACGGCTTTGTCCGTGACTCATGGCTGCCATGGAAGACCGAAGGAAAACTTGCAACTTCCTCGAACGTGACAAGACTCACTAGGGCACTACTTTCGAAGTCGACCGATGGTATTCAGCAGATAGTCTACTATCAAGGTGGACTAGGTAGCCAGAACAACTGGTGGAGCTACTTGTTCGGCGGCTATCTTGGGGAAGGGATCAGCGAGAACATCCGCGAGGCCTACGCATTCCTGTGCAATGTAAGTAACGCATGTTGCAAAGACCTGCGGTCGATGCTGACGCGGCAAGAACTATGAAGATGGCGATGAGATCATCCTTGTAGGCTTCTCTAGAGGCGCCTTCACTGCTCGAAGCATAGGTGGCTTGATCTCCAGTGTCGGACTGCTCACCAAACATGGCCTTGGCGCGTTCTATCCAATATTCAAGGACTGGGAGAACCAGACGACTCCCAACCATAAGCAGTACGAATCGGCGGCTTGGCCCATTGAGGGTCGCCCTTCTATCAAGGATGGTGCAGCTTATCTCAGAGAGCTCGTCAAAGTAAGTACTCCAACAATCTCAGGTCAAGACTTTCGTGTTGATTGAGTCCAAGAATAACCTTACACGTCCGAACATCCCCATTAAAGCCATCGGCGTCTTCGACACGGTCGGCTCTTTGGGCGTGCCCACTATCAAGATCGGCGGTTTCACACTGTTCAAGGACTCAACGCATGAATACGCTTTCGTCAACACCGCAGTGGCACCGAACATCGAACATGCGTACCAGGCACTTGCCCTGGATGAACAGCGCACGCCTTTCTCGCCCACGATCTGGGAGTCACCAGACCCCAGCCAGTCGTCCTTGAAGGTCCTCAAGCAGACTTGGTTTCCCGGCGTCCACACTAGCATTGGCGGTGGCTACAAGGATACCTCAATCTCAGACATAACTCTTGCCTGGATGATCACGCAGCTATCAGCGCATCTGTCATTCGATCCCAAGTACGTCGCGGTGCAAAGGGAGCAAAACGAACGCTTCTACGAGTCGAGACAGCCGCCTGTTCCGGTGAGATCATGGGCGATGGGCCTGATCAAGCGCTCCGATGGCGGTTTGCTGAACACATTGATGGGCCGGGGCGCTCGAACACCAGGCGAATATCGTGCCATCGACCCTGATACCGGAGCGGTCACGGCCCACAAGTTGATCAAGACCTGCGAATTCATTCACCCGTCGGTCAGATATAGGAGAGATCAGCATGGTACGGGCATATCCAAGGACCAGAAAGACTACGTTGGTAGTGGTTCGTACCAACCTCTCGCGCTCGAAGGCTTCGCTTATGCTGCCGCCGGAAGTATTGAGGCCAGTGAAGTAGGCGGAAAAGGATGGAAGGAATACGCCAAATGGTACGTCAAGAGACCGAGTGGAGAGGTGACATATATCGTTGAGGACCAGATCGAGGATGGCACGGCTGAAATGGTGCTGCTTAGGGGATGGCCCGGTGTTGAGGCAAATCTAGGTTCAGACAACCTGTCCTAATACCAGCCCGCGTATTAGCAACAATGGCAAGCATCGACAGCAAGAATACATGCAACAGAAATGTTTGGAACTCTGTGAATGGTGGTACGGATTTATAGTCTGCTGCTTACAGCTTCGACCTGATGCCTTCTAGTCTAAACTTTACATCCTTTAACGCCTTCGTAGTAGGCTTCCACTCATCAAACTGTTCGAGCAACAAATTGGCCTCATCCTGCAAGTCCGACTTCACGAAGTCCTCTTCTAGTATACCGCGCATAGCGAAGGGCAATATGTACGGATTGCTGCCGCTCGATGCAACATCCCGCTTCGTCAGAGGAACTCCAGGCATCGAGGTAGTTTCTAGTGCAAATGAAACAGCAAGGTCGTAAATCGCGTCGTCTTCGTATAGCCGTGAATGACCTTCGCCGCCATACAGGCTTCCAGCAAGCGGTGCTGAAAGTTCCTTGATAAGGCCGTGATCCTGAACACCTAGGTTGCGTAGCTTAAGAACGAATGCGACAAGATGGGAGACGAAGCTCGGTGCATGGATACGGCTGTCGATGCTGACGGCACGATAGATGTGTGGATGAGATATTGGTGCGAACATCGAAGATTCAAGCGAAACGAGCTGATCATCGATGCTGCCTACATATGTCAACCGCACACCGAATCTAAGAACGTCGTCAAGAGCAGCAAAGTAGTCAACCGAGACCTTGCTGGCTGGATTTGAGAACTCAAATAGTTCGCTGGCTGAGCCGCTTATCCAGCGCGACTTGTACTCGGGAAAGGGACCCATGCTAACGCCTGCCATGGCACATATGCTGACACGAGCGGTGCTGGCGATGCAACCGAAATGTATGAGCTTCGCGACCAACATGATCGCGACAGGAACACCTTGACTGTGGCAGGCGATGACGACAAAATCTGCTTTCCGGATCTCTTCGATCCAGTTCAGGAGCAATTTCCAGAGAAGATCGATTCGCTCCGCTATCTTACCTTCACCTTCAAGAGCCGCGGTCTTGACTTGGCACTCATAGTCTCGAGCCTTCGTGTATCGCCTGATGGCCTTGGCAGCCATGTCGGCAAATTTCATAGATGTGCCTGTTGGCCGGCCAAGGACGGACTGTATGAGAGGGGCAGGGAAGTAGCCATGAACGCCTATCGCCAGAGCGTTCTTGATCCTGGGAGGGTCTTTGACCAGATCCAGATGCTTGAGGTCCGGTTCTTTTGAGGGGTAGAAAAGGCGCGCTAGCTGCTGAAAGAGTGAAGGGTCCTCAGGGATCTTGAGAGTTTGGCGCAGAGACGGTAGAAGCAGGTGCTCATATGTCTTCTTTGGTGGTGCAGGCGATGCTGTTCTCGATGTCACTTCGGCTGGGGCAATGGCTGTCGCTGTGGCCCCTTTGCTTTCGACTTTCGTCGTTCGAGCCGCAGATTCGGCTTCTAGTAGTCTTGAGGCTTGGCTCTCTTTGCCTTTACTTTTACCACCCTTGGCATCCATCCCTGATGGAGCCTTGCTTGAAGCGTCCGAGATGACTGCCGTAGTCCGGGACTCAGCTTTCAGGTCGATTGAAGCTCGTCGGGGCCGGCTTTCTGATTCCGTATTTGCGATAGCCACTTCTCCTTCTCGGGGCGCGTCTTTTAACGATCGCGTCTCGGCTGGCTTGTCGCGTGACCAAAATACCCAAGCCGAAGACCTGTTTGCCGGTTGTGGCTGCGCAAGCGGTATCGAAGGATCTGTAGGATTGTCCAGTTGAGGTCGCAATTCCCCCGCCCTTTCATCCTTCGTATTGGGGTCTTCTGAAACAGCACTTCCGTTTGCCATAGTCTGGTTAACTTCAGTTGGAGATGCGATGGTCGGAGCAGATTGAGCTGCTAGAGCGTTATTCCATATCGGCAGCCAGCTTCGCCGCTGGAGGGCTGATACGGGCGGTGCCTGTTCTTCTGGCTGTATTGCAGGCTCATCAACTGTCGACTGACCCTTACTGTCTTGCGTCGAAGCGGCAGTACTAGCTTGCGCAGTCTGGTCTGGTACCGGCTCAATCGAACCAGATTCTTGGGCACCCTCTTGAGACTGTGTTGTTGAAGGGGCTTTTGTCTGTCTCGTATTGCTCCCAGCCAACCACCCGATCCATGACTGCGGGCCAGTCGATATCTGGACTGTCTCCATAGGTTTCGAGGTCTCACCATCGTCTGTGATGGCCTTTACCGGGTCGCCTTTCTGCGTGTCTGTCTGTTCAGATGGCTCGCCTGCAGCTTCTCTGCCGGGCACGCTGACATCTGCTGGTAATGGTACAGCTGCGGCCTCGTCTTGCGTATTCTTCCTCTCCGGCATGGCGTGATCGGTAGTGGTAGTCGCACCCACTGGCAGAGCTTTGCTTGGACTGTTCTTGCCCAAGGTTAAAGCCAGCGAAGATTTCCGAGTCTGAGTACTGGGCATGCTAGTAACCTTATCCTTGACAAGGGAGGCGGTTGCAAGGGCACTGTTGCTTGCTGAAGAGATGCTTTCCTTCGCAACTTGTGTTATTGGTGCTGCCTTGGCCTTCCTCGGCCATGTTCTGCTGTACCAGGAAGACCGATTGGCTGAGGCATCTTGAGGAGGAGGGTTCGAAGAGGACGTCGGGCTCGTCGAAGGTTGCGAAGAGGACGGGCTAGCAGGTGACTGCGGGTCACTTGACGGTGATAGCTTTTGTCGTTTGTATGTTCGCTCTGTAGGCGCCATTGGTGGGTATCATCATCTTTGGAGCATGTCGTGTAGCATCGAGCAGCACAGAGGACGTCCAGTGAGTTGTAACATAAAATGCCGCCTGCCACGAATGGGAGGCTGGTTGCTATTCCAGGTTTCAGTGTCTCACGGAGCGCGGCTGCCTTTACCGCGACGACGTCACTTCAGCACATGGCCTGAGGCAGGAATCCATATTGCAGCAGGCCCTTATCGATAACGCCAGTTACCACACGCGAAACATTGATTTTCAGGTTCACCTCGACTTCATTGCGACAACCGGCAGGACACCATGGCGAAAGCAAGGGCAAATCCTCTGGGTACGGTCAAGATTCCATAGTCCACGGCCTCTCTAATGCTACCAGAAAATCCACGATCTCGAGCCTCCCGCAGAGCAACGTCCCCATCATTGAACACCGACAAGTCACTAAAAGAAGCACCACGAGCCTCGGATGCCACGCCAGCCCTAGCACCCTACCGCGGCGCCGGCATACAGAAGAAGGCTAAAAAGAAGCAACTCACTCATACCCAACGTGTCCGCCATGAGAAAGACCTAGCCAAAGGAGAGGCCAACCAGGCCCGACTGGACATGAAGGTTGCAGAAGCAAAATCCCGTCTGAAGAAGAGGCAAGGTCGCCGAGCGCTGTGGGACGAGGTCAATACCTCGAGCAATGAAGAAGTGAGAAAGGCTATCAAGGCGCCTGGTCGATTTGAAGTGCTAGACGAGGATGAGGATTCAAAGGACGACATCCAGCCTTTCTATGGTGACACCGAGATCAAGGTGATTGGTGGTGTGCAGGTCCCTGCTTTTGCAACTGGAGAGGCTCTCAATGTTGCTGTTGCACCCACCTTGATCAGCAATGGCAAGAAGCCTGGGACATTTGGGTTTTCCCCGCATACCGCCGAAGCACCGTCACTCACAACGAGCACCAAGAAGCCCGGAGCATTTGGGGTGGGAGGAAGCTTCGAGCCAGCTGGAGGAAGAGATTTCGAGCCAGCTGGAGGAAGAGATTTCGAACCAGCTCGTGTAAAAGACCCTGATCCGGTTGATGAAATCACTTGAGCATGCCGTTCCTTATGTCGCTACTACGGCTGCTACCTTCGGGGCCGCAACTGCGTAATCATCCGCTCGATCTCTGCCAGCTGCGGTCCTGTAGCCTTGTCCCGGAGCTGCTCAAGGGTGTTCATATCCTTCGCTTTCAATGCCTCTTCGCCGGCTTTGTTGACCAGACCACACTTCACCCACATTTCGATGCGCTCCTGCGGCTTCAGATTGGTGCATTTCGGGATAAACGAAGAGGCAAGCCGAGTGTTGCCAGCACCAAGCACTTCGTTGTAGAAGGGCTACCATTTGGTCAGCATTTGACCACGAACACAAGTGGGATTCCAACTTACCTCCCAGCCGATGGGTGATTTCCGGCTCTTGCCAATTTCCTCAACATCGCCCCACAACCTTGCCGCAACCAAAGCACGAAGTCGAACCCACCACCATGTCTTTTCGGGCACCTTGAATTCGCCCTGCACTTTAGCAGCACGCTTACCATATCCAGATCGAACCAGCCGGAACATCGTTTCATTCACACTCAGCCCAATATACGAGCCGCTGCTATCCGTGATCTCCTTGTCGAATGCTTCCTGCATCTTCAGCAGGACGCTTGCTTCGGCGAATCCCTTAGTATGCATCACAGCATTCGGATCTTTTGCATCAGTCAGCAACCTGCTTGCTAATTTCAGCTTGTCAATCACCGCTTGCACCTGGGGTTGCTCCATCGCCTCTTCAAGCAGTAAGTCTGAGCCTTCGATTGGCCGGTCATCTTGGTAGTACATGTCCTTTAACAATTCCTTGTCCTGGTCATGCGCCGAAGCCTCGATCAAGCGCCCAGCCTGAGGTTTTGAATTGACAATGCGGAAGAAGGTTGCTAGTGGCATTTTCTGCTTGAGATGGAGAAGGACGAACATGATCAGGTCGGAATCGCCGGACTCTATGGCTTTGTCGAGTGCCACCTCGTCCTCTTCCATACTCAGTAGCAACGGCACTTGCTTGCCTGCTCTTGGTTCGTGGTTAAGAAGCGATGTCGCAAGGTTGCCTCGACCTTCCTCGTACGCTGCACGTGCAATGACTTCGAATGAGATGCCGTGCTTTCCTTTGAGTCTGTCAACCACGACATCTCTGACATTCTCGTCATTCCCGCCTGATGCTTTGACTTTCTGACTCGCCCAGTGCACATAGATCTTATTCAGTGGTAGGCGCAAGAATTCAGACAGCTTGATTGCAAGTAGATACTCTCTTCGATGTATGAGTCGCGTAATTAGCCGATCTGGTCGCAGCTGGCTGTATTGCGCTAGTGTCAAAGGAAATCCGATTTGATGGTCCCGAACGGCATTAAGCACACGCAAGGTTTCGCACATCTCGACGAACTCGTCGCTGCTGTAGAGGTCGAGCACCGACTTGCCAAACGATGCAGCCCGTAAAAGTTGTTTCTGGAGGGCGTGGTCAGGCTCATGTCCTGCAGCTCGAATGCATGTCTCGACAGCTTCCGGCAAACTTGCTTTGATGCGCTGGATATTCTCGTCTGCCTTTGGCGACTTCTTCTCTAGTAGGTCTATCGAGTCGAACAAGATCGATGAATGTGAATTCGAGCCCATCTTAAAGACATCTTCGCACTCATCTGGCACTTTCTGCAGGAACTCGCAACTCTCTGATGTGATGAGTCTCACACCATCCACGTCAGGCACAACGTGCACGATATCGTCATAGTAGTACTTCGCTGCCACGCCGTTTGGTCCGACCATGTGTATCTCATCCTCCCAAGCCAACACAACCGAGTCGTTTCCGCACCAGTAGATCTGATTCGGTGTTGTCTTGGCTTTCGAGTCGTATTCACTGTATTTGTTCTGGAAATCACTTCCCACAACCCACACCTTGCCATCCTCAGTAAACAGAGCTGCGAATCTGCCATTTGGTGATACACTGATATGCTTAAATGGTCCATCAGTCAGACCTCGGTCTTCAGCCTCGTTGACATCAAGGACATAGACCGAAGCGCCAACCGCAAGCAACGCTTCAACGCTTCTGCTCAATGTATGCGCCGGTGGGATCAAGTTCCAAGCATGAACCTCGCCCTCAGGCGCCCCGGCCAGCAGTCTTGGTCGTGGCTCATCGAACGAGTTCACGGCTACCAAGGCATTGTTCTTCAATAGCGCCACGAAACCATGACTCCAGAACCGTACGCTACTCACGCCAATGTCCTCAGCTCCATGACCGAGTGAGTAAGGATGGAAGTCTCCGTGCAGACCGAAGTAGACGTGGAATGTTCCATCCTCAGCGACGACGAGTAACCGCTCGTCCTCACTCCAGTCCAAACCTTTAATGGAACCCTTCTCCCAGTTGAGCTTCGATATTAGCTTGCCAGAACAGCTGTATATGTCGATGCTCGTTTTGTTCGAAGCGCCGGTCCGGTAACGCGTTACTTTGTTCGTGTCACGCCACAACGCGAGTGCGCCAGAGAAGGGTGCGCCGACACAATGGTAGTTCTCGAGGTCAAGGTCGCTGTCGAAGGTGGAGGCGTACAGAGTAGTCTTGCGATAAAATTCTGTACCGATTTTCTCCCAGCCGACTCTGGGGTTGGCGAGGGTCATGTCATCGATATACAACGTTGAACGGGCGGGGATGTGAAATACTTGTGGTATTGGCGTACGACAAGTGAGCTGGTCGTTGGACGGCCAATGAGAAGAACAAGAGGTTCACACTGCCTTCGGAACTAATTTTGTCCGAAGCAAGAGTTACGGGCTAGCGGCTCTTACCACCACGACAGTGTCACTGTTCCTTCCTTCTCCATCGACCCAACGATTACGATGGTGCGGTAAACACGTACGCTAAGTCTCTCCCTATCTTGGCTGAGTCATGATCAATCCGAAAACATGGACGTTCAGAACCTCCTGGATAACATCCAGGAGCTATCTGACCTCGAGCTCGGGGTTCTGCTTAGTCTAATCGCTCAAGGTCACTGTTTGATGACCACGGAAGACGACTTGGTCGACGATCTAGCAAACGAGCTGTCCTTGATAGTGTCTGAACGCTTTGGCTTGTCCTACGTAGTTCTCGAGCCGGATGACTTCGACTCGATTGATCGCTTTGGTGAATCAATTCTCGAAGAGAGAGGAACACAATTTACCAGCGAAGACGACCCTCAACCGGGTTCTCTTCGAGCTCGACTAACGAATATTGACATTCGGAGTGTGTCGAAATCGGTTCGAAGATCAAGCCGCGACGATGGCCGTCTCGATGACAGGATGATCAAAAATGTTGTCATTGCCAAAGGCTTCAATTTTGCGGATGAATATGTCCAGATTCAAGCAATAGAGATTATCAACAACAAACGATTCTTGTCACGTACGACTATGCACGTTGTGCCTAAGACGTTCTTGTTCATACCTGTTATCGCAGCATCTTCTAAGGACATCCGCTTGATACCGCATCTTAACGACGACGTCTTCATGTCGCACTATCACCTCGCGGAGCACGGCTTTGCCAACCTTGAAGAGCTCGACCACTCGGTCGTGTCAGACGGCAGTTCTGGCCCTTCCAAACAGAGGTCGTCCTGGGAGTCCACGCAAAAGAGCCGGCTCATTAGCAAAGGTGTCATCGACGAAATCCGATCATTGGGTGAAGCAGCAGCTATAACACCGGAAGTCAGACGCTATCTTCAAGACATTATCACATTTCTACGCCTCGAGCGAGGCGTTGATGGGGGCATCACACCAAGGGCAACGACTCAATTTGTGGCATTGGCGCAGTACCTCGCACCTTTACATGGCATCGATTTTGTCACGCCATCACTGGTCATGCTTGCTGCAAGGAAAGTCTATCCTCATCGGGTAATCATTGCAGAGCCTGCGAGAGAGAGAAGTATGCAGTATGGAAGTGAGCCTAGGGCTGTCGCGGAGCTACTCCAGGATTTGACGCCCGAGCTTGCGATTGAGGAGGTGCTGAACACGGTGCAGTGTCCAATTTGAGATGATGCTATGGGACATTCTTGAATTCATTCGAGGCATGGCTTGCTATGTCAATGTTATTACAGAACCTCGATAGTATCAACATACCACATCCGCGTCTAGCCTCGATTGGCGACATTGTCCAACTTCATGCCGCCCATCATGTTGTTCAAATCATCCTGTGGCACGAAGAAGTCTCGGTAAAAAGCCCGTGCATGCGCAAAGCCTTGCATTTCCCCTACCTCGACAAAAGGCTGGAACAGCTCCTCCAACTTACCGTCGCCAGGCCAAGTGCCTCGACCGAATCTCGCTTCATACGCATCCTGTTCAGTTATGACCTGTTGCATACTTTGGGCACTTTCATATCGCCAGCAGAAGGCATCCCAAGCGGTGGACTTGACCTGGTGCACACGAATTCTGGCAACCAGCTCCTGGCTTGTTCTGGATGGACCACTATACGTTGTATCCACGCAGTGGTGCAGTGCGGCGTCGCTGATCAGCCACTGACCGATTTGAAACAGTGCGAGCCACTTAATGTCGACATTGTGCTTGGTGCGCAGCTCCTCGGCAACTGAGAGCAGTGGCAGGCGTGCATATACGACCTGGTTCTTGAGGTGGAGATATACCGTCTGTGTGAGGTCGCCTAGGCACGCATCATGGACGACCATTGGCTTTGTTCCCAAGATGTCAAGTGCTGAGCGATATTGTTCAGTGCCGGTTAGCCAGTCATCTGGATCATCGCTCTCTTCGGCCATCCGCAGATATCTCTCTAATGTCTCGTCAGCATCTACCGCGGCTCGCTTGTATACATCATCCTCGTATCTCCATCGGTGTTGAGCTTTTGAACCAACCTGGCGCTCCTCACAGACGATCCACTCCTTTGACAATGTATGTGGTGTCAACTCACCATGGTTTGTCGCCTGCTCCATTGAGACGTCCTTCATGCGTCTTGCGAGGTCGGTGATATCTGTTGATTCTCGGCCTTCTGAGGGGCTTTGTTTGAGGGATGCGTTCATTGTTGGCACTTGCAATTTTGAGAGAGAGAGAGAAAGAGGCCAATTCACATCTTCTCAAATCACTTGCGCAGAAAATGGTGGCGACGAAGTTCGCTCCCTGAGAAGATCTTACTACGGTGATGCGGCTGGAGATTGGAGTGCCGCATCACGTGTAGAGTCACTCGAGTGAAAGCCGACAGTCACAAACTCTCATTGTCCGACTGACCTTAGCATACAATGCAACAATGGGGTGGGGGCTTTTTCGCTTTGTTGTCTTTCATGCTCATTATCTGCTGGGCCGCATGCTCGACTATTGGGGGCTCGCCAGCAAAGTATGTGAACCACAGGTGTTCGCAGCGAGCATCACCTTCTACAAACCTCAAGCTTCCAGACCACGCCACAGCTGTTTTCGGATATGAACCCTTTGCCACGAAACGGTGCCGCAGAGCATCAGCTCATTCACCAGCTCCGAAACATGCGACTAGGTGCTGAACCTGAGGTTGGCGACGCTAGGATCAACCAGCAAGCAGTGCTAGCGAGCATGGATGTTGAACAACTTGCTGCAGACCTGCGTCAGACTTGCCGGATTACCAAGCCTGCCTCGATTGCCTTTGATCCATATTCAGCTCACCGTGTTCCGCCCAGTCTCCTAGACGAGGTCAATGTACGGGATTGCCCAAAAATTGTCTGGCACATACACGAGTTCGTCTGGCCGACACTTGAATGGATCAAAATTTGCAAGTTCGAATTCAACCAGACCTATGCTGACATCTTATCAGAGTACCAACGATTGACGGACACCTCTGTCCACTGGCGCGCGGTGCTCGAAGCTGGACGCGAGCTGATTGCTGCCGCTTACCTTGCATATGAGTATCCTGATTATGAGTATCCTGACCCTCACCAGACAGCCAGAGGAATCAGCGTTCATCAGGGTCCATCTCGCTCACAGGAGGAGTTCGATGCACGGGTGAAGATCTGGCAAGTCAAGAAGGAGGTCTGGGAGGCCACCATTTACTTCGCCAACTCACCACTTCAACAAAGTCTAGACGCAGTGCTGTTGGTTAACGAGCAGCTTGATTTAACACTAATTAACGAGGAGCGGCATGGGCTCTTCGAACCATGGCAAGAGTTCGCACCAACTCAAGAGCTCAGAGACCAGATTGAACACACTCGACACCTTCCGAATCCATTTGATCCGATCCTTTTCGGCGGGATGACGATGACTGAACTGGCGCAAAGGGATGACGCATAGACTTATCATATTTGCTACACCAAGCACCTTTCT
>Ga0210040_10008220_pt1 | contig 12431 bp, 11 predicted proteins | sample CryGeyCG12114_NA_FD_185462 | JGI IMG/M metagenome (GOLD analysis project Ga0210040, IMG submission 185462) | Groundwater microbial communities from aquifer - Crystal Geyser CG19_WC_8/21/14_NA (SPAdes) (version 2) | ecosystem: Environmental > Aquatic > Deep subsurface > Groundwater | place: USA... | reverse complement strand
TTACTGCATCCTGGAGAATACGACCGACATTGACAGGGAGACTAAAAAGATGACGGAAGCCTGTCATAGCCTATTAAAGTCTATACTTTAGCTTGTAGGAGCCTTCTTATTCTTTGATTACTTTTCAGACACCCGTCATTTTCCGTCGTATGTGAAAACATGCAGCACACGTATACGGCATTGAAGCAACAAAGTCCTGGCAGTATATTGCTACCTACTGCTAGAAGCTGAAGTGTGTTAGACATTTTGCCGCCTCGAACGAACGCCCTTTAAGCCATTCACCAGTCCGCTTTTACTATGCGTACACTTTCCCAAAAACAGTCTCAGCATTGAGAGGATCCGACTGACAGAGATGTTTGTTTTGAACAAATACCCAGAGGAGTGGCTAGGAAAACGTCTGCAGTAACAGTCATTCGTCCTCCCCAGACATGACTGAGCTTTCATCTTCGCGAGAGATGTGGTGCAGTCGCTTGTTATTCCACAATACGAGAGAATCTAGCGTGTCGCGCTTCTTCCGGGTCCGAAACATGTTCCTGAGGCACCACGGTATGACTGTGGTCAGCTGGTACTTCAGGTGTGTACCGGCGCTGATCTCAACTGGGGTATGTTCAGTACAGGACTTCCAAATAATGCGATAAGGGCCCTACATATGCCGTCGAGCTTCTCCAACCGCTCTTGCTTTGTCTCGTAGACGAAGATGAAGATCAAAACCCAGGCAAGGACGTTAAGACCACTGAGTACAATCAGGAAGTTGCCAAAGTTCCTGGTAGAACGATACGTACGCGAAAAACTCAAACAGCCCAAGAGCTCCCAGCTTGGCTTGCAGGGATGGTACGAACAAGCTTAGAACGCCAGCTCCGAAGAGATTGATGAAGACGGCTAGTGACATGCCAGCCTCTACATAATCATGTCAGTCACAGTTTCAGGGTGGATTGATACAAGCATACCTCGGTTTACAGTTGGGAACACCTCAGCTGAGTACGTGAACGGTACGACACCAAGACCTGGAGTCGAGTCAGTACTCAAATGGGGCATCCAGTGTCTTTTAGACATCTTACCAGGAGGGTAGGCGGCTGTAAACAGGAAGACGAGGAAGAACAAGCTACCCAAGTACGCCGTGGAACGCGGTTCTATCCAGAAGCAGAAGCCACCTGCAAACAAGCAAAGTCCAAGTATGGGTGTGGAAAATAGGCAAAGGGTTCGTCGACCCCACCTGTCGATAGTCATGAATGCGGGTACGGCCATACTATCGTGTATGTCAGACTGATACTAGTGAGAAGCGCTATGGCTACATACAACATGCCAATCATCCACGATCCCCAACCGAGCCACAAACCATTTCTGTTACTCGCACGAACAGAGTCTGGATTGTCGGGGTCCGGCTGTGGAAGAAGAGTGCCGGAATAAAATCCGATGACGTTAATCCCACAAAGTTGCTGGCTGATCATGACTACTGCGGCCGCAGTGGTCGCTCGCCGAATACGCGGAACGCTGAAGAGATTGATGAGGCGCTTAATGTAGGTACTGACGTGTTCATTCAGGACGGCCTTGCGTTGCAAACTTTCGTCATTGGATTTCTTCTTTCCTGAGGGGTGCTCGTCGTTGGCAGAGGTGGGAAACAAGTTGTCCATGAGTTCTTCGGACTTTTCCTTGCCGTACCACTTGATTTTGGTCAACTCGTTCTGTACATGAATGAGGAAAAGCTCTCGTGCAGCTTGGACGTCCGTATCGTTGAGGTACCGCAGTGATTCGTACGCTCTTCTCCATTTCATCTTCTTGATGAGGAAACGCGGGGATTCTGATCCAGGGTGTCAGCGGACAAACAGTAAGACCATCATGCGTTGCAACGTGGGTTCCATACCAGGACAAGCGTAGATCAGGAACAACAGTGGAACCGCCGGAAGCGCTGCGACCGCAAGCTGGAGTCTCCAATTGAGTCTCTCGATATCGAACAGCGCAAGATTGAACGAGCTTCCACTAGATATGCGTGAGCGCATGAACAGAATGTGGACGAAAAGACTAATGAAGTATTCAGGCTCACATTACACCTCCGACTGCAACAGACAATTGCCAATTCATTACGACGCCGCCTGCTTGCTCGTTAGCGAATGATGCGCTCTATACATAGCGGTGTCGTGGTATGTTGAGTAGCCAAGAGGATGATGAGCGCACCTCGGATACTTGTCGGTGCTGTCTCAGCTGCATATATGGGCACTACCCGATCGTTAGGACCAGTCACACTGCTTTTAGGGAGGACGAGAGTCCACCTACCAACAGCCGCTTTACAGCCGATCCCAATGCCGAGCAAGAGCCTGCATATCAACAACTGAATCCAGTTCTGACAAACGGCGGCTCCAATCATCGGAATGAGAGAGAAAATCGCTGCAATGAAGATTACAGGACGTCGGCCCATGAGATATTCGTTAAGCGGATCGCTAAGCCAAGCTCCACTGAAGGGGTGTCAGCTGTGTGAGGTTTGCGGCACTGATCAAGGACACACTTACACCAATCCTGCAAAGAGAAAGGAGCAGGCGTTGATGATGCCGAACAGCCAGACATCGCGGGTTTGCTCCATGTTCAATCCCAGTTCTGGCGGCCAGTACTGATTCGCTCCGCTCATGGAAACCTGGTCCCATCCTCTGAAGGTAGTCAGCGATGTATGAACTAAGACATCGGAGCGCAAAATGGAAAGTATATACGAACTGAGTTATTGCAGCTACACTGCATGTTATGATGATGGTGCGAAGTTGTTTTGGCACTCTTACAAGTATCCTCAGTGGCCTCGTTTCCTCATACTCGCGCTTGAGAGCGTTCAGATCCGAGGCCGTTAACCCCTCAACATTAGGATAGTTGTCTGGATCTTCGGCGAGGTATGCCCCACGCAAGATGATTTCGGTGAGGTCGGTGAGCTTCGTTGCAGCGACGAACCGCTTGACCGCAGCGTCCAGATCGACACCACGCAAGGGGTTGTCAACATCGATATAATCAGAGCGACGACGGCCCATGCTCCTTTGCGTTGGCACCTGCGAGTCGCTTGCTTCGACGTTGTCTTTAACCTCCTGATCTTGAACAGTCGCCATGTTCAAATGTGGCTCACGACGGCAGAACTTACAATAGAGATCAAACTGTGCTCAAAGGTCAAGGGTGTCGGGACTGTATATATATATATGGGAAAGCGCGTGGCCAGGGCCACATGCGATGTTCCATGACTAGGAGAGGTGTGACAGGCAATGCGATCGACGCAGCTGCAGGCAAAAGCAGGCAAACGAAGTGCCCGCATTGTACTCCAATTATGGTCGTACGCACCAACTGTGTGATGTAGGTGGCATTTTGAGATTGACGTTGACCGGTGAACTGCAGCAAAGAAGGGCGTCACGGCCCGATCAACGAATAGCGGGGCCGCTCCCGTACCGATGTCAAACTTACCCGATGAGCCACAAGCGCTTGATTGGAGTGAAGGCACATTGACAGCCCCCAATGCCTTATCCCGTCATGCAGCCCCATAAAAATGAAGCAGCTTTCCTGCGGGGTCTATTCTATCGGTCAGCGGTCGCTCCAATCTGAAGTGAACCCGCAACATGCAATTCCTGCCCGCCTTCTATCAATGGCCGCAACGCAAGACTCAGCCTCCCAACTCTGTTTCGGTGAGCCCGACTCCGCACCCTCTAACCCACCCCAGCAGAACGTCACCTTAGTTTCCTATCACACAGGCCTTCCTCGTTCTTTTGAAACTCCTTATGCAGGCCTACGATCCACGTCCTTCCCCTCATGTCAGGGCTCGAAGTCTTCGGGGCTGTCGCTGCTGCTGCAACCCTCCTTGAACTCGCAAGGAAATGCCACTCGAGGCTGGAGAGGAACGAGAATGTGCATCGCGACATCAAGGCTTTACAACAACGAGTCGGAGTCCTTACAGATACCGTAACCCAGGTCTCCAACGTGCTATCTGATATTCGGAGCCAACATGACGGTCAACCCCAGGTCACTGAAGCCGAAAAGGTCATTTGGTACCGTATGGACGCGGTTCTAAAGCTTTGCCATGACAAGTTAGCAGAGTTGGACGATCGACTTGACCAAATCCTTTCCAAAGGATCTAGAACCAAGCTATCAGTCGTCCCATCAGACATTGCGCGACGGACGAGGGACTTAAAGAACTATGTGCAAGCGTTGAATATGCTCAAAGACCTTTTTCAGCTGTAAGTCTAATAACTGTCCAGTGTTTGTAGTAGCCAGGCTGACCTTGCATCTCAAACAAGGATCTTCCAACGCCAACAATTCACAGCACAGCAATCCATGCATCGCGACATCATCGAGATCCGGAACTTCCAAGAAGAGAAGATGGATGACATTCTACAAAACATCAGCAGGATCAACGAACAAATGCAGCACCAAGAGCAACAGCAGACATCCCATGGTCGATCCGACTCGTTGCGATCCCAACAAACACTTCTGGACGATAAAGTCGACAGTCTGAGCATTAATTTGAACAAGATTGCCATCGCGGCCACTGACGTGAAAGCGTCATTCACTACCCCTCGAACAGGCTCAACCTCAAACGTTAGCCATCCGCCGTCCTTGACGGGTTCCGATGCCGAGCGGCCGCCCGTCGATTCTTCGCCAGACATTACCCATGTTGAACCACTTCGGGAGCTAGCGCTACAGTTCAAGCAACAGGCAGCACATGATTTGGAGCATTTAAAATATAAGGACGCTGAAAGCCACCAGTTGGAGGCGATTGCCTGCTACAAGGAACTTCACGATGCGCACAAGGTCGCCTTCGATAGCTATCACGACATGAAGATGAAGCTGGCTCAGATCTTCGAGAAGCTCAAGAAGTACGACGAGGCGAAAAGAATCTATCAATTAGCTGCGAGACAACCACTCAAGTATGAGCGCGAACTCGGTTGGAAGAGTCTACAGTTGGACCCTAGCGAAGATACAGAGCATCGAGCACATCTCAGTCACAAGATGGCGGAGCTCTCGCTTCAGCGATTCGTGACCAGTAGCGAGTCATCAGGTTTTGCCAACGATTGGGCACTTCTCTACGAAGCAGAGTGCAACGCAAAGCGAGCTTTCCGAATCAGGCGAAACAAACACGGCAGGGACCACGCAGATTGTAAGGAGAGCGCACGGCTCCTATGCAGCATTTACAACAATCTTCCTGACAAGCGCATGTACTCTGAGACATACGATAACATGTACCTGATAGACGACGACCACCGCAACGTCCTACTGGCCGTCCAATCCGGAAGCAATTCGTCACGCTCTCGATCACTTGTGCCGAGTGATCATTCAAGCCTTTCTGAAGCTGTCAAGAATCACGATGTACCGATTGAGGACGTACGCGCCATCATGAGCAACGCGACTCTGACTGATTTAGAGCATGTCGTGGCCGGTAAATCCGTGGTCATGGTAGCTATGGACTGCGTAAAGTGCAACAAATGCGCTCGGTGTACCGCCATACTCGATAAGCTTTTTAGACTTGGAGCAGACCGGAACGCGCCCCTAGCATACGCCGTCAAGAAGGACAGGATCGCCGACTGCCAATTTCTACTCGACCATGACGCCGACATCGACTGGCTCGATGCCAACAGACTCACGCCGCTCATGCACGCCATCAAGCACGAAAACCCCCAGGTAACCGCATATCTGCTCAGTCAAAACGCCGACATCAACGTCCGAGGCGAAAAGGGCCAGACCGCTCTCCACATTGCCACGCAAACCCGCAACGAAGAGGTCTTCAAGCTGATACTCAAAGCCGACAACCTCAATCCTGACGCACGAGACGATAACGGCTTGACAGCGCTCCATCACGCTGCCAAACAGGACAATGTCAGATTCGCCAAAAGACTCGCCCGTGCGGGCGCAGATCTTGACATCAAGGACAGAAGCGCAACGCAACGTACAGCACTGTGGATCGCCGTCAAAGAAGACAAGCACGAACTCGCGGAAGCGCTTCTGAAGGAGGGAGCGCAGGTCGACTTGAGCACCCTGCCTCGTGCATCAAGGGACATTCGCAATCTGCTGCATACTCATCAACGCCGGAACGCGGGATCGAGCTCAGTGACCTGAAGCTATTCTCACACGTAAAGCGCTCACTCAACTTGATACCCATACTTACCTCGCGTCACCACGAGTATCAGCAGACGTCCACGATACTACTCACTACGCCTGAGTACTGACGCTGCTATGCCAACGCCGAAGAGCTCATCGGGACGACCCCAAGCAATCCAGCACAGACGACGACCTTGTCAAGCTAGTATCGAGCAAGACACAGGCCGAAGACGCTGGTAGTAGGCAGTCAGTTGAAAGACCCAAAGCGGCCCACTACAGGCAGCGATCCTCCCAAGCCTCGACATCGACTCAAAACACAAGCAGAGAAATGTCTTCTGCAACTTGTCGTTGGCCTGGGCCAAATCCAAGCACCCATGAAACCAATATAGCCGATCCCGCACGTTGCACGACGAGCAATCACACGTCTCCTGGCTGCTGGCCTGAGCAGAGTAACAGTGACAAAGAGAGACACAAGACGTGAACGGCGAGGGATTGAGCTTGAGCGCCTCAGCATAGGACGTTGCTCGAGAGAAAGATGTTCGAGGGAAGCGCGGTGTCGCGGACGACAGGTAACTGTCATACAGTTGACGAGCATGGCATCATTCACGACATGGCCATCACGCACGTCTTTTGCAAGTCGCGAGGACAGCGCCAATATTGCAGTCGCGATCTGAGTTCCCATGTATTAGAGCCAGCTAGGCATACGTCGAGTCGGAACTGAGGTTGTTAGATACTTGAAGAAAATACCATACTATTAAAGACTAAATGTCGGAGTAAATTTTCACTATAAACCACCTTATGGTGAGCCTCACGCCAGACATATGAACAGGAATCCCGCTGTATTCTAGCTAGCTTCGCAAGTCGCCAGCCTGTATTATCATTACGTCAAAATATCTATCTGATCAAAATCTATACATCGAAGCCAATTACTCTCCCTCCACAACCACGACAACCACCTCCTTTCTTCCTATCCTCCCTTCCAACCCATACCCAAACACCTTCCCAATGCCCTCTTTTCCTCTCACAGTCACTCATCTACTTCCTCCTACTCACAATCTTCGTAACCGCATGCCTCACAACCGTGCCCGCCTTCTCCGTCTCCTTCTTCGTCAGCCCACTGGTCACACACACTTTGAGCGCGGGTTGGGGCTGCCATCCCGCGTCGCGGGGGTTGGTGCCGAGGCCGAGGGGGAAAGCTTTGAGGCGGGTGATTAGGACGTTGTTTGCAAGGCACTGTATAACATTAGCGAGATTACTAGAGGGGGAGAGGGATGTGACTTACCTCGTCAACAACGTCTCGAAGAATCTGGTTCTGGTCGTCGATGGAAAGTTTCTTGGTTTCCACGACTTCAGGCTTGAAGGTGAGTAGTATCATCGGATTATCCACCGCGCTATGCGTCTTGACCCAATCGCTCCTCGGATCCAATTGCGCGCGCATAGCCTTGATGTTTTCTCTCAGACTTGTCAAGATCTCCGGCTGTTCCTGCAGTAATGATATCGTCTCGCTCGCCGTAGTCGATAGTAGAGCGGGGAGAGCAGCAGAATAGGTGTATGATGCGGAAGAAATGCGCTGATGCTCGACGACTTCTTCATTGCCGGCGCAGAAACCTCCTGCGGCGCAAAGGGGACCGGATAGGGAGCCGATGATCATGTCTATTTCCGTTGCATCGACGTTCTGGGCTTCGGTGACGCCGCGGCCGGTGCGGCCGAGGACGCCATAGGACCATGTTTCGTCGAGGATGAGGCGGAATTTGTATTTGAGCTTGAGCTCGACCTGGCATGTTGTCAATAAACGCTCTTTAAATTTATCGCACACTCTCTGTGAGAGCAACATGACTCACCAGTTTCGGCAGGTTAACGACATCCCCAATATTCTCAAACAGCCCCTCGGTGATGATGAAGCGCCTCGTGAGCGGTTTCTTAGCCTGCTCCTTGACCACCTTCTTCAACACGTTCTCCAGATCCTCCATGTCGTTGTGCTCGTACCACCGTATCGTGCTCCTGCTAATCTGCATGCCCTTCCTGACCGCATAGTTGACCGCTTTGTCCGCGACAATGATGTCGCCGCGCTTGCAGAACGAGGGAATGACGCTGGATATCGTGGAGAAGGACTGCGCGTAGATGATACACGCCGGGACGCCGAGATGTGCTGCCACGTCTGCCTCGGTCTTCATGTGTACGTCCTGCGTGCCGTAGAAGCCCGGGGGACCACATGGGCCGACACCATAGGTGCGCAGGGTCTGGATGGCCTTCTCTTTGAGCGTCTCGTTTGCGATGAAGTTGTAGTAGTTGTACGAGGCGAGGTTCGTGACGGTGCGGCCGTTGGAGAGCTTCGATTTGGGTCCTGTAGGTCTGGGCGGGTGTCAGTATGCGTAGTACTACGATTGCCTAGAGTATGTATTGCGCCATACCCCACAATGACAGGTCGCTTCTCGTTGTCGAGCTCTTCGTGAGCAGTAGGCGCGGCTACGAGCGGCTCTGGCGTCCAGTCGTCGACCAATTCATCGATCTCCTATTCCGCCATCAGTACTCACGGTCTCCATTGCTTCGACTAGGCGCATGGCATACCGCATCCGTGAGCTGCACCTTCTTTTGTGTGCTGTACTTCGGCGCGAGCAGATACCTCACGGCAAAGAGGAACAGGAACAGCTCAATGGCGCTTCGTACGGGGTCATTCTGGTAGCTCGACTTGATGTAGCGCACGGCAATGGAGGACCCGGGTAACCGCTGGAAATGCGCATTCGCGTCGGTGAAGAAGCGCGCTGTCGCATTCTGCACGTCATGTAGGTCCATGGTGGAGGATATTGAGGCAGTACGGAGTAGTGGTGGCAGACAATAATTCCACCTCGAGTTTCGGGGGTCTGCGGCGAGGCGCGGAGGTGCAGCGCGAGACGTCAGCACCAAATACGACGGGCTCATTTCGCCATCTCACGTGCACCTCAGCGTTGTGCGTCTAAACAACAACATGCCGTAACTGCAAACGGCCCAGACAGATTCAGACAGCAATTCAGGCATGAGAACAACAGTTGTGGCGTTAAGACATCCATATATTTATAAGCTATGCAACCTCTCTCTAATCATGTTCGCCAGTCCAACCCAAAACAAAACCCAGCGTAGTATATGTGCAGTCAAACCCGCGCTTTCCGGCGGGCCTAGTTGTTCAAAAAGAGAGAAAAGTCGAGGAGAGCGTCTGGTTCCGCCCCAACACCGTAAAACGAAGGAAATGCTAATGCTGAAGATTACAATCGATGGGACTCGACGGCCACCATGCTCGTGCTTCCACCGTGTTGTACATTATAAGGTGCTCAGGCTGCTGATCACCGAAAAACAATCGCTTTTCGTCTAATACGCCATGTATCGACGGAATTTGTTTGACGCGCCCTCCGTAGTGTCAGCAGCGCCGCCAGCATCACCCGTTGCAGCACCGCCTTGAAACTCTGGACATTTCTCCTGGAGACACTTTCCTGTAACCTTGGCGTTGGTGTTGTTGTTGTTGTATCCAGTAGGCTGAAGAATCTCCATGGGCAACATGTCGCCGACATCGAGCTTGATTTGCTTGCCAGCGACGATCGGTCCGACGATCAAAGCGAGAAAAACGACCAGAATCACGAAGTAGAGAATGGCGTAGCGGATGACTCTGCGTTTCCGAAGCTTGGTCTGCTTCAGCGAGTAGATGGGAGGGCGGATTTGACGACTGTAATGAGTTAGATATGTTGAAACAAAAGGAGTGAAATGACGTACCTTGGTCGTAGCCAGAACAACATGACAGAGTGGAACTTGTCGGCGTATGGGACGAGGATCACCGGAAGCATGAAAAAGAGCAGAACATGCCCCAAGATGAAATCGGCAGCGAACATGCCGAGCTCTGTGATCTTGCAGAGAAACTCACGGCCTGGCTGTGAAATTGTGTGCCAGCCCATGGTGTACCATTTACCAGTCCACCAGGCGATGTTGGCCGTGTCGGCCTTGAATTCTCGGGTCAGTGCCAGCGAAATGATGAGTTTGAAGAAGAATCGCTGGATGGCTACCACGGCGATCATGCCGGAGAGCGCCCTTGGGAAGCTGAAGCCTTCCAAGAACATCATGACCACGAAGAATATGAGGAGCATGATGACGGCGATGGCGTGCGCAATAGCAGCGAGGACGGCACCAAACTTCTTGCAGCACATGCTGAGGAGAGGGCCAGCGCAGCAGGCCAAGGCGAAGAAGCCACCAAGTACACCCGCGTTGACGGCGATCGGGCCGAAGGCAATGATGCCAACACGAACCAAAGCACCGGACGCTTTCGGGTCTTTCAAGTCGGCTGCCTCATTCTCCTTGTGCCGCGTGTTGGTAACACCTGTTTGGGCGTTGATAAACAGGTAGGGAATAAGCGTAATGGCGACGAGGACAAGAGGACCAAAGATCTCGCTTAGGAAGATGTTCGTGAAAGAGGCACGAGGAACGTCTCCAGAGAGTTTGGCAGTCGGGTCTCCAAGAACCTTACGCTTGTAACCGGTCAGACGAGTTCTCGAAAGTCGGCAGTATCCAATCCACGAGGCGCTGTGGGAACGAGTGTTGCCACGAGACAACCAGCGAAGGTATTCCCTGTAGTCGATGAAGAAGTCGTCCCACGAGAACTGGTGAGGGTTGAACAGGAACGGAGCCAGGCAGAGAGATAGCAGGGACGCCCAGAAGTAGATCAACCATGGTCCCCACACAGTGATGGTAGCGAACAGCAACATCATCAAGGATCGAGCACCAAGATAAATTGAGGGTCCAGCAAAACGTGAGTACAGGATACCAAAGGGAATACGGGCAGTGGCGAAACCACGACCAGTACCAATGTATCGGGCACCACCGAAGGACAAGTTCGTCTGCAGAGCGTTGGCGTAGATCTGGGTGACGAAAACCTCGAAGAAGGGTGATCCGGAGGAGAAGTGCTTCGCCAGGCGTGTCATGGCACGCCAGAATCCTCGTGATGTCAACTCTTGCACCACAAGTGGCACAAAGGAGATGAAGAAGACGATGAAGATGGACACAATACAACGCGAGACCCAGTCGAAGACGGGAACCAGGTTGGCACAGCCGTTGGGCCACAGAGGATCGGTGGGGGGGAGGTCCTTGTTGAAAGCGCATAGGATGGTCTCGTGGTTGAGGGCTCCGAGGTTGAGGAGAACGAACATGAAGCACTGCACCGACAGCATGATGAACATGTTGTTGATGTGGAAACCAGGATGGGCGTAGTAGAAGGACAAGAACCGGTCCAGAGGCAGCTGGGTGCCCATGTAGTAGTACTCGCGAGACAACATCTGCTCGCCCATACCAGTACCGATCTTGGTGGTGAAGTTGAGCACGGATCCAAAACCAAGATCACGACCCTTACCACACTGGTAGTACTCGCAATGCTTTATGCGACCACCACGGAGAAGAGCGTTCATACCAGCGTAGATATCTTCGTTGAGATGCAGTCCCTTCTGGGCCTTCGAGACACCACCACGAGTGGTCATGAAAATACCGTTGAGGAAATCGGGATGACCGTAATGGAGCTTACCACCGATCTGAGCCAGAGTACGTGCAAACATGGTACCGAATGTTTGTTCCTTGCCGGCAGCGATATCACCCAGGATACCAATGTTCTCAGAGAAAATATACTCGCGGGCTCCGAGAATGGCAACAGGGTTGAACTTGGGGCTGGCAATACCGGGAGTGTAGGGTGAAACGTTGTCGGTTGTCATCTCTTCGAACTCAGCGAGGACACTTCGGATCTTGAGACACTCCTCGAGATAGTTATCTTGGTTAGCGTCGATGAGCTGGATGTATTCGCCACGGTAGAAGATGATGCAGTGGTTCTGGTTGTCTGACTTGCCGTCACCAAGGATGGGATTGCCAGAGAGCTGGACGCGGAACTTGGGTCGTCGCATACCGTTGTCCATGATCTCGGAGTGGCCGTCGATGAGCGCAGAGTAGATGCGGGGTTCATCACCCTCGTTCACCGGTGGTTCCTCATCGAGGTAAGCAATCTGAAGATCGGGATAAGCACGAAGAAGGAACTCGGTGTTCTCGCGCTCCTCCTTGGTGAACTTTGCGTAACGCTGCATGGACACGCAGATCTTGTACTTGCGTCTGGCCATGCGCTCAAGTTCACGTTCGAGCTTGTCGGAGTTGCCACCGAACATCTGGACAACTTCCGGGTTCTCAACACGGTAGAGGAGCTTGATCGCACGACTGTAGTTCATGAAACCAGAGATCGTACGGTACAGAGTTTGAGACCGGAGAGACGCCCAGATACGGGTTCGTAGTGTGTACTCAGGAGCTGCGGACTTGAAACCGATGCAGTAGAAGGGAAGGTCATCGATCTTGCTCTTAGCGGTGTCCTTCTCACCCTTCTCGTCGTCACC
>Ga0210040_10008219_pt1 | contig 12432 bp, 15 predicted proteins | sample CryGeyCG12114_NA_FD_185462 | JGI IMG/M metagenome (GOLD analysis project Ga0210040, IMG submission 185462) | Groundwater microbial communities from aquifer - Crystal Geyser CG19_WC_8/21/14_NA (SPAdes) (version 2) | ecosystem: Environmental > Aquatic > Deep subsurface > Groundwater | place: USA... | reverse complement strand
GAAACTAACTTGATAGCTGTAATATTTTAACTTTAGATTCTGGAGTCGGAAAAACATGCTTAACATTCCGATTTTGTTGTGGAAAATTCCCTGGAAAGACTGAAGTTACTATCGGAGTAGATTTTCGTGAAAAATGTTTAGATATTGATGGTGAAACAATAAAACTTCAATTATGGGATACTGCTGGTCAGGTAAAATAATATTAGACATTGTATAGTCTCAATTAAACTATATCAAAAAAGCAATCAATTCTAAGTATTTTTTTGAAACACAGGAGCGATTCAGAAAATCCATGATTCAGCATTATTACCGAAATGTGAATGCAGTTGTTTTCGTCTACGATGTCACAAATCCCACCAGTTTTAGTTCCCTGCCTTCGTGGATCAGTGAATGTGAAAAATATCATCTGAACAAATCAATCCCTAGAATACTAGTGGGGAATAAGCTTGACTCTGGCGATCAGCTTGTATCCACACAGGCTGCTCAAATGTTTGCAGATATGCATAACATGCCTGTAAGTTGTATAAACTTTGCTGCAAATAAATACTATATGGACAATTAGACTCATCGATTGGATTCGACCCATCGTGTATTATTCTGTATACTCTTTTCACAGCTTTTTGAAACGTCTGCGAAAGATGATAGTCATGCAAACCATATCGAGTCCATATTTATAACATTAGCTCACAAATTAAAAGCCAGTAAGCCTATGATGAAAGACGACAGTGGTTGGCCTGGAACTGAACAGATTCCTCCAGCTGTAGTCTTGCATCGTATTGATGTGTCCTATATCGATCGTTCGCCTACTGATTCCAACCACGGATCTTCTTGTTCTTGTTGATCAGAACGTACGAATATTTTAATTGTAACAATAATTATGAGACTAACAAGTAACACATTCAGTGTCACAAAAATACTTCAGTAGAATACATAATGCTACTCTGCTTGTGCTTATAAATTTTCATACCAAAGCAAGTATATAGTATTTTTATTTAACTTTTTGGGAGCGAAGTGAGATGTGTGGATTATTTATGTAAACAATCTTTCTTATTCCTGTGTGTATGCAAATAAAACCAATTGTTTGATAATCAATTATCACAAAATTTGTGTTTATCGTATTTTCTTGAAGTTATGTACATTCAAGTGTTTAAGATGATCAAACAGATTATCATAACGGCATTACATTTTTGGCAAAAAACATACAAAAAAATGGCTCATTATATCCTCATATGATTATGGTAATTACATTGGCACAATGATTTGTTAACACGTGTGTGGTACCAGATTTTTTCCCATTGTAAACCCGATATTTCAGAGAAAATTACTTCGACAAATAGCTTTTTTGCAGGTAGTGTGCATGCATAAAACTTTATGAGGCTGTGTCCTCATAGCTATTTACACAAAAAATCCATAGTTTTTAAATGTCATTTAAAGCCCTTAGTTCACTTACTATGACATGCATAATTTTTTGCAGGGGCAACATTAGGACAACTTTTTTGTGGAAAGTTTTATCATTGCGTGCTGTCAATACATTTAAGGGATAGTTTTTGCACCATGTGATGTGAAATGTAACTATGAGCATTCTCTCATTACACGCTGATTTAGTGTTATGATAGGAAACATACTGGGTGCTTATTTTACATCCCGGAAATTACATTGGCTCTCATGATCCCATCCCATTGATCAAACAAACTTTACTTTCCCCGTAATATATATGGCAGGTGAAAACATAGATCACTTGGTTAATGCGTTGTACACATGCACAGCATAAAAGACGAGACGAGGGAGCGCCCACTTTCCCTTCCGAGTTTACAAATGATTCAGTCAGTCAGTTTATAGATGTTGCGCAACGTCAAAGAAACCAAAGTGTTTTTTTTAAGTTTGGGCAAATCTAACGTCCTATGTTTAATTATAGTTAGTTAAAATCCAAACTAATACTATGTACCCCAAGTTTCCCTGGATTGTAAAGTGATTGTAGTGTGGGCATAGTGTTAAGCCACTTGAATATTTCTCACTAAAATTGTAACATAATGACGCGTTGGCAAGTGACAGTATTGTTCGCAATTAGTGTGTTCATATTGCAAATTAGTTTTGGATCAACAGTGGTTCTCAAAATAAAAGAGAAGGCAACGATATCGCACAAACCAGTGGTAATAGTTATTTCGTTCGATGGCTTCAGATATAATTATTTTGAACGGACGGAAACTCCTAATCTGGATGAAATTAGAACTTCGGGTGCTTCAGTTCCTTACATGAGAGATCAATTTGTTACTAAAACATTTCCTAACCATATGTCCATTGCCACTGGGTGAGTTAGTTATAATTTCCCTTTATGACATTCAATTAGTTAGCTAGGTAGTTATAGTTTGATTCTATACTTTATTGGACTTTTCTATAGACTCCACGTTGAATCCCATGGGGTGGTGGACAACACATTTTATGATCCAAAGCTGCACAAGGTTTTGAATGTTTCTAAAGAATCGGCTCAGGAAATGTGGAATTTTGACGATCGCGTTATCCCTGTTTGGGTGAGAATAAAATTTAACATGTTGTACCAAGTTGTACGTTCGAAAAGGAAAAGGCTATAATGTTTATTTGTTAAATCCCGTTCTTCGTTTGCACAGACTTTGAATGAGCTCGCCAAAGATGGTGGTCGGGCAAGTGGGGTGCGTTGAGATTTGTAAATCATTAATTAGCTAACTTATCGAAATTCAAGATGGACTCGAAATTGTATAAACAATGAATGTGTTTGCTTTACATAGACTATGATGTGGCCAGGATCGACAGTGAAATACGGAGCCGAAAAAACTGTCCCCACTTACAGAATGGATTGGAATCCATCCATTACATTTGAACAGCGAGTTGACAAACTTATGAGCTGGATAACGAATGAAACCAATCCTGCGAATCTGGCATTCTTGTATTTTGAGGAACCTGACGAACTAGCGCACGCATATGGACCCGAGTCACCACAAGTGACAGAAATGATACAGAAATTGGACAATGTGACCGGATATTTAGTGGGGAAATTGAAGTCTGCAGGAATCTATGATGATGTGAATCTGATATTTTTGAGTGATCATGGTTTTCAAGAAGTTAGTCAAAAGAATATGATCAATATCAGTGAAGCTGTGGACACGAATTTTTATGATCGGTACGGGACAACTCCTATGTTACAAATTCATCCGAAAAAAGGTACTTTTTAGATAATACACGATCTTTAATAAGCAATTATTACTTGAATAGTATTAATATATGTATTATAATAATTCTAATACTTTCTCTGATGATTTTAATGACAACAGGTCACTTTGATGAGGTTTATCACTCGTTGAAAAACTATTCACATGGCCGAAATTTCACCGTGTTCAGAAAGAGGGACATTGATCCAAATTTTTACTACCAGCATAATAGAAGAATCATGCCTATCATACTGCTTGCTGATTTAGGATACGTTTTTGATGATTTCCTGGATACCATGAAATATTACAATGAGAAGTACAACATAACACGTAAGTCCACAATGTCTATATGCAATTGCAGTAGCAATATTACTTTGGGGCTTTTTCACTGACTACCTACTCTTTTACTTTGGATTTTGCAGCTAGTTCTGATCGAGTTTATGGTGTTCATGGCTACAATAATAGGGACTTGCCTATGCATCCATTTTTCATGGCTAGAGGTCCAGCATTTAAACCAGGAAACTATTCCATTTTTGACAATATCGACTTGTTGTCAATGATTTGTCACATTATTGAGATTGACACTCCACCAAACAATGGAACGTTTGCACATGTGGAGCAAATGTTAGCTTCTAAACATGGTTCTTTAGCTCCCATGTCGGTAATATGGGCAGTTGGTAAATTATGATTCCATTTTTAATCTTTAGTATAGCGCAGTGTAATAAGATTTCCACATTATTTTAACATGTCATGTTAAAATAATGTGGCCGACCACATTATTTTCAGGTGGAGCAGTCATGTTAGGATTGGCCATTCTTTTTGGAATTTTGTCCATAATGGTCACAAGATCTAAGTCAAATTTACGTCATCAGCCTTTAAAGGAAGATGGATCCTTCAGGTGGGTGAAATTAGTGAATAAAAGTATTCATTGCATTCCATATTTTCTAAAGTGCTGTACGAAAATGGGTATTTTATGTCACAGGTTTGTAAATACTAGAGAAACAGAAGGTTCCGGTATGAATCAAATGTCAGGGAATAACATTTATAACATTAGCAACGGGAGATCCGATTTTGTTACGGCTACGCGTCCTGGGGAATACCAGGCTTTACTTTTATCGTCATCAGGGGAAGAGTTATCATAAAAGTTGTTTTATCACACTGTAGGAAAAAACACATATCGAAACTTGAAACTTTATGTGTACGAAATACGCCCCGGCCTAAATCCACAACTACAATGAATCTCCAATCAATACCTGATGTGAATTTTGTTAAATCAGGGTGTTAACCAGTTAAACCAGGTTGTGTATAACTGATCTAGGACGATTTAGGTAGTGTAGTGATAGCATTTTATATAGATTTTTGTATAAGAAATGTTGCTTTGTGTTTTTGGTTTGTAAGGCTTAGCTAGTTTTGTTCACCACCCTGTTAAAAATTGAACGGAACATTTCTAGTCAACAAATGAAGTGAAGTGATTAGACGACCGATTTTGGGAGTTGTTATTTTTTCATGTAAAATAAAAATATCAGTCAAGTTTATCATGGGCGACTGAAACGCCCGGCATTTCAATTGCTAATTATAAAAAATTGTAGAATTAAGAATTTAGTACCAATTGCTATTGATAAAATATTTAAAAGTTGTATCGGGTTGTGAGAATTCAAGTTACATGTACAATTTTGTATTTCACAATAGAAACATTTTGCGTCTTTCAGAAGGCCATATCAGTGAAAACTCATTCATTTTGAGCGAGTTACTAAATCGTGAGTGCCTATAAAAATTATGCATGCATGGTCTGATTTTGTTATTCAAATAAATCATGATTGTCATTTTTGCAACTTCCCTTATTGCACGCACATTTATTCAACACAAATATCAGTTTAACATTAGTATCTGATGTTGGAAAAATTATTATTTATATTTTACTTCATTGTGTATGCATACAGATTTCAACAGTTTCAGTTTCTCACAAATAATACGCAATTTCTTCAAAACTATAAAGTATCACATTGTCAGCAGGAAAAACATATAATGTATAACTAGTCAGTGATAAAATAGCGGTATTCCTTCACGATATTATTGCCAGTAAGCCAATGAATAAAAATGCGCATCCTTTGATATATTTCCCATCCAAAAGTCAACAGTAAACAGTCCAAAACAACTTGTTACTTACAACTTTGAACAATACAAAGTAAAATATAAGCATCCAAAACAATATCTCCTGATAGTGGAATCCCATGATTTAAAAAATATTATGTATGCAAGTGGAAGACAAAGTTATTTTAGATAAGCATTCGTAGAGAGATGTTTGTGGTTTCAATTGTACGAATTAGATTGCTATTTTTGTGAGTTTTCAGACAATCCATATATGAAAATATAAGACAAACATCATACTATTTGGTTTCATGTGTCCAGCCCAATAACTAACCAACCATTAAAAATATAGTATTCAATTAGAATTAAACTCATTCTAATTAAACACACACAAGACGGCGTGAGCGGTCCCTGCTACAGACAGGAAAGCATAATATACATATAGTATCTTTAAAATAAAGCAATCAGTCAAATAAATGTGAATGTACAATGAAGCAATACATAGGTACACACAGTTTGTACACAATAACAGCCTTGTAGCAGTAGTTAGTTAGATACAAAAAATACAATTGTCAATAACGTTTCAAAATACAACATTGGAAAACATGATTTGTTCGCTTTGTCTCTTCTGTTCCTTAACTATACTAACCTAGTAATTTGAAAAGAATCTATATATTATCATGTATTCTTCACGATAAAAGCAAGCATTTCAACAAATTTGCAGTAAGTTCGTCGCGTGCAATCTCTGACTAGAAAACAGAAGTGATTATCAAAACTTCAATTCAATTTTTATAAAAAAAACTACTTCACAGTTCAAAACTTATTTTTTTAGCCACAATGGCTCGGGCTAGAGTATAAAGTCAAAATATAACATGTATGCAAATATATAGCCTTGAAAACAAACACTGACTGCTTATTCAATTTAACATTTCACTTCACGAGCAAATAATAACTGACAAACTTCTCAAACGGATCGTTTAGTTAGTTAGTGAGCAGATTTAGTCCAATTTTAATTTAGATATGCACTTTTACTAAAAACTCAAGTCACCTGATCCAGATCTAAAGGGGAGTTTATCATAGTAGTCGTCTCTAAACTTACTCTTCGGTCCTTGTGAACATTGTTACGATGACTATGGTGATTACTATTGTTGCTACTACTACTACATGCACTAGCAGCAGGTCGTTGGACGAAATTGTCTTTCTCTGAGGTCGTTGTCACCACATTGACATTCCCATTATTATTCCTGAACCGATTTTTAGCAGGATCCAAAGGGGAAGAGGACGGTATGACGTTCACTTGAGTAATCCCACTACTCGGGGATGATTTTCCAGCTTCCCCGTTGTTGTAACCCCGGTTGGCAATAGTAGCTGTAGCTGTACTATTGACTGTTATAGAAGAATTTGTAGTGCGCGGGGACTCCATAGACAAATGTACAGGCTGATGATGCTCGGTTTGATATACTTTGGAGGACATGCCGGGACCAGTGTAGACTCCTACTGGTTGTACATTCGAAATCCCCCCAGATGAGGATGACCCTTCAGAACACTGTAAATAAGGGTTAAAGTGAGTTAGTTACTTAAAAATATGAGATTCTGGTGAGCAAGGACAGATTGTTTTTGCACGTACATTTGGTTTGATAGCTGACTGTGACGCACAAACACGATTAGAAGAGGCGGCACGGCTACTCTGATCATTTCGTTTGGGTAGTGAGTCGACAAAATCTTTTGTGGCGTAAGCTCTGGCATCTTAAAATTAAAAATTAAATATTAATTTTTTTATTACTATTGTTAGCCTTTTGTTTAAAAAGTAAAGACCTCGTACCAATTATACTTGGTTTCATTGGACCACATAATATGTAACAGCAATTATGGCAAAAGGAGCCTCTAGAGTATGGGTTTTTCGAATCCGCGCGACCAAAAAGTCCTTTAATCTGTTGAGTCAACGAATGTCATGAATTTTTTTAACACATACAAATAGAGCAAAAAATTAAAGTGTTTTTTAGTTACATCTTCATTTGTAGTTTGCTCCACAGCAATGAGATACGTGTGAAATCCTGCTAGACCCAGTACAGTCCACATGCCAAAGAAACTAATTACAATGACTACTGCGCTGGTGGGAGTTGTGCGCAATGCATCCAGCAAGTTTCCTTGTTCCTTTGAAACTAGTTAGCAAAAAAAAAGCATTAAAAAATTTCAAATCATGTGTAAACAAGCTCAAATTAATAGATCATCTTACTGCCTTAAAACTTACGCAATGCTAAATGAGCGATGGCACATGAGAGCACGAACACAGAAAGTAAACTTAGAAAAACAACGAAGGCATAAAAACTTCTGTAGTTTCTTCTGCCGATGCAGTTACCTGTAAAGACAAGAAAAGTTTTAAACTGCGGAGGAAAACAATGTGAAACTGAAAATTCGAATCATGAGAATTTACCTAAAAATGGACAGTGATGATCAAACCGATCTGAAAAAGAAAAGTCAGTAATTATTATACATAATGAAGCACACATTGTACACTGAAAGTAATTTATTGACTACTTGACTTTGCTTACCAACACAATTATCACAAACACCACAATGGCTGACACGAGGAGGTCTAAATATTTTGCAAGTGTAACAAAACTTGGACTTGATTGTTTGTCCATTCACAATGACATCTCTAGTGCGTGGAGGCGGTCTTGAATGATTCGGGCTACCGTAGCTATTTTCAATATACTCAGATTCCTGTTGAGACGCCCTTGGAACGATTCCAGGGTCAGTGAGACTGGTTTTTAGCATATTCAAGACTACCAGGATGAACAAAATGGATGCGATGATTGGGATGGCAATTGTTAACTCCCGTGCTAAAAATGGACCACTGAAAAAAGGAGAAAAAACCATGTAGGGTAGAACGTAACAATTCAATTTTGACCAAAACAATATAATATGTGAAATACGTACTCAAAAACGATAAACAAAGTGAAGGTGACCATGATGAGTAAAAATGTTAGCGCACAAAAGCGAATGCTGGGAGAAGTCATGATGCGACCATCACAGAAAAACTTGTTTTTCCCAGGAAAGTATTGCCATTTCTTGCCAAAAGTTTCTCGAATTATCGGTAATTCAATGACTTGTCGATCCGAAATCTCTTCAATTTCATGATTAGGTGCGACTGCAACAACATGGGGAGCATCACTATTGCTCCGAAAATTGAAAGTTGTAGTTCCATTGCCAACTACAGCAGTGGCTGCATTTTGACGGCTCTCCAAATCGTTTCCTTTCCCATTATTCTTCCCCCCACGACAGAATTGGCATGTTTCAGAACTATTGTTGCTACTTGTCGTAACAGCATCGTCGTTAGGATCGACTGGAAACAAATTGTTGTCCTTCTTACGACACTGTCCACAGTTTGTAGGTTTTTTCAAAGGGTCCGGTTCTCGTTCATTGTAGGACAAGGGATTTTCTCGGATCTGAAGAATAGGGCCAGATGTGTGGGTAGGACTCCCTACACCGGGTACTGCTAAATGAGAAGGCTCCAGGTTGGGATCCATTGGTCCATTAATCTGCTCATGACCGTCAAGATTATAAATTAAATCCATGTTGAATAAATGCACATTAGGATTAAACAGAATATGCGTTACCTTCTGAACATTGGACAGATCCTGATTCCATACCATTAGTTAACAAAAACGGTAGTTTCTTCAAAATCTTCGAGAAACCAACACACTTAACTAACACTACAATAACAAACTGGAAAGATGTTCAACTTGAATGTGAGAAATTTAAATCAACAACTTAGCTATAAATTTCATTTTAGTAACAATCAATCCTCCCATTAACATAATATCAGGTGGGGGAGCAATTATTTTAAAGAATTCATAAGCTTAAATGTTTTTAAACCCTACGCACTAAAATTATGAAAAGGAGTGTCCTTGCCTCCTCTAGCTTTTGCTTATGTGTGGCCGTGTTGTACTAGTACACTATGTTACACTACAGCACAACAAGATTCCTTTTAAAAAGCACGCATGTACACATTTCAAGAGCCCGTTTTCATTATACACGTAATTTCCCTATCACAATGCACGGGCACCCCTACATATACTCAATTCGGTCCAAATGTGTGCCCAATGCAAAAGCCCTGAAAAACTACTTGTAGCTTATTATGCAAACATGCATGCGTGTAGCATAAAGAAAATCTGAAACCTTGTTCTGGAGTAAGATTTTATTGCGTTCGATTTCAATACCTACATTAACAAGTTCATTTTTGACTAGTACACAATGCTATGAGACAAAGCATAGAACAATCACTGGATTTGGGAAACTACGGTAGCATAAACAGATTGAATTATAAATGTGGACAACTTATTGCAATCATGCTTAACTAGTTTTATAGTTGAATAGGTTTGCATACGAGTGTACAATCTAACAAATATACATATAAAAATAGTATTGAATGATATCATCGAAATTTCCTACAAAGGTATACATTATGGAGGAAATAAATGAAATTAAAATATTATGCGTCAACGAATTAAACTAGTGATAGCTACGATTTCATAAGCTACAAAACTTATATATACTAAAACTTTTAGTCGCACAAAATAATACGAGTTCAAAAAAATGATTGACTACCGACCTACTAATTAATTTTGGATTATCTGACCAATTCTGTGACTAAGATAGAGAGACCAGTTGAGAAACGTACTATACAAACTAACATAACTCAACCAACGTACTAATAACTCCACCAATCTGACAATTTTTTTGTTAGCCCTTTTTGCCGTAACAAAGATTTGCATAGGAAATTCACTTTCTCATGATTCCTGTGCAAATAATCTCTAGTTTCAGTCTGAACTTGTTCCAATTTATCATTACTGGCTTCGTCAAGTCTGACCACATCGGATAGATAAGGATTCAGTCGGAAATAAATGTCATGTGGTAACAATTCATTCAAAGTGTTGTGTACAGATTCGGTGTCTGTAGCTGAATCCAAAACTTTGAGAAATTTCCCTTTCCATGACAAGGATCGTATTCCACCATCAGCACTCATCAAATCTTCTAAATTTTTATCAGTTCTACTGGATAATGTTAATCCTGTTCCTAGGCTTACAACACATTGCAGAGGAGCATTTTTCCAAATTGTTCGTGCTTCGCTGATTGCCACAGATGCAGGATTGTTCAACAATATTCCACCGTCCTAAAAAATACTTTCTTTAGTCTGAACTGAACATAATGACATTTTACAAAGTACATTACAACTTACTTGATGAAGATAATTTCCTAATTTAAATTCTTCGAAGTAAGTAGGAGCCGCTGCAGATGCGCGAACAGCCTCCCAAATATTATAGCGGCAGCCCCCAAAATAACGAGTGGGCACAGTCGGGGGCAAAGCGTACGTTCGAAAGACGTAAGGAGCCACTCGTTCCAGACTCACGATTGTCGAAATAGCGGACACCTGAAAAAAAGATGAACATTCAATGTTGCTACTAAAATTACCACCAAAGACTGTACAAATAGGAAAAACTTACCCTCGGAAGTAAAGGGTCTCTTGCTAACGATATCAAAGGACTTTCTCCACAGTGCTGCTTGAGTATACGCTCAAAAGTTGGGGTATGGTAATAGGCATGACTCCATACCAGAGCAGCATTTCCAAAAAATGAGTTTTGCGCAAATATTTCCCTACTTAAATCTTTGTAAAGAGCTTCACATTGGTCTAACGGTAATTTTCGAGCCCCTATGATGAACAAAAAAGAAATGTTAAATACATGCCGGCTATGGAATTTCTGTTGAGCCAGTTCTGCCATTTTGACAATACTCTCTGGATTGAATTCAAAGTAACTTACCTAATAAAAATCCTAAAATTGATCCGGTACTGACTCCACAAATGTAATCAAACAGCTCATGGGTCCGTTTTCCCGTGACTCGTTCAATAACTCGAAGTACTTCCAATGCAACAAGTCCCCTATAAAGTAATTTCCAGTCAGAACATTCTATTCTAAATATAATTCAATAATGCTCTGGAATGGTCAATGAAAATGCATAAACAAAATGTACCTCACGCCACCCCCATCAATGGCCAAAATCTTAATTCCTTGGCCTTTAGTTGCAGGATTATGACCTAATATCGCCAATAGTTCTCTAACTCTATACAAAATGGGACTTCCCTCCGCTTCCGATTTCACAAGTTTGTACAAAATTTTCATAGCACCAGCTTCAATAGCACAGTTTCTTGTTTCATTGTACTGGTAGATGTGATTAAACAACTCGTCCAAATGTTGCTTCAAAGGGATTCTATTAGTGCTGTTGTAATTCTTTTGGACAAGGGACACCAAATAACGAGTCCGGGCTTCCACATGCTCCCAATGTAAATTCCACTCGAGGAACTTATTGAACTCCTTCGGACTCTTGGTATGCAATTTCTTTTGGGACTCCAAAATTCCTTCTGGTTTACTGGTTCCATCAGGTTTGTGGGGATCAGGGGAAATTTTTGGCACATTTTCTGCATCAGCATTTAGCTTTGTATCGTTATCAATTTTCGTATTCCTCTTTTCAGTGTTGATCACTGGCTTATCTTCGTTCACAACTGAAGATTTGCCATTTGTTACATCAGAAGCTCCACTTTGAAAATATGATGTCAATCCCCTGGAATATGTTTCTTGAATTTTAGTGACGACATTTTCAGGCAGTGCTTTCAAAAGCACTAAAAATTCATGGCTTAATGTTAAAGCAATTGCTCCTCGGTAGGAGCTCTTCAAGTACTGGGAGATTGCTTTGGCCCTTAGAGGCCCTTGAGACGCGATTTTAGATCGTGCATTTTTTCGGGATGAATCTTCTTTTAGTTTTAGCTCATCAGTGCTACCAGCAGACATATTCAGGTTACGGAAATTCTTTTAATATTCTGCTGACTGAACTTTAATGACTTGATAGATTTGCCGCTGTACTATCGAAATCTTCTCCCCTGAAAACGAAATACAATTTTGAGTTAGTTCAATTGTCCAAGCACCTAGCTAGATTCAAAATATATTCAGCAGTGTAATCAGTAATCATGGTGCTAGAATGTTCCAAATTTTTAATGATTCTTTTTTTGTTTGCCATTTGTCAAGCCAAGTGTAAATAATTGAGTCAATTTAATTTCACTTGCCTTTTAAACGTCACTTATTAACCCCTAGCTAAAATATTGTTG
>Ga0210040_10008218_pt1 | contig 12432 bp, 15 predicted proteins | sample CryGeyCG12114_NA_FD_185462 | JGI IMG/M metagenome (GOLD analysis project Ga0210040, IMG submission 185462) | Groundwater microbial communities from aquifer - Crystal Geyser CG19_WC_8/21/14_NA (SPAdes) (version 2) | ecosystem: Environmental > Aquatic > Deep subsurface > Groundwater | place: USA... | reverse complement strand
CGCGCTGCCCATCCCCTGGGTGGAGCCGGTGGACATCAGCAACGCCATCCTGTTCCTCGTCTCCGACGAGGCGCGCTACATCACCGGCGTGACCCTCCCGGTCGACGCCGGCTACACCGTCAAGTAGTGCGTTCCGCGCTTCCGGTACCGAGAGCACTGTGGCTTTCGGTACCGGAAGCGCCCCCCTTCTCGAGGAGCACGTCCTGACCGAGCACATCTCCCACTCGACCGGCGACGACCCGCTGGTCACCGGCAGCCGGGTCACTGGCGACGACGGCGCCTCCGTCCGCGCGGTGCGCAGCCGCGTGGCCCGCCACCTGGTCGGCCGGGCCCGCGAGCTGGACCTGCTCCTGGCTGCCGTCGCCGCCGGCCGTGACGTGCTGCTGGAGGGGCCGCCCGGCACCTCCAAGTCCACCCTGCTGCGCTCGATCACCGCCGAGTGGGGCATCCCGCTGGTCTTCGTCGAGGGCAACGCCGACCTGACGCCGACCAGGCTGGTCGGCCACCACGACCCGGCCCGGGTGTTGCGGGAGGACTACTCGCCGGACAACTTCGTCCCCGGCCCGCTGGTCGAGGCGATGCGCTCCGGCGGTTTCCTCTACGTGGAGGAGTTCAACCGGGCGCCCGAGGACACGCTGAACACACTGCTCACCGCGATGGCCGAGCGCCGGATCGCCCTCCCGCGGGTCGGCGTCGTCGAGGCGCTGCCCAGCTTCCGGGTCATCGCCTCGATGAACCCCTACGACAACGTGGGCACGACCCGGCTGTCGACGTCCGTGCACGACCGGCTGTGCCGGCTGGCGATCGGCTACCAGGACGCCGAGGCCGAGCGCGGCATCGTCGGCCGGCGCACGGGGGTCGAGTCCCCGCGGCTGGTCGCCGACGCGGTGGCGCTGACCCGGGCGACCCGGGAGCGGGACGACGTCCGGCAGGGCAGCAGCGTCCGCGGTGCCATCGACACCGCGCTGGTCGCCGCCCAGCTGGCCGCCATGCGGGGTGTGCCGTTGCCTGACGAGCCGTCGATCGCGCCGCCGCGCGGGCTGCCCGAGGACTACACCGACGTCGTCCTGGACGCGCTGATGCTGGCGCTGTCCGGTCGCATCTTCCTGGACGAGACGCTGGAGACGACGCCGGAAGCGGTGCTGCGGGAGATCTGGGAGGACCACTTCCTGCTGCAGCCGGCGGCGGCGGAGCCTGGTTGAAGAGCGGTCGAGGCGGACTCCCCGGTCACCCGGCGGGACCGCCCGGGCGCTGCCCGCAGCAAGGGCATGCGGCCGCTGCGGCGCAAGCCCAAGCAGCTCACCGAGCAACCGTCGCTGTACCAGCCCTCCCGCGGCGGGGGTGGGCTCGCGCTGTCCTCCGGTGACCGGCGGCGGGACCGGACCGGTCCGTCCCGGCCCGGCGGAACGGCGTCGGGGACGACGGACGAGCCGGCCGACCTGATCCCGCTGGCCGACCTGGCGACCGAGAGCTCGGTCGACCGGCTCACCCGGCAGCGGGCCCAGCAGATCGCGCGGCGACTCGCGGTGCCGCGGCCGGCCCGTGACCGGCGCCCGCGGCGCGGGGTGGGCGAGCTGACCAGCACGCCGTGGAGCGGCGGGTCCGACGAGCTGGACCTCGAGCGCACGCTGGAGGCGATCGCCGGGAACCCGTACCCGGAGGAGACCGACATCGTCGTCCGGGAACGGGTCCGGCAGCGGCGGTCGGTGGTCCTGGTCGTCGACGTGTCGGGGTCGATGAAGGGCGAGCGGCTCCGGACGGCGGCCGCCACGGTGGGGGCGCTGGCCGGCGAGCTCGCCCGCGACCAGCTCGCCGTCGTCGCCTTCTGGTCCGACGCCGCGGTGCTGGTGCGGATGGGCGAGCAGATCGCGCCCCTGGCCGTGCTCGACCTGCTGCTGCGGGTGCCGACCCAGGGGCTGACGAACGTGACCTTCGCCCTGGAGACAGCGGCGCGGCAGCTGGCGGGCGTCCCGCAACAGGATGCGCGGGTGCTGCTGCTCAGTGACTGCGTGCACAACGCCGGACCCGACCCCCGGCTGACGGCCGCGCGGCTGCCCCGGCTGGACGTGCTGCTGGACACCTCCGGGGAGGACGACGTCGAGCTGGGCCGGGACCTGGCCCGGGCCGGACGGGGCCGGCTCCGGTTGGTCCGCGACCACCGCGACGTGGCCGCCGCACTGACCGCCGTCTTCGCCGACTGACGAAGACGGCCCGCTGGTCAGGCATGGGTTCCCTTTCACCCGGTCTCGGCGCTACAACCGGGTGAGAAGGAACCCATGCCTGCCCGGCCGTCAGGCCTTGGCGCCCTTGCCGGAGGAGCGCGGGGCGAAGGGGGCGTCGGCGCCGTCCTCGCCCAGGTGGCGCTCGAAGGCCGGCGGGATGACCAGGTCGCCGGGGTTGAGCTGGTCGATGGAGCTGTGGCCCAGGCCGATCAGCGCCGAGCCGAGACCGTCGCGCATCAGGTCCAGCACGTTCCCGACGCCGGCCTCACCGTTGGCCGCGAGACCCCACAGGTAGGCGCGGCCGATCATGACGGCCCGGGCGCCGAGCGCGAGGGCCTTGGCCACGTCGCCACCGCGCCGGATGCCGCCGTCCATCAGGACCTCGATCTGGTCGCCCACGGCCTCGGCGACGGCAGGCAGCGCGCGGATCGCCGCCGGGGTGCCGTCGAGGTTGTTGCCGCCGTGGTTGGAGACCGAGATGGCGGTGACGCCGGCGTCCACGGCGCGCTTGGCGTCGTCGACCCGCATGACGCCCTTGAGCATGAACGGCCCGCCCCACTGCTCGCGGAGCCAGGCGACGTCCTCCCACGACGGCATGGGCGACTGGTTCCACATCCCGTAGGCCCCGAAGAAGGTCGGCGCCGGGTCGCCCGGGTTCGCCACCATGTTGGGCACGGTCAGGTCGGGGATCTTGCCCGTCTTCGCGAAGTTCCACAGCCAGTGCGGCTTCACGAGCACCTGGGGGGCGTACTTGCGGGCGGCCTCGAAGTTGATCTTCTCCGGGATGAACGGGCTGCCCCAGTCGCGGCCGTAGGCGAACGACCAGTCCAGGGTGGCGATCATGCCGACCGCGCCGGCCCGGCGGGCGCGTTCCATCCGGGCGAGCATCTCCTCGCGGGTGCCGACCCAGTACATCTGGAAGAAGGTCTGCGGGTTGGCCGCAACGACCTCCTCGATCGGCTTGGAGGCGAAGGAGGACAACCCCATCGCCACTCCGCGGGACGCGGCGGCCCGGGCGACGGCGACCTCGCCGTCGGGGTCGACGGCCTGCACGCCGGTGGGGCTGATCATCACCGGCATGGACACCGGCTGGCCCATGATCGTGGTGCCGAGGTTGCGCTCGTTGCTCAGCCCTGCGGTGTGCGGGGCGAACCCGAGCTCCGCGAAGGCCGCGGTGTTGTCATCGACGGTGAGCCCCCGCTCGGAACCGGCGACCAGCGCGCCGTAGACGCCCTTGGGCAGGCGCTTCTTCGCCCGTCGCTGGGCTTCGGCCACTGACTCGAACCACGGGTTCGCCATCGCCAACTCCTGCTGTCCTGGTACGTCGTCGAGTCGGGTGGCGGGTCGCCGCCCGGCGCGGCCCTGTGTTCCCGCGGGGCCGGTGAGACCGCTGGACGCTGCACGGCCAGCGGTGGCACTGAGTGCCACGGTACCGCGCCGAGGCGTGGATCACGATGCCGCACCCGAAAACGGGGAGATGTCCCCGGTAACGGCGTAGCGTTCGTCACGTGCCCGCCGATGACCGACCACTGCGCGCGGACGCGCAGCGCAACAGGGCGGCGCTGGTCGCCGCCGCCCGTGAGGTCATGGGCCGCCGCGGTCTGGACGCCCCGCTGGACGTGATCGCGTCCGTGGCCGGGCTGGGCAACGCCACGCTCTACCGGCACTTCCCCATCCGCCGGGACCTGGTCCAGGCGGTGTTCGCCGACCAGATGGCCCGCTATGCCGCTGCGGTGGAGCGGGCACTGGAGGAGTCGGACCCGTGGGCGGCGGTACGGGGCTACCTCATGGAGATCTCCGCGCTGCAGGCGGAGAACCGGGCGTTGGCCGATCTGGTCACCTCGGCGGAGTACACCGACGAGACCCGGCCGGTCGCCGTCGCCCACCTGCACGCCCTGCTGGACCGCGCCCGGGCCGCAGGGCGGCTGCGTGCCGACTTCGTCGTCGAGGACGTCGTCCTGCTGCTGCTGGCCAACGCCGGCGTCATCCGGCGGACGGCGGAGCACGCGCCGGCCGCGTCGTCCCGGCTGGTCGCGCTGCTGCTGGACGGTCTCGCCGCCGAGGCCGCCACACCGGGCCCCCCACCTCCGGACCCCGCGGGCATCGCCCGCGCCCTGTCCGGTACCGGCACCACCCCACCGATCGAGGAGAGAGAACCGTGAGCACCGTTCCGCAGCGTCAGCAGGGCAAGGTCGCCTTCATCACCGGAGCCGCACGAGGGCAGGGGCGGGCGCACGCGCTGCGGCTCGCCAGCGAGGGCGCCGACATCCTGGCCCTGGACCTCGCCGGGCCACTGCCCGGCGTGCCCTACGACTCGTCCACCCCGGACGACCTGGCGGAGACCGCCCGGCTCGTGGAGGCGCTGGACCGCCGCATCCTCACCCACCAGGGCGACGTGCGGGACTTCGAGGACATGACGGCCTTCGTCGACGCCGGTGTCACCGAGTTCGGCCGCCTCGACCTCGTCGTGGCCAACGCCGGCATCTGCATCCCGGCCACCTGGGACGAGACGACGCCGGCGATGTTCAAGGACACGATGGACATCAACGTGACCGGTGTGTGGAACACGGTGATGGCGTCCGCGCCGCACCTGATCGCCGGCGGCAACGGCGGCGCGATCGTGCTGACCAGCTCCTACGCCGGCAAGAAGATGCAGCCGTTCATGATCCACTACACGACCAGCAAGCACGCGGTCACCGGCATGACCCGGGCCTTCGCCGCCGAGCTCGGCAAGCACGACATCCGGGTCAACTCGGTGCACCCCGGTGCGGTCGCCACCCCGATGGGCAGCGGCGACATGGTCGACGCGATCGAGCGGACCAACGCGAGCAACCCGAAGCTGGCGGTCATGGGCACCGCGTTCCTGAACCAGGGCTGGATGGAGGCCGACGAGATCGCGAGCGCGGTGGCCTTCCTCCTCTCCGACGACGCGAGGTTCATCACCGCCGAGCACCTGTCGATCGACGCGGGCGCCCAGTACTTCTGAGCGGCCCGGCCGGGTCGCGCCGCTCAGCGCAGCGGCGCGACAAGGCCCGGGGCGTCGACCGGGCTGGGCAGCACGTCGGCGAAGGTCAGCAGGGCGAAGAAGACGGCGAGCACGGCGACGGTGATCATCGGGCACCTCCAGAGGTGGTCAGGCCACCACTGTCGGCCGGGGGACTGGACGTCGTCGGGGTGCCGGCTGTGAGCCTGCTGCGAGCCGCTCACCTGGTGGCGGCGCGCTCCGCGTCGCTGCGCAGGATGCAGAACTCGTTGCCCTCCGGGTCGGCGAGCACCACCCACCCGGTCCCGTCCGGCCGGCGGAGGTCGTCGACCGTGCGGGCGCCGAGGCCCTGCAGCCGAACCAGCTCCTGGTCCCGGGTGCCCTCGACGGGCACCAGGTCCAGGTGCAGCCGGTTCTTGACCGTCTTCGGCTCCGGCACCTCGATGAACAGCAACCGCTGGCCGCCGTCCGGCGCGAAGATCATGCACTCCTCGTGACCCGGTTCGTTCGGGTCGTCGGGGTCCTCGGCGAAGCCGAGCACCCCCGCCCACCAGACCGACTGGGCGTGGGCGTCGTGGCTGTCGACGGTGGTGTGCGAGATGCGTGCGGTCATCCGCTCAGCCTGGGCCCGGCGTCCAGCCGTTTCCGGTTGCGGCTCAGAGCTGGACGGTCTCGTTCTCCCCGCCGTCGTAGGCCTGACCCGTGAGCTTGGCCTTGGCGAAGCTGAACGCCGTGGAGATCCGCCCACCCGGGTTGTCCCAGTACTCGGCCGAGGCCGCGTCCACGCGCAGCAACACGATGCCGGCGTCATCAGGGCCGTCGGGGAACCAGGCCGCGACACCCGCGTTCCACAGCTGCTGCTTCTTGGCCAGGTCGTCGATCACCACGGCGTGCCCGGTCAACGAGACCCAGCTGTTGCTACCGGCAGTGGCCACGTTGACCTGCGGATTGGCGGTCACGTGGCTGACCTTGCGGGAGTCCCGGCTCGCGAAGAACCACAGGTCGCCGTCGAACTCCACCTCCTGCATCGCCATCGGACGGCTCATCAACGTGCCGTCGGGAGCGGTGGTGGTGAACACGGCGATGCGCTCGTCCTTGAGCAACTCCGCCACCTTGCGCGTCTGGTCGGTGGTCATGACTGCTCTCCTGCCCGGTCTCTCCGGTGCCGACACACCGTCTGGCAGGGTGCTGGCGGTGAGGTTGAGCGACGCCACCTGGCCGGATCTTCAGGGGCGGCCGCTGGTCGTCGTCCCGCTCGGGTCGGTGGAGCAACACGGGCGGCACCTCCCCCTGGCCACCGACACCGTGGTCGCGCAGGCGGTCGCAGAGGCCGCCGTCCCCAGGCTCGACGGCGCGGTGCTGGCCCCGGCGCTGGCCTACGGCGCCAGCGGTGAGCACGAGGACTTCCCCGGCACGATCTCGATCGGCACCGCGGCGCTCACCGCGCTGCTGGTCGAGTACGGGCGCTCGGTGGGCCGTTGGGCCGGCCGGCTGCTGGTCGTCAACGGCCACGGCGGCAACCTGGACGCGCTACGCGCGGCGGTGCCCCGGCTGCGGGCCGAGGGGCGGGACGTCGCCTGGTTCCCGTGCGGCGTCCCCGGAGGTGATGCCCACGCCGGCCGCACCGAGACGTCACTGATGTTGCACGTGGAACCTGGTGGGGTCCGCGCGGAGCTGGCCGAGGCGGGGGAGACCGCGCCGATCGGGGAGCTGCTGCCCCGGCTGCGGGCCGAGGGCGTGCGGGCGGTGAGCCCGCTCGGCGTCCTCGGCGACCCGGCCGGGGCCTCGGCGGCCGAGGGTGCGCAGCTGGTGACGGGGCTGGTCGACCGGCTGGTCGCCGCGGCCGGGGGCTGGGACGCCGACGCCGCCGGGCGGCTCCTGGGCTGACCCAGGTGCTGCCCGGCGGCGCCGGGACGAGCAGCTGGAGCAGGCGGTCAGCCGGTCACTCGGCCAGCGCGTCGGCGAACAGCGGGACGGCGTTCTCCAGCGCGTACAGGGTGCCCAGGCTGGTGCCGAGGGAGAAGGCACTGGTCAGCGTCTCGTCGTCCAGCACCACCGCGTGGCCGGACTGCACCGAGGGGATCGTCTGCCACAGCGGGTTGCCGGTGATCTCGGTGGCCGCCACGAAGATCGGGAAGGCGACGGTCAGGTCGGCGTCCAGCAACGGGAGCTGCTCCTCGCTGACCGAGACGAAGAAGCCGTCGGTGGCCAGGTCCTGGATGGCCGGCTTGTTGACGAAGCCCAGCCGCTCCATGAAGTCGACCCGAGCGTCACCGCTGACGTAGGCGCCGAAGCCCTCGGCCGTGTAGGCGGCCACGACCACCTCGGTGCCGTCGAACTCCGGGTGCGCCTCGGCGGCGTCGGCGAAGGCCTGGTCGACCTCGTCCTCCACGGTCGCGGCCTCGGCGGTCTTGCCCAGCGCCTGGGCGACCAGGTCGAGCTGGTCCTCGAACGGGGTGAGGTAGGGGTCGGAGCCCTCCGGCTGGCCCACCGTCGGGGCGATCGCGCTGAGTGCGTCGTACCGCTCCTGGGTCGCGGGCGACTTGGTGTCCAGGATCAGGTCGGGCTGCAGGGCCGCGATCGCCTCGATGCTCGGCTCGAGCGTGTCGATGATCTCCGGGGCCTCGTCGTACATGCCCTCGGCCCACGGGCCGACGCCCTCGCCGCCGAAGCCCAGCCAGTCGCTGGCGCCGACCGGCTGCACGCCCAGAGCGAGCGCGGTCTCGGCGTCGCCCCAGCCCAGCGCGACGACGCGGACCGGCTCCTCGGGGACCTCGACGTCGCCGAAGGAGGTGGTCACGGTGACCGGGAAGGCGCTCGACGAGCTGCCGGTGCTGTCACTGCCCTCGGCGGTGGTCTCCTCGCTGGAGTCGGAGCCGCAGCTGGTGATGACGAGTGCGGCAGCCACCAGGGCGGTGCCGCGGAGGGCGAGGCGGGACGACATCGATGCTCCTTCAGACGGTCAGGTGAGGCTCACCTAAGCACACGGGGATCACGGTCCGGTCACCGAGCGGTGCGACGCCGACCGCAGGAGGCGGGGCCCGGTCGGGACGCCGATGCTGCCGACCAGGCGGCCGTCGGCCGGCGACTCGACCGCGAGCAGGGCGCCACCGTGGGCCCAGGTGTCGGCGGCGACCGGGCCGATGAACTGCTCGGCGTGCTCACGCAGGTAGGGGACGGGCACCTCGGTCCACCGCTGCACCTCGGGGTCCTGACACGCGGCGAACACCGCCTCGGCGTCCTCGGGGCGCCACGGTCGCAGCCGCACCCGCCGGCCGGAGAGTGTGGGCTGGGGCGCCCGGGCGGAGTCGTCAGCGGTCACGCCGGGAGTCTGCCGTTGCCGCCGCCCGGCCCGACCCGGGTGGCCTGACGTGGAGCCGCGCCGTGGCACGGCTCGACGTCCGGTGACCCGGCTCGACCCGCGGCGCCGCCGGGAACAGCGGCCACCTGCGGGCAGTTGCAGCAGGTGTCGCGATCAGCCCGCCCCACCGGGGGTGGACGTCCCGCGCAGACCGAGGAGAACCACCATGCGAAACGGCATCCACCCCGAGTACCGCACCGTCGTGTTCCAGGACACCTCGACGGGTGAGACGTTCCGGACCCGCTCGACGGTCGAGTCGAGCCGGACGATCGAGCTGGACGGCGAGACGCTGCCGATGGTCCCGGTCGAGATCAGCGCGAGCTCGCACCCCTTCTGGACCGGCAACCAGCGCGTGCTCGACACCGCGGGCCGGGTCGAGAAGTTCAACCAGCGGTACGGCGCCCGCACCCGCAGCTGAGCGCAGCACCCCCTGACGTCGCCGTCGTCGGGCTCCGCACCGGAGCCTGACGGCGGCGTCGTCGTGTCAGGAGTCGACGGCGACGGTGACCGGCAGGGCGCGGACGGCGCGCTGTCCGACGATCCCGGCCACGGCCGCCGTCCCCGCCGCAGTGAGCGTCGCGGCGACCACGGCCGAGTGGTACCCGCCCGCGACGTCCCAGGGCCAGCGGCTGACCAGGCCGAGCGCCAGCGCGGCCGCCAGCACGGCGACGGCCAACTCGGCCGGGCCCCGTGCCGCCCGGCGCCGCACGGCGAGCACGGCCAGGGCGCCGGCCAGCCCGAGCGCCCCGTGCACGAGCGGGTCGGCGAGTGCGGCGAGCCAGCCGTTCACCTCGCCCGGGACGGTGGCCGGCGTAGCGGCCACCAGGGTGAGCGCAGGGATGGCGAGCAGCCACCACGGTCGGGGGCGGAGAGGCTCCGGCGGGACGAGCGCGGCCGCCCCGAGCACCACGGCGAGCGGGACGAGGGCGAGCGCCTGCAGCGCGGGCGGCGGGTGGGGCTGCGCCATCGGCAGCACGTAGAGGGCGAGGGCGACGGGTGCCAGGGCCCGAGCGGCTCCCGACCCGCGCACCAGGCAGACGGCGAGTGCGATGACCAGGCCGTCGAGCACCACGCCGATCGCCTGGCCCGGCCCCCAGGACACCGCGCCGGGGAGGTCGGGCGCAGTCAGGAAGGGCAGCACGTCGTGCGTCCAGGCGGTCAGCGCGAGGCTGATCAGCGCGTGCACGGCCAGCGACACGGTGCCGATCGCGGCGACCAGCCGCACCGTCCGCCCGGCAGCCACCGCCCGCACCGACGAGCCGGGCGCGCCCAGCCGCAGTCGCAGGGCCAGCCGGGCGACGTCCAGCCGGTCGGCGAGCGACGGGCTGCCGAACTCGGCGTACTCGGGGTCGTCATCCGTGGTCGCCTCGAGGAAGGTCTCGGTCATCTCGTCGGCCCAGCGTGACCGGGCCGGCTCGGGCAGCCAGGCCAGCAGCCGCCGGTAGCGCTCCTCCAGCGGGCTCATGCCGGACGCGCCGAGAGCCGGGCGCGGACGGCGCGGGCGTTGGACTCCTGCCGGGCGAGCTCGTGCTCCAGGGCCTGCCGGCCGTCGGCGGTGAGCCGGTAGTAACGGCGCACCCGGCCGGCGTGCACCTCTTCCCGGTCGGGTTCGACCCGGCCCTCGGTGACCAGCCGGTCGAGCACGCCGTACAGCGTGCCGACCCGCAGCGTCACGCGACCGCCGGACAGTCCGGAGACCTCGCCGATCACGCCATAGCCGTGCCGGGGCTGGTCGGCGAGCGCAGCGAGCACGAAGAAGGTCGGCTCGGTGAGCGGGCGGACGTCCATGGCCGGACGCTAGCGCGTCCATGCATCGGCTGTCGATGCATCGGCGCGTGGAGCGGACCCGGTGTCGGAGCTCGCGGTTAGGGTCCCGCACCAGGAGCGGGCCCCATCGGCCCCGCCGGTGAGGACGGAGCGACGCAGCATGGCGCACCAGGTGACGGGGGACGGCGGCGCGCCCACGGCCGCACCGACGCCTCGGGTGGCGGTGGAGACCAACGGCATCAACGTGATCGCCGAGTCCGAGCGCAAGGGCACGCCGCGGCAGCTGTTCTGGCCGTGGTTCGGGGCCAACGTCAGCGTGCTGGGCCTGGCCTACGGGGCCTTCGTACTCGGCTTCGGCATCTCGTTCTGGCAGGCCGTCGTCGCCGGCGTGGTCGGCATCGTCGTCAGCTTCCTGCTCTGCGGGCTCGTCGCCATCGCAGGCAAGCGCGGTTCCGCGCCCACCCTGGTGCTCAGTCGGGCCGCGTTCGGCGTCACCGGCGGCCGGGTGCCCGCCGTCCTCTCCTGGATCCTCACCGTCGGCTGGGAGACCGTCCTCACCTCGCTGGCGACGCTGGCCACCGCGACCGTCTTCGCCCAGCTCGGCTGGGGTGGCGGGACGGCGACGCAGGTGGTCGCGCTGCTGGTGGTCGCCGCGCTGGTCGTCGTCGGCGGCGTCCTCGGCTTCGACCTGATCATGCGGATGCAGGCGGTGATCACCGTCGTCACCGGCGTGCTGACCGTCGTCTACCTGCTCCTGGTCGCCGACGAGATCGACTGGTCCGCGGTCAGCGCCATCCCGTCCGGGTCGACGGCGGCCTTCATCGGCGCGCTGGTGTTCGTGATGACCGGCTACGGCTTCGGCTGGGTCAACGCCGCCGCCGACTACTCCCGCTACCTGCCGCGCACCTCCTCGACCCGGGGCGTCGTCGGCTGGACGACGTTCGGCTCCGCGCTCGCCCCGGTGATCCTGCTGGTGGTGGGCCTGCTGCTGGCCGGTTCGTCGGCCGACCTGTCCGGCGCGATCGGTGCCGACCCGATCGGTGCGCTCGCCAGCCTGCTGCCCACCTGGTTCCTGGTGCCGTTCGCGCTCGTCGCCGTGCTCGGGCTGGTCGGTGGGGCACTGCTGGACATCTACTCCTCCGGCCTGGCGCTGCTGGCGGCCGGCGTGCGGATCCCGCGCCCGGTGGCCGCCTCGATCGACGGCGTGCTGATGGTGCTGGGCGCCATCTGGGTCGTCTTCCTCGCCGAGGGTGACTTCTTCGTCCAGTTCCAGGGCTTCCTGATCACCCTCGGCGTCCCGGTCGCTGCCTGGTGCGGGATCGTCCTGGCGGACCTGCTGCTGCGCCGCCGCGACTACGCCGAGGCCGACCTGTACGACCCGCGCGGCCGGTACGGCGCCGTTCCGCCGGTGCCGCTGGCGCTGCTCGCGGTCGGCACGGCGCTCGGCTGGGGCCTGGTCACCAACGCCTCCGCCGACTGGCTGACCTGGCAGGGGTACCTGCTCGAGCCGTTCGGCCTGGGCGGCAGGGACGGCGACTGGGCGTTCGCCAACCTCGGTGTCCTGGTCGCGCTGCTGGTCGGCTTCCTCGGCACGCTGCTGCTGCGCCGTGGTGCGGTGCGGCAGCAGGAGGCCGCGTGACCGACGGGGTGCTCGCGGTCATCGACGTCCAGCACGTCTTCGCCGACGCCGAGTCGCCGTGGGGCGCGCCCCGGTTCGCCGAGGTGCACCCGGCGATCCGGCGGCTGACCGCGGCCTTCGCCGGCCGGGTGGTGCACACCCGGTTCGTCGCCCCGGCCGAGCCGACCGGGGCGTGGGTGCCCTACTACGAGCAGTTCCCGTTCGCCCTGCAGCCGCCGGACGCCCCGCTGTACGCGCTGGTCGACGACCCGGGCAGCGCCCCGGTGCTGGACGCGACCACGTTCGGCAAGTGGGGCGCGGAGCTCGCCGCCCTGGTGGGCGAGGGTCCGCTGCTGCTCGCCGGGGTCTCGACCGACTGCTGCGTGCTGTCCACCGCCCTGCCGGCCGCCGACGCCGGGGTGCCGGTGCGCGTGGTCACCGACGCCTGCGCGGGCGCGACCGACGCCGACCACGAGCGGGC
>Ga0210040_10008217_pt1 | contig 12432 bp, 11 predicted proteins | sample CryGeyCG12114_NA_FD_185462 | JGI IMG/M metagenome (GOLD analysis project Ga0210040, IMG submission 185462) | Groundwater microbial communities from aquifer - Crystal Geyser CG19_WC_8/21/14_NA (SPAdes) (version 2) | ecosystem: Environmental > Aquatic > Deep subsurface > Groundwater | place: USA... | reverse complement strand
CGGGGGGATCGGCTCGGCGCTGCGCGAGGCGATCAGCAACCGCGACTACGCCGTCCTGCAGGGCTTCATCCTCATCCTCGCCGTGCTGTACGTGCTGGTGAACCTGCTCGTCGACATCTCCTACGGCCTGCTCGACCCGAGAGTGAGGGTCCGATGACCACCTCGCTGGGCAACCGCCGGGACAAGATCGACGCGCTGGCCGCCCGGGCCGGCCAGCTGCCCGCCGACGGCGGCGGGGTCTCGCTGGTCCGCAGCGCCTTCCGCCGGCTGCGCCGCGACCCGGTGGCCATCATCGGCGCGGTCATCGTGGTCGCCTTCCTGCTCGTCGCCGTCTTCGCCCCGCTGCTGGCACCGCGCGACCCGCTGGAGCAGGCGCTGCTCTCCCAGGTGCGGCAGGGGTCCATCCCCGGCGCCCAGGACGGCTTCCCGCTGGGGGTCGACCAGCTCGGCCGCGACGTGCTGTCCCGGCTGATCTACGGCTCGCGGCAGTCGCTGATGATCGGCGTCATCTCCACCGTGCTCGGCGCGGTCGTCGGGATGGCCCTGGGCGTGCTGGCCGGGGCGTTCGGCGGCTGGGTGGACACCCTGGTCATGCGGTTCGTCGACATCCTGCTGTCCATCCCCGGCCTGCTGATGGCGATCAGCATCTCGGTGCTGCTGGGGCAGAACCAGTACGCGCTGATGATCGCCATCGCGGTCACCCAGGTGCCGGTCTTCGCCCGGTTGCTGCGCGGGTCGATGCTGGCCCAGCGGGACAGTGACTACGCCGTCGCGGCCAAGGCCCTGGGCGTGCGGCGCAGCAAGATCGTGCTGGGCCACGTGCTGCCCAACTCGCTGTCGCCGGTCATCGTGCAGGCGACGCTGTCCCTGGCCACGGCGATCATCGAGGCCGCGGCGCTGAGCTTCCTGGGCCTCGGCGACCCCGACATCAGCCGGCCCGAGTGGGGCGCGATGCTCTCCAGTGCCCAGGCGGTGCTGTCCTTCGCGCCACAGCTGGCCATCTACCCGGCGCTCTGCATCATCGTCGTCGCCCTGGGTTTCACCCTGCTCGGCGAGTCGCTGCGCGAGGCCCTCGACCCGAAGTTCCGGAGGTGACCCCCATGACCGGCGCCACCGCGTACACCGGCAGCACCGACCGCAGCAGGGCTCCACAGGCGCCGGTGCTGGAGGTCGACGAGCTGAGCGTCCGCTTCGCCCGCCGCGGCGAGGTGGGCACCCAGGCCGTCGACGGCGTCAGCTTCTCCGTCGCCCCCGGCGAGACCGTCGGCCTGGTGGGGGAGTCCGGCTGCGGCAAGTCGGTCACCTCGCTGGCGATCATGGGCCTGCTCCCCAAGCGCGGGGTCCAGGTCGGCGGCTCGGTGCGGCTGGACGGCCAGGAGCTCGTCGGGGCCGGTGACCGGGCGCTGCGCAAGCTGCGCGGGGCGGACATGGCGATGGTCTTCCAGGACCCGCTGTCCTCGCTGAACCCGACGGTCACCATCGGCGTCCAGGTCACCGAGGTGCTCCGCGAGCACCGCCGGCTCACCGGCAGCAAGGCCACCGACGAGGCGGCCGAGCTGCTCGACCGGGTCGGCATCCCCGATCCGCGACGGCGGCTGTCGGAGTACCCGCACCAGCTGTCCGGCGGCATGCGGCAGCGCGCACTGATCGCGATGGCGCTGGCCTGCTCGCCCCGGCTGCTCATCGCCGACGAGCCGACGACGGCGCTCGACGTCACCATCCAGGCGCAGATCCTGGAGGTGCTCCGCGACCTGGTGCAGGGCTCGGGCACCGCGCTGGTGATGATCACCCACGACCTCGGCGTCGTCGCCGGGCTCTGCGACCGGGTGCACGTCATGTACTCGGGCAGGATCATCGAGACGGCGGAGCGGCGCGACCTGTTCGCCCGCCCGCGGCACCCCTACACCGGTGGCCTGCTCGCCTCCGTGCCCCGGCTGGACACCCCCCGGGGCACCCCGCTCACCCCCATCCGCGGCTCCATGCGCGACGCCATCCCGTGGGCGGAGGGCTGTGCCTTCGCCCCGCGCTGCGACTCCGGCCGGGACGACTGCCTGACCGAGGTCTCCGGCAGCACGGTGCCGCTGGAGTCCGATGGCACCGGCCGGGAGCTGCGCTGCCGCCATCCGCTCGCCGGCCCGCCCGTCGCCGGTTCCGCCACCACGTCGGGAGCCGACCGATGACCCCCGTGCCCGCGACATCCGTGCCCGCGACCACCGGGCCCGCCCCGCTGCTGCAGGTCGAGGGACTGCAGGTGCACTTCCCGATCAAGCGCGGGCTGTTCTTCGACCGCACGGTGGGGCACGTGCGCGCCGTCGACGGCGTCGACCTGTCCATCCAGGCCGGCACCACCTACGGCCTGGTGGGCGAGTCCGGCTGCGGCAAGTCCACGCTCGGCCGGGCCATCCTGCGGTTGACCGAGCCGACCGCCGGCAAGGTCGTCTTCGACGGCACGGACGTCGCCTCGCTCAAGCCCGAGCCGATGCGGCACATGCGGCGGCGGATGCAGATGGTGTTCCAGGACCCGCTGGGCTCGCTGGACCCCCGGCAGGACGTCGAGTCGCTGTTGGCCGAGCCGTTGCACGCGCACGGGCTGGGCGGGGACAAGGCGGCCGTCGCCCGCAGGTTGCGTGAGCTGCTGGACGCCGTCGGGCTGCCGGCTGCGGCACTGCGCCGCTATCCGCACGAGTTCTCCGGCGGTCAGCGGCAGCGGATCGGCATCGCCCGGGCGATCACCGTCGAGCCGGACCTGCTGATCGCCGACGAGCCGGTCTCCGCCCTGGACGTCTCCGTGCAGGCACAGGTGCTGAACCTGCTGGAGGAGCTGCAGGAGCGGCTGCACCTGACCTACCTGGTGATCGCGCACGACCTCGCCGTCGTCCGGCACATCAGCGACGTCGTCGGCGTGATGTACCTCGGCTCACTGGTCGAGCAGGCCCCCGCGGACGCTCTCTACGAGTCTCCGCTGCACCCCTACACCCGGTCGCTGATGAGCGCCGTCCCGGTGCCGGACCCGGTGGTGGAGGACTCCCGGGAGCGGATCCTGCTCGCCGGCGACCTGCCCTCCCCGGCGAACCCGCCCTCGGGCTGCCGTTTCCACACCCGTTGCCCGTGGCGGCAGGAGACCCGGTGCGACGACGAGGTGCCGGTGCTGCGCCCGCTCGCACCCGACCACTCTGCTGTCACCCACCTGCCTGACCATCTCGTCAGCTGCCACTGGGCGGAGGAGATCCGCGACGGCACGCTGCTGCCCCAGTCGCCGGGGGAGGTCGCCGCCACGCAGGGCGTCACGGTCGCCGCCACCGGCGGGACGACGCCGGACGACGGCTTCGTCGGCGGGGTGGACCAGCCGATCGAGTTCCATTGACGAAGGGCCCCGCTGCCCCCACTCTCAGCAGGCTAGCCGCGGGACCCTGCAGCGGGGCCGCAGCGCTCAGTACGTCACCGGGCTACTCGTCGACGACGATGTCGTCTCCGCGCTGGACTGCTCGCCGCACCCGCAGCCGGACGACGCGGCCCAAGCGCCTGACCAGCCCGGAGTAGCCCGGAGTCGGGCCGTGGTAGCCGAAGAAGCCGCGCGGACCGGAGACCATCTCGCCGGTGTGCAGGTCGTACCGGCTCTGGTGCCAGGGGCAGACCAGGCAGCCCTCGGCGTCGATGCTGCCCTCCGCGAGGTCGGCGAGCTGGTGCCGGCAGCGCCGGGAGACCGCGGTGAGCCGCCCCCGGTCGTTGGTCATGGCCCACTGCCCGGCGGGGCGCACCGCGCCGGGCGGGAGGTCGGCGGCGGGAACACGCTCGGAGTCGCGCATGGGGGTGCCTCCTGGTCTCGGTCGGTGTCCAGGTGCCTACCCGCGGCAGCGACGTGCAGACCTGCTGCACCAGGACGGCCGAACTGTCGGTGGCCGGTGGGACGGTCGACCTCCCCACCCGAGGAGGAGTCATGCCCACTCGTGAGACCCCCTGGCCGAACGGCACGCCGTGCTGGGTCGACCTCGGCACCCCCGCCCCCGACGCAGCCCGGTCCTTCTACGCCGCGGTGCTGGGTTGGGAGTACTCCGGCGGTGAACCCGAGTACGGCGGTTACTGGATGTGCCTCACGGCCGGCCGGAAGGCCGCCGGCCTGGGGCCGCAGATGTCGCCGGACGACCCATCCCGCTGGACGACGTACTTCGCGGCCGACGACGTCGACGCCGTGGCGGCGCAGGTGACCGCCGCGGGCGGTGCCCTGCTCGCCCCACCGATGGACGTCGGCCCGGCCGGCCGGATGGCGATCGCCGCCGACCCGCAGGGCAATCCCTTCGGTCTCTGGCAGGCAGGTACGACCACCGGCGCGGAGATCTACAACGAGCCCGGCGCCTACACCTGGAACGAGGCAGCCGTCGACGACCCGGCCGCGGCCCGCGACTTCTACACCGCGGTGTTCGGCTTCGGCTGGGACGAGCTGCCCGAGTCCGGCGGCTACTGCACCTTCACCACCGACGGACGGCCGCTGGGCGGGCTGGGCGCGATCGCACCGGGGCTGCCGCGCGGCTGGGTCACCTGCTTCTCGGTGGCCTCCTGTGACGACGCGGTGGCGGCGGTGGAGGCCGGCGGCGGGAAGGTCGTGCTGGGCGCGGAGGACACCGAGTTCGGTCGGTTCGCCATCGTCGCGGACCCGTGGGGCGCGTCGTTCTCGGTGATGTCGGAGATCGCCGCCTGACCGTCCGCAGCTCCTGACATCTGGCACCTGTCTCCGGCATCGAGCCCGGGACAGGCTGGGTGCACGCCCGGCGGACCACGACCGGGCGTGCACCGGGCCGGCGCGCCCGATCGGCAGGAGGGCGGTGATCGCGTGCGAGACGCCGTCCTGCACCTGCACGTGCTCCTCGGCACCGCCGGGCTGCTGCTCGGCCCCGCGTGGCTCGCCGTGCGGCGGCGTGGCGGGTCGGCCTGGCGGCTGGCGGTCGGCTACCAGGTCGTGGTCGGCGGCATCGCCGTCTCCGCGGCCGTCCTCGCGGCCAGCGATCCCACGCTGACCTGGCTGGTGCCGGTGGCCCTGGCCACCGAGGTGCTCGCCGTCACCGGGGCGCTCGCCCGCCGGCGCGGCTGGCCCGGGTGGCGGAGCTGGCAGCCGCACCTGCTCGGCGGCTCCTACATCGCGCTGGTCACCGGGGTGCTCATCGCGGAGACCGGCAACCCGGTGTTCTGGCTGCTCCCCGCCGTGGTCGGACAGCTGCCGATCGCGTCGGCGAAGCGCCGGTTGCACGCCGAGCCGCCCTCGACCGCCCCCCTCCCAGCCTGATCGGCGACGATGGGTGGCATGTCCCGCCTCGCCCGTCTCCTCGCCGTCCTCGCCGTGCTGGTCGCGCCCCTGCTGGTGGCCGGTCCGGCGGCCGCGGTCGAGCCGCTCGCGCTCACCGACCAGATCACCGACCAGGTCGGCGCGCTGGACGGCGACGAGAGCCGCGTGCAGGACGCGATCGACGAGCTGCGGACCGAGGAGGACGTCCAGCTCTTCGTCGTCTACGTGTCCACCTTCGACGACCTCACCGGCGAGCAGTGGGCGCAGCAGACCGCGAGCGCCACCGGACTGGGCGGCAACGACCTGCTGCTCGCGGTGGCCACCGACCAGCGCGCCTACGGCTACTTCCGCGGCGACACGGTGGGCCCGTCCGAGTCCGACGTGACCGGCACGCTCAGCTCCGACGTGGAGCCGCAGCTCTCCGACGACCAGTGGGCCGACGCGGTCGTGGCACTGACCGACGGGCTGCAGGGCGGCTCCGGCGGCACGGCCGCGCTCGGCGTCCTGGCCGGCGTCGCGGTGGTGGGCGGCGGTGGGTACGTGCTGGTGCGCAACCGGAAGCGCCGCAAGCAGACCGAGGACCAGCGGATCGCCGCCGCCCGCGCGGCCGACCCCTTCCCGGACGAGACCACCGAGCAGGTCCAGTACCGGGCGAGTGCAGCGCTGCTCGCCGTCGACGAGGCGGTGCAGACCTCCCAGCTGGACCTCGACTACGCCCGGGCCACCTACGGCGAGCAGTCGGTCGCCGGTTTCACCGAGGCGCTCACCGAGGCGAAGAGCGAGATGGCCCAGGCGTTCACGATCCGCCAGCAGCTCGACGACGAGTTCCCCGAGGACGAGGCGACCACCCGGCGGATGCTCGCCGAGCTGCTCCGGCTGACCACCTCGGCCGACCAGCGGCTGGACGCGCAGGCCGCGGCCTTCAGCCAGCTCCGCGACCTGGAGAACACCGCGCCGCAGGCGGTGGAGGCCCTCGGGCCGCGGATCGCGGCGCTGCAGGCCCGGCTGCCGCAGGTCGAGCAGCAGTTGCAGGAGCTGTCCGCGCGGTACGCCGCTGCCGCGCTGCGTCCGGTGGCGGCCAACGTCGGCGAGGCCGACGCCCGGCTCGCCGCCGGCGAGGCGGCGCTCGTCGAGGCCCGGACCGCGGTCGCCGAGGGCCGGGCCGGATCCGCCGTCGGGCCGCTGCGCGCCGCCGAGGACGCCGCCACCCAGAGCGCGACGCTGCTGGACGCGATCGGCCGGCTGGGCGCCGACCTGGACAGCGCCGGCCAGCGGATCGCCGCGGTGCAGGCAGAGACGGAACGGGACCTCGCCGAGGCCCGAGCGCTCGTCTCCGACGGCGACCGCACCGGGCTGACCCCGCTGATCGCCCAGGCCGAGCAGGCCCTCGCCGCGGTCGGGCCGGGGCTCCGGCCCGTGGCCGGTGAGCGGCCCGACCCGCTCGCCGTCCTGCGCCGGCTGGACGAGGCCGACCAGCGGCTGGACGCCGCCCTGCAGCCGGCCCGCGACGCCCAGGCCCAGGCCCGCCGGGCGACTGCGGCGCTCGAGCAGACCGTGATGTCGGCCCGTTCCGGCATCGCGGCCGCCAGTGACTTCATCGCCACCCGCCGCGGTGCGGTGGGCAGCGCCGCCCGCACCCGGCTCGCGGAGGCGCAACGGCACCTGGACCAGGCCCGCTACCTCGCCGCCGACGACCCGGTCAGCGCGCTGCGCGAGGCGCAGCAGGCCGACCAGCTCGCCCAGGCAGCACTGGACGAGGCCCAGCAGGACGTCGACCAGTGGTCCTCGGGCAGCGGCTACGGCGGCGGGTTCGGCGGTGGCTACGGCGGGGGGTACGGCGGTCGCCGGCGCGGCGGCGGCATCGACGTGGGCAGCCTGGTGCTGGGCGGGATCCTGCTGGGTGGGGCCGGCCGCGGCGGTGGCGGTCTGGGCGGGGGCTTCGGTGGTGGCGGGGGCTTCGGCGGCGGCTTCGGTGGTGGTGGCGGTGGGGGCGGCAGCTTCGGCGGCGGCAGCTTCGGTGGTTCCGGTGGCGGGGGCTCGAGCGGCGGCGGCCGCTTCTGAGGCAGGGCCCCCTGCGACGCCCGCAGGGGACCGAGGTGCGGCTACCGCTCCCGACCGCGGGGTTTCAGGGGCAGTGGGGGCAGGGCCGGCGCGCCCAGCCGGTACCCGTCGAACCCGGGGACGTCGGCGAACCGGTCACCCGAGGCCCACTGCTCGGCGTACCCGGCGATCTCCTCGCCGGTACGGCCGACGAAGTTCCACCACATGACGATCCGCTCCTCGAACGGCTCGCCGCCGAGCAGCAACAACTGCGCCGTGGCGTCGCTGCGCAGCCGGACCGTCCGCCGTCCCGAGCCCAGGTAGAGCATCGCGCCGGGCGTCAGCGGCACCCCCTCGACGTCCGCCGATCCGGACGCGGTCAGCACGCCGTACTCGAACTCCGGGTCCAGCGGCAGCTCCACGTCGGCGCCCGCGTCCAGCGCCAGGTCCACCCCGACCAGCGGGGTGTGCGCCGTCCCCGGTGACGCCGCCCCGGCCATCGAGCCCATCAGCACGGTCGCGGTCACCCCGTCGGAGCTGAAGCCCGGCAGTGCGGTGTGGTGCTCGAAGGCGGGGGCGGTGTCCCGGACGGCGTCCGGCAGCGCGACCCACAGCTGGGCGCCGTGCAGGAAGCGCGGATGCCGCGCCGGGGACTGCTCGGCGTGCGCGATGGCATGCCCGGCGGTCATCAGCGCCAGCTCCCGCGGGCGGATCACCGCGTCGCTGCCGAGCGAGTCGCGGTGGTGGACCTCGCCCTCCAGCAGCCAGGACACCGTCTGCAGACCGGTGTGCGGGTGCGGCAGCACCTGCATGCCGTCGGCGCCCCACACGTCGTCCGGGCCGTAGTGGTCGACGAACGCCCACGCGCCCACCAGCCGCCGTCCCAGCGTCGGCAGCAGCCGGCGGACGTGCGTGCCCTCGCCGAGCAGCACCTCCTTCCCCGGCAGGAGGTCCAGCGCCGGGCGGGCCGATGCGGCCGCCAGCCCGCCCAGCTCGTGCGCTGCCGGTCGCGGCTCCAGGTTGCTCATGGCGGTGTTCCTACTCGCTCCCGGCGCGCAGGTCACGGTGCGCGGAGTCGGCGAGCAGCAGGAACGCCTGCGCCTCGGGGGAGGAGCCGGGACGGTCGAAGTGCGGCGCGGCGCTGGCGCCGGACACCCGGCCGAGGTCGTCCAGCCGGTCGACGGCCGACCTGAGCAGCGACTCGCCGACCGCCCCGTAGGACGCCGGCAGCCACCCGGCCGCGGCACCGACCAGCGCGGCGAAGGCCAGCATCGAGGAGACGTTGGTGTCGGCCGGCCCGTCGGGGTCGTCCAGCACGTCGCCGAAGAGCCCGTCCGGACGGCGGTGGACCAGGCAGGCGTCGAGCAGCTCCCGCACCTGTCCGGTCACCGCCGGCGCCGCGTCGGCGGGCAGCCACCGCACCGCCCGGGCCGCGCCGGCGGCGACCCAGCCGTTGCCGGTGCCCCAGGCCCGCGGGTCGGCGAGCCGCCCGCCGTCCTCGTCCCAGCGGGCGGCCCACAGGCCGGTGCGCGGGTCCTGCAACCGCCGCCGGTGCCCGGTCAGCTGGGCGAGCGCGGCCGCCGGCTCCCCGATGGCGGCCAGGTACGGCACCGTCATGTAGACGGTGTCCGCCCAGACCTGACGGCTGCCGAGCAGGTGGAACAGCGTGCCGTCGCCGGCCCGCGGTGCGGTCTGCCGCACCCACGCCCGCTGCCGGGCCGCGGCGGCGGCCAGCCCGGGGTCGCCGGTGCGCGCCGCGAGCATCGCCACGAACTCGCCCACCGCCGCGCTGTTCACCGCGCAGACCGGGTCCAGCTCGGCCAGCCGCCCGTCGGGGAGCTGGCGGGCGACGGCGTCGTCCACCAGCACCCGCAGCGCGGCCGTAGTCCCTGACCGCTCGAGCACGGCGGCCGTGAGCCCCTGGTCCCAGGAGTGCCGCTGGCCGACCAGCAGCGCGGTCAGCACCTGCTGGCGGACGTCGTCGCCCAGCACGGGGGTCAGTCCGCAGACGCTCGTGCTCTGCTCCCCGGTGGAGAGCAGAGCACGAGCGCACCGCGGAGGACCATCAGAAGGGGATCTCCGCGCCGTCCTTGAAGAACCGGCCGGTCACCGAGGCGGGCTCGGCGAGCAGTGCCAGCGCACCCGCGGCGCTCTCCTCGACGGTGCCGGGGGCGTCCTGGCCGCCCAGCCCGGTGCGCACCCAGCCGGGGTCCAGCGCGTTGACCGCGATCTCGCCGCGCAGCTGCGCGGCCTGCATGAGCACCAGCCCGTTGAGCGCGTACTTGCTGACCCGGTAGCTGCCGATGCCCGGCTCGGCCATCCCCTCGATCGTGCCGGCGCCGGACCCGACGTGCACGATCCGCGGGTCCTCGCCGGCCCGGAGCGCGGGCAGCAGGGCCAGCACCAGCCGGTGCGGGGCGACCAGGTTGACCGCGAGCGTGTCCTCCAGCGTGCCGGCCGGCTCGTCCTCGAACCGCTCGTCGCGGGCGATCATCACCCCGGCGTTGCTGAACAGCACGTCCAGCGCACCCCAGCGCTGGCCGACCACCTCGGCCAGCCGGGCGGGTGTGGCCGGGTCGGTGAGCTCGGCGACCACCGGACCGTAGGACCCCGGTCCGCCGGTCAGCTCCCCGGCCAGTTCGTCGAGCAGCCGCTCGTCCCGGCCGGTGCCGAGCACGTCGGCGCCGGCCGCCACCAGCCGCCGGGCGACGGCGCGCCCCACTCCCCGGGAGGCCCCGGTGAGCAGCACCCGCCGCCCGGCGAGGCCGGACGTCACACGCCGTCCTTGTGCCGGCGGAGCACCTGCGCGTAGGTGTGCGCGCTGTCCTTCGGCGTCCGGACCTGGGTCTCGTAGTCCACGTGCACCAGGCCGAAGCGCTGCTCGTAGCCGCGGGCCCACTCGTAGTTGTCCAGCAGCGACCAGGCGAAGTAGCCGCGCACGTCGGCGCCGCCCTCGATCGCCTCCGTCATCGCCGCCAGGTGCCGCACCAGGTAGTCGACCCGCTCGGGGTCGTGCACCGCGCCGTCCGGGGAGACCTCGTCCGGCCAGGCCGAGCCGTTCTCGGTGATGTACATGGGCAGGCCCGGGGCGACCCCGCTGATCCGGTCCAGCAGCTCGGTGAAGCCCTCGGGGCTGATGCCCCAGCCCATCGTCGTCGTCGGGCCTTCCGGCTCGAGGTCCTCGATGCGCTCGGCACCGATGAACGGACTGGCCTTGCCGGTCGGCTCGGCGACCGCCTGCACGACGGAGCGGAAGTAGTAGTTCACGCCCAGCCAGTCGATCGGTGTGGCGATGACCGCCAGGTCGCCGTCCTCGACCGGCAGTGGCGCGCCGGCGGCGGCCAGGTCCGCGGCGACGTCGGCCGGGTACTCCCCGGTGACGATGGGGACCAGGAACATCCGGTTCTGCTGGCCGTCCAGCCGGCGCGCGGCGTCGACGTCGGCGGCGGAGTCGCTGGCCGGGGACATCGGGGTGAAGTTCAGCGTGATGCCCAGGTGGTCCGCGCCCTTCTCCCGCATGACCCGGGTCGCCAGTCCGTGTCCGAGCAGCAGGTGGTGCACGGCCCGGGATGCCTCGACCGCGTCCTGGTGCCCGGGGGCGTGCTGGCCGGCCATGTGGCCCAGCAGCGAGCTGCACATCGGCTCGTTCAGCGTCGACCAGTGCGGCACGCGGTCACCGAGGGCGTCGTACACGACCCCGGCGTAGTCGGCGAAGCGCAGTGCGGTGTCCCGGTCGGCCCAGCCGCCGCGGTCCTGCAGCGCCTGCGGCAGGTCCCAGTGGTACAGCGTCAGCCACGGGGCGATGCCGGCCTCGAGCAGCTCGTCGACCAGGCGGCGGTAGAAGTCCAGCCCCCGCTGCTCGACCGCGCCCGCGCCCTGGGGGAGCACCCGGGGCCAGGAGACGGAGAACCGGTAGGCGTCCAGCCCCAGCTCCTTCATCAGGGCGACGTCGGCGGGGTAGCGGGTGTAGTGCTCGACCGCGACGTCGCCGGTGTGGCCCTGGAAGGTCTTGCCCGGGGTGTGGCTGAAGGTGTCCCAGATCGAGGGACCCCGGCCGTCGACGTCCACCGCGCCCTCGATCTGGTAGGCGGCGGTGGCGGCGCCGAAGACGAAGCCGGGCGGGAAGGACAGCCCCGCGGCGGTGGCCGGGCGCACGTCGGTGGAGGTCATGGGTGTGCTGCTCCTCGAAGTCGGTGACAGGTACCGGCGGGCCCTCTGGGGGCCTGCCGCGAGCGGAGGTGACGTGCTGGAACGGCCGCGCGGCAGGGGCCAGCCGCGAGCGTGCGAGCGGTGGGGACGCGGGGTCCCTGATCAGTCGACGCGCTGCTGCGTGGCGGGGTCGAAGACGTGCAGGCCGCCCTCGCGGACGTCGAGCCAGAGCTGCTGGCCGGCGGCTGCAGCGGTGCGGGGCTCGGTGCGGAGGACGACGTCCGAGGGGTGCAGGACGTCGTCGGTCTGCTCGCCGGCCAGCTTGGTGTAGAGGAAGGCGTCGGAGCCGAGCTGCTCGACCACGTTGACCACGACCGGCACACCCTCGCCGGCGCCGACCAGCCGGATGGACTCCGGACGGAAGCCGACGGTGACCGAGCCGCTGCGGGCCGAGGCGCGGGCCAGCTGGTCGCGGGGGACCGGCAGCACCGAGCCGCCCAGCTGCACGCCGCCCGCGACGGCCGGACCGGTGACGACGTTCATCGCCGGGGAGCCGATGAACCCGGCGACGAAGACGTTGGCCGGGCGGTCGTAGAGGGTGCCGGGGGTGTCGCACTGCTGCAGGACGCCGTCCTTGAGCACCGCCACCCGGTCGCCCATGGTCATCGCCTCGACCTGGTCGTGGGTGACGTAGACGGTGGTGGTCTCCAGGCGCTCGACCAGTGCGGCGATCTGGGTGCGGGTCTGCACCCGGAGCTTGGCGTCGAGGTTGGACAGCGGCTCGTCCATCAGGAAGACCTGCGGCTGGCGGACGATCGCCCGGCCCATCGCCACCCGCTGCCGCTGGCCACCGGAGAGCGCCTTGGGACGCCGCTCCAGGTAGTCGGACAGGTCCAGGATCTTCGCTGCCTCGGCGACCCGGGTGGCGATCTCGGACTTCCGCATCCCGGCCAGCTTGCGCGCGA
>Ga0210040_10008216_pt1 | contig 12433 bp, 12 predicted proteins | sample CryGeyCG12114_NA_FD_185462 | JGI IMG/M metagenome (GOLD analysis project Ga0210040, IMG submission 185462) | Groundwater microbial communities from aquifer - Crystal Geyser CG19_WC_8/21/14_NA (SPAdes) (version 2) | ecosystem: Environmental > Aquatic > Deep subsurface > Groundwater | place: USA... | reverse complement strand
ATCTATGGTGATCATGCGATGATATCGCATCTACAGTTGCAGAAGTGGTTCACATGACATCGCATGTACAATCGCAGATGCACATAACATCGCACGTAAAATCGCATCCATGTGAACTAGGCTTTAGTTAGTTAGATGCATATAGAAATCTGTTAGATAGTATGACATGCGGTTCCGGAGGAAATTACATTTGCACGGCACGTTGTTGTAAAACGATAGTCAACTTGTGTTATTAGTATTGTTCCAATGTACAGGTATCGACACGTTTCTTATTAAGTTAGTTAGTTAGCTAGCCTCTTAATTAGTTTATCATTGTGGGAGACAATGGCAGTATTTGTGAAGCTACCTAAGCCTACCTACCTAAAATTCCTTAGCTTATAGTTAGTTAGTTAGTTAATTCAATTACGTTTAGTTTGTAGTATTTGCTGAACTCGATTTTGTGCTCACAGCCATGTCTTCTTGAGTGTTGATTGTAGAAGCATCACTCCTACTGTCGGACAAAGGACTTTTTGGTTTGTTTACTTCAAATTGTTCTCCATTTTCGGTATTTAGTGACTCAAGTTTGTCTGCCAGTTGGTTCCCATCTATGGGTTTAATACTGGACTTGGATTTTTGGATTGTCAATGGAATGCACTCTTTTTCCCTGGCTGTGCTCACTGTGGCTATCACATCTATTTATACCAAATAAATGAATAAAAAAAGAAAATGTCTGAAATGAATGACAATCCCGTATCTACATTTTTGAACATACCATGCATGAATGCTGCACTGGCTAAACTATCCTCATTCTTTTCCTTCACATGGGAATCCAACCAGGGTGTCAGTTTCTCAGCAATATCTGTCATACACGAGTATTCATGAGATGATAACACTAATTAATTAGTCAATTAATTTTGTAATCGAACCTTCATCTCCCACAGCAGATAGAGTTCCCTCTACTTGCATCAGCCCGATAGTAGTATGCACCATATTGTAGAAATGATGACGGGCAAAGAACATGGAACAAACCCTGTCTTGTAAATCATGTTCAACTTTGCTAGCCTCGATTCTATCTTGAATTTCCCTGACTTTATGAATCTGTGCTTGGCGTTCCTTTACCTCCAGTTTCTGAATATCTTTTAACCCATGATTAATCTTATCCCCATACCGCTCTTTCATTTTATTCATAAACTCTAACTCAGTTTCCTCCATAGTTTCCAGTAAACTTTGTTCCGCAATCTTGTCTACCATAGGAGGAACCAACTGAGCAAGTCTTTCACTTTTGGACAGTAAACCGCAACTATCTGTGCTGGCATGTACGCCTCCAATGAAGGCCAAAGGTTTTAAAACTTTTGAAAGCATTTTTGAATCACTCAATGGATCCATTTCGGTAGAGACTTCTGTAAGGGGTTGAGGCTTGGAGATTTCCAAAATGAATTTCTCTGATTCTTCCCACCATTTGGAGAATTCTGTCCTTTCGTTTTTTGAGCCGATTACTTCTGCAGTAGTGGGGCGAACTATGCCTCCGACTCGGTGCCGGAGTTTTTGGGTGCGTTTGCTTCGTCGGGTTGGTTTCGGTTTGGATTTACAGAGATTTCTATTGTAATTGCGGGTGTTATCAACGTCTCGGAAATCTTTAATTGTTGGTCCTCTGTAAATGTGGGGATCAAACATCATATTGTGATAGTCGTGTATTCCTGTCGGCCTAAAAAAGGAGAAGAAAATTTAAGAGAGAGCAGATATTATGATTGGATCGGACTTGTATTAGAGTCGTACATTGCGCCAGTTCTGTAAGATTTCAGTTTTTTAGCTGATTGGTGTTTAGGGCCATTTGTAGCATTGCCCGTTTTGTAAAATGAAAAATTATTTTTCCAGCAGCAAGTAGGTTTTGTTGAAGCCAAATGCAGAGGTGGCAGTGTAGTACAACTGGACTCGAAAAATTGCAAACTTCGGGTATTCATTGTGGTCTGCTTTAATAGAGTTTAAATTCGGATTATAGCGGACTAAAAGATTGGTCTTCTTGTCTCAGGTTCAAAAATTGTGTATATGATTGAGCTTGATGGTGTTTGAAAAACAATGTCCACAATGCTTTCATAAATATGAATGCAAAATGATGCATTTATAAACTTCCTTACATTTATCATAAATATTTAATACAAACTGGGAACTAAACTGTGAAGTAACCATAGCGAATGAATTCCCTTGTGTAAGACTTGGTCATTCCCAGGCATAACAAATTGATATCCAAATAACCCAAAAAGGTAATAATAGCACGTTTCTCATTACTATATGGGTTACCGATAGGATTTTCCTGCTACAAATATTACATGCCAACAACACGATCTAAATTGCATGAGAATTCCGATTCAGGACCGCAAATAGAATCTTACTAACTAACTATCATTGTCCCTTTCATAATACCCAGTTCTAGATCTCTTTCAAATACATTGGGCTAATATTAGTTAGCTAGCCACCTCTATTTCATATACTCGACTGCATTCTGCATTAAAAAACTGTGTCCCCCCATTTAGTTAGTTAGTTAAGTAAGTGGCACGTGGTAGAGATGTTGATACTTGTATTATGAATGCCCATATAATAATATTATGGCGCACGGGTTTATGATAGGATAATAGGTGGCAGTTTGGACGGACTGACAGACTGCCATGATAATATGATTAGCTATATTATGTGAATGAAATCACTTTGGAGTAAACAAGACACAGGGGATGAAAAAAGTAGCACTGTTCATTCTTTTCAGTTGTTACTTACTTACTTACTTACTTACTTACTAGTCCTTTAGGAAGACAAGCAAAATCCGTTCCGTGGTAAGGTACATTACACACACTACACAGTATGTACAAATGCTGTGTTGCCGTCATGTGTTTTCAGATAAATTAGGATTGTGAGAATGGGGACATCTGGGAGTAACAAAGGTTGTGCTAGAAATGCACAGTGGAGTGAGAGAGTGATGCTGTATTCTGCCCATTTCGCAAAGAAAACAACAAGAAGGCAAATTTTGTCGGTGAACGGATCATTTACTATGTAGTTAGTTAGTAGTTAGTTGACTATGGACAGGGATTTTTTTTAGTCATCATGAGTATATGGTTGACCATTTCCCATGGTTGACATACTTTTCTTTTCCTATGTGTGGTGTATATGGTGTTTGAAGGAAGTAGATAAAAAAGTTTTTTGTCTTCCTTTGTTTAAAAGTTGCGGCATCATAAAAAATTTTCATTTCGGAATTGTGGGTAACTAACTAACTGAAAACAAAAATAGGGGAAAATATTTTTATTAACCTTGCAAAATAGAAAGCGGCAGATTATTATTGTACGACCCAATTCATTTCCAGGGAGGTGCTCTTGAAAAATAATTCTATAGGATGTATGCATTCATAATAGAAATAGAGATTACCATGGGTGGTTTCAGTTTGCAATCATTGTCAACTGACTGACTGAATTAAACCATTTCTCTGCTCTACTAAGTAACTAACCAACCAAAAGATTTGCTATCGCAAGTTATTTTTACACATGATGACATTGATTTCATCATGTAGTATGCACGGGGCGAACTGGCAGGGTACAAAGCGCAAGCATGGATGGAACAAACAGATTTGAACCACAATGTGTCATGATTGTCATGACCATGTTTGCCATTGCCACCTACTACTGGTCATCGCATTCACGTTTTTCTACCCAAAAAATTTGGCTCAAGAAATGAATGAAGCGATAAAATGAAGTCAGCAGAGTCATGCCGTCACTTTTTCTCTACTATGTATGGATGTGCGTGTTCTCTGTATTGTACATACATACAAAGAGGCAATAAAACAAATCAAACATGCGCCTTTTTTTGGTGCCCATTTATTTTTTCGCTACTACTTTACTTACTTACAAGTGAGTAAGTATGTAAGTCAGTTAGTTAGTAATGGCTAGCAAAGCAATTACCGTTTTGCCGACCAAAGTTAACATGAAGTATATGTAAATGAAGATGAGGATGATGAGTTGTCTAGCATTGTGAGGGTCATGTGCATTCCTGTAATAGGAAACTACTGTAATAAGGAACAAGTACAGGAAAAAATCAGCGTAATGACATAATGGATGTAGAAAAAATATATTTTTCTAAGATTTTTCTTGTGTACATTTTTATAAATGGAAAATGCAAGAAAAAAACTGTGGTCAAGATTAAAATTTGTACAAATTTTTGTATTTCATTTTGGAACAACATAGTCAAAAAGATGAGGCTTATTTTCAAGGCTAGTGGGATAAGTTTTGTGCTAAAAAATGTCTCGTTTGTAATAATCCCTTTCCACTTACCCCTCAATTAGTATTTTTTCATAGTTTGCCACAGGTAATATTGAAATGTTTTATGGCGATTTACTTTTTTGTCCATATGGATAGGCTTTGCGTGGAGAATTTAATCCACTGGAAAATTTAACTAACTAACGAACAAACGATTGGATAACGAATTAAGACGTGAGTCTGTAGCTATGTATGCATTGCCTCCAGCTACAACAAAACAGCAACACCACCGCAAATAGTTTATACTAATTAGTCAATCAAAGATGATCCATAATGCACATTGTGCATATTTCAGGGTCTTCTTTTCAAATTACAATCCAACTAACTAACCAACTAACTGCCAACCTACCTTTTTCACGACTCACTGTCACAATGATTATCTAAGTAACAAACGTTATTTATTTCCTGCATTAATTTATTTGGACTAGACCATACATTCAGTCAGCTAGTTAGTTAGCTAATAACGTAATCCAAAATCGCATTATACAATCTTCTGTACTCTAATACGTTCAAATATCACATGTTAACTAAAATTCATCATTTCAGTCAGTTCTAGTGACATCACCTTCAAAATCCCTAAAGCTATCTATTGAACACACACTCCACACCACATAATATTGTTTGCACACACAAGCCCAGTAAAACAAATATTACGGTACACGTCAAAGAAACTTACAATTTGTTAGCTAACTAATGACAATAATGATTCCATTTATGTTTTGCAGATCAAAATGTGAGCGCCACCTAAACGAACTCACAAATCCCATACAGGAAAACAGGGCCACACGTCCTTGGAGTGTTCTAAACCATACTATAATAATGATGACAACCATAGTGTCTTCTGGCCACCTCCAATGCTGATCACCACCGCAGTGCTCCACGCAATGAAATACAATGGGTAGTGGTCGAGACGTGGACGATCTTCTGAGCCAATGTCGATGGGCCGAAGAAGGATCCTATCTACGCGAAGTGGTTAAGAGTCCAGGATTCCCGGCCATTGTTAAAGTAGTCCGTGGTCAGTATCAAGCATTGGGCCAACCCACATTTTCGAACCCATCCCTCGTATCCCATCTACTATTGATATCCTTGGGGAACACTTTGTCCGTGGTGGCTCAATGTGTCAAGTTCAAGAATGGGAGACAGCGTGTGGTTCCATATGGACCCACTTTGGCCATCCCGCAAGATTTTCATGGACATTTTGAGATCCTCAGTGAGGATGGCAAGTCTGTACCAGTTATTCAAAATGTGGCCGCCTTGGCTTCCACTTTTCCAGACTCGTGTTTAGTTCGGGAGCCCATCAAGGCTCATAAGCCTGAGGTAAGGACTATCTAGCTGTTAGGGTTTGTAATGCAGATTTGCGTGTAAGGTAACTGACTGTGGAATTTTTAGACAAAATGCAGCGGAGCCCCAGTAGTGATGAAATCAGGAGAGAAGGAATTGTTAACGCAACAGCAGAATCCATATAGGATTTCCGACAAGACGAAAACACTTGAGCCAGGAGAAATTTTAGTACTTGTGGGCGAAGTTTGTGTCCCGTCGGGGAAATCCAAAGTAGTCCGATATTTGCGCTGTTTTGACTCCAAAGGGGAGACTTTGTATTTGAATGCGGCTCACAAAGGGAAATTCAGTCCTTTGGCGAGACAAGAGAGCATTAGTGGAGTGCATACGACAAGGTAACTATAATGCGTTGACTTTTTTTGGATTCCAAATTTCAAGTTAGTTAGTTAGTTACGGTGAAACGCCCATGCGAAATTTAGTATACCTGTAAGAATGAATCAATGAATGACTGGTGTCTTTGCTCAATGATAACAAAGTTGGGTAATTAATAATATTGGGCAAGCAAATAGTGTGACTAACTATAACGAACAAACTGTAAAGTTCAAGGGTCACATAGGCTAATATTTTGGTCCCATTTGGCATAAATTTCTTCTTGACACTAGGAAATTACATTTGTCAAATGGTTAGCAGTAATATAGCCATTTAAGACTTTTGAAAGGGCAGCTCGTGTCAAATGTGTATTATTTATTGCAGCTGTCTGTAGTTGAATGTGTAATAGTGTGTCATCATTTTCTTGGCATGCAATGCATGCAGTGCGATGGTGCGAATGAATTTTTTATATTCCCTCTATGACACGAGAATATTTAGTAGTTAGAAATTGAAATTTGGAATATTCTTCATCACGTAAACTAAGTAATCAAAGGAATTTATTAGGTAATGAAAATAAAGTTTGCTTAAAATTTCCCCCACTTTTCGTAAGTATAGCCGATTTTTTTCACCCGGAGAAGTAGGACGTAGGGTTAGTTATTTAGTTAGTTTGTCGGAAATTTTCAGTAGAGAAGGAATTGACCCCTGATGTGTTGGGTTGATTTACCGTCAGTTTATCTGCATATGGTCACTGAAAGTCGTTAAAGTGAGCAAAGCATTTTTTTAAGGTTGTTAGTTGTTAGAATGGATTGAAGAAAATTTGTAAACTTGATTTGAAACGAAGGTATGGCAAACTTTTTTAACTGACGTGGAGCTCCATGAAGTATAAAAGTAGCTGCATAATTTTTTGTCAGAATGTCATAAAAATAATTGTTTTTGGCCCAAATGAAATGAAAACTCCTGTTGGACTATTACATTACTTACACACACTATATTTCGATGTTTCAATGATTTTGCAGAAACATTCTAAAGAAACGGATGCCAATGATGGTACGACTGGTAGATGGGAAAAATCCTGTGGTGCCTGTATCCCATAAAAATTCCTCCTCTTTTAAGTTCGTACCTGAACTTCGTCTTTTTTGCACACTCCAGGAGGAGCTCATTTTTGCCATGCCCCTAAGTCAAGTAAGTTGAAGTGTGCGACATTTATTCTCATATGGTTAAATTATTGCTTCAAAATCTGCATAGATTTAGTATCTTCTGCTTTTAATGCTCACCCCATGTAATTTTTTTAAACATGTTTATTTATATGCCGAGAGTGCTTCAGTCGCCCCATTCATTTTTCAGTTGTTTCGCTTATTTTGTCGCATTCCACTGATCCCGACAATCAAAATTGTTTACCGTATCCGCATTCGATAATTACAGAAATGCTATGCCTCGTGTAACATTGCTAACGGTATTTTTTTCTGGTTCACATATTTAGCATTGGAAGTTTTGAAGGTGAAATGATATGGGAAACAATAACACGGAAAAACATAGCTTTACGCATAAATAAATGTTATGAGGAATTAAATCTCATGTAAATACCCGCATTCAAAGGAATTTTATTAAAAATGAATAATTTAGTACCATAAATATTAATAAGCTAAAGTCAGACCATTACGATCAATTTATCGCATAACACCTAAAAACTATTATGACATCATCGCTATATTAAATTATGATGTAACGACAAGACTTTTCTCAAATTTTTATAAATAATTTGTCATCTCCTTCCAAATTAATTGAAATCCACAATACTGATAACTTTATGACAGTTCAACAAGATAATTACATTAACTTCAATCACAAAACTTTGTACAAAATGCTTATTTACTTCCCTCTATCTTATCACTTGAAAACAAGCGTAATGCAAAGAACTACCGCAATTGAAATCCAATGGGAAACTCCGCTTATCAAACCATTGGCAGAAGAAAAACACAAAATTCCACCTTCAAAAGAAGTCGAACCGACTGCACACTCACATTTTCCAGTTGATTCATTACAAACAGCATCTCCTACGATCCCTATGTCACATTCTAAATCCGTGAGACAATAACTGCCAACCAACTTACGTTCCACACAAGTGTTATTATTTTCGCTCTTTATTTCTATAGCTTTGGCTGCACAAGTACATTGCTCTATCACTGGGTCACAGACTGCATACACTCCACCTGACCCTACTTGGCACGCCTCATGGTCATTATCGCAATCGCGTCCAAGGGGAATGGGCTGAATACACTTCTTGGACAGCTCAGAGAATTGAAAATCAGGCTTACAGTCGCAATATCCCTCTTCACATATACTTTCGGCATCTGCTTTTTCGCATTGTTCAGGTTGTGTGCAGTTTTCGCCAACAGAAGCGATCTACATAGTTAGTTAGTAAAATAAAATAGTCTAACATTATGTTTTACTGTACTCCAATACACAATTTATTCCCTCACCGGTAAACAGGAGGAACCATCATTATCAGGAACAAAATTGGTAGGACAAGAGCACTTTTCGTTTTCATTGCAAATGGCGTTTTCAACGTTCTTACAGTGCCCTATATCATAACAAGGGTCTTCAAGTTTGGTTGCAAATGAGAGACATACTTTGTCATCAGGATCAGGGAGTGAGTTGGTACTGCAAATGCACGTCCCACTTGACTCTTCTGCTTGAATGGAGCAAATGGATTGTGGAATATTTTTACATTCTTCTTGAAAAGTACACTCTTCGAGCAAAGTGGTTGCAAGCTTTATACAATAGCTTCCAATTCCACTTTCCTTATAGTCGTTTTTGCATTGACATGTTTTGAGGTCCTACGTTAAAATGTCAAAAGTTAGAAATTATTTGAAAACAAATGGGAAAGTTTTAAAGTGGAATTTTTTTGGAATTACCGTATGACACATTGTGTTGGGAACAGACACACAGTCAGCGTCTGCTAAACACGAATCGCCAATTTCTTTTGGGATTTTAACACACTCAAACTCGTTTATTGATCGAACATACCCATCAACACAAAAACAACGCTTTTCAGATTCAGATGAACAATATGGATTTGTTTTACATTCAGAATCGGGAGGGCATTGTGAAGTGTCACTGCAACTGGGAAACAAAGGAAGTCCTTGCCGAGAAAGTAAACTTTCTGTATCACATGAAATCCCTATGAAAAAGAGGCAGAGTAGAATCAATTGCTTTGAAAAATGAGTCTCCATTTTGTCACACAGTTAGTTATTGAGAATGAATAGCAACTTGTCAATGCTTGATAATGGATTGAAAAAATGGGGAAATGGCGTTTTCCTTTTCTTTTATTAGATAACTCTTATCGCTTGGATGACAGTCAGAGGTTCGCGAATCCCGTATTTTATGAAATAAGCATCAGAGTATTGATTTTCAAACATGAATATAGTTGGTGTGGTAGTGGTACTTTTTCGCATGGCTTGATTCCTTAGACAAAAGCGTATTCAGATAAAGAAGGCTTTTTTTCAGGTTCTACGGGCAAATGTCATCATGATGACTTGTGTGCGGTATCTTATCATGCGTTAAATTGTTTCCATAATTGCACAAATTCTCGCTCTTACTTGGACTTCATTTGGAAACCTGGAAGCCTAATGTTTGTTTATGTGACCTATGTACGTGTGACACTATCTTTTAATGTCGGGTGCTTACTCATTTCATTGTATGATGCTGAAACTTGGGACATGACAATAGTCTAGAGGATTATTTTTTTGCATTTAGTGCACTTACTTACACAAGTCGGAATAAAGGAAATTAGTCGAAGATTAATAACGACTGTCTATTTTTGTTTTATTTTCCTTACAAAGATGTATACACAAAGTTTATTATTTATTTGCATTAGTTAAAGTCATGTAGTTAGTCGGGCGGGTACAAACTAAAAAAATGAACAAATGCTGTAGGAACTGTGAGTATCCTATGCAACTAATATTTTCACGGTTAAAAATGAGCGCTACTACAGGTTAGATGGGATTGATTGAATAAATTGCTGCGTATACCCCAGTCCCGTTAAGTTGTTGACCAAAGAAAGATGATGATGGGCTCAAGTGAATGTCTCTGTTGTGTATGTTTCATTTCATTGCTTACCTGTTGTTCGGAACCAGCCGTCCATGTCCACTATATTTTATGGTCCATATAGTGGTAATATTTACCTGCTTTGCATATAATGGGTCGTTGGTGACCAGAACCAAGCACACAATCACAATATCATGTGGTTTCGCTCAAACAATTTGGAATGAGAGATGTGGACCAAACTGAAACCACATTTTATGCTTCTATGGTCGGCTTCCTAATTCACAACTTACACTTTGCAACACTAAAATTATTCTTCAGTTAGTTAGTTACTTAGTTCACTTCTTCCCTATCTCAGTTTAACACTATTTACTGCTTCTTTTATTCATTTCCTTCACCGTTAGTTACATAGTGAAGACTGAATATCTATAGCTCTGCAAGATAATCCCGTCTAATAGTTCAGTTTGTATATCACTGTATCGACTTTTAGTAAATATAATCAATAAAAACAATTTTTGGAGTAAAAAATTGTGCCCGTGCAAGTGATTATTTTATTTTCAACGTTTTTTGTGCCTGGTAAACTAACTAACTAAGTTATTACAATTTGTGTTTGCTTTACAGACTTCCAAAGAGAGTTCAATATTGCCGTTGCCATTATCAGCTCCTCTGAAATTCCAAGTGTGCCGGAATATGGAACAAGTGCAAGCTTCCAAAGAATTCATTCGTCTTCATGAGAAAATGAGAGCTCTGTCACACGCTAGCAAAAATCTCATTCAAGTAAGTTCTTAATGTTGTCACTTGGAATATTTTTCATCCCCTATTCAAACTCATTACTAACTAACTAACTAACTATAAAAAGTATTAACGGTTCCATAAACGGAGCACATATAACATTTGGTTGACAATAACTTGTGTCTAGTTGGTTAGGAAAGTCAGTAGTTAGAAAAGCTGCAAAAAGTGACAGATAAGTAATGGGTGAGCAATAATAATGACAACAGGAGTATTCTATTTCTTCAAGTGACTAATTAGTCGTAACTGATCATTATGCTTGCTAGTTAGTGTTAGTAAACATGGATGCACACATTCCACTCGCTATGGTCTGAATCCAATTGAATTGACAAAACGAAAGAAAACTTTCCCTCTCTCATTGTCCATTCTTATAGTGCTATGTAATGGATGTGTTGTTATTCTTATTCCCGTTCTACAAATTAATTATTTTGACAGTCTCAATATGTGTGCCCCATGCTCAGTCAGTCGAGTTTGTTAATGTCACATTACATATAGGCGGCTGCATCCATTTTTTTCATATGGAAAGGGAAAAGGGATGATGGAAAGTCTTACCTACTATACCTATAGAGCCCATTTGTTTGTTGTCATTTGACACAATGAAAACAGATTATTATTAATGCTTTAACTAGTCATTCACTGACTTGTTATAGTTACAAGTTAGTTATAGTTCCCAACCAGCATCTTAGTTAGTTAGTAACTACAAATTTTATATGGTTAGCTTAGCTGTCTTATTTGCATGATCCTCACTCCTCGTGTGTCCCATTATGATAGTAATTGTGGTTCCACTCATTCACAGCTTTGGATTCTCACTCATCGTCAATAATATAAAGTGAGCAGCTAAAGCCGACTCAATGAGTTTATCATAGGGCACACTTGATGAGAGAAACTTTTGTGCATTCAGTTTAGTTTCTATATATGGTAATGGAGATTGATCAATATTAGTTGGTAACTTCGTAAGTAACGCCTTCCACTAAATCTACATTGATGGTTTCATTTCGAGTTCAATTGAGCAATATTGTCGTGTGAGGACCACCCTTAGTTAGTTAAGTTAAATAGATAAAAATACACTTACAGATGGATTTCCCTGGTTGTCCAGAGTATACCGTTACGACAGAGTTGTGGTCATTCTTTTTTTTAGAGAGAGGTACGACAAGACTGAAACTTTACTCCAGTTTCAAGGTTTGCCGTACCCTGTAGGTAATGGAAAACTGCGTTAAACGCTGTGAGGTGAAAAATTCTATACGGCATCGAATCGTTGCATACACATTTTGACACTGTTTTGAGATCATGTTGTAGTAATCAGAATGAATTTGCTGTCAGACAATTTTTTTAGCACACTGATGAATCAAATCACCAATGTACACATAGCATACTATTTGCGCAATACAGTCTAAAAGTAAATGCAAGTTGAGATGTGTGAAAAGCTTTTGTCTAGTCCAATTATTTTGAATGGACATTGTGCATGCATAATGCTATTATAATGTGAATGAGGATTTTAGTTACTATAACTGGTGTACATTATTTTATTAGGTGAAATCAGTTCATCAAGTCTTGAGTTATCGCCATTTTACATTGTATGGACATGTCAAACATGAACTTATATAGTTTCGCAATTTATTCTAAAAACTTGTGAAATTTTTCAAATGAGCAATACTCCTGAGTTAATATGGTAATTTATA
>Ga0210040_10008215_pt1 | contig 12434 bp, 12 predicted proteins | sample CryGeyCG12114_NA_FD_185462 | JGI IMG/M metagenome (GOLD analysis project Ga0210040, IMG submission 185462) | Groundwater microbial communities from aquifer - Crystal Geyser CG19_WC_8/21/14_NA (SPAdes) (version 2) | ecosystem: Environmental > Aquatic > Deep subsurface > Groundwater | place: USA... | reverse complement strand
ACCGGATCCGGCTGGTCACCCACCTGGACGTCGACCGGGCCGGCATCGAGCGCGCGGCCAAGGTCGTCTCCGAGGTCATCGCCACCCTCTGACCTGGCGGGCCTCCGGGCCGTTGGCTCCCCTGCGTGGCCCCGCCGCGAGCGGTGGCGGGCAGGGGGCCTCCTTCAGCGCAGGGCGGGGACGGCTCCTGGCCGCGTTGCGGCCCGGAGGGTCGCCAGGTGGCTCAGCAGTGCGATGTCCTTGGCGTGGCCGTCGTCCTCGCTGGGCGTCTCCACCACCAGCGGCACCCCGGCGACGGCGGGGTGGGCCAGCAGCTCGGCGAACGGCGCGGTGCCGATCGAGCCGGCGCCGATGGTGGTGTGCCGGTCCCGGGTCGACCCGCAGGCGTCCAGGGAGTCGTTGGCGTGCACCAGCCCCAGCCGGCCCTCGCCGACGGTGGCGACCAGCGCGTCCAGCGTGGCGCTCATCCCCCCGGGGACGGAGAAATCGTGGCCGGCCGCCCAGGCGTGGCAGGTGTCGAAGCAGACGCCCACGGCCGGGTGGTGCTCGAGCGCGGCCAGGTAGGGGCCGAGGTCCTCGACGGTCGCGGCCAGCGACTTCCCGCCTCCGGCGGTCGGCTCGATCAGCAGCCGCGGGGCGCCCTCAGGAAGCTCGTCGAGCACCGGGAGCAGCCGCTCCCGCAGCTGCGCCAGTGCCGCGTCGTAGCGGTCCTCGCCGACGGCGGAGCCGGCGTGCACCACCACGCCGGAGACGCCGAGCTGGGCTCCGCGGGCCAGGGTGTGCCGGATGGTGGCCACCGACTGCTCGACGGTCGCCTCGCTGGGCGAGCCGACGTTGACCAGGAACGGTGCGTGGATGAACGAGGGCACCCCGCGCTCGACGCAGCCGGCGGTGAAGGCGGCGTCCTGCGCCGGGTTCCCGGCACTGGGCCGCCAGCCGCGCGGATTCCCGACGAACACCTGGACGGCGCGGGCACCGACGGCGTCGGTGTAGGCCAGGCCGCCCTTGGCCAGACCGCCCTTGATCTGGATGTGCGCCCCGATCGGGGGCAGGGCAGAGCTGTGCGGGATCACGGCGAGCGGGTCAGCCGAACGTGACGAGGATGGTGACCGAGGTGCCGATGTCGACGGTCTCGCCGGCCGACGGGGTCTGCCGGAACACCCGGTTGCCGAAGAACTGGGTCACCTGCACCTCGAGGCCGGCCTCGGTGAGGATCCGGGTGGCCTCGTCCTTGTCCTCTCCGGTCACGTCCGGGACGGCGACCTGGGGCAGCCCCTCGGACACGGTGATGGTGAGCGTGCTGCCGTAGGGCTGCGGACCGCCCGGCGCCGGGGTGACCGCCATGACCTGCCCCGCGGCGACGGCGGCGCTGCGGCCGGTGTCCTGGGCGACCACGAAGCCGAGCTGCTCCAGGGTGTCCTGGGCGGCGCCGGGGGACTGCCCCACCACGTTCGGCACGGTGACCGGCGCCCGGCCGGAGGAGACCACGAGGCGGACGGTCTCGCCGGCCTTCATCGCGGTGCCGGCCGGGGGATCGAAGCGGATGACGTTGCCCTGGGCGACGACCTCGCTGGTCTCGTCGGTCTGCTCGAACACCAGCTGCGGGAACTGGCCCTGCAGCTGCGCGAGCACGTCGGCGGCGGGCTGGCCCTCCATCGCCACGTCGACGGTGAACCGCTGCTGGCCTCTGGAGACGACGATCTCGACGTCGGTACCGCGGATCAGCTCGCCGTCGGCCGGGTCGGCGGAGATCACCGTGCCGGCGGGCACGGTCTCGCTGAACTGCTCCTCGGCGAAGGCGGGGTGCAGGCCGGCCTCCTGCAGCATGCCGACCGCGGTGTCCTTGTCCTTGCCGACCAGGTCGGGGACGTCGGTCCAGCGGCCCGAGCCCAGCCACCAGCCGACGGCGCCGATGGTGATGGCCAGCAGCAGGACCAGCGCCAGGGCGAACCGGGCCCGGCGGCGGCGGATGTGCGGGGGCACCCCGGGCCGCACCGGCTGGGGCCGGCCGACGCCGGGGCGGGCGTTGCCGACCGAGGTGGTCGGCCCGGCGCCCATGCCGGGGAGCACGGTGGTGCCCCGTCCGGCGTCCCGGCCGCGCTCGGCCCGCACCCCGCCCAGCACCTCGGTGCGGGGGTCGCCGCCGGCGGAGCTGGGCTGGCGCGGGCGAGGGGCGGCCGGGCGGTTCGTGGGCCGCAGGGTCGCGGTGGGGTTGTCGGCCGGCCGGCCGGTGGGCACCGGCACCCGGGCCAGGCCGAGGTCGGTGCGCAGGTCGGTCAGCTCGGCGAGGAACGCCCCCGCGTCCAGCGGGCGGGCGGCCGGGTCCCGCCGCGTCGTCCGGGCGACCAGCTCGTCGACCTGCCAGGGCACGGTGGGCACCTCGGCCGAGGGCGCGGGCACGTCGTGGTGCACGTGCTGGTAGGCCACCGCCAGCGGGGTGTCCCCGGCGTACGGCGGGTGCCCGGTGAGCAGCTCGTAGAGCATCACGCCGGCGGCGTAGACGTCGCTGCGGGCGTCGCTGCGCCCGCGCTCGAGCTGCTCGGGGGAGAGGTAGGCGACGGTGCCGATCAGGACGCCGCCGGTGTGGCTGGTCTGCCCGGTGCCGGCCACGGCGCGGGCCAGCCCGAAGTCGGCGACCTTGACCTGGCCGTCGAGGGAGATCAGCACGTTCTCCGGCTTGACGTCGCGGTGGGCGATCCCGGCGCGGTGCGCGGCGGTCAGCCCGGCCAGCACCGGCTCCAGGACGGCGAACGCCTCGCCGACGGTCAGCCGCCCCCGGGCCTGCAGCAGGTCACGGAGGGTGCGGCCACGAACCAGCTCCATCACCAGGTAGACCAGCCCCTGGTCGGCGCCCTGGTCGCTGACGGAGACCACGTTGACGTGGCTGAGCATCGCGGTGGCGCGGGCCTCGCGGGTGAACCGGTCGACGAACGCCGGGTCGTGGGCGAGGTGCTCGGCCATCACCTTGACCGCCACCGTGCGGTGCAGCCGCAGGTCGGTGGCGGCGTACACGGTGGACATGCCGCCACGCGCCAGGCGTTCCTCGAGGCGGTAGCGCCCCTCGAGGACGAGGCCGACCACGGGGTCGGTCACGACGGTGTCCACACGGCTGAGTCTAGGAGCGGGCCGGCGCCGGTGCGGCGCACGACGCGGGCCGACGGGTCACGGTCTGGACACCAGGCACCTGGAGTGGCCAGCGGCGTCCCGTGGGACGCACGGGGTGGACGCGGGACGTGCACGGCGGCCAGGACGTCGCCGGGGGCCGGACGGTCGCCGGTCCCGGTGTCCGCTCCCCGGGCCCCCCGGTCGGCGCACGGGCTCCCCGCAGCGCGGTCCAGGTCGGTCGCCATAGGCTGGGAGCCTATGGACACGCTCACTCCCGCGGAGGTCGCCGCGCAGCTCGGCGTCTCGACCAACAAGGTCCGTCAGCTGATCGCCGAGCGGAAGCTCATGGCCGTGCCCGGCAGCGGCAACAGCAAGATCCCGGTGGACTTCATCCAGGACGGGGTCATCCTCAAGCACCTGCCGGGGCTGCTGACCGTCCTCCACGACGGGCGGTTCACCGACGAGGAGGCCTTCGAGTGGCTCTTCCGCGCCGACGACTCGCTGCCCGGCACCCCCGTCCAGGCGCTCCGCGACGACCGGCACACCGAGGTCACCCGCCGCGCGCAGGCGCTGGCGCTGTAGTCGCTCCCGGATGGGGCACCTGACCTACCTGTCGCTGCTGGTCGGCTGCCTCGTGGTGACCGCGCCGCTGGAGCTGTTCCTCGGGGTGCGGGTCTACGCCCGCTGGCGGCGGCTGCTGCTGGCGATCGTGCCGGAGTTCGTCGTGTTCGTGGCGTGGGTGCTCTACGCCATCGCCGCGGGGCACTGGGACTACAGCAGCACCCGCACCCTGGACGTGCGGCTGCCCGGCGGGATCCCGGTGGAGGAGGTGCTGTTCTTCCTCGTCGTCCCGGTCTGCGCGGTGCTGGCGCTGGAGGCGGTGCGCACGGTGACCGGCTGGGACGCCGGCTACACCCCGGACGACGAGCGATGAGCTACTCCGCGATCGCCGTGGGGGTGCTGCTCGCCGTCCTGGTGCTCGACCTGGCCGTGCTGCGCACCCGGATGGTGACCCGGCGGGTGTTCTGGGTCGCCTACCTGATCGTGATCACGTTCCAGCTGCTGATGAACGGCGTGCTCACCGGGCTGGACGTGGTCACCTACGACCCGGACGCGATCTGGGGTCCGCGGATCGCCTACGCCCCGGTCGAGGACCTGCTGTTCGGCTTCGCGCTGGTCGTCCTGACCCTGGCCAGCTGGGCGGCGGTCAACCGGCGGGCGAACACCGCCAGACGCCGCGGCCGGGACACCCGGACCCGGCGGTCCAGCACCCGGTAGTCGCACCTCTCGATCTCGGTGAGGATGCCGCCGTAGAGGGCGGTGGCGGCGCGCACGCAGTCCCGGGACTCCGCGGCCAGCAGCGGGGTGCCGGGGGCGGCGTCGTCGTAGCGCCGCCGGGTGACCGCGATCATCTCCCGCATCAGCTCGCGGAAGCCGGGGGAGAACTGCTTGGCCGCCAGCTGCTCGCGGGTCACCCCGTGCGCGCTCATCAGGTCCTCGGGCAGGTAGACCCGGCCCCGGTCGACGTCCTCGGCGACGTCGCGCAGGAAGTTGGTCAGCTGGAACGCCTCGCCCAGTGCGATCGCGTGCGGTGCGGCGTCGGCGCGGGCCACGCCCGGCGCGGTGCCCAGGACGGGGAGCACCTGCAGGCCGATCACCGACGCCGAGCCCCACATGTAGCGGTCGAGCGCATCCAGGTCGGCGTAGCCGGTGACGTCGAGGTCGCTGGTCATCGCGGCCAGGAAGTCGACCAGGTGCTCCACCGGGATCGCGTACCGGCGGTAGGTGTGCACCAGCGCCAGCCGCACCGGGTCCTCCGACCAGCCCGACGACAGCTCGTCCAGCAGCGCCGCCGACCAGGAGGCGAGGTCGCCCGAGGGGTCCGCGCCGGGCACGTCGACGAAGTCGTCGGCGGTGCGGGCGGCGGCGTAGAGCGCGTGCACCGCGGGCCGCCGGTCGGGGGTGAGCAGCCGGGTGGCCAGGTGGTAGCTCTTGCCGTGCCGGGCCGCGATCGCCGCACAGTGCGCGTAGGCGGCGTCCAGTTCGGCCTGCTGGGCCTGCCGGGTCGGTGGCGGGGTCACCGCTGCACCGGCCCGGTGATCCGCTCGGCAGCCAGCCGGCCGCTCATCACGACCATCGGGACGCCGACGCCCGGCTGCACCGAGGAGCCGGCCAGCACCACGTTCGCCGGGCCCCCGCGGGGCAGCGTCGAGGGCCGGAACGGGCCGGTCTGACCGAAGGTGTGGGCCAGCGCGAACGGCGTGCCCGCGGCCATGCCCTGCGCGGCCCAGTCGAGGGGGGTGAGCAGCTCCTCGACCTCGACGGCGTCGCTGATCCCGGTCCAGCCACGGGCCTCCAGGGTGCCCAGCAGCTCCTCCCGGTAGCGCGGCGCGAGGACCGGCCAGTCCAGGTCGGGGTTGCCGCCGCTGCGCCGGTCCAGGTTCGGCGTGGGCGCCACGACGCTGAGCACCTGCGCGCCGTCCGGAGCGAGTGAGCGGTCGGTGCGCGAGGGCATGCTGACCAGCAGGCTGGGGTCGCTCATCGGCCGGCCCTCCCGGGTGAGCTCGTCGAACACCTGCTGCCAGGCGGCGCCGAAGCTGATCGTGTGGTGTGCCTGGCCGGGCAGCTCCGCCCGCACGCCCAGGTGCAGTGCGACGCAGGACGGGGAGTAGACCGGCCGGCGCGGGCCGGGCAGCCCGGGCACCAGCCGGTGCGGGGCGTCGGCGGTGACCACGACCGCGTCGGCGGGCAGCCGCTCGCCGTCGTCCAGCAGCGCACCGGTCACCCGGCCGCCGGCCAGCTCCAGCTCGGCCACCTCGGTGTCGTACCGGAACACCACGCCGGCGTCCGCCGCCGCCGCGGCCATCGCCCGCGGGACGGCGCCGATGCCACCGGCCGGGTGCCAGACGCCCGCGCCGATGTCGAGCTGGGCGATCACCGCGTAGGCGGCGATCGCCCGGAACGGCGAGACCCCGGCGTACAGGGCCTGGAAGCTGAACAGCCGGCGCAGCCGGTCGTCGCGGAAGTGGCCGTCGACGTGCGAGGACAGCCGGCGGAAGCCGCCGCGGCGGACCAGGGTCAGCAGCTCGGGGCCCAGCAGGTCCAGCGGGGAGTCCAGGTTGCGGTCGATGAAGGTCCGCAGCTGCAGCCGGTACAGCTCGGCCAGGTCGTCGAGGTAGCGGTGCAGCGCCGCGGCCTCCTCCGGCCCGCACAGCTGCTCGACCTCCGCGGCGAAGGCCGCGCGGTCGGCGTGCACGTCCAGGTACGTGCCGTCGGCGAACTGGGCGCGGTAGGTGGTGTCCAGCGGTAGCAGGGGAAGCCGGTCGGCCATCCGCTCACCGACCGCGGCGAAGGCCTCCTCGACCACCTCCGGGGCGGTGAACACCGACGGGCCGGTGTCCAGCGTGTAGCCGGCCCGGGTGACCACGCCGGCCCGCCCGCCAGGGCCGGGGCAGCGGTCGACGACGGTCACCTCGCGGCCGGCGCCACGCAGCCGCAGCGCGGCCGAGAGCCCGGCCAGGCCGGCGCCGACGACGAGGACCCGGTCGGTGCGGCCGGGGACGGTCCTCACGCGGCGCGGGTGGTGGCGGCGACGGCCAGCGCGTCGAGGGCCCGCCGGGCGTCATCGGCCAGCGGTGCGGCGGCGATCGCCTCGCGGGCCCGGGAGGTCTGCGCGGCGATCCGCTCCTCCACCCGGTCCAGCGCGCCGCTGCGGGTCATCAGGGTGCGGACCCCGTCGAGCTCGTCGGAGCCGGCGGCGGAGTTGCCCAGCGCCCCGGCCAGCAGCGCCCGGCCCTCGCCGTCGGTGGCCTCCTCGGTGAGGGCCACCAGCAGCGTCTGCTTGCCCTCGCGCAGGTCGTCGTCGGCGGACTTGCCGGTGACCGACGGGTCGCCGAAGACGCCCAGCACGTCGTCCCGCAGCTGGAAGGCCTCGCCCAGCGGGAGGCCGATGGCGGTGCAGGCGTCCAGGGCGTCCGGCCCCGCGGAGGCCAGCGCGGCGCCCAGCTGCAGCGGCCGCTGCACGGTGTAGCCGGCGCTCTTGAACCGGGCGACCTGCAGGGCGCCGGCCGGGCCGGGCAGGCCACCGGCGGCGCGGAGCAGGTCCAGGTACTGCCCGGCGGTGACCTCGGTGCGCATGGTGTCCCAGACCGGGCGGACCCGGGCCAGCGCGGCGGGGGAGATGCCGGAACGGCGGAGCAGCTCGTCGGACCAGACCAGGGCCAGGTCGCCGACCAGGATCGCCGCGCCCACGCCGAAGGCGGCACCGTCGCCGTCCAGGGCCGCACCGCCGTGCCGGTCGGCGAAGCCGACGTGGGTGGCCGGCCGGCCGCGCCGGGTGTCGGCGGCGTCCATCACGTCGTCGTGCACGAGCGCGCTGCTGTGCACCAGCTCCAGGGCGGCGACCGCGCGGAGCACGGCGTCGTCGGCCTCAGCGGCGGGGTCGTCGGGGTCGACGAAGCCCCGCCAGCCCCAGTACGCGAAGGCGGGGCGGAGCCGCTTGCCGCCGCCGGCGACCGCGGCGACCTCGTCGGCCACCGGGACCAGCTCGGCGGCCATGTTGGCCAGCGTCTCCCGCTGCTCGGTCAGGAAGGACCGCAGGGCGGACTCGACGGCGCCCCGCAGCCGGTCGAGGTCGGCGGTCGCCAGGAGGGGGACGGCGAGGCCGTCGGCCGCGCCGTCCAGGGGGCTGTTCCGCTGCTGCGTCCCGGCTGTCACAGAGCGAGTATTGCCCAACTCGGCGGGGCGCTACTCCGGTCCGTCGTCGTCCGGTGCCCGGCTCCCCGTACCCTCGCCTGTCATGACCGGCACCGTGCGCGAGCTGCTGCAGTCCGCGCAGCCCACGTGGTCCTTCGAGTTCTTCCCGCCCAAGGACGCCGCGGGCGAGGCGCAGTTGTGGACGGCGCTGCGCCAGCTCGAGCGGCTGCAGCCCTCCTTCGTCTCGGTGACCTACGGCGCCGGCGGCTCCACCCGTGAGGGCACCGTGGCGGTGACCGAGCGGATCGCGGCCGAGACCACGATGCTGCCGCTGGCCCATCTGACCGCGGTCGACCACAGCGTCGCCGAGCTGCGGCACGTGGTCAGCCGGCTGGCCGACGCCGGCGTGCGCAACCTGCTGGCGCTGCGCGGCGACCCGCCGGGTGCCGATCCGCAGGCCGAGTGGACCGCCCATCCGCAGGGGCTGCGGTACGCCGCCGAGCTGGTCGAGCTGATCAAGTCCATCGGCGACTTCTCCGTGGGCGTGGCCGCCTTCCCCGAGCGGCACCCCCGGTCACCGGACTTCGAGTCCGACACCGAGATGTTCGTGGCCAAGTGCCGCGCGGGTGCCGACTTCGCCATCACCCAGATGTTCTTCCGGGTCGAGGACTACCTGCGGCTGCGCGACCGGGTCGCTGCCCGCGGCTGCGACGTGCCGGTCATCGCCGGCGTGATGCCGGTGACCAACGCCCGGCAGATCGCTCGGATCGTGCAGCTGTCCGGGCAGGCGTTCCCGACCGACCTGGCCGACCGGTTCGCCGCGCTGGACGGCGACACCCCGGCCGACAAGCAGGCGGTGCGCGCCTACGGCGTGCAGGTGGCCACCGAGATGTGCCAGCGGCTGCTCTCCGAGGGCGTGCCGGGCATCCACTTCATCACCATGAACCGGTCGACGGCGACGCGTGAGGTGTACGGCAACCTGGCCGGGCTCTCCGCGGCGGTGCCGGCGGTCAGCGCACCGGCGCGCTGAGCAGCTCCTCGGCCCGCGCCGCGGCCCGGCGCAGCCCCTCGCGCTCGGCGGCGTAGCCACCCAGCACCCCGACCACCGGCAGCTGGGCCAGCGCGCGGTGCCGCAGCTTGCCCTTCGGCCGGGCGTCCAGGGCGTCGTCGACGCGGCCCAGCAGCCGGGCCGCGCGCCACAGGCTGCGCGCGACGCCGTCCACCCCGGACCGGTCGTCGCCGAGCGCCTCGTCCAGGTACACGCCCTTGCTGCGCGCCAGCAGCGGCTGCACCCGCTCGGCCGGCAGGTCGCGCTCCAGCAGGACCTTCGCCAGCAGCGACACCCGGCGGGCCGGGTCGTCGACGTCGTGCTCGCCGGCCACCCCGAGGACGACGAGGGCCTGCACCGCGGAGCCGACGGTGTTCTGCAGCGGCAGCAGGTCGGCGAGCTTGCCGGCCAGGCGGGGCGCGGCCGACACCCCGGCGGCGACCCGGCTGACCTGCCCGGCCCACCAGGCGGCCCGCTCGGCGGCCGGGAGCTGCGGCGGGCGGCCGAGCCGCTGGACGAGCGGCGCCAGGCGGGCGTCCACGCGGCGCAGCACGTCGACGACGACGGCGTCACTGATCGGGGCGGCCATGGGCTCCGACCGTAGGGGCTCGCCGCAGGCCGCGCAGGTCAGGCCGGGCCCTCCGGCGGCTCGGCCAGCGGCGCGCGGGTCCGGGTCATCAGCTCGACCAGGTCGGTCATCGCCTGGCGGACGGCCATGATGTCCTCGGCCACACCGCCCAGCCCGGCGTTCCCCCGGCCGGAGCCGTAGCTCGTCTCCACGGTGAGCACGTCGACCTCGGCGGCGCTGCGCTCCAGCCGTTCCAGGTCGGTGAGGTGCTGCAGCTCGGCCGACAGCGCGGCGGCCTGGTCCCGGTGCCGGATCAGCGCGTCGGCCCGATGGCCGAGCCGGCGGGCGGCGTCGTCCAGGGCGGTCTGCTGGCGGTCCCAGAACTCCGCGGCCGGACCGGTCGGGCGCGGGCCCAGCCCGCTGCGGGCCTGCCGGATGCGATCGGCCAGCTCCACGACCTGGCGCACCTCGGCGTCGCCGTCGAAGGCCGCCCGGGTGCCGGCCAGGAACGGGGAGTGCCAGGACGGCTCGCGCAGCGTCTCCGCCCAGGCCCGGCTGGCCGCCGCCGCGACGCGTGCCTCGATGGTGTCCCAGGCGGCGAGGCTGACCTCGGCCGGAGGCGGGGCGGGCGGCGGGGGCAGCGCGGACCGGGCCTGGTCCTCGCGGTAGCGGAGCACCCCGACACCGGCCAGCGGCACCAGCACCGCCAGACCGCCGGTGAAGATGAAGGCCAGCAGGCAGAACATGGTCTTCTGGCCGCCGTCCAGGTTGCGCCACTCCCGGCCGCACCAGGCCAGCCAGTCCAGCCGGGCCACCGTGTCGACGAACCGGTCCCACGCACCCGGCTCCGCCGGAGCCGGCCGGCCGGCTCCGGCGCGACCGATCACCAGGCGGCCGTCGGTGAGGTAGCGGTCCTGCCACAGCGGGCCGGCGTCCTCGGGCACGGGTGCACCTTCCCCCACCGGGCGGTCGATGGAAAGGACAGCCGCACCGATGTCGTTCCGCCACGACGGTCGCTGTGAACATCAACGTTCAAGCAACGGTCGGCGACGCACCGTCGTACGGTGAGTCGTGGCTGGGCGAGGAACCGGGGCGGCCGGCCGGTGGGCGGCCGTGGCCGGGGCGGTGGCGGTCCTGGTGGCGTTGCCGTCGCTGATCGCCGCCCGGCCCGCCGCGGACGCCGGCACCTCGGCCGCGGATCTGCGCCGAGCGGTCCTCGCCTCCGGCGACGTCGGCTTCAGCGGGTACGCCCAGGCCACCGGCGGGCTCGACCTGCCGGTGAGCGACCAGCTGACCGACGTCGCGGACCTGTTCAGCGACCGGACGACGATGCGCGCCTGGTACCGCGGCTCCGAGGACTGGCGGGTCGACGTCGTCCGGCCCACCGGCGAGACCGGCGTGCACGCCGACGCCGGCGGCACCTGGACCTGGAACTACGAGGCGGCCACCGCCACCCGGAGCGCACCTGGCCCGCTGGCCCTGCCGGCCGCCCCCGACCTGCTGCCCAGCGCCCTGGGGCGCCGGCTGCTGGCGGAGGCCGACGAGGAGGAGCTCAGCCGGCTGGGTGCGGAGCGGATCGCCGGCCGGGACGCCCTGGGGCTGCGGCTGGTACCGGCGGAGGAGGCGTCCTCGGTCGCCCGGGTCGACGTCTGGGTGGACGGCGCGACCGGGCTGCCGCTGCGGGTGCAGGTCTTCGGCGAGGACACCGCCGGGAGCAGCGCCGAGGCCGCCCTGGACACCGCCTTCCTGGACCTGGACCTGACCACCCCACTGGCCGACGTCCTGGCCTTCGACGTGCCGCCGGACGCCGACGTGCGGCAGGGCCAGGCCGGTCAGCTGCTGCAGGCAGCCACCCGCGCCGGCGAGGAGGGCGATCCGATCGCGCTGCCCGCGCAGCTGGCCGGCCTGCCGCGCCGGACCATCGACGGGGCGCCGCAGACGGTGGGGGTCTACGGCCGCGGCATCACGTTGCTGGCGGTCACCCCCGTTCCGCGCCGGGTCGCCGCCGGGCTCCGGGACGCGATCGCCGCCGCCCCGGAGGCCGTCGTCGACTCACTCGGCCTGCGGATCGGAGCCGGGCCGCTGGGGCTGATGCTGGTCCGCGGTCCGGAGGGGCCGGTGCTGCTCGCCGGCACCGTCAGCCTGGACGCGCTGGCCCAGGCCGCCACCGAGCTGGCCGCGGCCGGAGGTGACCGGTGACCACCGTGATCGCCACGAGCGGGCTGGTCAAGCGGTACGGCCGGCTGCGCGCCGTCGACGGCATCGGCCTCGACGTCTCCGCCGGCGACGTCTACGGCTTCCTGGGCGCCAACGGCTCGGGCAAGACAACCACGGTGCGGATGCTGCTCGGGCTGGTGCTGCCCACCGAGGGCGAGGTCCGGTTGCTCGGCGAGCCGATGCCCAAGGCCGCCCGCCGGGTGCTGCCCCGGGTCGGCGCGCTGATCGAGGGGCCGGCGCACTACGGGCACCTGTCCGGCCGGGCGAACCTGGCCCTGCTGGACGCCGCCGGGCCCGGGGGCGGGCGGCGCACCCGGACGGCGCGGGTCGAGACGGTGCTGGAGCAGGTCGGGCTGGCCGGCGTCGGGCGCAAGCCGGTGAAGGCCTACTCGCTGGGCATGCGCCAGCGACTGGGGCTGGCCGCCGCGCTGCTGCGCCGTCCCGAGCTGCTGGTGCTGGACGAGCCGACCAACGGCCTGGACCCGCAGGGGATCCACGAGATCCGCGACCTGCTGCTGGACCTGCACCGCGGCGGGACGACGGTCTTCCTCTCCAGCCACCTGCTGGCCGAGGTCGAGCAGCTGTGCACCCGGGTCGGCGTCCTGGACCGCGGCCGGCTGGTGCTGCAGGACTCCCTCGCCACCCTCACCGCGCCGACCGGTGCCACCGTCGTGGAGACCCCCGACCCGGAGCGGGTGCGGGCCGCGCTGGACGGCCGGGTGCTGTCCCTGGGGGCCGGCCGGGCGGTCGTCCGCGGCGGCGACCCGGCGGAGGTCAACGCCGCGCTGGTCGCCGCCGGGG
>Ga0210040_10008214_pt1 | contig 12434 bp, 15 predicted proteins | sample CryGeyCG12114_NA_FD_185462 | JGI IMG/M metagenome (GOLD analysis project Ga0210040, IMG submission 185462) | Groundwater microbial communities from aquifer - Crystal Geyser CG19_WC_8/21/14_NA (SPAdes) (version 2) | ecosystem: Environmental > Aquatic > Deep subsurface > Groundwater | place: USA... | reverse complement strand
CCCTCCTCTGCACGCCGCGCCCGTAGCGCCGCTCGAGGAAGTACTGGGCGATGCTGAGAAGCGTGGTCAAGATGAGATACCACAGGGACGCGGTGCTGAGCAGAGGGATCGTCTCGTAGTTGTCGGCGTAGATCAGCTGCGCGGAGTACAGCAGCTCGGGCACCGCGATCACTGCCACCAGGGACGTGGGACACGGGCGGCCGACGTCTGCCTCAAGGAGCGACGCCGGCTCGTGCTGATGGTGCGCGAGACGCCGTTGCACGCCGGGCACCTGCGCTTGATGCTCGACGTCACCGCCGCCGGAGCGATCGTCGCCCCACCGGTCCCCGCGTTCTACGCGCTGCCCACCGACGTGGGGGACATCGTCACGCACACCGTGGGTCGGGCCTTGGACCTCTTCGACCTCGACCTCGGGTCGGTCCAGCGCTGGCAGGGTGGCGCGGCGGCGGCGCGGAAGAGCCGGGCCCGGGCCCGGGCCGTGGACGAGACGCGAGGCTGAGCAGCACGGCTTCGCCCCGTGCCTTCGGCGGGAACACCCGTGCGGCGGACAGGCAGCCGGAGCTACGTCGACGCCGTGGCAAGGCCCGAGCCTGTCGCGCCCCGGGGCTGCCTTGGAGGCGGGACGGGCATTGTCGGCGTGGTAGGCAGCTCAGGCGGTGGGGTCGCCTGGTTTCGACGTCGAGAGTCCCCGGCTGCCCCTTCCTGGTTCCTCCCGGTCCTGCCCAGACTCCAGCTCGCTCATCCGGCTCCCGAGGTCCCCCGGACGCGTGATCATCAGTGATCATCTGTGATCACCTGCAACCAACTCTTGACCACTTTCGATCGGTTGTGAATAGTGCTTCTTGTGGCGCCCGTCACACTTCGTCGCCTTGGGGCGACGTCTCTCGGGAGGAGAACCACGCATGACACGTCAGCACTCACCAGGCCGGGCGGCCCTCGCGGCCGCCGCGGCCTTCGCGCTGGTCACCGGCTTGGCGGTGACCAGCGGGACCGCCTCGGCCCAACCCAAGACCGGGGTCGGGACCGTCGTCGAGCCCAAGACACCACCCCTGACCACGCCGTGGACGAAGGACGTGTCCGCGACCAACGCGCTGCCGGAGTACCCGCGCCCCCAGCTCACCCGCCACGACTGGCGGAACCTCAACGGTGAGTGGCAGTTCGAGGGGGCCGCGTCGCTGGCGAAGCCGCCGATCGGGAAGGACCTCGACGAGCGGGTGCTGGTCCCGTACCCCATCGAGTCCGCACTGTCGGGGATCCAGCGGCACGAGGACCACATGTTCTACCGGCGCACCTTCGAGGTGCCCAGGGCGTGGAAGACCGGCACCGGGAAGCGGCGGCTCCTGCTGCACTTCGGGGCGGTCGACTACCAGACCCGGGTCTGGGTGAACGGCACGAGGGTGGCCAGCCACCGGGGCGGATACGACGCCTTCACCGCCGACGTCACGAAGGCGCTGACCAAGAAGGGACCGCAGGAGATCGTGGTCGGGGTCACCGACTACACCGACCCGAAGCAGCAGCCGGTCGGCAAGCAGCGCATCAACGCGATCGCCAACCCGGGCGGGATCGAGTACACCCCGACCTCGGGGATTTGGCAGACCGTGTGGATCGAGCCAGTCGCGACCGCGCACGTCGACCAGGTCGTCGCCACCACGCAGAAGAACCTCCGGGGGCTCAGGGTGCGCGTGAACACCTCCGGCGCGACGAAGCCCACCGCGGTGGTGACGGCCTACGACAAGGGCAAGGTGGTCGGCCGTGCCAGCGGCGCCGGTGACTACCCGCTCTCGCTGAAGATCGCCAAGCCGCACCTGTGGACGGCGGACGACCCGCACCTCTACGACCTCAAGGTCACGCTCAAGGACCGGGGGCGCACGACGGACACCGTCGCGTCGTACGTCGGCATGCGCACCATCGGCCTGAAGACGGGCGTGGACGGCAAGAAGCACATCGTGCTGAACGGCAAGCCGGTCTTCCTCAACGCCACCCTCGACCAGGGGTTCTGGCCGGACGGCATCTACACAGCACCCACGGACGAGGCGCTGGCGTTCGACCTGAAGGCGCACAAGCAGCTCGGCTTCAACGCCGTGCGCAAGCACATCAAGGTGGAGCCGGACCGCTGGTACTACTGGGCCGACAAGCTCGGGCTGATGGTCTGGCAGGACATGCCCTCGCTGAACGACGGGGCGCCGCCGAAGGCGGTCCAGGACCAGTACCAGCGTGAGTTCCGCAGGATCATCCGCCAGCACCGCGGCGACACCTCGATCATCGGCTGGATCCCCTTCAACGAGGGCTGGGGCGAGTGGTCGAAGGAGGGCACCGGCCAGATCGCGGACTGGGTCAAGAAGCTCGACCCGAGCCGGCTCGTCGACGCGCACAGCGGCGTGAACTGCTGCAACTCCCACGGCGACTCCGGCAAGGGCGACGTCATCGACTGGCACACCTACACCGGGCCGGCCGCGGACTCCCCCACCGCCGACCGGGCCGCGATCGACGGCGAGCACGGCGGGTTCGGGCTGGTGATCCCCGGCCACGACTGGCCGGGCACCCCGGGCGCCTACCAGATGGCGAGCGACAAGAAGGAGCTCACCGACCTGTACGTCGCGAACCAGTCCAAGCTGCTGCAGTATAGCCGGCAGTGCGGTCTGTCCGGCGGCATCTACACGCAGATCACGGACGTGGAGGACGAGGTCAACGGCCTCTACACCTACGACCGCCAGCTGCTGAAGATGGACCCGGGGCCTGTCACGGACATCAACAAGAAGCTGTCCGAGTCGGGCAACCTCGGCGTGAAGCCCACGTCGTACCCGGCCGGGACGCCCGGACCCGACGGCGTGCACGCGTACGCCGCCGACGAGGGCACCGGGTCCACCGTGGACGACAGCGTCGGTGACGCCGACCTCACGCTGCGCGGTGACGCCGGCTGGACCGACGGCTTTCGGGGCGAGGCGCTGGAGCTCAACGGCAACGGCTCGGCCGACTCGGCCAACCCCGTCGTCGACACCACTGGGAACTTCTCGCTGTCGGCCTGGGCGAAGATCGACGCCACCGGCGGCGGCTTCCAGACCGCGGTCAGCCAGGACGGCGACCAGTCGTCGGCGTTCTTCCTGCAGTACGACGGCGGGCAGAACAAGTTCGCCTTCTCCACCGTCGCCGGTCGCGCCTACGCCAACGCCACGGCCAAGGCGGGACAGTGGTACCACCTGGTCGGTGTCCGTGACGCCGCCGCCGGGACGTACACGCTGTACGTGGACGGGGCCAAGCAGGGCTCCGTCAGCCAGTGCATCGGCGACGCCTCGTCCGGACCGCTCGCGGTCGGCCGGGCGAAGTACAACGGCAACGAGGTGGACTTCCTCAAGGGCGCTGTCGACGAGGTCCGCGTCTACGACCGGGCGCTGTCCGACGAGGAGGTGTCCGCGCTGGACTGACCGCCCCTCAGGTGGTTGAGCCCGTCGACACCGGAAACACGAGAGCCCCGGCCGTCACCTCCGGCCGGGGCTCTCGCACGCGCGCCGGTCAGAAGGTCCGCCCCTCACTGGTCTCCCGGCAGCGGCTCGAGCCGCACCGGCGCGTGGAACTCGGCACTCATCCCGGCGGCGACCTCGAACTGCATGGGACCGACGGCGGCGAGCACCGGCGACTGGTTGCCGCGGTAGTCCGAGCGCAGACCTCACGACACCCTCGCTGTCCAGCTGCTCGATGCCGCTGCGGAACTGCTTGTACGCCCGGAGTCCAGGGCGCTGACCGCGGCGAAGTGCTCGGGGGCGAACGTCGCGATGGGCGGGAAGGCCACTGGCTCGTCGAGGTCGATGGTGTCGCCGACCCCGAGGGCGTTGGCGTTGACGAGCCCGATGATGTCCCCGGGGTAGGTGGTGTCCAGCACCGTCCGATCGCGTCCGAACAGCGGCTGGGCGTTCATCCGAAGTGTGCACCGTCGCGGGGCGACGTGTCCCGACGCCTGGGAGCAACCAGAGGTACGTCGCGTTCAAGTCCGACCCCCACCGTGCCGACACTGCAGGTGCCGGCACACCCGGCGGCGGGCGACCACGAGGAGCAGAGTGAAGCTGACAAGGAAGGTCGCCGCTGTCGTGGCGACCGTAACCGTGACCGTGTCGGGGGCAGCCCTGGCCACCGGAGCCGCACAGGCGGACGGCTCCAAGCTCCCACTCCCGCCGGCCAAGAAGCTCACCGGCACCCCGAACTCCACGAATGCGACGAACCCGCTCGCGGGCGGCAGTTGGGCGGTCAACAACGGCTTCTGGGAGAACGGCCACGGCCTCTACACCGACTACCTCGCCGCCGCGGGCTCGACGAAGACGTACCTGGGACGGGAGGCGCTGCAGCCCTCGGCCCTGTGGATGACGATCAACAACTCGTTCGTCCCCACCAAGGTCTCGGACTACCTGCGCACCGTGAATCCCACCCGTGACCAGAGCAAGCTGGTGCAGATCGCGGTCTTCGGGCTGTGGCCACACGGTGAGAGCGCCCGCCACACCCCGCTGACCGCCGACGAGCAGGCCCACTACAAGGAGTGGATCTCGCGTGTGTCGGCCGGCATCGGCAGCTCCCGGGTGCTCGTCGCCCTCGAGCCGGACCTCGCGATCACCGAGAACTCCTCGGCCACAGTCGGCGTCCGCGACAAGTCGGTGCGCCAGGGGCTGACGAGGTACGCCGCGAAGTACCTCCACGACCACAACCCGAACACCAGCGTCTACCTCGACGCCGGCGCCTCGGACTGGCTCACCCCGTCCCAGGCCGCCGCCATGCTCGTCCGGTCCGGCATCGAGTACGTCCGCGGGTTTAGCCTCGACATCACGCACTACACCAAGACCGCGGACAACGTCAGCCACGGCTCCGCGATCGTCACCGAGCTGGCCCGGCGCGGCGCGAGTGGGAAGCACTTCGTCATCGACACCGCCGACAGCGGCCGCGGCTACACCTACGGCCAGTGGGCCGCGAAGTTCGGCAAGGGCGGCTACGACAACTCGCGGAACTGCAGCAGCACGGTGACCACCCTGTGCAACGCCCTGGGGGTGCCGCCGACGTGGAAGGTGGGCAGCGCGGCCTACGCCAAGGCGCTGCACCTGACGAGCGCACAACGCACCCAGGCGAGAAAGAACGTCGACGCCTACGTCTGGCTCACCCGTCCGTGGATGTACAACCAGGCGTCGCCGTACCAGCACGCCAAGGCGGTCCCGGCGGCGCGGTACACCCCGTTCCCCGCGCTGTTCTAGCCCCCTCGGGGAAGCCCCCGGTCCCAGTGTGATCGATTTCGGTTGCGGACCCGCGCCCGGGCTGGCCGCGACACGACCGGGGTGATTGCCCACTCCGGACATGGGCATTCAACACCTCGCCGTGCGCCACACCCAGCGACTCGCCGAGGCTGGCGCGGTGGCATCGGTCGGATCCACCGGCGACAGCTATGACAATGCTCTGGCCGAGGCGTTCAACTCACTGTTCAAGGCCGAGCTGGTCCGCAACAAGGGCCCCTGGCGCTCCATCGACGACCTCGAGATCACCGTCGCCGAGTACATCGACTGGTTCAACCGAAGGCTCCACGGCGAGGACTCGTCCGATCGGCCGAGTGCGAAAACCAGCACTACCGGCACCACCCCGCGCCGACTACGTCGACGCGTCACTTCAGAGCCCCCACTGCGTCCGGACCACGAGCTGTCCTAGACGCGCAAAGGGCGTGGTGGGCGGCTCAGGCGTGCGGGGCACATGGTTTCGAGGCTTGCTTCGCTCGCACCTCAACCAGCGCCAAGAAAACGGCTCCGACCTGCAAAGACTCCGACTCGCTGCCTTGCGGGCCTTCGCGTGAACGAGTCCGCATTGGCCGGAATCTGACGAGGTTTTCGACTAGTAAACGTCCATCGCTTTGCGCTGAGTTGCGGTGGCCATCCTGCCGCAGCCGCCAGCTCGGTCGAGCGACGCCAACTCTGGTAGCAAGTGCGATCCAACTGTCCCGTAAGCCAATCCCTCAGCGGACTCGGATCTCCACGTCGTGGCCGCGGGATCGGGCCAGTCGTGTGTCCCTAGTCAGGACTGGGCACTGCAGCGCTTCGGCGAGTACCACGTACGCGGCGTCGTAGGCGCTGACATCGTCGCGGAGGCGGAACGCGCGCAGACGCAGAGGCGCAGCGCTGGGCCACCGCTGGATGGTCAGCGCATCAAAGTCGGTCAGGGCATCTCGCGCCCTGGGTGGGGTGATGTGGCCGCCAAGCGTCAGTCCGCGCAATGCGGAAACCACCTCGAAGTCCAGCAACGTCGGGGCATGCAGATCTCCGTTGGCAATCTCGGCACGGAGGTTCTCGCTTCCCTCAACGGCGGTGAGTGCATCGACCACTGCGGCACTGTCGACGACGATCACGCGTGCGGGCGGGACATCAGCTGGCTATCCCGCTCGGCACGCGCAGCGGCAACCACGTCGGCAGCGGAGGCAGTGGCGCGCTCGGCACGTTGGGCGGCCCGGTCAAGTACTTCGGCGACTGTGGGGCGGCCGACTTCCCGGTCGATGATGTCGAGCAGGTAAGCGTTGAGCGACTGTCCACGAGCCGCAGCCCGGGCTTTGAGCCCACGCCGCGCCTCCTCGGGTACCTCTCTGATCTGCAGTAACGAACCCATGCATGCATACTACCTCAAGATGTATCTAATATGCATGTAGGCGTGCCATCCGAAGCCGCTTCAGTTGCGGCGCGAGCCAGCCGGCCAGCGGTGGCCTTCGTACTGAGCATGGGATGGCTGGGGGTCATCGCTGCGGCGCCCATCAGAAGATCAGCCCGCTAGAGATTCATTTCTTACCTACAAGCCGGGCGGCTTGGCCGACAGCGAGCACGGCCGGACGCGTCAGGGGGTGGGTGACCGGCCGGTCGAGTAGGCGCCCATCAAGGAAGGTGTCGACTTTCTCGTTGTAGAACGCGATCAGCCCAGCGATCGGCAGCAGTTGGCGGGTCGGGAAGTCGTAGGCCCAAGCGATGTCGGGGGCGCTGGTGTCACCGATCTGGGCGGTCCAGTAGGCGCTGGTGGTGCCCTTGTAGGGGCAGGCGGTAACGGTGTCGGTCGCGGCGAGGTGGGTGAAGTCGACCTCGGTGCGGTTGAGGTAGTAGCGGGTCGGTAGCCCGGTCTCGAACACCAGCACTGGAGAGCTGGACTCGGCCAGAATCACACCGTCGAGTTCGATGCGGACGGTGCGGGTGGAGCGCACCGCGTCGACGCGGGTGTAGGGATCGCGGGGGTGGACAAAGACCTGCTCGTCCTCCTCGAACCAGGAGTCCAGGGAGTCCCACTCGAACCGGGCCCGGCCGGCCAATCCCTCGACCGTGACGTCGTCGCCATAGATTCGCAGCGCGGCCGGCCGGGCAACCTCGCCGACCTGCAGGGCGTAGCGACGGGCGATGCCGCGACTGAGCTTCTGTTCGTGCTGCTCGTCGACCAGCACCGCGGCGTCGATGTCGTCGACCGAGATGTAGTACTGCGGGTAATGCGACCACTCCCACACTTACAGCGCCGACGTCGTGTCCACGACGACGTGCCCATCCAAGACGGCCCGGATCCGCCGCGGGACCGGCGCTGTGTGGTTCACCGGCGGCAGCGCGGGCGGGTAGCCACCGGTCACGAAGTGCTGCTTCCGGCCGCGGCGAGTAGACCCTGAAAGCTCTCGTCGTCTCCGCCTGCGGCCAGGTGAGCGGCGACACCGGCCGCCGAGCCGTCAGCGTCGTCAAGGACCATCTCGGTCGCCAGGAACCGGTCGAGTGCGGGCCAGTCGGTCATGATCGCCTCCCCTCACCCCCATCAACTGAGACCACATCAGCTGAGGCGGCCGTGTTGGTCGGATATCCGTTAGCGGCGAGCGCGGCGCGTAACTTACGTCGCGCGTCGAACAATGTCTTGTAGATCGCGTTGTGGTTAGACCCCAGTTGCGCCACCAGCGCGACGAACACCCGCCGCTGTCGCTGGGTCAAGTCCTCATCCACCGCGCGGCGTAGAGCGTGTGCGTAGCGGTGAGGAGTAAGGAGTTCGAGGACGAGCTCATCATCCGCCGCTACGAGTGCGTCGCATGCGGGGAGGCCCGTTTCGAGTAGCGGCGGACCAGCGTGGTGACCAAAACCGCGACCAGCAGGATAACCACGAGGACCAGCCAGCCGATCCAGTAGTGGCGGTTGTCGAGCGTCGGGTTGTCGGCGCGGCGTCCGTAGCCGGTTAGCACCGGGATCGCGAAGATCGTCGCCGTCCCGAGCACGACCAGGGCGACCGTGGCCGCGCGCAGCGCGTGCTTCGGCACGAGGTGCCGGCCGAGGAACAGCACGCCCAGCGTGAGTGGCGCGAGCACGAAGTCGTGGAGGACGACGCCCACGACCAACCACGTGCCCGCGCTGACCAGCCCGGCGTTCGAACCCTCGCGGCTGAGCAGCAGGTAGACGCCGTACAGCCCCATGACCACGCCGAGCGCGTAGATCGGGACCCGCGCCCTCACGAGGTCACCTCGAGTCGGGTCAACCACTTGGTCTGCAGAACGCCGGGCCGGTCGGGGGCGATCAGCCGCGCCGGCTCGCCGTGGTCGCGGCTCAGCGGCTCACCGTTGAGCTCAAGCGCGACCAGGGTGCGGCCGTCGTCGGCGAAGTTCCCCTGCAGAACGGTGTGCCGGTAAGGCCCCGACGGCTGGAGCGAGTACACCTGCACGTCGGTGTTGTCGGGCGCGCCAACCAGGTCGAGCAACGTGCGCACGGAGACCCCGCTCCAGGTCGCGCCCGCGCTCCAGCCCTCGACGCACGCGATCGGCAGGCTCTTGGTCCGCTGCGACATGGCCTGCAGGTCGTGACGGGTCAGCGAGACAGTCCGGTCGCCGTGGACGACGTCGAGCCGGTAGGTCTCGCCGACCATGGCGTCGGTGATATGCGCGGCCGCGGCCGACTTGTTGATCGGGAGCCCCTGCGGGCCCTCGCCGGTGCGGACGGCGAAGATCGAGACCTTGCGCAGGAACGGGACGGTGCCGCCGGCGACCGCCAGCACGGCCACCCCGGTCGCGAGCCAGGTGGCCCGCAGCAGGCCACGCCGGCTCAGCGCCCCTTGCTCGGTGGCCTCGGGTCGGTCGAGCTCCGCGCTCTCCACGTCGGTGGTGAGCGCCCCGCGGATGATCGGCAACTTCACTGCGATGTGGACCACGAGCGCGCCCAGGGCGACCCAGGCGATGGCGTAGTGGGTGCGCCGGAAGGAGAAGTCCCACGGGTACCACTGGGCCGAGTTCGACAACCCACTGGCGAGCTGGAAGATCGACGAGGCGACCAGGACGCCGATGGAGCCGCGCTCGACCAGCTCGACGACCCTGGCCCGCAGGCCCTTGGGCGGCCGGATGAACAGACGCGGGTAGACCGACCAGAGCTTGACCAGCAGCAACGGCACGCACGCGGTGCCGGTGATCACGTGCAGCCCCTGTGTGACGCGGTAGCCCCACGCCGGGTGCGTCGGGAACGGGATCGGGTGACTGACGTTCTGGGCGTAGTGGCTGATCAACCCGGTGACGAAGGCGATGCCGAAGCACACCCCCAGGACGGACCCGACCCGCGCCGTCACCGCGGCGCTGTGCAGCCGTGAGGTGAACGACCTCTCCGTCGGCGGGGCCGGCAGCTTCATCCTCACGCCTCCAGGACGGCGCACCAGCGGTGCCCGTGCGCGTGGACGTCGCGGACGGCCAGGCCTGCCCGCTCGGCCACGTCGTCGATGTCGTCGGTGCCCAGGACGGCCCAACGGAAGGGCCGGCTGAGGTCATCACCGCAGGCCAGGGACGCCCAGACCGAGCGCTGCTGCTCGCCGGGCCCGGCCAACTCGACGACCACCTGACCCCCAGGCACGAGCAACTCGCGGACGCGGCCCAGGAGGGCGACCGGGTCGCCGCCAATCCCGACGTTGCCGTCGGCGAGGAGTGCAGAGCGCCACTGCCCCTCCTGCGGCACCGGCTCGAAGACGTCGCCCCGGAAGGCAGAGACACCGCGACTGCGGGTCAGCCCAACAGCCGCCCGGACAACGTCGATACCGAGGACCGAGCGTCCCAGCCCAGCGAGCGCCTCGGTGAGGCGACCGGGACCGCAGCCGATGTCGATGGTGGCGCCCTCACAGTGCGCCACCATGGCCAGGTCGTCGCCGTCGGCGGTCCGGGTCCAGTCGTGCACCCGCAGCCGCCGCGGCCGGTCGTGCAGCCCGATCTCCTCGCACGGGGCGCCCTTCAGTGCTCGGGTGAAGACCTCGCTGACGGGCCGTCCGTCTCGCGGGCGGCGGTCCGTCCACATCTCCGCGAAGCGGGTCCCGGTGGCGTGCGCCGCCACGATGTCGGCGTCGGCGTCGGCGACGGTGTCGACGTCGCGCAGCGGGGAGCCGCTGCCGACGTCGAGGACGGCGCAGCGCGGCGGGGCCAGCGTGTCGTCGTACGTCGTCTCGGTCGACATCGGGACCCCGCGCAGCACCTCGGCCTGGGAGGGATCCCTGAGTCCGAGAGCCCACCAGCCGCCGTCCTCGGCCGGGGCCAAGACCGCGTCGTGGTGCTCCAGGCCGGCGGCGACCTCGAGCAGAAGCTCGGGTGTCACCTGCGGGGTGTCCATGCCGATCTGGACGATCGGCCCCGGAACCAAGGCGTGCGCCCGTGCCAGCCGGTCGCCGAAGGCGCCGCCCGCCTGGGGGTGCACGGTCCAGCCGACGAGCGCCTCGCGGATCAGGTCGCCGTCGACGGCGCGGTCGAGGTCGAGGTCGCCGACCATCGAGAGGTGGCAGTAGTCCGCGCCCACAGCGGCGGTGCACGCCACCAGGGTGTCGAGCAGGGAGGCCGCGGCCACGGCGGCGGCGGCGTCCATGCCGAACTCCCGGTCCAACCGGGTCTTGACTTTGCCGGGCTCGGGCGCCTTGGCCACGACGAGCAGGTGCGGAGGACCTGTCTGCGGAGGACTCATGTGGGCGCCTTTCCGAAGTCTCGGGCAGCGCGGAGGGTGCCCTTGATGGAGCCGGACACCTTGGCGCGGGTGCCGATGGCCGCGGGGTGGTAAGAGACCTCACGCTCGGAGAAACGCCAGCCCGCTCGGGTCGCCTTCTGGAGCAACTCGATGGGGTACCCGCCGGTCACGAGGGGATTCCGGCCGCGGCGAGTAGACCCTGAAAGTCCTCGTCGCATGGTCCGCACGCGGCCAGGTGAGCAGCGACACCGGGATAGCGGGCAGCCGAGCCGTCGGCGTCGTCAAGGACCATCTCGACGTAGACGTGCAGAATTTCCAGGGCCTGCGCGCAGCCGACGTCGCGGGGATCAGTCGCCAGGAACCGGTCCAGCGGGGGCCAGTCGGTCATGATCGCCTCCCCTCATCCTCATCAACTGAGACCACATCAGCCGAGTCGGCCGTGGTCAGATATCCGTTAGCGGCGAGCGCGGCGCGCAACTTACGTCGCGCGTCGAACAATGTCTTGTAGATCGCATTGCGGTTAGACCCCAGTTGCACCACCAACGCGTCGAGTGGGACACCCTGAAGCACGATCGCGACGAACACCCGCCGCTGACGTTGGGTCAAGTCCTCATCCACAGACCGGTGGAGAGCGTCGACCAGCCCCCGCCACTGTGCATGGTCTGCCGGGTCCATCCCGAACCGGTCGGGCAGCCGGTCCCAGTCCTCGGAATCGAGTGTGACCGTTGGTTTCTGCCAGAAGTGTCGGCCGAGCTTGGTCGAGACCTCGAGGATGACGAACCTGTACGCCCAGGTCGTGAACCGGCTCTCCCCGCGAAATCCACTGAGCTTGTTCGTGATGGCCAGCAACGCATCGGCGGCGGCCTGATGGGCCAGATCGTCGAGTTCCGGGCCGGTAATCGGATGCTGCCCGCCGCGGCGACGCAACTCGCCTCGGGCGATCCGCAGCAGCAACTCGTGTAGCCGCACTAACGCCTGCTCCCGCACCAGGCCGGTGCTTTCCAGGGCGCGGGTCCACTCGGCCGACTCGGCGTCGAGTCGACGCTCCTGAACAGCAGGGAGGAGAGGAGCGGCAGCGGCGTCCTCGTCGCCCTCGGGGGTTCCAGCTGAGGCCACGGAGACTTCGCACGGCTGCATGACTTTGAGCCTAGGCGCCGCATGCGGCGCTGCCGGCCACGCACAGGTAAGACCAGGCCGCCGTCCGCCGCTAACCGGTTGTGACGACAACAAGCGGGGCACTGGTGGGCCGGGAGGCATTGACGGACCGGGTCGCGCTGGTCACCGGGGGCGGGCGCGGCATCGGCCAGGCCATCGCGTTGCAGCTGACCTCGGCGGGAGCCCGGGTCGCGATCCTGGCACGTTCGGCCGACGAGCTGAACCACACCGTCACGCTGGTCGCCGAACACGGCGGGCAAGCAATTGCTCACCCGGCCGACGTCAGCGATCCAGACCAAGTCGCCGCGGCCCTTGCGCTGGTCGCGGCTCGGTTGGGACCGGTTGAGG
>Ga0210040_10008213_pt1 | contig 12434 bp, 13 predicted proteins | sample CryGeyCG12114_NA_FD_185462 | JGI IMG/M metagenome (GOLD analysis project Ga0210040, IMG submission 185462) | Groundwater microbial communities from aquifer - Crystal Geyser CG19_WC_8/21/14_NA (SPAdes) (version 2) | ecosystem: Environmental > Aquatic > Deep subsurface > Groundwater | place: USA... | reverse complement strand
ACCGAGGGGTTGAGGTGGTGGCAGACCATCAGCATGTCGAGGTGCTCGGCCACGGTGTTGACCGTGTGCGGCAGCGTCGGGTTGGTGGAGCCGGGCAGCACGTGCGGCAGCCCGGCGATGGTCAAGATGTCGGGGGCGTGGCCGCCGCCGGCTCCCTCGACGTGGAAGGCGGAGATGCTGCGGCCGGCGATCGCCCGCACCGTGTCCTGCACGAAGCCCGTCTCGTTGAGCGAGTCGGCGTGCAGGGCGACCTGCAGCCCCCACTCCTCCGCGCCCCGCAGGGCCGCGTCGATGGCCGCCGGGGTCGAGCCCCAGTCCTCGTGCACCTTGTAGCCGCCCGCACCCGCCAGCGCCTGCTCCTCGAAGGCGCCGGCCGAGACGGTGTTGCCCTTGCCCAGGAGCAGCAGGTTGACCGGGAACTCGTCCAGCGCCCGGTGGGCCTGCTTGAGGTGCCACGCGCCCGGGGTGACCGTCGTGGCCTTGGACCCCTCGGACGGCCCGGTGCCGCCGCCGCCCAGCGTGGTCAGACCGCTGGCAAGCGCCTCGGCGATCTGGGAGGGCGACAGGAAGTGCACGTGGGAGTCGAAGCCGCCCGCGGTCAGGATCCTGCCCTCACCGGAGATGACGTCGGTGCCGGGGCCGATGACCAGCGCCGGGTCGACACCGTCGGCGATGTCGGGGTTGCCGCTCCGTCCGATCCCCACGATCCGGCCGTCCCTGATGCCCACGTCGGCCCGGACGATGCCCCAGTGGTCGAGGACGACCACGTTGGTGATCACGGTGTCCAGGGCACCCTGGGCCGAGGTCAGCAGGGACTGGTTCATCGACTCCCGGATGGACTTGCCACCCCCGAACACCGACTCCTCGCCACCGAAGGTCAGGTCGCTCTCGATCTCGATCCACAGGTCGGTGTCGCCCAGCCGGATCTGGTCGCCGGCCGTGGGGCCGAAGATGGCCGCGTAGTCGGCGCGGTCGAGCCGGGCCACCTCAGCCCTCCTCGCCACGGAGCTGGAGCCCGGGCACGGCCCGGGCCCCGCGCAGCGCGACCACCGCGACCGTGCGCGAGGCGCCCGGCTCGAAGCGGACCGAGGTCCCGGCGGCGATGTCCAGCCGGAAGCCTGCCGCGGCAGCCCGGTCAAAGGCGAGCCCGGCGTTGGCGTCGGGAAGGTGCAGGTGCGAACCCACCTGGATCGGCCGGTCCGCGGTGTTGGTGAAGGTCAGCTCGCCGCGCTCGTCGGGCCGCCGGTCGGCGTTGATCTCGACCGTACCCGGCCGTACCCGGATGGCTCCCGGTCCGCTCGACGACGTGCCGGCCATGTCACTCCCCCGTTCGGTGTTCTTGGACGCCTGGTGCTGGGTCGGCCGGCTCTGCCCGGACTGAGCCGGCCGGCCGGTGCTGTTACTGGATCGGTTGGTGGAGCGTGACGAGCTTGCGTCCGTCGGGGAAGGTGGCCTCGACCTGGACGTCGGTGACCATCTCGGCGACGCCCTCCATCACCTGGTCCCGGGAGAGCACCTCGCGGCCGCTGCTCATCAGCTCCTCGACGCGCACGCCGTCCCGGGCCCGCTCCACCACCCAGGTGGCCAGCAGCGCGACCGACTCGGGGTAGTTCAGCCGCACGCCCCGGGCCAGACGGTCCCGCGCCACCATGCCGGCCACAGCCTGCAGCAGCTTCTCGGTCTCCGACGGAGCCAGCATCGCCTCTCCCCCTTCGCCGTCGACGGGTCGGACGGACGCCGACACCGTACCCAGCGATTGTTTCGTCGGCGTTGCGGTGTCCCGTCGTAGCGCCGGCCGGGGAAGCCGACGCGGCTCCGCGGTCCTGGCGTACGGTGCACCTTTCCTCGTGACCGACCAGAAGGGGCTCGACGCATGGCTGGTACCGGAGGTCCGGGCACCGCCCTGGTGCTCGGCGGTGGCGGCGTCACCGGCATCGCCTGGGAGGTCGGCCTGCTCGCGGGCCTCGGCGACGCCGGCGTCGACCTGACCGCGGCGGACCTGGTGGTGGGGACGTCGGCCGGGTCGGTCGTCGGCGCCCAGGTCACCAGCGGGCTCGCGGTCGAGGAGCTGTACCGACGCCAGCTGGAGCCGCCGTCGGCCGAGCGACCGGCCCGGGTGAGCCCGGGGGTGCTGGCGGCCTGGCTGCTGGCCGGGCTGCTCGCCCGCGGGGACGCGACGGCCTTCGCGCGCCGGGTGGGCCGGGCCTCGATCCGGGCGGCGGCCGCGGGCCGGACCCCGACCCTGGACGAGCGGCTGACGGCGATCTCCTCGCGGCTGCCGGTGAGCTCCTGGCCCGACCGTGACCTCCGGGTCACCGCGGTCGACGCGCTCACCGGCGCGTTCCGGGTGCTGACGGCGGACAGCGGCGTGGACCTGGTCACCGCGGTCGCGGCCAGCTGTGCCGTACCGAGCGTGTACCCGCCGGTGCTGATCGACGGCCGGCCCCACATCGACGGCGGCATGAAGTCCGGAGCGAACGTGGACCTGGCCACCGGGGCAGAACGCGTCGTGGTGCTGGCTCCCACGCCCCGCGGCTTCGCCACGATGGTGTCCGCCGCCTCCCAAGCCGCCGCCTGGCCGGCCGGGCGTGCCCTGGTCCTGTCACCGGACGCAGCCGCGGTCCGGGCCATCGGCCCGAACGTGCTGGACCCCGCTGCCCGGGCCGCCTCCGCCGTCGCGGGCCGGGCCCAGGGACGCTCGACGGTGGCAGCGGTGCGCGCCGTCTGGACAGCCTGACGTCCGCGACCCGGCACCGTGCCGGAGGCTCCGCCCGCACTGCCGCCGGACGCTCGTTCCCGGCGCCGCCGGGAATCGGTTACGGTCACCAGATGCTCCTTCCCAGCCCCGCTCGGACCGTGCTGCGATGACCGACGACCGGACGGCGTCCCTGTTCGAGCGGCTGCGACGGATCGACGCCAGCAGCCTGTCCGACGCCGACAAGTCGATGCGCGTGGTGGCTCCGGCGATCCGGCTGGTGGCTCCCGGCCGCCGGCTGCTCGGTCGGGCGGTGACCGCCGAGGCGAACGGTGACCTGATGTCGGTGATCGCCGCCCTGCACGCGGCTCAGCCGGGCGACGTGCTGGTGGTCGACGCCGGGATGGCGGACCGGGCGGTCGCCGGGGAGCTGTTCGCCACCGAGGCGATGCGACGAGGGGTGGCGGGCATCGTGATCGACGGGCTGTGCCGGGACACCCCGACACTGCGTCAGCTGGAGCTGCCCGTGTTCGCCCGCGGTGCGACGCCGATCGCGGCACCCGCGCAGCGGGTACCGGTGACAGGGGTCGCGGTGCAGGTCGGCGGCGTCCAGGTGCGGCCCGGAGACCTGCTGCTGGGCGACGACGACGGCATCGTGGTCGGCACCGAGGACGAGTTCGCGGCGGCGCTCGCCCGGGCCGAGACCATCCAGCGTGGCGAGGAGGCCCTCCGCCGCTCGATCACCGGCGGCACCTCCCTGTTCGCCGCGATGAACTACGACGAGCACGTCACCCGCCTCCGCGAAGGCCACGACGGTGCGCTCAGCCTCGGCTTCTGACCACAGCAGGAGAGGACGACGCAGGTGAGCATCCCCTACGCCCGGCGGATGAACCGGGTGCAGCCCTCGGCGATCCGTGAATTGCTCCGCTACGGCGCCGACCCGTCGATCACCTCCTTCGGCGGTGGCTATCCCGACCCGACCCTGTTCCCGATCGAGGACCTGCACAAGGTGTTCGACGACCTGCTGGTCGAGGCCAACGCCCGGGCGCTCCAGTACACGACGTCCAACGGCCTGCCTGCGCTGCGGCTGCAGATCGCCGACCGGCTGACCCGCTCGGGTCTGCCCACCACGAGCGACGACGTGCTCGTCATCCAGGGCGGTCAACAGGGGCTGGACCTTGCCGCCAAGCTGGTGCTGGACGCCGGCGACACGGTGGTCACCGAGGACCCCACCTTCCTGGGGGCGCTGATCGCGTTCAACCCCTGCGAGCCGACCTATGCGGCCGTCCGGATGGACGAGGACGGGATGGACACCGACCACCTGGCGGAGGTCCTCGAGGCCAGCCCGCGAGCCAGGATGATCTACACCGTGCCGGACTTCCAGAACCCGACCGGGGTCAGCATGAGCCTGGAGCGGCGCCGTCGGCTGATCGAGCTGGCCAACCGCCACGAGCTGCTGGTCGTGGAGGACAGCCCCTACCGCGAGCTGCGGTACGACGGAGCGCCGCTGCCCACGCTGAAGAGCCTGGACACCGAGGGCCGGGTGATCCACCTGGGCAGCTTCTCCAAGATCCTGGCTCCCGGCATGCGGCTGGGCTGGGCGGTGGCCAGTGCGGAGGTCGTGGAGAAGCTCGGGCTGCTCAAGCTGGCGGCCGACACCCAGAGCAGCACGCTCAACATGGCCGCCACCTCGGCGTACCTGGCCGGCTACGACATCGAGGCCCACATCGCCGACGCGCTGCCCGTCTACCGCCACAAGCGCGACCTGATGCTCGCCACCATGGAGCAGACGTTCCCCGCGTCGGTGAGCTTCACCCGTCCGCACGGCGGGCTGTTCGTCTGGGTGAGCTTCCCCGACGGGTTCGACGCGGCGACCTTCATGCTGGACCGGCTGCTGCCCGAGGCGAAGGTGGCGTACGTGCCCGGAGCGACGTTCTTCCCGGTCACCCAGCAGCACAACCACGCCCGGGTCAGCTTCTCCGGGGTGCCGGACGAGCGGCTGGTCCAGGGGATCTCCCGCCTCGGAGAGCTGCTGCACGACGTGCTCGACGGATAGTCCGCCGCCGGGTGTCGCTGGTGTCGGTTGGGCCGGGCAGCTAGTCGGCGCTGTGCCCCGGGGGGACGAGCTCGTCCGGCCTGGGCGGGGGCGGCGGGGTGCCGTCGCCGAACGGGCGGCCACCCAGCTCCTCGCGGTGGTGCGGGGTCGCCCAGTTCGCCAGGTCGGGTCCGACGGGCACGATCTGCGTCGGGTTGATGTCGGTCTGGACGATGTAGTAGTGCTGCTTGATCTGCACGAAGTCGGTGGTGTCACCGAACCCCGGGGTCTGGAAGAGGTCGCGGGCGTAGGCCCACAGCACCGGCATCTCCGCCAGCTTCTGCCGGTTGCACTTGAAGTGGCCGTGGTAGACGGGGTCGAACCGCGCCAGGGTGGTGAACAGCCGCACGTCGGCCTCGGTGATGGTGTCGCCGACCAGGTAGCGCTGCCCCGCGAGCCGCTCGGTGAGCCAGTCCAGCGCGGTGAACAGCCGGTCGTAGGCCCGGTCGTAGGCCTCCTGGGAGCCGGCGAAACCACAGCGGTAGACGCCGTTGTTCACCTCGGTGAAGACCCGCTTGGCGACCTCGTCGATCTCGTCGCGGTGCCGCTCGGGGTAGAGCTCGGGTGCGCCGTCCCGGTGGAACTCGGTCCACTCGGTGGAGAAGTCGAGGGTGATCTGCGGGAAGTCGTTGGTCACCACCTGCCCCGTCGGCACGTCGACCACGGCTGGCACGGTGATGCCGCGCTCGTAGTCGGGGAACCGCGCGAAGTAGGCCTCCTGGAGCCGCTCGTAGCCGAGGACGGGGTCGCGCCCACCCTCGTCGAGGTCGAAGGTCCAGCTCCGCTTGTCGTGGGTGGGGCCGCACAGGCCCAACGAGATCGCGTCCTCCAGGCCGAGGAGGCGGCGGACGATCAGGGTGCGGTTGGCCCAGGGGCAGGCCCGGGCCGCGATCAGCCGGTAGCGGCCGGGCTCGACCGGGTAGCCGTCCCGGCCGTCCCGGGTGATGCGGGTGGGGATGTAGTCGGTGTCCCGGTTGAACTCGCTGCCGGGCTTGACGTACGCACCCGTGGTGGACTGGTCCTCGGTCATGGGCACCACGGTAGACGAGGCCGATGACATCCCCCGCCGTTGATCAGCCGCTGTCGGCCGTCCCGTCCTGGGCGGTGACCGCGGTGACCGGGCTGGTGACCTGGTTGCCGTCGGGCGGTGGCCCGGATCGGATTGGCGCAGTTGGTGCCCTCGGTGACCGCGTTGTCGGTCCAGGTGAGTTGCGGCCGCTGCCAGAATCAGGCCACGGCCCGGACGGAGTGGACCACCACGTCGTCCCGCAGCACCTCATCGGTGGCGTCGCCGACCACGCTCCCGGGGTCGTTGTCCATGCCGGTGTAGGTGCCCGCGGACAGCTGCGGGTAATCAGTAGTGTGGGTTGCCGCTGCCGTAGAACCGACCAGCCGACCCCGACGCTCACCGCGGTGGCGGAGGTGTCGCCATCGGCGTCGGCGAAGCCGCACAATGGACCCGTGCGCTTCCTGACCGCCCCGCCGGCCCACGACCTCACCTACTCCGACGTGTTCATGGTGCCCCGCCGCTCCTCGGTCACCTCCCGGCTGGACGTGGACCTTCGCAGCACCGACGGCGTCGGGACCACGCTCCCCCTGGTGGTGTCCAACATGACCGCGGTCTCCGGCCGGCGGATGGCGGAGACGGTGGCCCGGCGCGGCGGTGTCGCGATCATCCCGCAGGACATCCCCACCGACGTGGTGGCCGAGGTGGTCGCCCGGGTGAAGGCGGCCCACACGCTCTTCGACACCCCCGTCTCGGTGACGCCGCACACGACGGTCGGCGAGGCCCTCTCCCTGCTGCCCAAGCGGGCGCACGGTATCGCCGTCGTGGTGGAGGACGGGATCCCGCTCGGCACGGTGAGCGAGGCCGACGCCGCCGGCGTGGACCGCTTCGCGCAGGTGCACGAGGTCATGTCCGACGACGTGCTGACGGTGCCGGGCACCAGCTCGGCGGCGGACACCTTCGACGCGCTGACCAGCCGACACCTCGAGGCTGCCCTGGTCGTGCAGGACGACCGGCTGGTCGGGGTGATGACGCGCAAGTCCGCACTGCGCTCGACGCTCTACCGTCCCGCGGTCGACGCCGGGGGCCGGCTGCTGATCGGCGCCGCCGTGGGCATCAACGGGAACGTGCCCGGCCGTGCCGAGGCCCTCCTGCGTGCCGGGATCGATGTGCTCGTGGTCGACACCGCCCACGGGCACCAGGAGAAGATGCTGCAGATCCTCAAGAGCGTCCGTGAGCTGCGGGACCGGCTGGCGGAGCAGTCCGGCCGGCGGGTCCCGCTGGTCGCGGGCAATGTGGTCTCCGCCGACGGCGTGCTCGACCTGGTCGACGCGGGCGCCGACGTGGTCAAGGTCGGCGTGGGCCCGGGCGCCATGTGCACCACCCGGATGATGACCGGCGTCGGCCGCCCCCAGTTCAGCGCGGTGCTGGAGTGCGCTGAGGCGGCGCGCTCGGCCGGGCGCTCGGTCTGGGCCGACGGCGGCGTCCGCTACCCCCGGGACGTGGCGCTGGCCCTCGCAGCCGGGGCCGGCAGTGTGATGATCGGCTCCTGGTTCGCTGGCACCTACGAGAGCACCGGCAACCTGATGACCGACGCGGAGGGGCGGCAGTACAAGGAGTCCTTCGGAATGGCCTCGGCGCGTGCGGTCAAGCTGCGGACCCGCGACTCCTCGGGTTTCGACCGGGCCCGGGCCGGCCTGTTCGAGGAGGGGATCTCGTCCTCGCGGATGTACCTCGACCCCGAGCGCCCCGGTGTGGAGGACCTGATCGACTCGATCATCGCGGGGGTGCGGAGCAGCTGCACCTACGCCGGCGCCTCCTCGTTGGAGGAGTTCCACGAGTTTGCCGTGGTCGGTGTGCAGTCGGGGTCCGGCTACGAGGAGGGCCGGCCGCTGCACGCCAGCTGGTGAGCCGCGTGCCAGTCCCTGCCCACCGGCTCACGCTGGGCACGGAGGTAGGTTGCGCTGGTGCCCGCACCGACGTTGTCCACGACCATGCAGCTCGCTGCGACGGCGCTGCTCGACTCACTGGACTCCGGTCAGCAGCAGGCCGTCTGCGGCAGTCTCCACCAGGCCGAGCACCACGACTGGACCTACCTGCCCGGTGAACGCCCCGGCCTGCTGCTGGGTGAGCTCGCCACCGAGCAGCGCGAGCTGGCCTTCGACCTGCTGCACACCGCCTTCAGCCGCCGGGGCGTCTCGGACCTGTTGATGGTGCTCCGCACCGAGGAGATCCGGCGCGAGCTCGCGGGCGACCACGACGAGATCCCCCAGCTGGACCCGCCGTACTGGCTGCGGGTCCTCGGCACGCCCTCGGCCGAGCCCTGGTCCTGGCGGATCAGCGGTCACCACCTGGTGGCCCAGGCCACGGTCGTCGGGGACCAGGTGTCCACCACGCCGCAGTTCTTCGGCGCCCAGCCGGCGGAGATCGGGTCGGGCCCCTCTCGGGGTTTCCGGTCCCTCCCCCGCGAGGAGGACCTGGCCCGCCAGCTCATGCTGGTGCTGGAGGACGAACAGCGCCGGCTGGCGTCCGGCTCCGCGGCAGCGCCGGACGACATCGTGAGCGAGCAGGACCCAGACGTGCTCGGCTTCCCCTCCACGGGGCTGGCCCGTTCAGGCATGGACCGTCGTCAGGGTGACCTGCTCGAGGCGCTCGTCGGTCAGTACCTCGATCGCTCCGCCGGAGCCGTGGCCGACTCGGCCTGGTCCGACATCGCCGACGCCGGGTGGGAGAACGTCCGGTTCGCCTGGTCGGGCGGGCTCACGCACGGCACCGGGCACTACTACGCCGTGACCGGGCCGACGTTCGTGCTCGAGTACGACAACACCCAGGAGTCGGGCCACCACGTCCACAGCGTGTGGCGTGACCGCCGACGCGACTTCGGCCGCGACCTGCTGGCCGAGCACTACGCCGCCCACCACGGGGCGGTCCGGCCCGGCTAGGACTGCTGCACCAGCCCGGCGCCCGTCAGGCCGAGGCGAAGCGCTTGGCCGACCGGGCGCGCGCCTTGGCCGCCTCCTCCTCGCGGCTCTTGGGCGGTGCTGTGGAGACGAGGGCCTCGAGCAGGTGCTCCGTCGCGTGCGCGATGTCGTGCACGGCGCGCTGGAACGCCTCCTCGTTGGCCTTCGACGGCTTGGTCGTCCCGGCGATCTTCCGCACGTACTGCAGGGCGGCGTCGTGCACCTCTGAGCCCGTGGCCGGCGGTTCGAAGTTGTTCAGCGGACGGATGTTGCGGCACATGACCCGACCCTAATGGGCTGACATCAGTTGGTCGGTGGTCAGGCCAGACTGGTGTCGGAGCCGCCGGTTGGGTGAGCACTGCGCGTCCCAGGCCTTTGAGGTCTAGGTCTAGATCGTGCCCCTGGTCGCTTGGTGAGGAGGTCGTAGGGCTGGTGGGATGACGTGCCGCTCAAGGGTCGAGCACTGCACCATTAAGGCGCCCAGATCTTCTCCGACGGCTCGTGTCGAGCAGGTTCTGAGCGGAGGAGGACAGGTGTTGTTTTTGGGCGATGACTGGGCTGAGGCCCATCACGACATCGAGCTCGAGGACGACCAGGGCCGGCTGCTGGTCCGGCGCCGGCTACCCGAGGGTGTGGCGGGGTTGGCCACTTTGCACAGCCTGGTCGGTGACCACCTGGGCGAGGGTGAGGAGCCTGGGCAGGTGCTGGTCGGGATCGAGACCGACCGGGGCCCGTGGGTGCAGGCGCTGATCGCGGCCGGCTACACCGTCTTCCCGGTCAACCCGTTGAAGGCGGCGCATTATCGGGAACGCCGCGCGGTGTCGGGGGCGAAGTCAGATCCCGGGTGATGCGCACGTGCTCGCCGAGATCGTCCGCCTCGACCGGGCCCATCACCGCGTGGCTGCGGGCGACTCCACGATCGCTGAGGGCGTGCGGCTGGCGGCTCGGGCGCACCAGTCGATGATCTGGATGCGCCAGCGCGCGCAGAACACGCTGCGGTCGCTGCTGCGCGAGTGCTACCCGGCCGCCCTGGCTGCGTTCGCCGACGACCTCGCCGCCGCCCGAACGCGGAAGAACTACGCCGGGATGGCCGCGATCACCCGCGCCTCCGGCACCAGACGCGTCGTCCTGGCCCGCTACGCCCGCAACCGGCGCCTCGCCGACGCCCTCTACCAACACGCGATGTCGCATTGACCGCCTCGCCAGGCGCCCGCGCCTGATACCACCGGCACCGCGCCCGCGGCGCCACCCACCACCAAGCCCTCCGCACCCTCGCCAACCGCCTCGTCGGCATCCTCCACGGCTGCCTACGCCACCACACCCGCTACGACGAAACCACCGCCTGGTCGAGCGAGCACCAGCGCGCCGCTTGACGTCCTACAACCGTGGGATATCTAGACCGAGTGGCCGGACCGGGGTATGCCTTCCGAGCCGTTCGACCCTCTGATAGGCACGGCTGTGCAACGGGAGGCCCGGGGACGACGAAGCCCCGGGGCAGACGCTCTCGTCGTCTCATCCCGGGGCTCGGTCGTGCTGCTTTCGACGGTACCCAGCCACAGAATCAGTGGGCGTGGTCTCCGCGGTAGAACTCGTACAGCAGGCCGCTGAGGGTGATCGCCCCGAAGCCGAAGCCGAGGATCGTCAGCCACCAGCCGAAGACCGGGCCCAGGCAGACCAGGGTGAAGGTGAGGGCCACGAAGAGCGGCCAGATGCTCTGCGGCGGGAAGAAGCCGAGCTCACCGGCACCCTCGGCAATCTCGCCGCGCTTCTTGTCCTCCGGGCGGGGGTCGAGACGACGAGCGACCAGGGCCAGGTAGCCGCCGATCATCAGCACCAGGAAGAAGGTCAGCACCAGAGCGGAGGTGCCGGCCGGGTCGCGCGCCAGGATCCAGTAGACCGGCGTGATGACCGCCACGAAGGCGGCCAGCGCGACGAAGATGAAGGACTCCACCTTCACTTGTGACCACCCTCCCCCGGCTCCGGCGACTGACTGGCGTTGTGGCTGTCGTAGTGCGCCGCTGCGTCGTCCGACGTGCCGTCGACCCGACGCTTCAGCTCCTCCGCGCGACCGGTGTCCTCCGCGGCGTCGACCGCGGTGCCCTCGAAGCGTCCGTCGCTGCCGCCGTACTCGGCCAGCGCCACCTCGGGGTGGTGCAGGTCGAACGCCGGAGCCTCGGAGCGGATCCGCGGGATGGAGGTGAAGTTGTGCCGCGGCGGCGGGGAGGAGGTCGCCCACTCCAGGGAGCGGCCCCAGCCCCACGGGTCGTCGTTGTTGATCATCGGGTTGTTGCGCGATTTCCAGACGTTCCAGAAGAACGGGATCATCGAGGCACCCAGCAGGAAGGCGCCAGCCGAGGAGATCTGGTTCAGCACGGTGAAGCCCTCGTTGGGCAGGTAGTCGGCGTAGCGACGGGGCATCCCCTCGGCCCCGAGCCAGTGCTGCACCAGGAAGGTGGTGTGGAACCCGATGAACAGCAGCCAGAAGTGGACCTTGCCGAGCGTCTCGTCGAGCATCTTGCCGGTGAACTTCGGCCACCAGAAGTAGAACCCGGCGAACATCGCGAACACCACGGTGCCGAAGACCACGTAGTGGAAGTGGGCGACGACGAAGTAGGAGTCGGACAGCGCGAAGTCCAGCGGCGGGCTGCCCAGGATCACACCGGTCAGACCACCGAAGAGGAAGGTGGTCAAGAAGCCGACCGCCCAGAGCATGGGCGTTCGCATGGCGATGTTGCCGCCCCACATCGTCCCGATCCAGTTGAAGAACTTCACTCCGGTCGGCACGGCGATCAGGAACGTCATGAAGGAGAAGAACGGCAGGTTGACCGCACCGGTGACGTACATGTGGTGGGCCCACACCGCGACGGAGAGCGCCGCGATCATCAGCGTGGCGCCAACCAGGCCGACGTAGCCGAAGAGAGGCTTGCGGCTGAAGACCGGCAGGATCTCGGTGATGATGCCGAAGAACGGCAACGCGATGATGTAGACCTCAGGGTGCCCGAAGAACCAGAACAGGTGCTGCCAGAGGATCGGCCCGCCGTTCACCGCGTCGAAGACGTGGGCCCCGAGCTTGCGGTCGGCCTCGAGCACCAGCAGCGCCGCCGCGAGGATCGGGAAGGCGATCAGCACCAGGATCGAGGTCACCAGGATGTTCCAGGTGAAGATCGGCATCCGGAACATGGTCATGCCCGGCGCCCGCATGCACAGGATCGTGGTGATGAAGTTCACCGCGCCGAGGATGGTCCCCAGCCCCGCCATGTAGAGGCCCATGATCCACAGGTCGCCACCGACACCCGGCGAGTTCACCGAGTCGCTCAGCGGGGTGTAGGCGAACCAACCGAAGCTTGCCGCGCCCGACGGGGACAGGAAGCCCGAGACCGTCACCAGCGCACCGAAGAGGTAGAGCCAGTAGGAGAGCATGTTGAGCCGCGGGAAGGCGACGTCGGGCGACCCGATCTGCAGCGGCATGATCGCGTTGGCGAAGCCGGCGAACAGCGGGGTCGCGAACAGCAGCAGCATGATCGTGCCGTGCATGGTGAAGAACTGGTTGTACGTCTCCCGCGACAGGTACTGCAGCCCCGGGAACGCGAGCTCGGCCCGGATGCCCAGAGCCAGCACACCGCCCAGCAGGAAGAAGACCATCGAGGTCATGAAGTAGAGGTTGCCGATCACCTTGTG
>Ga0210040_10008212_pt1 | contig 12434 bp, 12 predicted proteins | sample CryGeyCG12114_NA_FD_185462 | JGI IMG/M metagenome (GOLD analysis project Ga0210040, IMG submission 185462) | Groundwater microbial communities from aquifer - Crystal Geyser CG19_WC_8/21/14_NA (SPAdes) (version 2) | ecosystem: Environmental > Aquatic > Deep subsurface > Groundwater | place: USA... | reverse complement strand
GTTGGCCCGTTCGCGGCGCGCGGCTTCGGCCTCCCGTCGGGTGGGGGTGGGCCGGTCCTTCTTCGCGCCCCCGGTCGGCGCCGGCGCGGGAGCCGGGGCGGTCGGGGTCGGCTGGGTGCCCTCGCTGCTCCGTCGGAAGAGTGCCACGCGGCGATTCTCTCAGGGGTTTCCCCCGAAACCGAAACCCTGGCCGCGCGGGGGTCGCGGGGGCTGCACGGCTGCCGGACCGCGAGATACGGTGGAGGTCTGTGAGCGACGGTGTCGCCGCGGTACGACGCAACCCGGGAAGGACCAGCTGACCCCCTATGAGCGGCATCTTTTCGCGCATCTCCATGATCTTCCGAGCCAAGACCGACCAGGCCCTGGACAAGATGGAGGACCCCCGCCAGACGCTGGACTACTCCTACCAGCGCCAGCTCGAGCTGCTGCAGAAGGTCCGCCGCGGGGTGGCCGACGTGGCCACCAGCCGCAAGCGGGTCGAGCTGCAGGCCACGCAGCTCAGCACGCAGGCCGACAAGCTCACCCAGCAGGCGCAGAAGGCGCTCGAGGTCGGCCGTGAGGACCTCGCCCGCGAGGCGCTCACCCGGCGCTCCGGCGTCCAGCAGCAGATGAGCGACCTGCAGGCCCAGCACGCACAGCTGCAGGGCGAGGAGGAGAAGCTCACCCGGGCCAGCCAGCGGCTGCAGGCCAAGGTCGACGCCTTCCGCACCAAGAAGGAGACCATCAAGGCCTCCTACTCCGCCGCCGAGGCGCAGACCCGGATCAACGAGGCCTTCTCCGGCATCAGCGAGGAGATGGGGGACGTCGGCCTGGCCATCCAGCGGGCCGAGGACAAGACGCAGCAGATGCAGGCCCGGGCCGGTGCGATCGACGAGCTGCTGGCCAGCGGGGCGCTCGACGACCCGACCGGCACCGCCAAGGACGACATCACCCTCGAGCTCGAGCAGCTGGCCTCGACCAGCGACGTCGAGGACGAGCTGGCCCGGATGCGGGCGTCCCTGCCGTCCGGATCCGGCGGCGCCCAGCCGGCGATCACCGGCCAGCCGGCCGGTCAGGCCCAGCCCGTCCCGCCGGTGCAGGGCTACGCGGCACCGCAGACCCAGCCCGAGGCCCAGCCCGGTGCGGGGGACCTCCGATGATCGTCCGGATCCTCGGCGAGGGGCAGTGGCGGATCGAGCAGGACGTGGTGGCCGACCTCAACCGGCTCGACGACCAGGTCGAGGACGCGGTGCAGACCGGTGACGAGGCCGAGCTGGCCACCGCGCTGCACGCCCTCCTTGAGGAGGTCCGTACGCAGGGTCAGCCGGTGCCGGACGACGAGCTCTCCGACTCCGACCTCATCCTCCCGGCGGCCGACTCCACCCTGGTGGACGTCCGTGAGCTGCTGAGCTCCTCCGACCAGGGGCTCATCCCCGGCTGAGGCCGCACGAACGCACGACGCAGGCCGGCCCCGACGCTTCGCGGCCGGCCTGCGTCGTCCCTGCTAGCTGCCGCAGCCCTACCGCTCGACCTGACCGCCGCCGCTCGCCCGGTAGAGGTCCCGCAGCAGGGCCAGCTCGGCGCCGTGGTGCAGGATCTCGCGGTTGAGGTGCAGCACGAGGGCGGCCATCGGCTCGGCCTCGAAGCCCGGCTCGCCGCACGGCCTGCGCAGGGCCGCCTCGTCCAGCCCCCGGACCCCCGCCAGCCAGCGGTCCGCTCCCTCGTCCAGCCGTCGGAGCGCCTCGTCGGCCGTCCCCGGGTAGTCGTAGCTCGGGTAGTCCACCGGCGGACCGCCGAAGTGCCGGGCGTTGCGGTCGCCGAAGATCCCGACCAGCAGGTGACCGATCCGCCAGGCGATCGTCGTCACCGGCGGCGGGTCGGGATCGGGGAAGGCGAAGTCGATGACCATCTCCCCGACGCCCACCTCCATGGCGACGCCCTGGCCGCGGGGCCGGACGTTCCAGCAGCCGGGGACCGGCTCCCAGAGGTACTCCTCGTCGGTCAGCCCCTCCAGCCGGGGGCGCACCCTGCGTGGTCCACAGCCAGCCGACCTGGTCGGCCAGCAGCGGACCCCAGTCGAGCTGCGGGAGGTCGTCTCCCGGGTCCTGGGTGCTCATGGGCTGATCCTGGCACCGGTCACCGACAGTTCGCGGCGGCCCTGCCAGGATGGCCACCGTGCGCGTCGTCGTGGCGGCCGACTCCGTCGGCGCCCTCTCCAGCCGTGAGGCCGGGGAGGCGCTCGCCGCCGGCTGGCCCCGGGCGCAGGTCAGCGTCGTGCCGGTCGGGTCGGCCGGCTCCGGCTTCGTGGCGGCCGCCGCGGACCTGTGGGGAGCCGGCACCGTGACCAGTGCCCTGGACGGCGCCGTGGTCACCCGGGCGGACGGCGAGGACGAGTCGGCGCTGCGGGTGGAGCAGGGCACGCCACGCGGTCCGGGGTTGCCGCTGACGGCGTCGTCGGCCCCGCTCGGGGTCGCGCTGGCCGCGCTGCTCGCGGAACGGCGACCGCGCCGGGTGCACCTGGACCTGACCGGCCTCGCCGTGCACGACGGCGGCGCCGGGCTGCTCGGGGCCCTGGGCGCCCGGGCCGACGTCGACCTCGACGCCGGCGTCGCCGGGCTCACCGGGCTGAGTCGGCTGGACCTGCGGCCGGCCCTCGCCCTGCTGGGCGGCACCGAGCTGGTCGGGGTGGTGTCGGCTGACGCGCGCACGCTGCCGCTGCTCGGCCTGCGCGGCATCACGTCCCGGGGCCGCGAGGACGGGCTGGACCCCGCGCTCCTGCTGCGCACCGACGCCGATCTGGAGCACCTGGCCCGGCTGGCGGGGGAGAACTCGGTGCGTCCCGACCTCGGTGCTCGACCGGGCGCCGGCGCCTGCGGGGGCCTGGGCCTCGCCGTCCTCGCGCTCGGTGGTCGGCTGGCCGCCGGTCCCGAGCTCGGCCTGGCGGCGGCACCGCTGGGAGGTGCGGGTCGGCCCACCCCCGACCTGGTGGTCACCGGCTGCTCGGTCTTCGACTTCGCGGCCCGGGGCGGCGGCGTGGTGGCCGCCGCCGTGGCGGCGGCCGCGGCGGTGCTCGCGCCCTGCGTGGTGGTGGCCGGCGAGGTGCTGATCGGGGCCCGGGAGATGCGGACCATGGGGGTCGAGGCGGCCTACGCCGTCCGGGAGAGCACGGCCGACGCGCCGGCCGGCGGCGACGTCGGGGCCGAGGAGCTCGCCGCCACCGCCCGCCGGGTGGGCCGTTCCTGGAGCTGGTGACCCGCCCGACGGCGCTTGGACAGCCTGGGAGGCGGCTTTACACTGGCCAGGAGGGAATAGCCGTGCTGCACGCCCGGTTGTCCCCGCGGACAGCGCCCAGACCAAGCGGGAGACGAATATGACGGCAATTGACCAGACCAACCTCGGGATGCCCACCGTGGCCGACGGGGTCCTGCTGACCGACGTGGCGGCGCAGAAGGTGAAGGCGTTGCTCGACGGCGAAGGCCGCGACGACCTGGCGCTGCGGGTCGCCGTGCAGCCCGGCGGCTGCTCCGGTCTGCGCTACCAGCTGTTCTTCGACGAGCGGAACCTCGAGGGCGACGTCGTCAAGGACTTCGGCGGGGTCAACGTGGTGACCGACCGGATGAGCGCGCCGTACCTGATGGGCGCCAGCATCGACTTCGTCGACACCATCGAGAAGCAGGGCTTCACCATCGACAACCCCAACGCGACCGGCTCCTGCGCCTGCGGCGACAGCTTCCACTGAGCGCCCGCGGCGCGCCCGCCGCGACCAGAGCCGCAGAGCTCCCTGCCCCCACCGAGTCCGGGGACAGGGAGTTCTGTCGTTCCGGGCTGGTGCCGTCCGCTCAGCTGGACGCGACGAGCAGGCCCGCCGCGTCGACGCGGACGTCGACGGGCGCACCCTCGGCGAGCCCGGCTGCGGCTGACCCGGAGAGCAGCACGACCAGTTCGGTGCCCTGACCCGTCCGCACCTGGGCGCGGGACACCGGCCCTTGGAAGGAGACGGCGACGACCCGGGCCGAGCCCGTCGGCGTCCGGACCAGCTGCAGCTGCTCCGGCCTGATCAGCGCCACGCCGCGTCCGCGGTCCACCGAGCCCTCGAGCGCGGGCAGCGCCACCCCCAGCACGCGGACCTGGCCGTCGACGACCTCGGCCGGCACCCGGTTCATCAAGCCGACGAAGTCGGCGACGAAGGCGCTGCGCGGAGCGGCGTAGAGCACCTGCGGGGCGTCCAGCTGCTCGAGCCGCCCCGCGTTCATCACGCCCACCCGGTCGGCCATGGCCAGCGCCTCGTCCTGGTCGTGGGTGACGAAGAGGGTGGTGGTGCCCACCTCCAGCTGCACCCGGCGGATCTCGTCGCGCAGCTGGGCCCGGACCTTGGCGTCGAGGGCGGAGAGCGGCTCGTCCAGCAGCAGCACCGAGGGCTGGAACGCCAGCGCCCGCGCCAGCGCGACCCGCTGCTGCTGCCCGCCGGAGAGCTGGCTGGCGTACCGGTCGGCCTGTGCGGCGAGCCCGACGAGCTCCAGCATCTCCAGCGCCCGGGCGCGCCGCGGCCCGGGCCGCACGCCGCGCAGCTTCAGCCCGAACTCCACGTTGGCCCGGGCGCTCAGGTGCGGGAACAGCGAGTAGGCCTGGAAGACCATGCCCATGTCCCGCTTGTTCGCCGGCACCGTGGTCAGGTCCCGGCCGCCGACCACCACGCGCCCCGACGTCGGCTCCTCCAGGCCGGCCAGGATGCGCAGCGCGGTGGTCTTGCCGCAGCCGGACGGGCCCAGCAGGGCGACCAGCTCGCCCGGGGCCAGGGTCAGGCTGAGGCCGTCGAGGGCGCGGACGTCGCCGTAGCGGCGGTGCAGGTCCTCCAGCCGGACCTCCACCGAACCGTGCTCGGCCGGAGGTGACGCGTCGGCGGTCATCGGGGCTCCTGGGGTGGGGTCGGGGCAGGGCCGGTCGGCGTCGGGGCGACCGCGGTGGCCACCACCGCACGACCGGAGCGGCGGCGCCCGCTGATGAAGGACAGGCCCACCAGCAGCAGGGCGGCGACCAGGATCGAGGCCAGCGACGCGGCCACCGACTCCTGGGCGTTCGACTTGCTCTGCAGCGCGATGGCCACCTGGAGGGTGTCGAAGTTGAGCAGTGAGGCGAAGGTGTACTCACCCAGCACCAGGGCGATGGAGATGAAGGACGCCGAGATCAGCGCGGTCCTGATGTTGGGCACGACGACCGAGACGATGACGGTGAACCAGCCGGCGCCCAGGCTGCGGGCCGCCTCGGCGAGGGTGGTGACGTCGATCGCGGAGAGCCCGGCGTCCAGGGCGCGGTAGGCGTAGGGCAGCACCAGCACGACGTAGAGGAACGCCAGCCAGCTGGGGGTGTCGCCGAACAGGTAGGACAGCCAGGCGGTGACGTTGGTCAGGCCGACGATGATGACCAGCGGCGGCACCGTCAGCGGCAGCAGGCAGAGGAACTCCACCGTCCGGCCGAGCCGCGGCACCCGCAACCGCACCCAGACCAGGGTGGGGACCAGCAGCACCAGCATGCCGACGACGGTGAGCAGCGAGAGCAGCAGCGAGGTGCCGATCGCCCCCCGCAGCAGCGGGTCCGTGGCCAGCAGCGCCCAGGCGGCGCCGGTCCGGCCGTCGCCGCCGAAGACCCGGGTGCTGAAGTCGAGCATCGAGAGCAGCGGGATGACGAAGAAGGCCCCGGTCAGCACGAGGACCGTGACGCGGAAGACCAGCAGCCGGGTGCGGGCCGACCGGCGCGGCGAGCGGGCGGCGCTCATCCCAGCCACCGGGCCGTCCGCCGGACCAGCAGGCTGTAGCCCGTCATCACCACGGCGACGACCACGATCATCTCGAGCGCGAGGGCGTAGGCGAAGTTGGCGTGGCCGAGGACCACTTCGCTGGTCAGCGCCGAGCGGATCCACAGCGGGATGATCGGGTTGCCCTGGCTGACCAGTGCGGCCGCGGTGGCGTAGGCGGCGAAGGCGTTCGCGAAGAGCAGCAGCAGCGAGCCGAGGAAGGCCGGCGTCAGCAGCGGCAGGCCGACCATCCGCCAGTACTGCCCGGTGCTGGCGCCCAGGTTCTCCGCAGCCTCTCGCCACTGCACCCGGATACCGTCCAGCGCGGGCAGGAAGACGATGACCATCAGCGGGATCTGGAAGTAGGCGTAGACCAGCACCAGGCCCTTGAGGCTGAAGAGCCAGGTGCTGCTGGTCAGCCCGGTGCCCAGGTTCTGGTCCAGCCAGACCGAGACCACTCCGGAGATGCCGAGGGTGGCGATGAAGGCGAAGGCCAACGTGACGCCGCCGAACTGGGCCAGCACGCCGCAGACGCTGGTGACCAGCCGGCGCAGCGCCCCGTCCGCCGGCCCGGTGACGACCGCGTAGGCCAGCAGCGCTCCGACCATCCCGCCGATCAGGGCGGTGACCGCGGACAGCACCAGGCTGTTGGTCAGCGAACCCAGGACGGCCGGGTCGGCCAGGTCGCGCACCACCGCCAGGCTGGGCCGGCCGTCCTCGACGAAGGCGCCGACGACGACGGTCAGGGTGGGCACGACCAGGAAGACCAGCAGGTAGCCGAGGAACGGGACGACCCCGAGCACGGGCAGCAGCCGGGCGGGCCGGAACTGCCGGCTCAGCTGGTCACCTTGGCCCACTCCTGGCTCAGCACCTCGGCGGCCTTGGTGTTCTGCTCGGCGGTCAGCAGCACCGGCTCGCCGGTCACCTCGGGCAGCTTGGCGTAGGCGGCGGTGTCCAGGGTGCCGGCCTCCTGCATGGCCTCGGCCCGCACCGGACGGGCGCCTCCGGCGAGGTAGAGGTTCTGGCCCTCGTCGGAGTAGAGGAACTCCTGCCAGAGCCGGGCCGCCGCCGGGTGCGGAGCCTCGGCGTTGACGGCCTGGTAGTAGTAGCCGCCGACCTGGGCGTTCTGCGGCACCACCACCTTCCAGCTGTCGAGCTTCGCGGTGACCGCGGCGTTGGTGTAGTCCCAGTCGACGACGACCGGGGTCTGGCCGGACTCGATGGTGGCCGACGTCGGGTCGACGGGCAGGAAGTTCCCGGCGTCGTCCAGCCGGGAGAAGAAGTCGACCCCGGGTCCGATGTCGTCGGCCGAGCCGCCGTTGGCCACCGACGCCATCATCACGCCGCTGAAGGCGGCCCCGGCCGTGGTCGGGTCGCCGTTCAGGGCGACCTTGCCCTTGAGCTCAGGCTTCAGCAGGTCCTCGACGGACGCGATCTCGGGCACCTTCGCCGAGTCGTAGCCGATGGACATGTAACCGCCGTAGTCGTTGACCCACGTGCCGTCCGGGTCCTTGAAGGCGTCGTCGATGGAGTCGAAGCTGGCCACCTTGTACGGCGCGAACATCGCGGTGTTGGCCAGCGCCACCGACTGGCCCAGGTCGAACACGTCCGGGGCCCGGTCGGTCCCCTTGAGCCGCGTCGCGGCGTTGATCTCGTCCTGGCTGTTGGCGTCGGGCTGGGCCGAGTTCACCTCGATGCCGTACCTGGTGCCGAACGCCTTGATGATCTCGCCGTAGTTCGCCCAGTCCGGCGGCAGGGCGATGACGTTGAGCTGGCCCTCCTCCTTCGCGGCGGCCACCAGGGCGTCCATGCCGCCCAGGGCCTCGGCGGAGGTCGCCGTGGCGGCTCCCGACGCGCTGGAGGAGGACGGCTCGGCCGCCGGCGGGGCGCAGCCGGCGCCCGCCAGGACCAGGCCGATCACGGAGGCGGCGACGATGCTGGTGCGGAATCTGTTCACGGGTTCCCCTCGGGTCGTGCGGGAGCCGGGCCGCCACGACGGCGCCCCTGCTGGGGTCAGCGTGGCACGCCGGTGCTGCCCCCGTCGTCCGCCGTGACCGCGCGTCGCCCTCGGCCACCGAGATGTTCACCCAGTTGTCGCTCTGCTCGTGGTGCGCCGCCGCCCGGTTGGGGCCCGGGCGGCGGCGCCCTGCATCCGTCGCCGCTGCCGGCGAGGAATCCCAGGGGTGCTCATCAGACGACCGACCCGACCCGTCGAGCAGGTCGTGGAGCACCCGGGGCATGCCGTCCTGCACGCTTCCGGACCCGCCGCCCCACCGGCTCGGCAGCCTCGTAGCGCTGGGTTAGGGTGATCCCGGATGATGGGGGGCGAGCCGCGTGCCCGCCGCTCCTCCTGATGCACAGCTTCGACGAAAGGCACGACGTGGTTAGCAGCCAACGGCCCGTCCGACGGACGAGGGCGCGCCTGGTGACGGCGTCCGCCGCCAGCGCCGCCCTGCTCTTCCTGGCCGGGTGCTCCGCGGACACCGTGGCCCAGATGAAGCGGCTCGGGCTGCCCGAGGCGGCCAGTGACCGGGCCCCGGCGGTCGGGGACCTCTGGATCGGCAGCTGGATCGCCGCCGGGATCATCGGCGTGTTCGTCTGGGGCCTCATCGGCTGGGCGGTGCTGCGGTACCGCTCCGACCACAACGAGATGCCGAACCAGAACCGCTACAACCTGCCGATGGAGATCTTCTACACCACGGCGCCGTTCGTCATCATCGGTGTGCTCTTCTACTACACGATCCTGGCTCAGAACACGGTGACGGCGCGGAGCGCCGAGCCGGAGGTGACCGTCAACGTCACGGCGCAGAAGTGGTCCTGGATCTTCAACTACAAGGAAGCGGACAACCCCGACGTCGGTCAGGACGTGTGGGAGGGCGGCACCATCCAGCAGACGCCCGACCTCTTCCTGCCGGTCGGCAAGACCGTCCGGTTCAACCTGCGCGCGGCCGACGTCAACCACTCGTTCTGGGTGCCGTCCTTCTACTACAAGCTCGACGTCGTCGCCGGGCGCAACAACAACTTCGAGATGACCCCCACCAAGGAGGGCGTCTTCCGCGGCAAGTGCGCCGAGCTGTGCGGCACGTACCACTCGGCGATGCTGTTCAACGTGCACGTCGTCTCCGAGGAGGAGTACGAGGCGCACCTCCGCGGCCTGGCCGAGGCCGGCAACATCGGCGAGGCGCGCGGACCGAAGGACGTCGACCCGCAGGGTGAGGCGGCCGAGTACCAGGGAGAGGAGGTCGGCCAGCGATGACCACCTTGCAGCGCACGGCCACGACCAGCGAGATCGCCGCCCCCACGCGCCAGCTGGGGACGCTCTCCTGGAAGTGGATCACCACCACCGACCACAAGGTGATCGGCAACCTCTACTTCATCACCTCGATGGGCTTCTTCCTGCTCGGTGGCGTGCTGGCCCTGGGGATCCGGGCCGAGCTGGCCTTCCCGGGCCTGCAGTACCTGTCGCGCGAGACCTACAACCAGTTCTTCACCATGCACGGCACGATCATGCTGCTGCTGTTCGCGACCCCGCTGTTCGCCGGCTTCGCGAACGCGATCATGCCGCTGCAGATCGGTGCGCCCGACGTCGCCTTCCCGCGGCTCAACATGCTGTCGTACTGGCTCTACCTGTTCGGTGGCCTGATCACCGTGTCGGGATTCCTGTCCCCGTCGGGCGCGGCCAGCTTCGGCTGGTTCGCCTACACCCCGCTGAGCGACTCGGTGAACTCGCCGGGAGTCGGCGGCGACCTGTGGATCATGGGCCTCTACATGACCGGTCTGGGCACCATCCTGGGTGCGGTCAACTTCATCACCACGATCCTGTGCATGCGGGCACCCGGCATGACGATGTTCCGGATGCCGATCTTCACCTGGAACATCCTGGTGACGTCGATCCTGGTGCTGATCGCGTTCCCGATCCTGGCCGCCGCCCTGCTGGTGCTGGAGGCTGACCGACAACTGGGGGCGCACGTCTTCGACGCCGCGAACGGCGGCCCGATCCTGTGGCAGCACCTGTTCTGGTTCTTCGGCCACCCCGAGGTCTACATCATCGCGCTGCCGTTCTTCGGCATCATCACCGAGATCCTGCCGGTGTTCAGCCGCAAGCCGATCTTCGGCTACGTGGGTCTGGTCGGCGCGACCCTGATGATCGCGGCGCTCTCGGTGGCCGTGTGGGCGCACCACATGTACGTGACCGGCGCGGTGAACCTGCCGTTCTTCTCCTTCATGACGTTCCTGATCGCGGTGCCCACCGGGGTGAAGTTCTTCAACTGGATCGGGACCATGTGGGGCGGCAACATCGCCATGCGGACGCCGATGCTCTGGGCGATCGGCTTCCTCACCACGTTCTTGTTCGGTGGCCTGACCGGGGTGATCCTGGGCAGCCCGCCGCTGGACTTCCAGCTCTCGGACTCCTACTTCGTGGTCGCGCACTTCCACTACGTGGTGTTCGGCACCGTGGTGTTCGCGATGTTCGCGGGCTTCTACTTCTGGTGGCCCAAGTTCACCGGACGGATGCTGGACGAGACGCTCGGCAAGGTGCACTTCTGGCTGCTGTTCATCGGCTTCCACGTCACGTTCCTGGTCCAGCACTGGCTCGGCGTCGAAGGAATGCCCCGCCGGTACGCCGACTACCTGCCGAACGAGGGCTTCACGATCCTCAACCAGGTCTCCTCGGCCGGCGCGTTCCTGCTCGGCGCCTCGATGATCCCGTTCTTCTGGAACGTCTGGAAGTCGCGCAACGCCCCGCTGGTGAACAACGACGACCCGTGGGGTTGGGGCCGGTCGCTGGAGTGGGCGACGTCCTCGCCCCCGCCGCGGCACAACTTCAGCTCGATCCCGCGGATCCGCTCGGAGTCCCCGGCGTTCGACCTGCACCACCCCGAGGTCGCCCTGAGCGAGTACGAGGGCACCGACGGCCAGATGTTCGACGACAGCATGGTCGACTCGCCGGACGACACGGGCCGGGCCGAGGAGCTCAAGGCCCGGGCCGAGGGCAGGTCGACCGACCCGGCCGCCCACCACGAGGCGAACAACCCCAGCCGTTCGCCCGGGACCGAGGAGGGTCGGCTGTGAAGATCGGCTCGCTCATCTTCTTGGGCCTGACGGCCTTCTACGCGGTCATCACGCCGGTGTACTGGATCTTGTCCCGGGATCTCACCGGCACCACGGCGCTGGTCCTGACCTTCTTCCTCACGCTGATGATCGCCGGCTACCTGGGTCTGGTCGCCCGCCGGCTGGACCCGGCTCCCGAGGACAAGCGGGGCGGTGAGATCGCGGAGGGTGCGGGCGAGCTCGGCTTCTTCCCCCCGCAGAGCAAGTGGCCGCTGTTCGTCGCGCTGACCGCCAGCCTGGTGTTCCTCGGTCCGGTGTTCGGCTGGTGGCTGACCATCCTCGGCTTCGGCTTCGGAGCGGTCAGCATCACCGGTCTGCTCTACGAGTTCTACCGCGGAGACCACGCGCACTGAGTTGATCAGGCTGCGCTCGCGCACGGGGTGCTGAAGACCCTCATGAGACAGCCCCGGTACGGAACGAAGAACGTGTTCCGTACCGGGGCTCTCTCATGAGGGCCGCACCCCTCCGACGCTCGCGCAGCGGCGTCCCTCGCTCTCCGTTCCCTGAGCTTGTCGAAGGGCAACTCAGCCCAGGTCAGCTCTGCGGCGTTCCAGATGGTCGCGTTCGGCGTCGTTCCGGCAGCGGGTGAGGGCTTCGGTGTAGGCGGTGCGGGCTTCGTCCGTGCGGCCGACGCGGGCCAGCAGCTCGGCCCGGACGGCGGGCAGCCGGTGGCCGGGGAGGTCCAGAGGCCCCAGCAGGGCGAGGCCGGCCAGGGGGCCGTCAGCCTCGGCCACAGCGACTGCGCGGCTCAGCGTGACCACCGGAGAGCCCGTCAGCGCCTCCAGCTCGGCGTAGCGGGCGGCGATCCGTGCCCATTCGGTGGCGGCTGCCGTCCGGGCCACCGCGTGCTCGGCCGCGATCAGGGCCTCGAGCAGCGCGGGCCGGGCCGGGGCGTGCACCTGGGGGAGCAGCAGCTGCAACGCCTCCGCCGCCTCGTCGGCGTACCAGCGGGACCGGTCCTGGTCCGGCAGCAGGACCAGACGGCCGTCGAGCACCCGCGCGTCGCGCCGGGCGTGCTGCAGGAGCATCAGGGCCAGCCGGGCGTCGAGGTCGTCGGTCCCCGGCGACCCGGCTGGTACCAGCTCGCGGACCAGGCGCAGCAGCCGGATCGCCTCCGCGGCGAGCTCCGGCTGCACGACCTCCGCGCCCGAGGTGGGGGCGTAGCCGGCGGTGAAGGCCAGGTAGGCGACGTCGGCCACCACCCTCAGCCGGGCCTGCAGCTCGGCGGCCGGGGGCACGCTGAACGGAGCGCCGGCCAGCCGAGCGCGGGCCCGGGTGAGCCGTGCCGCCATCGTCGAGGTGCTGACCAGGAACAGCCGGGCGATGTCCTCGGTCGACACGCCGAGCACCAGCCGCAGCGTGAGGGCCGCGGCCGCTTCGGGGGCCAGCCGGGGTGAGGCGCAGAGCAGCACCAGCCGGAGCCGTTCGTCCACCACCGGCCCCCCGTCGTCGGCCATGACCTGGTGCGCCTGCTGTTGCAGCTCCGCCTCGACCGCCAGCACCGGGAGCCGGCGGGCCGCCACCGCCTCGGCGCGCAGGCGGTCGAGGACCC
>Ga0210040_10008211_pt1 | contig 12437 bp, 10 predicted proteins | sample CryGeyCG12114_NA_FD_185462 | JGI IMG/M metagenome (GOLD analysis project Ga0210040, IMG submission 185462) | Groundwater microbial communities from aquifer - Crystal Geyser CG19_WC_8/21/14_NA (SPAdes) (version 2) | ecosystem: Environmental > Aquatic > Deep subsurface > Groundwater | place: USA... | reverse complement strand
ACTGTTCCGTTATTCATATTATATTGTTTATTATATACCTAAGACATATTATTAGGTATATGTGTTCCATAATTTGTACAATGTACGATAAAAATCTTGCAATTATTTATCAATGAGGTAAAAACATGCAAAAATATTTCTTTGCCATTGTAAGAAAAGAGTAAAATTCCCGGTAAAAAGCATTAATCTAAAGCGGTAAGGTCAATAACAATTTGGTAAAACTTGTGAGCGTTACCGGCTCATGATGCTTTATGATGTACTCGTAAATATCTATGGTTCTTTTGTCGAAGAAGTTATTGGGTTTAATTACAATATCCTCTCGTTTTATCTCCATTTTACTGAACAGCAAACGGGCAAAAACCACATCGCGGTGCACTAAAAACCAGTAAGGCTTCTTTAAGGCAATAGCCTTTTTAATTTCTTCAAAGGTTATATTTTTATCAGCGATATTTCCGGTGCCATAATAGGGCCGAATAATGCCCAGGAATATATCGCACTCCACAACAGCCTGTAAACAATTATCTAAGTTGGATAGATTTGGATTTACTTTTATGCTGCCATAATGAGAGTTCAGTACTTGGTAGCCTAGCGTATTTAGTTGCGCCACAATTTAGGAAAGCTGGTCTTCAAAACCATAGACCGTAGAGCCCACCATGATTTTTATTTCCCGCTTTGCTTTTGCCATTTGTTCCGTTCAGGTTGCAGCTATTTTTGTTATTTATCCTTTCGAGTACCCTTTTTAAACCTTAATTAGTTAAAACACCAAAAAAAATTAAGATTGGTAAAGCTTATTTAAAAACAGGAAAATTACTCGTTATTTTTTCTTAGGTAATAGAAAATGTTCTCTTCATTTATATAAATCTTTTTCTCAAAATTATCTGTTGGTAAGAAATCATATAGAGTTCTGTAAAAGTTATTATCAAAAGCATACTTATTAATTACTCCACGTTGGTACAAAGCATTTAGTAAGTCGGCCAATACTTTAAACTCTTTGTATAATTCAGTATTAGTTACATCTATGATTCTCCCGGCAAATGCTTTTTCTACTGAACCATCATACTTAACCAAAAAATCCTCGGATTTAATGTTAAGGTTAGAATAGTGATTAGAGTATTTAGGGAAGTTGGAAAGGTATTTTTTATTAATTCTTCTAACAAATCCATATCATCGTAACTATCTAAGCTAATGGTTTGATCAATCATATTTAGTTTAGCTTCATTACTTCTGGTTAGGTTATAACGCATTGTTAAGCCTTTATCAATAGCTAACAACTTACTAAATAGGATAGCTTTGTATTCAGTGTTTAGCTGTTTTAAATCAGTAGTAACTGATAAACCTAATTCTATAACTTTATCTACTACCGCTTTTGCTGCATTTTCAATTGTATCTTTTGTTCTTAATACCTCTTCATATTGTTTCTTAGTTAACATTTAAATCGTGATTGTTTTTTGATGCATCTAACGCATTATATAGGTTTAATAAGGCTAATCTTATAACCTCTGATTTGTTAGTGCGATAAAGGTTTGCTGTTGCTTCTAACTGTTCTAATTCAGCACTTGTAAATCTTAAAGCAGTTGTTTTAGTCTTTTTACGTTTTGCTAACGCATCTATACATTGCTGCATTTTGTCTAATATATCTATTCATATAGTAATAATTTTTGTACTTCTATGATGTATATATAAATAGTGTGATGCGCTGTTAGGCTTTTTGTAAACTTTATTTTGGATTTTAATCTTTCATTATATCTTCAAAAGTTCTTTTATAATTTTCATTTGATATTTTTTCGATTTCCGGTAAAAATTTTTCTAAATATTTTTTTGCTATTTCCTTTGTAATTGTACCTTTTACAATAGCAAATTCTAATTTTAATGATATCAGTCCTATCATTTCTTCCCTTTTAGTAAGCTCTTTTAATTCAAATGCTTCTTCCATTAACAAGTCAAAATTATAGTTTTGTTCATCGGAATAGCTGTGTTTATCTCTAAGTGGTGGAATTAAATTTTCTAAAAATTTCATCTTAAATAATGAATTTTCAATTTGAATTTTCATCTCTGAAGCCTTTAACATACCCTCATTGTTAATAATATTTTTTTCATTAAGTTCCTTTATTAAATCCGTTAATTCATCCTTAATAGTAGCTTTTTGCGATATGTAGTCAGATTTATAATCATTATTGAATGCTGAGAATTTATTATTGAGATTCCCTTCTATCTCATCTATCTTCCTTTGATTAAGTTTAAAATTACCTAACCAGTTTAATGCTATAAGTCCTATAAAAATAGCAATTATAGCATAAATGGTATTGATGAGCTTATCATTTACCGTATTTAAGGTTTCGACTTTATCCTTCAACATTGAATATTCGTTTCTCAGCCGAAAAACTGACATCGTATCTGCCGGTAAAGTTGTTTGGGTGGTTACTGGGGTAGTTGCTTTTTGTGCTAATGCCGAGAAACTAAATGATAGAGCAAACAGGAGTACTACTAAAATAGCCTTGAAATTCATTTTATATCTTTTTACTTAAAGATATCAATTTAATCTAAATGTATCCTATCAGGTACGCTTAATGCTCGGCAATAGCGGCCGGATCACTTTAATCATCTAATAGAAAAAGAATTTACAATAATTTCATCTTGTAAAGATTTGTTACCGAAATACTATTGCGAAGAAAGATTGTTGTGAATGGACACAAAAAAACCGCTAATTGGTTGATTATTAGCGGCTTAAAATGTATTAATGTGCTCCCGAAGGGATTCGAACCCCTATCGTCGGTACCGGAAACCGAAATTCTATCCATTGAACTACGGAAGCAGTCGTTTATTACTGCAAAACTAATTCATTTTGTTTAAATTTCCACTACCTAGTAGTACCGGTTTATTATTTTTTTCTAAAAACAGCTGTTATCCGACTATTCTGGTAATAGCATCGCCTTGCTACTTAGAGCTTTCAGCCAACCAAGAAATAGGGGTTATACGAAAAAAGTAACCGCAGGCTTCTATTTTCTTCACCTTTTTCTAAAAAATGAGTAGCGATTCGGGCCTACTTCAGCCTGATAGATAGAAAAGTAGCCTTATTCGGGTAAAACCTAACCCTTAATGCCGGCCGAAATAGATCTGCGTGATCCTATTAGCGCAGATACTGCAGGGCTTCGTTTTCCGAGATCAGCTCAAATGCATTTAGTACTTGCTCCGGTGTACCCGTGTTGTACCCTTTAATATAATAACTTCCATTGGCTTTATAAACAGCAAAGTTATGCTGACCATAAGGAGCTGTAAAATTACGCTTTACCGGAAAAGCACGAGACAGATCAAACCGTCTGCCACATTGGGTCTTAATAACAGTGTTCATGTTTGGTTTTAGTATAAAAGTAAAAGAGCATTATTTAAGCAACACAATCTTTTAGGGAAGTTTCCGAAAAAAGCATAATTCTATTACATTAATTATAATGATCTCTTTATTTAACTCCTTAAACTTAGAAAATTTTAAATTTAGATGCAAGTAATTCTATACTTAAATTAATAAATACTAATAAACAGGCGAAAACTAGATATAAATCAGGACAGGGCTTAGTACGGCTAATCCGGAAGTACTCGGATAATTACAATAATTCTTAATAGCCCACCAGTACCATTCGTTTTAAAAATATAAATTTTCAAAGGCACACCATTAACAAGTACCGATATTTCTAGCTCGCCTAGCTCCTCACTTTTGCTGCTTTATTAGTTAACGGGCATTCGATATAAGGAAAGAAGCTAGTAGCGGTATACATTAAGGCCTGTCATCTTGGAAAGATCTTCTGCATAAAGGGCAAAACAGGTAAGAAACGAACTTGCTCATTTAAATGAATGGCATTCTAACTAGAAGTTTCTTCAGAAATTTCTCCCGTAATTCTTCTAATTCGTCAGAACAACTACTCTTATTAGCTTCACTTTAAGCTCGAACTCACGTTAGTAACTAAGTTTGCGGAGTTATTTATCGTATTTAAGTAAAAATAAAAGCACCGATCGGAACCGGTGCTTTAGAAATAATGACACTGCGATAGCTTTATTATTTACCGGTGGCGGGTTGCGCCTCATATTTTTCCTTAAACTTCTGGTACAGGTATTTTTGCTTATCGGTCAGGTTTATTTTGCGGCCCTGGATGTAGGCATTCGTTACGTTATTGGTGCGCATATCCAGCAAATCGCCACTCGATACTACTAAGGTGGCATCTTTGCCCGTTTCTACCGTTCCGGCCTGCGCTTCAATGCCTAATATTTTGGCGGTATTGGCCGTAATCGCCATTAGGGCCTGTTCTTTCGTAAGACCATGGGCTACGGCGGTGCCGGCAATAAAAGGCAGGTTACGGGTACCGTGCAAGCTGGTACTATAATTTAAGCCGTACAAAATGCCTGCCTGTTGCAAGAGATAAGGTGTTTTGTAGGGCAAATCGGTGTCGTCGCCGGTATTATTGGGTAACGCGTGCACGCCGGATAACAGTACCGGAATTTTATTATCGCGCAGAAAATCGGTTACCCGCCAGGCCTCCTGCCCTTCTACTAATACAATTTGCTGCACGCCGGCTTTTTGGGCAAAGCGGATACCTTCCAGGATATCTTTAGCACTGTTGGCGTGCAGGTAAAGTCGCTGTGTTCCGTCGAATAATCCTTTGAGGGCCGTAAGCTTAAAATTTTGTTTATCGAAGGTACCGTTGCGGTAAGCCGATGCCTGTTGGAAAAGCGTATTTAAATCCTGTAAGGTCTGCTCGCGGTTACGCTGCATCTCGGTTAATGCCACGGGCGTCATGCGGGGGTTGGGCAATATTTGGCTAGGCCAGTTCAGGTGCAGGCCATCGTTGGCTTTTACCACTGCATCTTCCCAGTTCCAGGCATCCAATTGCATCACCGACGACGCTCCCGTTAATACGCCGCCCAACGGCGTTACTTGCACCAGCAGCACGCCATTGGCCCGGATAGTAGGCAACACATCCGAATCGGTGTTAAAAGCTACCATGGCCCGCACGTTGGGGTTCAGCGTGCCAATCTCCCGTTCGTCGAGCGTGGCCCGAACCGATTCTATTTCGTTTAAGCCCAATTGGGTATTCGGCTGAATTAAACCCGGGTAAATGTGCTGGCCGGTTACATCTACTTTATCATAAGCGGTGCTGTTGGCCGGGGCACCGGTAGCCGGACCGGCATAGGTTATTTTGCCTTTATCGAAAGCCACGGCCGCTTTTTCGATAACCTTGCCGTTACCCACGTGCAGGATAGCACCGGTAAGCAGTACGGGTTTGCTTTGCGCGGGTGCCGGCGCGGGCACCTGAGCCATAGCCGTAGAAGCCATTAAGCCCAGCGCTAGTAATATTTTATATTTCATGAGAGATTATCAAGATTAAGTAAACTTTAAATTTTTAGGTGAAGCGTTCGGGCCGGTTTTTATTTACCACCCCTGCCCCTCCTAATACAGGAGGGGAGCTTTGGGATGATTTAGAAAACACGAACAATCAGAAATTAACAAGTAACAAGCAGCAAATTATTACTCCACATCTTCGCAATGCAACACCGTGCCCCGGCGATTCGTGGATACGGGTTGGGTAGGCACTCCGCTTTGCTTGGCATTCAGCATTTTTTGGATCAGGCGCAGGCGTTCTTTACTAACTTCGGTTCGGAGTTGCTGATCGGTTTCCAAGTCAAAATAAGCAATGCCGTCGACGTACGTTTTAGCGGGTTTGGCGTAGATGGAAAGCGGATGATCGGTCCAGAGCACCACGTCGGCGTCTTTACCGGTTTTAATGCTGCCCATTTGCTTATCTAAATGCAGGAGTTTCGCCGGGTTAAGCGTTACCATTTTCAGGGCCTCTTCTTCCGAAACATTTCCGTACTTCATGGTTTTGGCAGCTTCCTGGTTTAGGCGGCGCGCCATTTCAGCATCATCCGAATTAATGGCCGTAACCAGCCCTACGTTGTGCATTAAGGCAGCATTGTACGGAATAGCATCTTTTACTTCCATTTTATATGCCCACCAATCCGAAAAAGTAGAAGCGCCGGCGCCGTGTTGTTTCATTTTATCGGCTACTTTATACCCTTCCAGAATGTGAGTAAACGTATTTACTTTAAAGCCCATCTGGTCGGCCACTTTCAGTAACATATTTATTTCGGATTGCACGTACGAGTGGCAGGTAATAAAGCGCTGATTTTTCAGGATGTCGGCCAGGGTTTCCAGTTCCAAATCACGGCGGGGCACTTCGGTTTTCGCTTGGGCCTTTTTCGATAATTTACTGTAGGTATCCTGGACTCTCTGGTATTCTTTGGCCCGCTGGAAAGCATCGGTAAAAACCTGCTCCACGCCCATGCGGGTTTGCGGAAAACGGGTATAGTTCTGGGTATTGGAACGCTTCACGTTTTCGCCAAGGGCAAATTTAATAAAGCCATCGGCGCCTTTTATTTTTAGTTCTTCCGGACCCAAGCCCCACCGCAGTTTCACAATAGCCGATTGGCCGCCAATGGGATTAGCCGAACCGTGCAGTAATTGCGAAGCTACTACCCCACCCGCTAACTGGCGATAAATATTTACATCTTCGTGGTTAATTACATCTTCCATCCGCACTTCGGCAGTTACGGCTTGAGAGCCCTCGTTAATGGCTTCTAAGGCAATGTGCGAATGTTCGTCAATAATACCAGGCGTTAAATGTTTGCCCGTACCATCCACTACTTTAGCGCCGGCGGCCGGCAGGTTTTTACCGATGTTATCTATTTTCCCATTGCGCAGCAGCACGTCGGTGCTTTCGAGTTTTCCTTCTTTTTCGTTTGTCCAGACGGTGGCATTGCGGATAAGTACGGTTTCCTGTTTCGGCAACTCTTTGCGCCCGAAGGCTACAAACGGATAGGTATTTGTTCCGAGGTTAAGTGGCTCCGGGGCCTTTATACTATCCTGGCGTGCGGCAATGGTTAAGGCTCGGGAAAGTTTTGCGGTCCATTTTACCAGGGAGGCATCGGACAGCTGGCCTTCTCCCCGAAAGCCTTTTTCCGGACCGGCATACCAGCCACTCAGCCGAACGATGCTTTCTTTGTTTTTGGTATTAGGATTATAACTCAGGGTAATTAAATCGCCGGTAAACGTTACGTTGCCTTTTACTTTAGTCGTATCCGAAGCTCCTGCCGGTTTAAACGAAATGTTAGCATCCAATTTTGCGGGGTTGCCGGCAATTTCCAGGCGCATGGTATTTTGCGGACCTACCTGCAACGTATAAACGCCGCGCACATCGGTGGGTATGTTGCTTAGTTTATAGACTTCTCCCTGCACCCAGTTCTCCAGAATAACATTATCGTCCTGAAAAAGCGGTTTAGAGGTTACCAGGAAATTAGCCACCATACCGGGGCGTAATGCACCCAATATATTATCGGCTTTAAGTAATTTAGCGGGCGTATAGGTTAAAGCTTTTAAGGCTTCCTGCTCGCTTAATCCGTAAGCAATGGCTTTACGCAAATTGGGCAAAAAGCTTTTTTTATCTTTTAAATCGGCGGTGGTTAAGGCAAACGGAATGCCGGCTTTCAGCAAAACGCCAGCGTTGGCTGGTGCCATTTCCCAGTGCTTCAAGTCTTCCAGCGGCACCCGGTCGGCATCAAACGGATCTTCTACATTAAAGGCCTCGGGGTAGTTTAACGGCACAATTAGGGTGGCTTTGGTGGCTTTTACTTCCGGCAACATTTGGTATTCATCGCCCCGGCCTTTTATTATATATTGCTGCCCAAATTCATCTCCCACTTTATCGGCCCGAAGTAAATTCTGTTTATCCGAAACTTCAAATATCTGGGGCAGGCGTCGGGCATCGGTGAATGCTTTGAGGGAGATATTTTGTTCTTTGCCCAGATTTTTGGTGTTCCATTCGGCATCGAGGTAGGTTTGGCGCAACAAGGCAATGGCTCCCATTAAAGAGTAGGGATAATCCTGGGTAGAAGAACCGCGATCGAAAGACAGGCCAGCCGCCGCTTTATCGAGTAAAATTACTTCGTTCTCTCGCTTTTGGCCTAAGGTTACCAGGGTAGCCGTTCCCCGGGAAATACCGTCGGGGTGCAGGGCTAACACGGCGCCAAATCCTTGGCGGCGGTAATCATCCGCAGCTTTGGCATCTACTTTAAATAATTCGGCCGCATTCGTTTCGGGCCGGATGGCCATGTTCCAGTTAAATGCGCCTTGTTTCGGGGTTTCTACCACCGGTGAAGCATAACTCCGCTGCATCCGGGTAACGGTAGGTAATCCGTACCCCGAATACATATCGATCAGGCCCGGATAGATATATTTACCTTTGGCATCTACTACTACGGCGCCAGCCGGAACTTTTACTTTGGTGCCCGCCGCTTCCACTTTCCCGTTCCGGATAACCAGCGTGGCATTTTCGAGTTTGGTTTGATAATCGGTGTACAGCGTAGCATTGGTAAAGGCCACCAGTCCTGGCCGCTCATCATAAATCCCGTTGCGGGGAAAGGTCTCCTGAGCCAGCGCCGGTGCGCCCAGTGCGCCCACGAGGATTAATAAAGAATAAAAACGCTTCATGAAATAAAAAATGTTTGTTTGTAGCTATTTTGAGATAAAGCTACACAATAATTTAACTCATTGCATTTTTATCAACGATAAAGTCTATAATTAGATAATTTTTCAGGTAAACGACTTAAAATATAAGGGCTATTTTGATTATCCGAAGTTTGCACTAAAGTCAGATAATATTGATTATAGAATTAGAAGGTACTGTATAGTATAAATTTCCTCTTTTAGCTATTAGGCAGTGTGCGGATAAAGAGCAGTATCTCCTCCCAAATCTGTCGTTCTGAAAGAATGTTATCGGCTATCTGCTAATAATATTTTTTTGGCATTCTGCGAATTCTACAGGATACTAGCAGTGAGTTGAGATATCTTATTTTTAATTTTTTATGGCATCAGATATCTGAGCTATCGAAAAACCTGTTTAGGATTTTAAATAAGTTAATAATTCCCCTTTGAAGGGGGTAGGGGGATGTTAAAAGAAAGATAATACTTTCATTTCAACGGATTTACACCCCTATAATCCCCTCAATGGGATAGTTTAGGTAGCCTCTCGCAAAATCCTAAACAACTTCGAATACTATTCAAAAGGTATCTGCAAAAAAACACTAATATTGTAACCCGATATGTCTAAGGAAACTTACTAATTTCAGAATAAAAGCTTACTTGATTAAGATTTTTTATTTTAAGGTTCGAATGAATTGGACAGGAGATTGGCATTAGATATTTTCGCCTGTCAGGCAGTAATTTACTCCAAGTTGCGGACGGTATAAAATTCTAGCGTGTCTAGGTTAAGGGCCGTCAGAAAACCCAAACCCGTCATTCTTTTTAAATAAACGCAGCCGCCATCAATATTAATTATTTGCGCCTTGTTCTTTATATTTTGGGCAATTTCTACGGCCGGCGTGGGCGTATGGCCGTGCACCATTTTGCGTTCGCCTAATATGTCGTAGTCCACCGGGAAATTCCGTATCCAAAGCATGGAATCTGTATCGGCAAAAGGATTAGGGGCTCTAAAATTTAACCCCGCATGAACGAGTATATAATCATCCAACGCAATATAATATTCCAAATTTTGCAGGAAAACCCAATAACTCGAGGAAATATCTTGCAGGGCAGTAACGCCAAAACTAGCCAGGGTTTGTTTGCCGCCATTTCCTCGCCAATGAAGTAAAGCTTCAGCGTCTTCCAGGGCATCCAGCATCATAGCTTCGTGGTTGCCCGAAAGCGTTCGGACGGGGTAACCCGAGTGCTTTAACTCTAAAATAAAATCGATAACACCCTTGGAATCGGGTCCGCGGTCGATATAATCACCCAGCAGAAATAGCTGGTCGGTTGGTTTAAGTTGCAACACGTTTTCTACTAAATGCCGGAAAGTTTTGGCACAGCCGTGAATATCCGAAATAGCAAATCGGCGCATAAAGTTTAGTAAACAGTTAGTAGTAAATAATTAACAATTAAGGGTAAACGGCAACATTTGCATCGAGATACAAAAAGCCGTAAAATTTTATAAATTACTGCCAAGGGTAAATCCGGATTTTGAAAGATAAAACGAGCAATTCTTAAGTTGTACCCATAACAAAAACTGATTATTCCTAACTACTAATTTAAATAAACTGAAACTAGTGCGCTAAGGGTCGTTTCTTAATCATGCCGCCTTTAGTATCTTTAATGCTGCTCATTACCACAAAAGCATTGGGATCTATGCGTTCCACTTCGGCGTTTAATTTGGCTATTTCCAAGCGGGTAATTACGGTAAATACAATCTCAATGGCTCCCAGGTGATCGCCGTATTTGCCAAAACCTCTTTTGCCCTGGTAGATGGTTACGCCCCGGCCCATTTTTTCAATAATCATTACTCGTATTTCTTCGTTGTGGGTAGAAATAATAGTAACGCCCAAATATTCTTCAATGCCTTCAATAATAAAATCGATGGTTTTAGAGGCGGCCAAATACGTCAGCACCGAATACATGGCCGTCTCGATGGAAAGCAGAAAAGCCGCTACTGAAAATATCAGAATATTAATAATCAGAATAACATCGCCAATGGTAATACCGGCTTTGCGACTCACATAAAGGGCCAGCACTTCGGTGCCGTCGAGTACGCCGCCGCCCCGCATAGCTAAACCAATGCCCGCGCCTAAAAAGAAACCGCCAAAAACAGAAACGAGTAATTTATCGTCGGTGAGAATGGGATAATGAATAAAACTAACGCACAACGCCAGCCCCACAATAGCAAAAGAAGTTTTAAAAGCAAAATTGCGGTTTACCTGCGTTAAGCCCAGAATTACAAAAGGAATGTTGAGGCAAACAATTAAAATAGGTAACGGAATAGCGGTTAAACCCGCTACTAAAAGCGAAATTCCGGTTACGCCGCCATCAATAAATTTATTGGGTAACAGAAAGCTTTCTAACCCAAAACCAGCCGTAAGAATGCCCGCACAAATAAACATAAAATTCCGGATTTCCTGTTTTATCCGGATTCGTTGCCGCCAGGCCTGTTTTGCGTTACTGTAAGCCTGATTAGGTACAATTACCCCAGTTGTCTCTGTAACTTTAACTTTTCGACGGGTTTGGGTTATAATTTTCTGAAATAAAGAGTTCATCTTTTATTTCATACCGCCAAAGCGCCTAAAGGTTTTGTACCACCGCCTCCATTTTAAGCCGGGTGGCAGCATCGGGCAAGCGACCATAGCCCGCCTCCATGTTGTCGAGGAGGTGATGCGGTTTGGCCGTAGCCGGAATAACGCAGGTAATGGCCGGGTGGCCTAAGATATACTTCAGGAAAAATTGCCCCCAGCTTTTAATATCAAAATCGGCTGCCCAGCTGGGTAAAGGTTTATTTTTAACGGCCAAAAACAACGATCCACTTTCGAAAGGCCGGTTAACAATAACCGCCACTCCTTTATCAGCGGCCAAAGGTAATAAGCGGTTTGCCGCCTCCCGGGTACTGATATTGTAATTGAGCTGCACAAAATCAATAGGCTGGGTTTTCATAATCCGTTCCAGGTCAGGGAAAGCACTAACGGTATAATGCGTTATACCCAGGTACCGGATGCGTTTCTCCTCTTTCCAGTGGCGTAGGGTTTTCAGGTGCGTTTGCCAATCTACCAAGTTATGAATTTGCATCAGATCGAGGGGCTGCGCCTGCATTTCCCGCATCGAAGTTTCCATTTGCCTAATACCGGCCTGTTCGCCTTGCGTCCAGACTTTGGTAGCCATAAATAGTTTGTTTTGCAAACCCAGCGCTTTACTTAGATCCCCCACTACCTCTTCCGATTTCCCGTACATCGGCGAGGAATCAATGACCGTACCGCCTTTTTCCGCGAACAGCCGCAACACTTCTTTTACGCTCTGCCGGCTTACCGCTGATGGCCCCACATCGAAGGTTTGCCAGGTACCCAGCCCGACAACGGGCACTAATTCTCCGGAAGCAGGAATGGGTCGTTTTAGCATCGTTTTCTTTGAGGTTTGGCCAAAGCCGCTCGTGAAGCCCAGGGCCATAGCACCTGTGGCCCCTAGTAGTTTTAAAGCTTGCCGGCGGTTTGGCATTTTTACTTAAGTTAGCCTCCCGTATTTATCGTGGTTTATCCGGAAAATGTTACAGGGAAACGCGAAATCGTTTTCGCTAAATATCCTGCTGACACTTCTTATTTCCTCCTTATTGGTTACTTAAACTCCATTATTTTATTAATAAAAAAGCTCCGGCACTTAATCGATACCGGAGCTTATCCTTGTTTTATATTAGCCTAAAAGCTTATTCCGCAATGCGCGTTACTTTAAATTCGGTGCGGCGGTTACGTTGGTGTTCTTCTTCGGTTTTAGCATCTTTTACCACGAGGCGGGTTTCGCCGTAGCCGCGGGCTGTTACCCGGCTAGGATCGATGCCTTTGGATATAATATAGGCTACCGCTGACTT
>Ga0210040_10008210_pt1 | contig 12438 bp, 9 predicted proteins | sample CryGeyCG12114_NA_FD_185462 | JGI IMG/M metagenome (GOLD analysis project Ga0210040, IMG submission 185462) | Groundwater microbial communities from aquifer - Crystal Geyser CG19_WC_8/21/14_NA (SPAdes) (version 2) | ecosystem: Environmental > Aquatic > Deep subsurface > Groundwater | place: USA... | reverse complement strand
AAACCCGATGGCTTCCCCGGGTAATAAAATTTCGCATCCGGTAAATGAGTTTGCGTTGCCGGGTAGGCGTTTTAGAGTCAGGAGCTACGCGCTTGCGCGGCTGCACGCCTTTTCGAGCCCAGGTGAGGCGGTAAGCCAAGCCTTCGCGGCGCTGCCGGAAACCAGCGGCTTGCGTTTGGGCCACAAATTCGCCGTTAACAGCTTCTAATTGTAGCCGGCCTTCGTTTATGGCGCTTGCCACCACTTTTTCAATCGCCGGAGAGCGCACAACCACCACGTTGGTTCCTCTACCATCGGAAGAATAAGGTTCTACCCAAGCATCGCCAAACGAAATATCAGCTGTTTCGGCCACCACATCGTCGCAGAAATTACAAGCCGAATTCATGTAAAAACCGGCTCCCCAATCGCCGTCTGCCAAATGCCACCAATCGCGGTTTACGCTGCTGCCGTTGCGCAAGGTGAGCTTGGCGTTATACCAATTAGCTGGGCGGCTCGGGTCTTTCTGGCGATATTCAACCTTCTTAATTTGGTTAACCGGCACCTGCATCTGCCAGGCAAAACTTTCGACAAACCGGGCACTTTTCATGTGGCCGCAAAATAGCCCCAGGGTAAACCGGATGCGTTCCTTAAAAATGGGGTCTTCGCGGCGCAGCAGGTGCACGGCTTTAATAAAACACGGAATGCCCACTACGGCATAGCGGCCGGGAACCTCGCGAATAATTTGGAGAATTTGCGACATTTCAATCGGGTAATACCGAGACTTGGCTCCCGCCCGGATTTCCGCTTCCGTGCGGGCTATCCGGTAACGGAAATAACGACCATCGGTTTGTGGATCTTCGGTGGCTACCACGTGCGCTACGCCATCAATCAGGCCTTGGCGCAGCAATTCGGTGGCCACCCAGGTAACCATACCGCCCGAGCTTCCCTGCATCCGGAAATCTTCTTCGGCCACGTGCCCCACGTAAGCCGTCTGGAAACTGCCTAAAGCAACATCGCGGTTTTCTGGGTTAGGATAAAGTTCGGCCGCTAACTGGTCTTCGTTTTGGGCTCCCGGCGAAAACGGGCAGGTACGGGTAAAACTTTCGGAATCGCGGCGAAACCAGCCGGCATCTCCTTTTGGTTTTAATTGCCCGTAAGCATCAAAAACCATGTGCGTGTCAGGAGAATGGGCTTGCGCCACACAACTGCCGCAGCCAATACACAACCCGGAGCGAACAATATCTTTTGGACTTAGTAGTTCACTCATGCGGGTTGCAGTTGTTTGGTGCTTAATGCCCGATCCAGATACGCATGGGAAGTTTGGCGCAAGAATTCAATTTTTTGCAGAATACCCGTATCTAAAGGTTCATTTAAACGGGCGCTATAAACCTCCGGCGGCGTACCTTCCGGGAGCAGGTGTTTTTCACCACCTATTTTGGCCATTAAACCTTGTAGTTTATACCGCCGGTAAGGAGTTGTTTCGCAAACAAAGGGTTTGGCATTGCGCAGGGCAAAGACACAACCGTGAAAGAAATTAGTTGCCACCGCTTCGGATTGCGCCATAAAATGCGCAAAATCGTGCGGATCAGCAGTTAGCCACTGTTCGTCGGCCCAATCGTTGCGGTAACCAATGCTAATAAGTGGTAAGTTACGGCTATTAGCCCAATTTCTGATTTCGCGGGCAAAAGATTCGGTGAAATTATGGCCGTAAACGGCTACGTAAGGTTTCTGCAATTGATTCAGATTGCGTTCTTCCGGGTGCACCGGGAATTGTAAACACGGGTCCAATACCATTTCGGGCACAAACCCCAGCGCATTTTTTACAATGGTTTGCGAGTTTTCATCGCGAACTGAAATCATACTAAAATTCCGCAGCTTTTCTGCCCAGGCCGGTTCCATGCCCCAAGAGGCATCGTAATTGCCAAAGCTGGCGGCATAGGAAACCAGCCGCTGCGCTTTTAAACCATCACCATAAAAAATAGAGCAGCCGCCAAACCACGGATGCGATAAATTCCATACTTCATCGCTGCCCACCACTACCATATCGTATTCTTCCATTTCGGCCGGGTTCTCCAACTGAAAACGGGGCGAAAGCGGTAACGATTTAAAAGTTTGAAAGAACTTCAAGATTTTCTCACGGTAAAGCGGGTAATCCGATTTGGGTACCGTAGTAGGTAGCACCGGCTGGAAGGCGCAGGTCCATTCCACGCGGTTTACCCGGTCCGAGTCGTGATCCAGAATAACAGCCTGATGACCGCGGGCCTGTAGTCCTTCGGCTAAACAACGCGCCTGCCAGTAACTACCGTAATTAATGCAACGGTGAAAAGTTAAAACGCCAATTTTTAAAATGTTTTGTTTATTCGTATGCTCCAATGTATTTATAAATAAGTTTAGATATTACTCCTTTGTCCTAACCTGCCTTTATCTCCCGCCCCATAGAAGTGGCAGACCATTTTTAATGTCTTCATAAAACGGTTTAGACTTATGTTCCGTTAAAAAGCACTGCTTAATTAAATAATCGCAATATCGTTTAAAGCGGCGGTAAATTAAGGTATTTATTTCTGGAAGAAAATAAGGATATTCAGAAATTAAATACTTATAGAACTTATAAAATAATATTTAATGACCAAAATTTTACTAATTCGCCACGCAACAACCGACTCGGTTGGTAAACGCCTTTCGGGTCGAACGCCGGGGGTACATTTAAACGCAGAAGGGCAAACGCAGGCCCAACAACTAGCCGAGCGGCTGAATGGCTTGGTAGTTGCCGCTCTTTACAGCAGCCCTTTGGAACGTGCCGTACAAACGGCCGAACCAATAGCGAAATTACAGCATCTGCAAACCATTATCAGCGAAGATTTTTTAGAAATTAATTTTGGTGATTGGACGAATAAAACTTTTGCCGAACTCCAACCTGAGCCGCAATTCAGCCTTTTTAATTCTTTCCGCAGCGGCACGCGCATACCCGGCGGCGAACTAATGCTGGAAGCCCAAGCTAGAATTATTGCCGGACTTCAGAAATTATGCCTGCAACACCCGCACGAAACAATTGCCATTGTTAGCCATTCCGATTTAATTAAAGCCGCCGTGGCGTATTATGCCGGCATTCATCTGGATATGTTCCATCGTCTGGAAATTAGCCCGGCCTCAGTAAGCATTATTCAAATATACGACGAAACTGCGCAGATTATGCTGGTTAATCACACGGGCGAACTGAAGATTTAATGGCGAATTAAAAGTAGTTTGCTTTTTAACTGGCTTTTGACACCGTAGTATTATTTAGGGTGTGCTCTGAAGCAAATGCCAGTTTTACCTGACAAGTGGAAAACTTTTAAATAGTATTAAGCTTTGGGCAGGGAATGACATTGAACAACTGATATAGGTATTATTTATCATTAATTTTAAAATAAATAAGATAAAACGGGCTTCGCAACAAATAAATTGGCTATTTTGCCTGGATTTCAGAAATGAGATTGCTTTTGATTACTCTTAATATAAAACAAGTTACATGCATAATAATATAGACAAAGCAGAAGGAAAGCTTGGTATTTTAACCCCTGGTTTAGGAGCGGTAGCCACTACGCTCATTGCCGGGGTAGCAGCCGTAAAAAAAGACTTAGCCCAACCCGTTGGGTCCTTAACCCAGATGGGCAACATACGGTTGGGAAAAAGAACCGAAAACCGTTATCCTAAAATAAAAGATTTTGTGCCGCTAGCCAATTTAGAAGATATTGTTTTTGGTGGTTGGGATGTGTACAGCGATAACGTTTTTGAGGCGGCCGTAAAAGCCAAGGTATTGGAGCCCATGATGCTGCACGCCGTAAAAGCCGAACTAGAAGCCATTAAACCGATGAAAGCGGTATTTGATCGTTCGTACGCCTCTAACCTGGATGGCGACCATATAAAGCAAGCCGCTACCAAAGCCGACTTAGCCAAGATGGTGATGGACGATATTGAAAATTTTAAAGAAGCCAATGATTGCGCCCGCCTGGTAATGGTTTGGTGCGGCTCTACCGAAATATACTTAGAGCCTTCGGCGGTACACGAAACCATCGAAAGCTTTGAAGAAGGTTTACAGAATAATGATCCGGCCATTGCGCCCTCTATGATTTATGCCTACGCGGCCATTAAACTGGGAGTACCGTTTATGAACGGCGCGCCTAATTTAACCTGCGATATTCCGGCTTTAATAGAATTGGCCCGGCAAACCAACACGCCCATTGGTGGTAAAGATTTTAAAACCGGACAAACCTTAATGAAAACCATTCTGGCGCCCGGCTTACAAGCCCGCGCTTTAGGTATAAAAGGCTGGTTTTCTTCCAACATTTTAGGTAACCGCGATGGTTACGTGCTGGATCATCCGGATAATTTTAAAACAAAAGAAGTTTCTAAACTGAGTGTGCTGGAAGATATCCTGCAACCCGAAACCAACCCGGAATTATACGGCGATATTTATCATAAAGTGAGAATTAACTACTATCCGCCTCACGGCGATAACAAAGAAAGCTGGGATAACATCGATATTTTTGGCTGGCTGGGTTATTCTATGCAGATTAAAATCAATTTCCTGTGCCGCGACTCTATCCTGGCAGCTCCTATTGTGCTGGACTTAGCTTTATTTAGCGATTTAGCTAAACGGGCCGGTATGTCGGGCATTCAGGAATGGCTATCGTTTTATTTTAAATCGCCGCAAACCGCTCCCGATCTGCGTCCGGAACACGATATTTTTAAACAGTTAATTAAATTACAAAATACCTTGCGCCACATGATGGGAGAAGATTTAATTACACATTTGGGCTTAGATTATTACCAGGATTTGGTAGAAGCCATGTAATATTAAAAATAGAATAATTTGGAAATATTTCAACCATAAAGGCAGCTTATTCTAAAGCTGCCTTTATGGTTAATATAGGTTTAAGCAGAATTTGGGAAAGACAAAGATTAAGCTGATTATTTAGTTACAAAAAGAATTTTATCGTAGCCTCGAATACTCTTATATGCTTTGTTGTTTCCCCTCTAAGCCTAGAATTTCTACACTTAGTTGTACACTTAAATATCAGCACCCTTTTTAAGCAGATTGGTATTTTATTGCCCGTACAAATCCAATGCTGGCGTGTTCCAGCGCCTCGAAACCAAATTGCAACTGCGTAAAAAAGCCACCAGCTTGAAAACTATAAGATATTATTAAAGCTGATATTATGGTATAGCGGTTGGATCTACAAATTTAGGTAAATATAATAAATTACCCCGCCCAACCTTCACGATCGAGGCTGCGATACTGAATGGCTTCGGCTAAATGCTCTATTTTAATATCAGGACTAGCGGCTAGGTCGGCAATGGTGCGGCTTACTTTTAGGATGCGGTCGTAGGCGCGGGCAGAAAGGCCTAAACGTTCCATAGCGGTTTTTAGTAGCGTTTTGCCGGCAGCGTTAATTTCACAAATATCCTTTACCATTTGCGACGGCATCATAGCGTTGGAATGTATTTCCTTAAAATCTTTAAACCGTTCTTCCTGAATTTTGCGGGCATTTACGACCCGCTCCCGAATAGTGGCGCTGCTTTCGGAGCGGCGGGTTTCCGTCATCTGATCGAAGGTAACGGGCGTAACTTCTACGTGCAGGTCGATTCGGTCGAGGAGCGGGCCACTTACTTTGTTTAAGTAGCGCTGCACCATGCCGGGGCCGCACACGCAGTCTTTCTCGGGGTGGTTATAGTAGCCACAAGGGCACGGATTCATGCTGGCAATCAGCATAAAATTAGACGGAAAATCAATGGAAAGTTTGGCCCGCGAAATGGTTACGCGGCGTTCTTCCAGGGGCTGTCGCATTACTTCCAACACGGTACGTTTAAATTCCGGTAATTCATCCATAAACAACACGCCATTGTGAGCCAAAGATATTTCGCCGGGTTGGGGCATGCCACCGCCCCCAACTAAGGCCACATCCGAAATGGTATGGTGCGGCGAGCGGTAAGGCCGGGTAGAAAGCAACGAGGCCGCGGTGCCTAATTTGCCCGCCACCGAATGAATCTTAGTGGTTTCCAAAGCCTCTTGCATGGTAAGGGGCGGCAAAATAGAAGGTAAGCGTTTGGCTAGCATAGTTTTACCCGCACCGGGCGGACCAATCATAATGACATTGTGGCCGCCAGCTGCGGCGATTTCAAGTGCCCGTTTAATATTTTCCTGTCCTTGTACATCGGCAAAATCGGCTTGGTACTGGTCTACGGTATTCTGAAATAAGTCGCGGGTATCTATTACCAAGGGCGTAATACTGGCTTTTTCATCAAAGAAATCAATAGCCTGCCGGATATTTTCGACGCCCAATATATCCAGCTTATTCACAATGGCAGCCTCTTGAGCATTTTGGATGGGTAAAATAAAACCTTTAAAACCTTCTTTGCGGGCTTGAATGGCAATGGGCAACACACCTTTTATGGGCCGCAAGGTGCCATCCAGCGACAACTCGCCCATAATAATATAATCTTTTAATTTATCGCCGCGCATTTGGTCCGAAGCCGCCAGAATACCCAACGCAATGGGTAAATCGTAGGCCGAGCCTTCTTTGCGGATGTCGGCGGGCGCCATGTTTACCACCACTTTCTGGCGGGGCATACGGTACCCGTGTTGTTTTAGTGCCGATTCGATGCGTTGCTCACTTTCTTTAATGGCATTGTCGGGTAAACCAACGAGGTAATAACGGGTGCCGGGCGTTACATTTACTTCGATGGTGATGGTGTAAGCGTTAACACCGTGTACCGCGCTGCCAAAGGTTCTGGTGAGCATAAATAAAATAAATTCAGGTTAAATATTTATAGGCTAATCGGGTTTCAACAACTAAGGTGTATAATAAATTCCTTCTGAGAAAGCAGCTTTTAATACTAAGCGGCCAGGCTCTTTTCGATTAATAATATCAGGATATGAATCACTTTAATATGAATTTCCTGGATGCGGTCGGCGTAACTAAAGTGGGGCGCCCGGATTTCTACGTTACTGAGAGCGGCCAATTGCCCGCCGTCTTTGCCGGTCAGGCTTACTATTTGCATGCCTTTGGCGCGGGCCACTTCCGCTGCTTTTAGTACGTTGGCCGAGTTGCCGCTGGTACTAATAGCCAGTAAAACATCGCCGGGTTGCCCCAAGGCTTCTACGTAGCGCGAAAAAATGTGCGCGTAGCCGTAGTCGTTCGAGACACAGCTCATGTGGCTGGCATCGGCAATGGCAATGGCCGGAATAGCCGGGCGGTCGTCGCGGTAGCGGCCGGTAAGTTCTTCGGCAAAGTGCATGGCATCGCACATAGAGCCGCCGTTGCCGCAGCTTAATATTTTTTTGTTATTTTGTACCGCTACCGCCATCAAGGTAGCGGCCTCCTGAATGCGGCTCAGGTTTTCCGGATTATTTATAAAACTAGTTAAAACACGTTGCGCCTCGGTTAGTTCGGCTAAGATTATATCAGCGGTTGGGTTCACGGTAGGTGTCAGCATCAGGGTTATTAGTTGGGCGATATTCCGGGGCGGCTGGGGCCGGAGGAATCGGGGCTGGGGTAATAATTAAATCATTATTCAAGGGCGAATTTACCGGCTTTATTACGGACTCGTTGTAAGTATTGCGGGTGGGTGGCGGCACCTGAACCGGGGCTTTAGGATACGCCGTTGGAACCGGTGCATTGGCGTTTGCGGCTCGGGCGGCGGCCAGTTCCTCGGCGTGTTTGGTTTTTATTTCCTGTAGTTCTTGTTTGTGGTCGTATAAACTGGCTTTCAGTTCGTTGATTTTATTTTGCGTTTGACCTTGGCCCCGTTTTAAGCTCATCACGTACAAATTCTCGACTATTAGCTCTACCAACATCAGGGCCGCGCCGGCAATAAAGAAGTTGGTGTAAAAAGTAGGGTTAGAACTTTGGCCTACGTTTAATATATCCAGGAAAATCAGGGCTGCTACTACCAGGTAAAGCATTACCAATATGTTAACTATTTTCTTCAAAGTTTCCATAGTTGTTTCTATTTATAGAAATTAGGAGATATTTACTGGTGTGTACGTAAACTATTAAAAACGGGTAATAAGGCAGATTTAAGTAAATAACTGATGTTACGCAAAAAAAGGAAATACAAAAGTAAAACCACTCATCACCGTCATTCTGAAAGAATCTTATTTGCAGTTAACCGATAAGATTCTTCCAGAATGACGGTGATGGAAGGATAGAACGCTCTATAAAGTAATTTTTACTCCTTACGTAACATCAGTAAATAGTTTAGATAGCTGCCCTATTAGTAACTCCGATCTCGGCTATGAGCAGTACGAAGCGCAAGCGAAGTATTGCTTATAGGTTTTGTTGGGCAAAGTAATTTTTTTAATGTCCTTTGGGAATAATGTTTACAATGACCTTAAATTCTTTTTCATCTTTATGTAAGTCACTCTCAATGCCTTTTGGATTGTTTATATAGCTATCGGGGTCATAAACAAAGCAATATAAAATTTTGCAATCCGGATGTTTTTGATAATTAGCTATATCAATTATTAATTGCTCTCCTAAATCCTTTGCTTTAAGGTTGCTCCGCGTCTTTTTTACCTCAATAACTATCTTCTCATTTTTTAGTAAGAAATCAGTTCTTTTACTACCTCCTGCATAACTTGGACACCATTCCTCAGCTCTAACATCATCGAAAAATATCACAAGTAATGAATGAAGTAAATCCTGAACATCATATTCATCCTTTACATCAATAGTATCCCTATCATTATGTCTTTGCCTTATTTGTTTTACCACTAAATGAAAGCGGTCACATATTTGTTTTATAAGTAGAACAGGATTTAGATCTTTTTCTTGAACGGCCTCTTTTAGTTTTTTCTTTTTATCTCGCCAAGGAAAATCCTGTCCACAATATTCACATATATCTGGAACGGGAGTTGAAGAACTACTTAATACTACAACACCTGGTACATGATAATCTCCTTTTATTTCATTATTACAATTTGGACATTTTGTTATTGTTTTTTCTCCACATTTTGCGCAATAAGCTTTTCTAAACTCTGGGCTTGTATAATAATTATCTGTAATGAGATGTCCATTTAAACAAACTTGCATTACATCATGATAGGAATCACCATTTCTCATTTGTTATTTTTTAATTTTATTTTGCCCAACTAGTTTATCAGGTTAGTGCCGTTACCTGCATTTGGTTTAAGCGGGCGTATAAGCCATTCTGCTGCAATAATTGCTCGTGCGAACCGCGCTCCATTATTTCGCCTTTTTGTAAAACAATTATTTCGTCGGCGTGCTGCACGGTACTTAGCCGGTGGGCAATTACCACCGATGTCCGGTTTTTCATCAGGTTCGTCAAAGCTTCCTGCACTAATTTCTCCGATTCGGTATCCAGCGCCGAGGTGGCTTCGTCGAGGAGCAGAATAGGCGGGTTTTTAAGAATAGCGCGCGCAATGCTAATCCGTTGCCGCTGGCCGCCCGAAAGTTTGCTGCCCCGGTCACCAATTATAGTTTGGTAATTATCGGGCGTTTGCATAATAAATTCGTGCGCATTAGCAATTTTAGCGGCATTTATGACCTCAACTTCGGTGGCGTCGGTTTTGTTAAAGGCAATGTTGTTAAAAATAGTGTCGTTAAACAAAATAGATTCTTGGGTAACCACGCCCATTTTTTCCCGCAACGAAAAGAGCGAACAATCGCGGATGTTATACCCATCAATAAAAATAGCACCGGCCGTGGGGTCGTAGAAGCGGGGCAATAAATCGACGAGCGTGGACTTGCCGCCGCCGGATGGGCCCACCAGCGCTACTGTTCTACCTTTGAGTATATTAAGGTTAATATTTTTTAAGACTACTTCGTTTTGGTAAGCAAACGACACGTTCCGGAATTCGATATTTTGGACAAATTCCGATAAAGTGATTGCCTCCGGATTATCCCGGATGAGGGGTTGGGTATCTATGATCTGTAAAATCCGCTCACTTGATACCAATCCGCGCTGAATACTGCTAAACGCCGTAGTAATAGCTTTGGCGGGTACCAGCACTTGCGAAAATAAAATAATATACGTAATAAATTCACTCGGGGATAAATCAGAATTGCCGCTTAACACCAGGTTACCGCCATAATACATAATACCGGCTACGGCTACCACACCGATAAATTCCGAAATAGGGGAAGCTAGCGTTCTTTTAAACCACATTGATTCGGTTATGCGGCCATACCGGTTATTATGCCCGGAAAATTTATTTATAATGTATTGTTGGGCGTTAAATGCTTTAATAACCCTCATTCCAATCAGAGTTTCATCAATAATGCTAAGAATGGTGCCCAGGGCTTCCTGGCCTTGAATGGCTCTATGACGTAGTTTCTTGGAAATAAAGGATATAGCTACTCCGGAAAGAGGCATCACCATAACTGTAAATAGGGTGAGTTGTACCGACATGGAAAAAAGAATAACGAATAATCCGATGATGGTTACTGGTTCCCTGACAATCACATTTAAGGTATTCACTACCGAAGTCTCAACTTCCTGTACGTCGTTCGAAAGCCGGGACATAATATCGCCTTTCCGCTCATTCGAAAAATAGCCCAACTGTAACTGAGTGATGTGCTCGTACACCTGCTGCCGCAGGTTACGCACAATTTTAGCCCGGACAATAGCTTCGCCCCGCAGACCAAGATATTTGAACAGGTTAGCTAAAAAAACAGATATTATAATTAGGATACATACAAAACGAAGCGAGGCAATTTTGCCGCTTTCCAGAATTATTTGCCCGAAATAGTAATTAAATAAATCTTTTAAATAACCGATATTAACTGAGAAGGCTGGTTTCTGTACCATCTGGCGGGCTTGTTCGGAATCAACGGTGCCAAAAAGTACATCAAGTAAGGGAATAACTAACGTGAAGTTGAAAAGGCCGAAAACAATTCCTAGTACCGTAAAAATGACGTATTGCGGTAAAAAATGGCGAAAAGGACGGGCAAATCCAAGAATTCGTAAATAAGTTTTCATTTGCGACAAAGGTACAACATTGTGCCGATGTGCGAACGATTAGTAATTGTGCTTAACGGATTTTTTAAGGGTTACTCGTTTTGTTTTAATGGTATCGCCAGAAAATCAAAATGCTTCCGGGTTAACATTTTAGACGGGGCATCAACCAGTTCCATTTTGTCGCTAAACAAATCATTCAGTATATGAATGCGGTAATTATTCTGCGTGAGAAAATTATAAAAATCAAATCGGGCATCTTTACTTAATTCCCGGTAACATTCACTTAAAATAACCGGATGGTAGGTGTTTAATAAATTATGCAGGCTTTTTAATATTTCTTTATCGTAACCTTCGGCGTCTACTTTAATAAAGCTAAACTTTGGTAGCAGGTTAGAGTAGTTTTTATAAAGATAATTATTCAGATTTTTTCCATTAACCTCTAAAGGGTAATTATGATTTCTGATTTTTTTGAGGCGGGATAGGTAACCACCATTACAGAAAGAAGCATCGGAATAATTGAAAATTAATTTCCCGTCTGCTTCAGTGGCCGCAAAATTTAAAGGCACAATATGGGTTTTATCCTGATTTAAGGCCGCATTTTTCTCTAAAATTTTAAAGACATATTTATTCGGCTCCAGGCCCAGTACACAACCCGTTTTGCCTGCCGCTAAAGCCAAAGGAATAGTGCTATCGCCGGTATGCGCCCCAATATCAATTACAAAATCGCCTTCTTTTATGTAGTTCCGGATAAAGTTTACTTCTTCCTGTTTTATTTCTTTTTCACTTTCAAAGGGATGGAGCCATTGGGCATATCCTACTTCTCCTTCCTGGGATAGCTGAAAGGTTTTTAACTTAAAGCCGTACTTCTGAAAGGTGCTCCGTTGTTTGCTTCTTTCTAATTTTCTTTTAAAAAAATTAAACATAATCTGTTTTTCATGTCTTGTTTCCCCCTCGTAATTTACCTGACCAGAAAAATACTGGATATAGCCGATAGACAAAACAAAGGTTAGAAAACAAAAGTACTTAAATAAGCCTTAGTAAAAAAGAGGGTAATCTTAAGCAAATACATTTGGAGTTGGTAAATTGACTAGGGAATGGTGCTGGTAGGGTAAACGCCATTTGACGTGGTAATTTATCTGTCCACTATAAAAATAAAGTTCTGGCGGTATTATTCAGGCGGTATTTTAGAAAAGAGTAGCAGGCAGGTGGTGGTTTTAAGTTAGCAATAACAAGTTAGAAGCTGAATGTAGGCTGGTATAGAATTTAATGTCACAACCGGCGTTGTTTTCTAAGAATTAAACCAAGGCTTTTAAGGTTGGTCGTAGTTGGTGACAATAAAATAAATTCTTTTATGTGTTGTTTGTTTTATTCATTTCTAAAGAGGGCGGCATCGTGCTTTAAATAGCTTAAAACTTAAGATAAAAACATGAACAAGGCATTCAAACTTTCTCTGCTCTTAATACTTTATAGTAGTTTCTCTTTTGCCCAGCCCCTGCC
>Ga0210040_10008209_pt1 | contig 12439 bp, 10 predicted proteins | sample CryGeyCG12114_NA_FD_185462 | JGI IMG/M metagenome (GOLD analysis project Ga0210040, IMG submission 185462) | Groundwater microbial communities from aquifer - Crystal Geyser CG19_WC_8/21/14_NA (SPAdes) (version 2) | ecosystem: Environmental > Aquatic > Deep subsurface > Groundwater | place: USA... | reverse complement strand
TGGCATCAAAATCACCGCCACTTTGTAAATCCGTAATATCTTTTTGCAGCATCAAAACATTAATTTTTGAAATAATGGCCCCGAAAATATTAGCCACCGGCAGCCATAGAAAAACGTTGATGTACCGGGCAATCCAGTTGGTAAGGGTTCCGTGGAAGCCGTCAAAGACCGCCAAGCCAAAAGAAATCGGCCCCACAATTGCCATTACAATTAAAAAGAAGGTCCGGATGGTATCAAGTACCAGGCTGGCAGCTTCATAAAGCACAATTAGTAATTCCTTAAACCACTCCCTTACGCTCGTCTTCATTTGATACATGGCACGCTCGGTATACATACCTGCTTTATCGCCTAGATTCAGCATATCTAATGCTTTCAATTTCTTTTCAAACTCTGCATCATCAACCATCCAGCCTTTACCCTCCTTTTTCATGCTGGCCTCTTCCAGTTTCGTTAATTGTTCCTGGAATTCCCGCACCTCCACATTCTGGGTATCAACCAGGGAGGAAGTAGCCGTTACCACCGGGTTCAGAAGACCATTAAGCATCTGAATTACCAGGGGGAAGAATATGATGCACCAGCCAATTACAAAAGGACGGAACAACGGGTAAAAATCAATGGGTTCGTTGTTGGCCATATGACGCCAGACCCGGTTAGCGATATAGAAAATAGCTCCCAACCCAGCTATACCCCGGGCAACCCCAATTAAGGATTCGCATAAAGGCAACATATCATCATAAAGCTGTCTCAGAATCTGATGCAGACTCAACCATTCATCATTCATGCTGGTAAAATTTAAAATGTTATTGGGCTAACCCGTATAAGCGCATGACGCCTTGAGTATTATTCTTCTTTTTTGCCCGTAGGTAGGAAACTGAAATATTCTTGTTGGTAAAATATTGTACCAAGGCCTTATGCTCTCTTACTTTTTCGTAGGTGGTATTTATCATATCCAGGCGTTCCTTATCGGTTAAACTCAACCCAGTAGATTTAGCCCCCAAATTCAAATCATCAACGAGCCGGGAGCTCTCTTTTAAAAGCTTGCCGTAGCCATCGGTTATATAGCCTACCTCTCGGGGCGAAAAGTTTTGGTCAATCCGGAATCTTTGAATATTAGAAGCGTACAAATCAACAATTTCCCCGGTAAGCTGTAAAGTTTCGTAAATTTTCTGATACTCGGCTACGGTTTGATTTACCCGTTTCAAACCATCGTACCACTGCTTGCCCTGGGTATAAATTTTATTTGTTTCCTGGAACTGCCGAACTAGTTCGTACTTCTGTTGAATCTGTTCCGTAATATTGGTGATCTGCTGAATGGCTCGCTGGGAAAAAGCCGTGGGATCTGCTACTACAAATTGCGCAGTGGTATTGAGATTAAACCCAATTAGAAATACTAAAATTAAAACATACTTTTTCATACCCAATAAATTTAATGTACATATTTATCTATTAATCGATTTATCTATTAATCGATTTATCTATTAATCGATTTATCTATTAATCAATTTACCTTTTCATCTTTGTTTCTAGTTATCTGTAGTTCTGGTAACCTTTGTATATTTTCCACCTCCGGTAACCAAAAGCATATTTTCATTTTCCAGATACATAATATCAAATGGTACTCCTGCATTAATTTTAATCACTTTACTATCTTTATCGTATACCGCAGGAACGGTTTTATCTCCTTCCTGCATAATGAAATTTTCGCCATTTCGGGTAAAAATCATATGGTTTCTTTCTTCACTATCTACAGATTTCCATTCTCCGACAAAGTTTTCTGCATAATCCCTTGTATCATTGTTTGGGTCCTCCGTGGCTGTTTCAACCGAGCCGCTGGCCTTGCTGGTAGAATCAGACTGACCGGAGCAACCAGCCACATTTGAAGCAATAAGGAAAAGCATAACTGTGTAGCCCATAGCTACGGCAACTCTGAAATTTTTCATAGATTTACAATTTAACTGGCTCTTGCTACATTAGCCATTTCCGTAATAGCTAACTGCATACTCCCTTTCCGATTGGCTAAGTTAAAAAGTTTTACTTTTTCGGTTTCTTCGGTGGTATAGGTAAAATATTCTTCGGGGGAAACCTCGGTGGCATAAACGGCGCTTTTAACGCCGCCTAAGCCAATCCAAACTTCTTTGTATCGGCGATTAGGGTTATTATCCAGGTTAATGGATAATATTTGTTCTTTTTCCTTATCGGATAAGCCTAGTAAATTTTGAATCTGTTCAAATTTGTTCAGGTACTTGCGCTGGTCGAGCAGGATTTTACAATCGGAATTATTAATAATGGTATCCTTTACAATGGGGGAATGAATAATATCGTCTACCTCCTGGGTTACTACGACCGCTTCGCCAAAGAATTTCCGGACCGTTTTAAAAAGGTACTTAATGTATTCGGCCATCCCTTCTTTGGCGATGGCTTTCCAGGCTTCCTCAATCAATATCATTTTCCGGATACCTTTTAACCGGCGCATTTTATTGATAAAGGTTTCCATAATAATCAAAGTAACCACCGGAAACAGGATTTTATGTTCTTTAATATTGTCTAACTCAAATACGATAAACCGTTTTTGTAACAGGTCTAATTCTTTCTCGGAGTTTAACAGGTAATCATATTCTCCCCCTTCGTAATAGGGTGCCAGTACATTGATAAAGTTGTCAATATCAAAGTCTTTTTCCCTTACTTTTTTTTCTTCCAGAATCTTCCGGTAGGGCCCATCTACAAACTCGTAGAAAGTATTAAATCCAGGGGCGATTTCTGTTTTATCTTTTAGGGCAACCAGGTAATAATTAACCGCATTGGATAAAGCCACTTCTTCTGCCCGCGTAGGAATATCCGTATCTCTTTTCCAAAGCGTTAATATGAGGGTTTTAATACTTTCTTTCTTTTCGAGATCAAATTGTCTATCTTCGGTATAGAAGGGGTTGAAGCTAATCGGGTTTTCTTCGGTGTAAGTTAAATACACGCCATCCCGCCCGTTTGTTTGCCGGTTAATCAAATCGCACAAGCCTAAATAAGAGTTGCCCGTATCGACCATGAGCACATGGGTGCCTTGCTCATAATACTGCTTAACCATATGGTTGGTAAAGAAAGATTTCCCGCTTCCCGATGGACCAAGAATAAATTTATTCCGGTTCGTGGTATACCCCTTTTTCATAGGTTCATCAGAGATGTCTACCAGGATTGGCTTACCACTCAGGCGATCCACCATTTTAATTCCAAACGGACTGCTGGAAGACCGGTAATTGGTCTCGTGGTTTATAAAACAAGCAGCTTGCTCCAGGAAGGTATAAAAGGTTTCTTCGCTCGGGCAATCAGAAGCATTACCCGGAATTCCCGCCCAAAATAAGGTAGGTATGTCTTTCGTATTTAAACGTGGTTTGCAATCCATCGCAGCAATGCCGGCCGTTGCTAGATTGCGATACTCTTTTAGCTGGTCTGGATCCTCCGACCAAAGGAAAACGTTTAAATGAGCTCTTACTGAAATTTGATTATAGCTAATGGCTTCATTTAAGTACTGATCGTACCACTCTTTGTTTATTGCATTTTCCCGGCTGTACAAAGACAGTGAGTTTAAGTTGCGGGCCTTCCGTTCAAAATCTTTTAGATTTTCAGTGTGATCGTCAAGGAAAAGATATTGGTTGTAGATGTGGTTACAAGAGAGTAATAAGCCCACCGGCGCAGCAAACCCCATATTGCAACTACTTTTATCGGTACTTAACCGGTCATAACGTTTGTCAGTACTAACCGAACCCGGTAGATCGTCAATATCGGATAACGTAAATAAATTAAAATATTTAGCGCCAATCTGTAAACCCTGGGAAAAATCTATATCGGCCAAGGGTATTACATCTTCCTGATTGACGGCCAGGTATTTTTCTATGATACCGGCTTTCTCTTCGGAACCGACTATTTCTGCTTCGGTCAGGCGTTCCAGGCGGATAAAACCACTATCTGTTAAAATGTGCTGAAACTGGCTCACCGTATCAAAAAAATTAGTGATAACACCCGGAGAATCTATTTCTTTCGGAATAATCTTTCCCCGCACTAAGGAACTCCACATACTATTCTTTTTAGCTTTTTCCGGATAAGATAAAGTAATATATAAATAGCAGTAGTGGTTAAGAAATGGACGCTCGTTAAAATGCCGCTCAAATGCCCGATCCAAAAAACTAAGGTTGTCTTGGCTAAAATCTGGTCTGTATTTTTCCTCCACAAACCAATCCTGTTTATGAAAAATGGTATATTTAGGGAGGATTTTCAACGCTTTAATCCAAGTTTGGTGAAGGCTTTCATAATCCGGTTGTGATAAGGTAAATATCTCTTTCAGCTCCACCCGAAAACAAACCGTTATTTCTGCAAACTTGTTAATAATACAATCGTGCTCAACCTTATATAAAGGTAGTTTCTTTTCCAGCGTATCTGCCCTGTAAACATCACCCATAACCTACCGCTTTCTTTTATACTGCAACAGTTTTAAAAATTTTCCCTGATTTACCAGGTAATTCGGCCGCTTCCTGCCCGCTCTATTCTTCATTAAGCCATGTTCCCCGTAAAGCCGGTTCCATTTAAAAACAAAGTGGAATAACAAGCTAGTCGCTACGAAAGCTAAAAGAACACAGCTATAAAGGTGCAACCCGGCTAAGTACAGGATGGTAAAGGAGATAAAAACCCCTAACAACCCCACAAAAAAATAGATCAGGTATTGCGCTTTTAAGCCTTTAAACTCCACCGGCTTGTTAATCCCTTTATTAATACTATAATTAGCCAAAGCATTAAAAAATCTAAAGGAAAAAAGCTCTTAACACGGTAGCCACTACTACCAGGAATACACAGCTGCCAAACCAACCGGCAGCTACCTTCTGGGTATCCGGATCACCTGAGTTCCATTTTGAGTAAACTTTAACTCCGCCGATTAAACCAAGCACTGCCCCAACCGCATACACTAATTTTGTAGCAGGATCGAAATAACTGGTAACCTGGGCCGTGGCTTCTTCAATACCCGCAGCGCCATTTCCTTGGCCAAAAGCAACTGGGGTGATACATAGTGAGGCAATCACCGCCACCGCGTTTAAAAATTTCTGGTTTTTTAGATTTTTCATGATTTTAGGAATTAGGTGGTAAAAAATTAATGAACTTGTTTAAGCAATTTTTTTACATCAAGATCAGAAAAGGAATCTTTGATTATCTGTTCCTCCATGCGAGGTACCTCTTCCTCCCATAAAGCTTCATTTAAAAGCAGTTCTACCCGGGCCTTGGCCCGTTCATTGTCTGTCATAAGGGTTTGGAGTAAAAGGCTATCTTCCATCATCTCAATGTTTTTTGACAATTCCCCTTTTTCCGTATCGGTAATTTCTTCCTGGGTTAACAACTCCACGGTTCGGTTTAGATCCTCCAGGACAATCCCACCCGTTACAAATTCTAGCGAATCACCCGCATCAAAAGGAATAAACTGTTCTTCCAGGTCGATATCATCCATAAAGTACAGATCTTCTTCCTGTTCTTGTATTTCTGCTAGGGTTCCTTCACCCTCCCACCTTTCCTCGGTAAGATTTGAATCTTCTTCCTGTGCGGGATCATTATTGGACTCATCTGAAGCAGGAGGATTGTCGGCGTCATTATACTTAGGACTATCAGGCCCAGGAGCAGATGAAAAACTATTGCCGTAATCGGCCGTGCCACCAATAGCAGAATAAACAGGAACAGCCGTTGCTGCAGGGGAAGTAACCAGGTTTGAATGAGTATAGGTTTTACGGAGCGTGCCAAATAATTCGGCCCGGTAGTAGATGAATATTATAATACTATAGTAGAGGATAACCACAATTAAAATAAATAGACCAAATTGACCCCAAGTAATACCAACAAACATATTTGTAATTTTTATGTCTATACCTACCTTTTAAAATAAATTATTAATTCATATAATGAATAATTTTAAATAATGTTTTTACTAAGGTAAAACAAATTAAATATAAAAACAATGCTAAAATCCAAGATTTTCTAAAACATATAGTAGAATAAATATTAAAAACTCTTCTTTTTGGGTGTCTGTCACTTGGAGATTATAAAATTAATACGGTAATAATTATTTGTAAGATGAATTATTTTGAATTATATTTTTAAATTTGGTTAAGAGGAGAAATAGCAAAAAAATGGCTACTATCGGAATCTGTACCGAAGTAGCCATTAGCAGAAAATATATATTTAGGTGCCTCTCCCCTATTCCATAAATTTCTTTTTCAATTCTTCAATATCGGTTCCGTATCTTTCAAAATGTTCCACTAATACATTTTCCAAATAATCAGCCATTGCTATGCTATTGAGTCCAGAATAAAGAAGAACCGCCCGAATTCTTTTTTTAAGGTCAGCTGAAATATATACAGTTTCTTCCTTACGCCCGGAAGTAGGCGTTAAAAAACGGCTATGCTCCCACCCCTTTCCTGATTTAGGTTTAGAACCCATTTTTAGATTAGGTTTAATATCCGGGGTAACAACACCCGGGGAAATGGCCGTGTCTGAATTCGGGACAGGCGCTTGCTCATTATTTTCCCCTTTGCTTTCTTTTTCCTGCCCTGCAGCGGAACCAGTGATTTCTATGTCCTCCGCGCCGGGTTTGGGTTCAGCCGCCGTGTCGGCATGCCTCTCCCCTGCCCTATCCTGCGAATTATTTTTATTACTGGTATAATTCGAATTAAAGCCACTTAAACTTCCAATTAACAGGCTTTCATCAAAAGGTGTATCATCATCAAATTTTTTCTTATTATTCTTTGCCATATCAGATAAATTAAACAGTAAGTGTAACAGGTGCAACAGTAACGCCAATAACAGTAAGAATCTCCTCAATTAATGGAACCATATTTGTATCTTTTAGCAGGTGTGCTTCCATCGGGAAAATGGTGGAGCGAAATTCAGGTTTCCGGAATTTAACACTTTGATAGAGTTGGGTTTTTAAAATATGCATGCCCGCTTTAGTAACTACCTTTTCTGTGGCAGTATATAAATTTGATTTTTCTGATTTAACCACGTTATTCCATAGGAAATGCAAGCTTTTTAAGTTTATATCAGGTTTGCCTATAAAATTCTGATTCACCAGTAGGCCAAATTCAAGACTACTTTTAACTACCAGCTGATCGGCGATTAGCGGGATAAATATATGGTCCAGCTTGCTAATAGTAGACAAAACGCCTTTTGTATTAACTGTACCAGGCAAATCCACGAAAACAATATCAAAGGGTTCTTCCGTATTTTCAAATTGCTTTAAATCAGTCAAAGCCTCACCAGGATTGCTCGGTATAATCGGATATACTTTTTTCCCCTGGGCTTTAAATGCATTCTGATAAGAAGCTTGGGTGCGAACCAGACTAATCTCATCTTCCCTTAACTTTTGTACACTATGTTGCGGAAAGTCAGCATCCATAATGCCGACTTTTAAATCTAAGACACTATGGCAATAGCTAGCCACTAGTATTTCCAAGGTTGTTTTTCCTACCCCACCCTTTTGATTAAAAAAGGAAACGAATTTGGTTTCTTTAGCCATAAAATAAAAAAACAATTAATTATAGTTAAACAGATTTATATAAAGCCAGGATGCTATTTTAACTGGTTTATGGATGCCCAGATTTATATAAATCCAAATATATGTAATTCTTGGTAAATATTAACCGATATACAAAGTAATAAATTTTGCTATATAAATTGATTGCTTTTTATATATATGCATTTGTTTCTTTGTATAGATAGATATATGAATAATGTTAATTTTAAACCTTTATGCATATTTTTATATATTATTATATATCTTTAATTAAAGGTTTATTTTCATCTTGGTTTATAGTTTTATCTAAGCACATAAGTATTTATTTATATTTAAATTTTAATATATTTTTCAAGGTATAATTACACCTATATATCTTTTTATATTTTAACCTTTATACATTTTATTCATTTTACATATGTATGTTTTTACACTTTTATATTTGTACCCATTTTAAGTGTTAAATAGATAAGCTTATACAATTAAGTATTTAGAAATATACTTCTATTTTACTTTTTTAAAATAATTACATGTTTCTTGATTTCTTTTTACTTATGTTTGTTTGTTTAAATATATATATATCCAAACATACCTCTTTATCTTTAATTGTTTATTTTTTTATCATTAAAAATTTGGTTATTGGTTTATATGCTTTCAAATTTTCCAATTTATATATGTATCTATATTTCTTTACTTAATTTTATATAGATTTAAAGAAACATTTGTTTAATTCTTTTTTCTATTTTTATAATTTTATTTCACCTATGGCTTGTTTAAACCTGTAAACCTTCAACTTACGTAGGCAGTATATGGTCTGGAGTTTTGCGATAGCAAAAAGCAAGATATGTTTTTGTTCCACAAAAACTGTAACTTGCCTGACTGGGTTTGCTAATGCCAGAAAACAAAATCGCTCCGAAGTCGCTTTTTTAAAAATTAGAACAGTATGGATGAAGAAGAAAAACACGTTGATAAGAAAAAGGGTAGGGGAGGGAGAAAGCCGAAGTCAGCTAAAGAGCGCGCTTCTTGCGAAATACACTTTAGAGTCACAGAAGAAGACTTCCAATTGATGGAAGCCCGTTTTAAAAATTCAAATTATAAGAGTAAAACGGACATGTATTATGACATCATGTTCAATCAGAAGCTAGCTATAAAAGATAGCCTAAGTATGACATTGGTAACGGAAGTTCAGAATTTAATTAGGGAAATTAAAGCAATCGGCACGAATTATAACCAGGTTGTTAAGAAAATTAATTCTTTAACGGATGCCGGGCCTGTATCCACTGAAGTTAAAAAGCTAATCGCGTTAACTGAAAATTTAGAGCATATCCAGGACTACTTCTTTCAGATAGTTTTAAAGTTAAGGGAAAAATGGTTGCAAGGATAACCCGGGGAAAGGATATAATAGGTCTGTTGAATTATAACGAAAAGGAAAAGTCTAGTATTCTTTATGCGCAGTTAATAAACGATGTAAAAAGTCCGGACGAATTAACTTTAAAGGATAAGATACAGGCCTTCCAGGCGTATCTCAACCTGAATTCTAAAATTAGCAAACCAACATTTCACGTATCCTTAAATCCTGATCCAGATGATAAACTAAGCGACGAGCAACTAACGGCTATTGGCCGGGAGTACCTGGAACGTATGAATTACGGCCAGCAACCGTTTATCATTTATAAACACGAAGATATAGAGCGAGCCCATATACATTTGGTTTCGGTGAGTGTTGGCCTGAACGGAAAAGCTATTAGCACCTCCAACGACCGGTTCCGCTCGGAAGAAATCCGGAAAGATATGGAAATAAAGTACGGCCTGATTAAAGCCGGAGATAAAATAAAGAACAGCGAAAATATTTTTGAACCTATTAATATTTCGGCTATTGAGTATGGTAAGACGGATACCAAAAGCGCCATTGCTGCCGTGGTACGGTCGGCCACCAGAGATTATAAATGCACTTCTTTAACGGAATTTAAAACCTTGCTACATCAGTATAATGTCATACTGGAGGAAGTAAAGGACCAGCAAGAACCGGATAAAACTTTAGGATTATTTTACGCCGTTATTAATCCAGCAGGAGAGAAGGTGAGCGCCCGTATCAAAGCCAGCGCCATAGATAAGAGAGTAGGATTAGCCGCTTTGCGGGTTAAGTTTAATCAGGACGAAAAGAATATAAGGGAAAGCAACGTAAAAGCTCTACTTAGCCAAAAGATTAAAGGCGTACTGCAAACTTATCCCTATATTACCCAGGCCGATTTCAAAAACCAGTTAAATCGCCAGGGAATACAAACGGTATGCCTCCAAAGCAAGGATAATCGCCTGTATGGCATTACCTTTATTGATAGCCAAACCAAAATAGTCGTCAATGGCCGGAATCTAGGCAAGGCGTTTTCCGCCCATACCTTAAACCAACGGTTTACGGATACTACCTTATCCGTTCAAGATCTGCAAAAGGTAAACAAGCAATTAATCCGCATTTACAACGAACACCGGAAGACGGATGAAAAGTATTTTTATGAAAGCAGCCTGATTAAAGCTTTGCCGGGGTTAGCAGAAAAATTCATTTTGCAATTGCAAAATAAGCTCCCCCTTATGCAGGTCGACCAGGCCCGGTTAGCATTAGGTAATTTTATAACCTACCGCCAAAAGCAGTTACCCAAAGTACAGAAAAAGGAAACTGACTATTTTAAGGAGAATACACCGGTCCTACTTGATTTTATTCAGCGCAACCAGGCGTTAACCTTAAAGCAAAAATTAAGCTTCTTATATGCTAATAATGTTACATTCTCCCAAAAAGGCGAAGATTTGTTCATTCATGCGGCTAAGAGCCAAGAGGTAGGGTATATTTTACCTAAAACTGCGCTGTATAATTTATTCAGCACGCCGGCGATCGGTGAAAAGTTAGCGGTTACTGCCACGGAAATTCCTGTATTTAATAAAAGCGACCGGAGTATAATAAAAGTGCTAAGCCTTCCCCAAAAGGACCGAGATTATACCCGTTTAAAACTGGCTGATAAAATAAACTTTCTGCAGCGTTCGCCCATATTGCCTTACTTAACCAGTACGGATAAACATTTGCTCTACAGCCATGCCAATTTAAACTATGTAGATTGCTTTTTCCGGGACTTGGATAAAGGTCTAAATTATAATCAAACTATTTCTAAAATACTGGGAAATGGCTTACTTATTACGCCGGTAACTGACCAGCAGGGCGAATTAATTTCTTTTAATATAGGTTTTTATAAGTTACCCGAAACCTCCTTTGTTAAAGCCGGCACCAAAATTACGGATTACCTGAAGGCTAATAATTTTACCCACCAGACGGCAGCCAGTATGCGTAACCTTGTATTCCGGCCGTTGCAAACCGGCGAAGTTAAGATTTCGCCCAAGTACGGCCTGATAGTAAGTCTCAATCAAGCTTTACAAAAAAATGATCTAAAATCTACGGAACACGTATTAAGTTTAATTCATAAAATGAATAAACCATTAGGCGAACAAATCGAGAAACGCATTACGGAGCATCTTAAACTTAAAAACGAAAGCGGACATGCGGAAAAAATACAAGCCAGAAATTTGATTCCGGTTATTCTAAAAGAGATTGTGGGATACCCGGCAGATACGCTACGGGAACCAAGTCAAAATATTCCCCTTATTAATTGCTACAGTACGGAAGCCAAGCAAGGAGCAAAATTATTAGAAGGTTTCGGCCAACTGTTTAATAATTTAGCGGATGCTGTATTCGGAAGAGAAAGTGGAGAAAAAGAAGAGCATAAGCCGGAGCAAATCAGGCGAAAGAAACGGCGGCGGCCCCGTTGGTGATCCCTGGAAAAGAAATATTACACTGATTTAGTAAATATTTTTGGTGGTAGCAAAAGCTACTACATAATGCCAGGTTCTCGGTAGTTAGCTAATTTTTTGCCATCCATTTTCTTTACAATTGCTACGGCTCTTGCCTGATTTGGCTTTGAAACCAGTTTTCAAGCCAGGAAAATGTATTTAACAATAATTTATTAAGGAAATGCACGAAGATCAACGAGCCTTATCCAAGCTGATGGACTTTACCCGTCTTATTAGTATTTGCTTACTAATATTGAATATCTACTGGTTTTGTTATTCCGCTTTTCAGGAAAACGGATGGACCTTCCCCATGCTCGATTCAATTCTAAAAAAGTTAGATAAAGGAAGTAACCTTTTTCAGCAGTCGCTCTATTCAAAATTGGCCAGTATTCTGTTTTTAGGTTTTTCCTGCCTGGGTACCAAAGGCGTTAAATCCGAAACCATTTCGGGGAAAAAGATCGGGGTATATCTGTTATTGGGCCTAATCCTATTTTTTGCCAATGATCTGCTTTTAAACTTATCAACTCCTTTGATCCTGAATGCTTTCCTTTACATTGCCACCTTAGCCGGGGGTTACCTGATGCTTCTAAAATGTGGCAATTATCTTTCAAGGTTATTTAATAATGATCTGATGAAGGATATTTTTAATGAGGAAAACGAATCATTTCCCCAGGAAGAAGTTCTGATGGAAAATGAATTTTCTGTTAATCTGCCTACCGAATACCAATTAAAAGGAAAAAAGCGCAAAGGCTGGATAAACGTAGTGAATCCATTTCGGGCAACCGGCGTAACCGGTACCCCAGGTTCCGGAAAATCTTATGCCGTTATTAACCAGTTCATCAAGCAGCACATTGGCAAAGGTTTTGCCATCTACATTTACGATTACAAGTTTGATGACCTTTCCAGAATTGCCTACAATACCCTTTTAAAAAACTACGACAAGTATTCCGTTAAACCAAGCTTCTATGTAATTAACTTTGATAACCCGGCTAAGAGTCACCGGTGTAACCCCTTGCTTCCTTCTATGATGACCGATATTGTAGATGCCTACGAAAGTGCCTATACCATCATGCT
>Ga0210040_10008208_pt1 | contig 12440 bp, 4 predicted proteins | sample CryGeyCG12114_NA_FD_185462 | JGI IMG/M metagenome (GOLD analysis project Ga0210040, IMG submission 185462) | Groundwater microbial communities from aquifer - Crystal Geyser CG19_WC_8/21/14_NA (SPAdes) (version 2) | ecosystem: Environmental > Aquatic > Deep subsurface > Groundwater | place: USA... | reverse complement strand
ATCAGTGCGTACTCGGTACGTTTTCCAGTTTTGGTTTACGAGTCAAAGAAATGATTAAAATGTACATTTGTTCAACCTTGTCAGAAAAAGCAGCCTGTAACACTTGTCGTAAATATGCACAAAAAACTTTTGGAAAATCAAATGACTGCATTTGTTTTAGTTATCTAACCAATTTTCTATTATGGGGGACTTGGAGTTTCTAAAAATTGAAATTCTTCATTTAAGTGGAAGAAAAGTTGGCAAATTGAATAAAGGAAGTGTTTACCGCTGAGGAAAACATAAAAGTTGTTTTCCATTTCAAGATAAAACTTTGTGAATAAAACAATAGAATGAGTATGCGGAAAAAATATACAGTATAATTTCCATGTTTATGGAAAACAAGAATGCGCTATTTCGTAGGTGAGAATATAAGGAGAGAGAGAGAGGTGATAATGAGTTTTGTTGAGTTGTTGTTTCTTTAAAAACTAACGAGGAGAGTGTCTTGCCATGTTTGGGGCTCAGTATCAATTTAAAACGTGTCCTATTCACCTTATTAAGAATTAATAATCTCATAATTGTCTATTCGTGGCAATAAGTTTTGGTGGAATACTATATTCTGGTTAAATTTTGGTTCACTCTATTTGATGGGCGAACAAGTGAGAGGAATGACCCAGTGTCCTAAATGATGTGATATTGCAACATTTAATTTGCTAATTGTCTGTATGCTGAAGAAAAGTCTCGTTTAAAAAACTTTTGCGACAAATTTTCCGATTTTGTAACGTTAAAATAATTTGCAGGCAATTTGAAAAAATGAGTTTTTCTACACCCCATTTGATTGTATCTCCTCGTGAGAATAAAATTTTTGAGCTTGCCAAAACGGAATTTGTTCACTTGTTAAAATATTCAAGGAGTGGCAGGATTTGTGCTTGTCATGTTGTGTCATGTCAAATTTTATTGCATCGTGTGTTATCTGTACGTGCGTGCATTTGGTAAAAGCATTTAATGTGTAGTTCAAGTCTTGTTTGCTACGAGAACTTGTCATCTGCATTTCGTGGTGAAATGGCAACAATAAATGAATCCAAATGTAATCTAATTAATCGCCACATGTTGGGAAATGTGTAGAGATGTAGATTTGTGTGTGCAGTGCATCCTACATAACAAATGTAGTGCTGAATACTAAGCAAGCCTTGATGGCGGACTGAGCCAGTTTGTAATCCAAATTCGCGGCTTTTGACAAACTTACTTGAGTTTGGAGGAAAAGTTAGTTCTCTAAAATTTAGACTAGTTACTCACAACCTCCACACTTTTTGAGTATTCCGGAAACACTTTCATGAATGTGTCACAATTTGTTTGAAATGGTCTCCCTACATAAAAGCTTGATCATTACTATTCAACTTTATGATAAAAGTTTTATCCCTTTGAGTTTGTTGGTACACTGGTGCCAACACGGGTAATAGGAATAAGTGCAATCATTTTCCAGATTGAAGCCAATCAACAGATTTTATTGCCCGTTTGAATAACTTATACAATGAATAGGGAAAGCTGGAATTCTAGACACAATGACCGTGTTGAACTGCAGAGGCTCTTAAAACTTTCAGTCATTGCGTTCAGATTGTATATTTCAAAAGCGTATCAAAGAAATGCTTTTTCAATAATTTAACTCAATATTTGTTCACCGTTTGAAAACTAACTAACTAACTAAGGTGAGTAGCGAATTAGCAAACCCTTGTAAAAAAGAACAAACTATTACATTGTAGAAACTAAATTTCACTAACTAACTAACTAACTAAGCTAACAAACCACCTGGATGGTGAAAAAAGTGAATAAGCCACACTCACTCAGCCCTACTGGTGGGTACAAATGAACTGCTCTCAAAGTACACAAACTGTGCGTATTTGCACAAAACTTTTTGGTTACTGGCTGGAACATGATAATGATAATGATTATGGCGATTATTATTCATCTCAGCTTGCACTTACTTGCTAACTGGTAACTAACTAACTAACTTGATTTCCCTTTTTTTCACTGCCAGCAAAAGTTGCGTGCCCTCCAACTTACCACAAATCTATGCAGTCCGTCATTATTTATCACAACTAACTAATTGTCTACATCAGCAAAGAATGACTGACAGACGAGTGTAATTCTTTTGTTACTTGCTAAACTGTAAGGATAGTGGATTTATGTTCCCATTGTTTCTCAAATGTAATAATTGCGGTTATTTGTTTATCAAATTATTCCCCATGTTTTAATCCATGGATGCAGAGTCATTGACTTATAGACTGTCCAGGCTAGTTTGTTAGTTACTTTGTATGCTATTGCTATTGTTAATACTGGGCATAAAAATGTGCTGTTACCAAACGATTTCAGGAAAATGGGTATGCAGTGTAGAAAATTCACGGTACACAGAATGCGTATTATGGATTCACTCATGTTTAATAAAACAATGGAGACGCAAACATGCTTACTTGCCTGACCGGTTCCATTCTCTGTAGCAAACTAAACCCTGTGGTGGAATGAATGGTTTTTCATTATATTTGCTGTTTTCTATAGCCCAGCATGGCAAGAGTGTGTTGCATGTGAAATCATAATAATGTGTGGTTTATGAATGAAAAATGTGGGATAAGTCACTTGATTGAATATGAATTTGTGCATGAAAACAAGTAGAGGCAATTTGTTTATTTCTTGTTTACACGGAGTGCACTCGCCACATGCACCCAAAGATGTGAGCAAGACGAATGTGTGTAATTTTCCTTCACTTTTTTAGTCACAAAATGTGTGTGCATCTTTAGCATCTCCCTGAGCTATTATGTGTGTCTAACGAACTAGACATTGTTTGCATTTGAAGGGTGCAATTTTTCTGTACAACTGAGTGTGGTAAATTTATTGCACATTTTTGGAATTTTTTACACTGTTGTGGCTCTCGAATCAATTATGCATTCATTTCACGGGCTCATGATGGCCAAATTAGTTTTTGCATACAACTTGTGTGGCGATTTTCCATTTTTGATATCTTGTAAGTGTGCATTGTATTCTGAATATATTGTTCGGGTATAAGCTAAAATAAAAAAGCTATTGGAAAGCGGATTAATTTTCTGAGAAGAAGGAGACGATTTTTTTTACTCAAATTTATACGGGGCGGTTGTTGACTATGGTATGTATGGTTATATTTTCGCCCCAATCGTTTTGAAAACTTCATTTTTTATTCTGACACAAAAACTGTGTTATTCATATCCACTGTAACTTTAACTTGGACAAAGGACGTGGAGCGGAAGGAAGATATGGATGAAGTGAGATATTTGAGTGCATGTTGGTGCCCTAGAGGGATCCAATTTTTACTGAACCGCAAAAACGCACTCAAGTTATATACGTACATTTTGAACTCAATTTACACTACGGAATAACCGTTTGTCTTTGCCATGTGATAAATCTTTTCCATTTCGATGCCTCACTCACTCAGTTGGTGCATTCCAAGAAATATTCAATTCTATCAAGTTAGTTGCAAGAATACGAATCTGAAAAACGTCAATTCTTAAACTAAATGCTGCGTATGCTGTTACTGGCACAATTACACATGTGAACGTGATCAATTGAATAAACAAGACAGACACTGGTTGTAAATAGCAGCAAATATTTACAACGATTCCAATATTTTGTACAAAAGTAACATTAACACATTGAATTCAAGTACTAACGGGAATCGGTAGAAAAATGTTACACCTGAGAGTGTAGTACTAAAACATTTTCTTATTCTGTCTAAGCTTGAGGCCAACAATTTCACGTATCTGTGCCGAAGCGAAAACACAGAGATTGCAAATATAAATCCTTCTTGGGCCGATTTAAGGAAACGTGTCTGTACTACAATGGTTGAAAGCTCCTACGAGACCAGCATAGCAGTTTTTGCACAAAAAAATCTTCCTATATTGCTATATATTGCATTGATAATACCGTTCAGAGTTTCTGCAGCTTATTTTTACCCTTGAGCGCTAACTTCAAAAGCTTTATTCCCCTACGGTACCATAAATTTTTATTGTCTGCAACCCTAACTCAATATGAATTGAATCTGACTTATTTGTCCCAACTTTGTCAATGTTTACTCAATAAATGGTGATTAGCGTTTGGGAAAAAGTTGCTCCTAATTGTTAGGAAAAACATATTGGAAAAATTATACTTTTATGCCAGTATTAAGTTTTTTTAAAGAATATTCTATGTGGGAGATTGCTTGTGCTTCTCTCGCTAGACAACTGTATGTATAGGAGGATTTGCAAGGCTTGTGTTATTGTTGATGAAGGAAATAGGATTAAACGTGTGTGTGTAGAGTAATCGGTTAGTTAGAAGAGTCTAGTCAGTAGATGAATAATTTTTTATGAACGTCCCACAATATCTTTCACCTGCAAAGCAGCAGCATGCGTGCAAAAGCGGAACGAAATTGAGTCTTAGGGAACAAGCAATTTTCAAACAACAACAGGTATAAAGGGTATAAGTAATTCACGAACGATGGATTCTATCGAGTAATTCTCTATGTAGACGCATCCATCCGGTTTTGCTTCCTTTTCATGCATGCTTTGCTAACGAACAATGTTGGCTCAGCTCTCTGAAGAATATTCACATGAACTCGCTAATATTTTTCTTGTATGTGAGTGCACTGGGTTTTCGCATTATTTATTGATACAATAAGCTATATTGACATTATTAAGAATATTCTGAAATTCTTTGAAGTAAATTCAAATTCAGGGAATTTCACTTGCGAGAAAAATTTAATATTCAATTTTTTTTCCAAGATTTTTTTTCTTTATATTTTGTACTGTTGAATCCATAGTTTTCATGCTATATTTACTACTGCTATTACATAATGGTGGTGGATGGTGGTAAAATGTGATCCTGAATTCAAGTTTTAGTTTCTATACGATAACATTGACTTGGTACCAGCATATATGAAGAGAATAAAAAGAGTCTTATTTCTTGAATCTATTGTTTGTTGAGGTCATTAGTGTGTGAACTAGGTCCACCCTTGATTCAAAGGGCGTTCAACAATTTCTCCCTTTACTAAATGTGCCATCATCACAACTATTTAATTATTTTACCATTGTTACCTGCTGTGGCCCCATAATTACTTATCATGTGCGACTTGGAGGTGTAGAATTTGTATTCATGAGGATTTGATGGGCAGTTGGACTAGAAGAAATGTCTGCCAAAATCTGGACAATTAATCTATTCTGTTCCGCTTGAATTATGTGGAATTGACGTGCTGGATGAATGATTTGAATTCCTCTTTAATTTTTAATTTAGTTGCTTTTGTAGTCTTCATTCCATTTCGCACCTATTTAGGTATGCATTAAATCTACAAAAATGTGTCTGATAGAAACGTCCTGGAAGTCTCGAATTCCTGCTTGCTGTTAGGAGTAATGAACATTAGCGTAGTTTTTAATGCACAATTTTGATATGCAATACAGTGGCTTGTCTTCGTATTAAATATGCAAACAGAGCTTTTTATTTCAATTATAACAATGGCAATTGAACATACATACATACAAATTACTGGATAACATCTTGGAGCCAAACCCTGTCTGTAGTTAGTTAGTTCTTGCTTTATGATTTCACTTTTCCTTTAGTTATCACATAGTCAATCTTTGATGCTTGTTTTGTGTAATATGTGTAACAAGTGGTCTATTCAAAACAAATGATGAGATGGGATGTATAAAATTGACTGAGCAAGTCAAATATAGTCAAGTGACATATTATGTGATAAGAAGGGTGACTGTCCAATTCAAATATGAACCTAAAAAATATACAACTTTTCTTTGGGTTTCTAGATTCGCTTTCAAGTAGTTATTTTAACGAAGATCAATGAATTTTGGAAGATGGCGAAATGTAAGTTGGTTTGAAGAATAGGCAAACAGTTTTGAGAAGCTGAATACCACCAATAAATTTTCTACATGTTGTATTTGGCATCTCGAGAAAAAAATGCATGAACCTTTCCGTAATGTTTCACCTGTGAAAATAACTTTTGTTTTAACAAGACTTTTTTCTCTTCAATGAAGACTTTGGAAAAAGTTTTTTTTATAGAAAAAAGTACTTAGGGAAATATATGTGAGAAGAAAAAGTGAGAAAACAATACGGGTAGCTTCAATTCCGTTTTTTCCCACTTGTTTCACATTTCGTGTTCTTTCTAAATGGAAAAGGTGCCATTAAAAAAGTTTTCTAGTCATGTTTTATTTCGTTTGTGCGTAATAATAACTTATTGGAAAAGTTTTTTTCGGTCCTATCTTTTTTGGGGTTTGGTTAAATGGCAACTTTAATATATTGTACATGCTTACATGGTCAGGTTTTTACGTGATGTTGTCAACTTGTTGAAAACTGTGTGTTTACTTTCTTCACCATATTTATTGCTATTGATGGTTTTAAAAAACCGAATACATATTGGATTGAAAGACTCGAAAGTCCTTTAATTACGGAAAAACGGGAGTTCCCATTATTATTGTGCTTTCAGCATAAAAAGTAACGTGATACTGGGCATTTACCTCAAAATGTATAAGTGGAGCGAATCAAGTGAAAAAGCGGGCGATAAAAATGGTTTATTGGTTGTAGACCGGATCCATTAAAAATGTTATTCCATATTTTGTTAGCTACTTTTGTTTGTTCACAACCGCAAGCACTTGATCGCTGGATATTTATTTTTGCCAGAGGTAGTCGCAGAAAACTATCGTACTGTTAGTTAAAATCCAATTTCTTATATTGAGAATTTGAGATTTTTTTCAGCTTATTCTCCTTATTTCAGTTTGCCACAATGTTTGTTTTATCGGCTGTTTGTCTCTTTTTCTCACTTTCAATGTTTTCGTTTTGAGATTGAAGAATGACAATGCATTTTAGTGCGATTGGAATGACTTTCGGAATATGATGAAGTAGCTGTTGTATAAATTGATTCGCCTACTTTTTATTATGCCACTACATTTTTTGCTCTACATTATTTATGACTGGCAAACATTAAGAGATGTGAAACAAAGGAGGAATGAAGATGTATTACGTTCGCAGAAACATGTCAATGTCACTGATTCTGTACAGATCATATCATGCTGTATTTTGGCATTCACTTCAAGTCAAGGAGCCATAGGCTTATAAAAGAATTGCAGTAAAAATATTTTATCTTCTTTTACAATTTAATACCTTTTTGTGACTTGGCCAACAAGGAATACATACATATAAGAATGAAGCCAAAAATATCATGTCAGTCAGTCAGTCTAAAGACAGAGAAATCTATATTTTTTACGACGCATTTAATCATGTAGATTTCGAAACAATTTATACTCATGCATGCATGATCTCATGTAAGCAAAACAGCATGTACATTATTGCAATAATGATTTGAACCCCCTGGATCCCGTAGTGCGTCTGTAGGTAGCTGAACTAGTTGTACTCTTAAATATTTTGGCATGATAAGATAAAAGGACAAATTCAAGCGAAATCTCGTAGGCAAAATCTTAACAGCAGCATTGATTGATTGAAGTAAAGAGTAGGTTAGGTTGTTACATTGCGCCCTAACGCTTTCGAGATTTCTTTGTCGGTAATCGGTAATATATCTTCATTCCCATTTCCAACTGCATGTCATATGGAAGAGAAGAGCTCTCCTATCAAATGTGTCTAAGTGAGTGGAAAAAGGATTTGGAAAAAATATGAGAGCAGCTCGTTTCCATCTTTTTGTACAAAAACAAAGGAATTGACATGAAAGGTGTAAATACATGAATATGATATAATAATAGTCCATGTGAGTGGTGCGCGTATTTTTTTTGCACAGGCGAACAATGATAATCTCTTGAGTTGTCGTGAATGCTCACTAATGGGTTCTCATATTTTGCACAGGGTTTGCCTCGCTTTGTAACCATTATGCTTTAAATTGGCATGAAAAATGCATTACGGAATATGGTCTTTTAATATGTTTAACTCTGTATTGATCTCGAGAGCAAATTATTTTCAATGGTTTTAGAATTGTGAATGCAAATCTAATGGTGGTTCTAGTTTAGTCATCCAATTTAATAAATACATAGAAGAGATGATTCTTTTCATATGATTGCGCAACAGATGAATTAAAGTTACACCAGAACATTTAAAGTGAGGCACTGCATTCATTGCCATTATTGTTAATTGCACTAAACTAACTCCTTCTCGTGCCCATTGTATTTCCCTTCACAGTTGAAAAGTGCAAGTTTGAACTAGCAGTCACTTTTCATAGGATTTTACGTCCCTGTAGATAAGAGGAGAATGAAATGTTCTCAAAGTTATGGAACAAAGCGACTGGTCTTGATTCCACAATGGTGCGGGCCATTCTACATGTATTATGTATGTCAGACGACGATACAATTCCTTATTATGGCTAATGGAAGAAGCGGATAAGAAAAGAGAATATTAAGCACTCGAAAGTACAATGTGAATGAAAAGAATGATAGTGGTAATAATAATAGTGAGATAGACGAAACTACACCATTCCTGCATTATATAATTGAGCTGTAAAAAAGTGATGCGTAAAGTTTCTTCCACATTTCTGTTAAATATGAACACTACCTTTTGTAATTATAACTTACCATCGCTTTTAATTTTTTACTCTCTGGTTGATTACGGTTGTAATAATTCGGATGGCTGGAAAATATAATACGTAACTAACTTTGGGTCACCTTGAGTGCGTTTTGCTGCGAAAAATGAAATGCTACAATTTCCGCTTCATTACTCATTGGCTCCATACAGTTTGAATCATTTCCACTATTTAATTACATACATGCTAGCTACATCTATAAGATCACAAGGGTGAGTTGTGAAATTTAGCTGGGGGCACAATTGTATAGTCAATCTATTATATAATATGTAAGGCAAGCAATCAATTGGGCTCTTAATAAAGGCGTAATTAATCACATAGTTAAATAACTTGGTGGTGGCTACTTTTAGTTGGTATGCCAAATAGTTTTGGTGAACTTAACTGCAGCTCGTCAATATATTACATGAGTAAAACAAAGTGCAACAATCTTTATCGTCATCATTATCATCATCATCATCATCAATATCCCTTGGCATTTGGTCATTACAACCCTATTGTGCTAGTTTGGTACGCATCATTATGCAATATCTAGAGAGTCTTCCACCCATACGGTTTAAATCGTGTGCATAAAAGTTGTGAGACCTTTTGGTTTTGTCGAGATAATCAGACTAGGCCAAAAGTTGCCCAATTCTCACGATTGGGTAACTAACTATAACTCTATCAGTGGAACTAACTAAGATCTGTTGTACTGATCTATATATGGCTTTTTGTCTCAAACTTTTGTGTCCATTTGAATGTTTGAGAACTAATGATTTGCTCTCCTTTGTTTTCAGGTAAGATCAATTTTCATATTGGAATGCGGTGAGCTGGTATTGAGAGGCATGGCCAATTCAAGGTATGACGGCGCCAAAATGGATGGTTTAGATTCCTAAAAATTGGTTTTAACTCAATATTTTAAGATAAGAATGACGCTCAGATGTATTTTAGTTGCATTTTTAAGCCTAGTATATGTTATTTGATGAGATATCAATAAATGGAGGGCTATATCGTTAAAATTGCTATCATTAGGGGACCATAGTATGCTAAGATATACTTACATAGACTGCACTTTTGGTTTAATTTGGACCGTAAATGAGTGTAATTATACTGGACAGAGCGGCAATTATGCTACCGATCAGATAATGAACTCATAGGATGAAAAATGTAAGGATTTTGCAATAATAACTAACAACAGTTCAAAGAGAAGGGGTTTGTCGTCATTAATAACTTTGAGAATCGATTCCTGTCACATCCTAATAGTGGATTAATAAAAGCTGAACGCAGCTATAACTAACGCACTCACTTCCTTATAAGTTCAAGCTTGGGAGGGGGAATGACGTTTTGATAGGAACAATCTTAACAGCTCTGATTTATGCCATTGAAATGAAGAGCTCTGTTTTTACAATGTATTTTGTAAGCAAGTCAGTCACTGATTAGAATTGGGTCAGCTAGTGAACATTGTTGATGAGATGTGTGACCCACCGAACATGGGATTTCACTACTTGTTCTCGTTAATAATTGCGTTAGTTATTACATAGCAGTTCTGACTTCATGCCTTGCAGATATATACTTATATCTGTCAATAACAATCAGTCCTTCTCAAATTATGTCTATACAAATCCTAATGGGATGTACATAACTAATTTAGCTTCCTAAATTGTATTTATTTCTAAAACATTTTCCTGGCTGCAAGTGATTTTAACTAAATAAGTTCAAGTTTTAGTATTAGTAACGGGTGAACGCCATGCCTTACTAAATACCTACGATAATATAGTACATATAGCCTTTAGTACGATAGCCTTTGGGACGGAAATTATATTCCAATTTCATTCAAACAAAAGTGGGGGAATTCGTTTATGAGAAGACAGAGCAAACGTAACATAGGCTCATCAACAATCACGCATGTTCTACACAGCTTTATTGTCATGTTGGTCTGGTTCAGTGGGTGAGGCCAGTCAGTAGTTAGTTAGTTATTTAGTTGGTTAGTAGCATAACCTGCCAACTCATTAGTTACTAAATGGTTGAGGGGCAAACGAAATTAACCACTTTCACTTTCTCATCAGACTTAAAATTATTATTTTTGATGATGATGGACCACACCACTGTACTATGGCAGTGCCCTCACGTAAATGAATATTTGAGTGCCAATAAATTGGTTAGGTGGAATGACCACCACCAGCTCGTAACGTATATAATCATGTTTTTATCAAGTTTCTACACTATTACATTGCTTGTGTTGTCAAGCACATTCATTCATTTGTCCGTAAACGAATTTAAATGTCAGGGACATTTGTACAAGGGTGTTTCTTTTGATGATGAATTTAGTAATGAATTTTGCCGCTAATTTAATGTAGAGTACCTTGCATTTTTTATAATTAGTGATTGGACGCCTATGGATGATAAATAGAACTGTGGGAATGCATGAAGTGCAAGTAAATCAGAATGTAAAACTCAATTGCACAATAGTATGTGCGTAGAATGGAAATGCTGTAGTAAATAGTGAAAATGTTGCAAAAAAGAAAAATAGTTGGGAAAAATCCGACAAATTCTTTTTCCTTGTCAAGGCTTGTCCCTAATGCTATACCAAATGTCACTGGAATGTCTTCAAATTGGGAAAAGGAGTCTGACTCTCATTGACATTAAAAGGTCAAACCTTCCATTTGGTACACTACATGAGACCCATATTGATTTTCTTTAATTCGTTTGAATAACATGGGTCCGGCATTTTCTTGGAAATGTCATCAATTGTGCTAAAAATTGTGTCCAAGAAGTTTCTGGAAGTTCGCAAGTATTCTATAATAGGGATGGGTGAATTCATTCATGCATTTGTTATTTGTTATGCAATGTGTGTGTGTGCTTTAGTTAAAATTTGGCAAATCCAGACTCGCATACTATAATATACTCTCAGTAAGTAATCTGTATGATGCTAGTAAAATAGATATTAAGCGGATTAAAATGGGTTTGTACGAACGACCAACTAGAGAGGAAATGTGTAAGATGAATAGACTCTATATTACAAGGGAAACGATTTTAGAGTGGAATTTATATACTCTAGACTCTAGAGTTAATACTGATATTTAGTCTGTGGCTTTGGTATAAGCTTCTAAAAATGACTATGGGAATGGCAAAAACGTGGGCTTTTTCTCTAAAAAGTTTACAAATGTTTTTCCCACATTCATATGTATTGCGTTCTTTGTAGTTTACTCCAACTGAAAAAAATGTTATGTAGTAGTAGTAGATTATCAAAATCATGATTATTATGAGCATTACTATAGGCCCTAGCAAAATACCATTCCTTTTATTATGTATGTACGTGTGCATATTTGCTTGTTATTACATTTTTTAGATGCTTAAAATTTTCCCATGGTTTGGCCTACATATGAAAAGCTAAATTCCTCACTTTGTGGCAACGAGCATGAAAGAGAGGAAAAGGAAATTTTGATGAGATGGACTTAAACATTCTAATCGGTATGGAAATCAGGCCCCACTCTGTGTTTGTATAATCCAACAAAGTGGAAAATGATCCTCAATTTAGCTTTTTCCTCATATTTTGCTATGCAGCTTGAACTTTTTTCGAAAATAATTGGAAGTCTTCTTTGTGAGTATTAAAACCGTACAGCTTTTAGTCGGACTAGTCATTGCAATGCACAAATCTTTCATTCTATACATACAATTCATAATTTCATTCCAATTTGCATGCATACACATTTTGTGGGTTACAAGAATATGTACATTTATTAGTTAGTAGACTGAATGTTGGAAAGGCCGTTTTAGCTGAGCACAAAGCTTAAATGATACGGTGAAAAGACACTAGTTATTTGCGGGCTTGTTGTAGAATGTGAATGAATTTCAAGCAGGCTCCACCATCTGGAAAAGTGAGTCAGTTTCGACTCTTACGGGC
>Ga0210040_10008207_pt1 | contig 12442 bp, 9 predicted proteins | sample CryGeyCG12114_NA_FD_185462 | JGI IMG/M metagenome (GOLD analysis project Ga0210040, IMG submission 185462) | Groundwater microbial communities from aquifer - Crystal Geyser CG19_WC_8/21/14_NA (SPAdes) (version 2) | ecosystem: Environmental > Aquatic > Deep subsurface > Groundwater | place: USA... | reverse complement strand
GGCGGGAGCGGCTGGGGCCGGAACAGCGGATCGGCGACGCCACTCGCGCGCTGTTCTTCGCCGGGCAGCCGCTGGCGGTGCGCGCGCCGATCGGCACCGTCGCGACGTTGCAGGCGATGACGCAGGAAAGCGTGCGGGCGTTCCACGATCGCTGGTACCGGCCGGAAAACGCCACGGTGGTGATCGTGGGCGATGCCGAACCGCAGATGCTGGCATCGCTGGTGGAGAAGTATTTCGCGGATTGGCAAGCGACCGGGCAGCCCGCCGCTGCGCCGGATTTCGGTCGTCCGCAGCGGCCCGCCGGCGTCGATGCGGACAATCCGGTGGGGGAAACGCAGGTGCTGGTCGAACCCGGGCAGAGCCGGGCGCTGACCTACGCCGTGCTGCGCCCGTGGGAACAGGTGACCGACAATCTGGAATATAATCGCGGCAATCTGATCGATTCCGTCGCGTCGGCAATCATCAACCGGCGGCTGGAAAGCCGCGCGCGGGCAGGCGGCAGCTTCCTGTATGCCAGCGTCGGGTCGGACAAGCCGAGCCGGTCGGCCGAAGGCACCTTCGTCACCATCGCCCCACTGACAGACGATTGGCGCTCTGCCCTGATGGACGTGCGCGCCGTGATCGCGGATGCGGTGGCCTCGCCGCCCACTCAGGCGGAGATCGAGCGCGAGCTGGCCGAGTTCGACATCGGCTTCGCCAACCAGGTGGAACAAAGCCGCATCCAGGCAGGGTCCGAACTGGCCGACCAGGTGGTCGGTGCGGTCGACATTCGGGAGGCGATCGCCAGCCCGGAGACGTTCCTGGAGGTGTTTCGCGGCATGCATGACCGCTTCACGCCCGAGGCGATCCACGAACACACGCAGGCCCTGTTCACCGGAGAGGTGATCCGCGCCCTGCTGCTGACCCCCGATCCGAACGATGCCTCAGCCGAAGAGCTGCGCGCCGCGATGCTGGCGCCGGTCACCGGCGAGGGCGTCGCGCGCTCCGACACGCCGGCGATCACTTTTGCCGAGCTGCCCGCCATCGGCACGCCCGCGGCGCCTGCCGCCGCCGCGCCGCTGGGCGTGTTCGACATGGAGCGGGTGAGCTTCCCCAATGGTGTGACGGCCGTGCTGTGGCCCACCACCAACGAACCGGGCCGCGCCACCGTGCGCGTCCGCTTCGGCGCCGGGCTGCAGGCCATTGCCGAAGATGAGGGCGTCTATGCCGAACTGGGCCGCGCCGCACTGGTCGGCATGGGTTTCGGCGAGGTCGGCCAGGAAGGGCTGGACGAGCTGGCGACGGGGCGCAAGTTCGGCTGGGACTTCCAGATCGAGGAAGGCACCTTCGTGTTCGAGGGGCAGACCCGGGCCGAGGACGTCGCCGACCAGCTGCATCTGTTCGCCGCCAAGGTGGCCGATCCGCGCTGGGACGCCAGCCCGCTGGATCGGGCCAAGGCCAGCCTGCGCCTGTCCTATAACGGCTATGACGGCAGCCCCAATGCAGTGCTGACGCGCGACCTGGACTGGCTCCTGCACGGCCAGGACCCGCGTTATCGCAAGCCTGACCCGGCGGCGCTGGAAGCAGCGAGCCTGGAAGGGTTCGAGCAGGTCTGGTCGCGGCTGCTGGGGCAGGGACCGATCGAGGTCGACATCTTCGGCGATTTCGACAGGGCGACGGCGCTTTCCGCGCTGTCGCGCACCTTCGGCGCCCTGCCACCGCGTGAGCCCGCTCCGGCGGAGGCTCTGGACCCGCCGACGGACTTCCCCGCGGCCAATGACGAGCCGATGGTGCTGACCCATGCGGGCGATGCCGACCAAGCTGCCGCGCTGATCGCCTGGCCGACCGGTGGCGGCAGCGCCGACCTGCCGGAATCGCGGCGGCTGGAGGTGCTGTCGCAGGTCTTCTCCAACCGGCTGATGGATGCGCTGCGCGAGCGGCTGGGGGCGAGCTATTCGCCCTTTGTCGGCTCCAACTGGCCGGCGGACATCACCGGCGGTGGCAACATGATGGCGCTGGCCCAGCTACCCCCGGCAGAGGTGCCCGCCTTCTTCGAGGCGGCAGAGACGATCGCGCAGGACCTTGCCACGACCGGGCCGACAACGGAGGAGCTGGGCCGCGTGCTGGAGCCGATGCGCCAGCTGCTGGACCGGGCGCAGACCGGCCATACGTTCTGGCTGAACCAGGTTGCCGGGGCCGCCTACGATCCGGCGCGGGTGCAGTTCATCCGCAGCTTGTGGAGCGACTATACCGAACCGACGCCCGAACAGCTGCGGGCGCTGGCGGCCAAGTATTTCGCTGCCCATGGCGGATGGAAGCTGGCGATCATGCCGGCAGCAGGGGAGTAGGCGGGCCACGCCCCTCACGGCGCCGGCGCACCGATTACGCATGTAACGTTTGCCCCGGGTGGCGCCGGGGAGTACGGCGCCCCACCTTGGCAATGCGTATGAAATTACCGGAAGTGTAGGCACAGTGGCACAGAACTGGACCCCCGACAGCTGGCAGCAGCACGAGGCACGGCACCTGCCGGCCTATGACGATGCGGCGGAACTCGCCCAAGTCGAGGCGCAGCTGGGGACCTATCCGCCGCTGGTGTTTGCCGGGGAAGCGCGCGACCTCCAGGCACAACTGGCGGAGGTGGCGGCGGGCCGCGCCTTCCTGTTGCAGGGCGGCGACTGCGCCGAAAGCTTTGCCGAATTCCATCCCAACAACATCCGCGACACCTTTCGCGTGATCCTGCAGATGGCGGTGGTGCTGACCTTCGCCAGCAAGATGCCGGTGGTGAAGGTCGGGCGCATGGCGGGGCAGTTCGCCAAGCCGCGCTCCTCGCCCACGGAGACGCAAGGGTCGCTGACCTTGCCCAGCTATCTGGGCGACAATGTCAACGGCATCGAGTTCACGCCCCAGACCCGGCGCAACGATCCGCAGCGCATGGTGCGCGCCTACAGCCAGGCGGCGGCGACGCTGAACCTGCTGCGCGCCTTTGCCGGGGGCGGCTACGCCAATCTGCGCCAGGTGCACCAGTGGACGCTCGACTTCATGGGGCGCTCGCCCTGGTCGGATCGCTTTTCCGACCTCGCCGACCGCATCGGCGAGGCGCTGGACTTCATGGAAGCGTGCGGCGTTGCGCCCGAGACGGTGCCGCAGCTCAAGACCACGGCCTTCTACACCAGCCACGAGGCACTGCTTCTGCCTTACGAGGAAGCGCTGACCCGGCAGGATTCGCTGACCGGCGACTGGTACGACACCAGCGCGCATATGCTGTGGATCGGCGATCGCACGCGCTTCTCGGGCAGCGCGCACGTCGAGTTCCTGCGCGGCGTGGGGAATCCTATCGGCGTGAAATGCGGGCCCAGCCTGGAGCCTGACGAGCTGCTGCGCCTGCTCGACACGCTGAACCCATCGCGCACCGCCGGCCGCATCACGCTGATCAGCCGTTTCGGGCACGAGAAGGTGGAAGCCGGCCTGCCGCGGCTGGTGCGCGCGGTGGCACGGTCGGGGCATCCGGTGATCTGGTCGTGCGACCCGATGCACGGCAATGTCGTGAAGGCGGAAAGCGGCTACAAGACGCGGCCGTTCGACCGTATTCTGGCCGAGGTGCGCGGCTTCTTCGCCGTGCATCGCGCCGAAGGGACCCATGCCGGCGGCATCCATGTGGAGATGACCGGGCAGGATGTGACCGAGTGCACCGGTGGCGCGGTGGCGATCACGGATGAAGGCCTGGCCGACCGCTATCACACCCATTGCGATCCGCGCCTGAACGCGGCGCAGTCGCTGGAGCTGGCGTTCCTGCTGGCCGAGATGCTGAACCTGGAAATGCAGGAGCGGCACCGCCAGGCAGCCTGACGAGCCGGCGCCGGGTGGAACATTCGGCGTCGCTGCGGTTTCCACCTCGGGAAGCTGCGGGACGCCCCTGCCGCTGCCGGGGTGGGGAGGATCAGCGATGGCGACTATGCAGCGGGAGCGATCGGCGACGCACGACCTGGCCGGCGCCTACCGCGCAATCCGCCGTTTGAGCGAGGCGCTGGTTGCGCCGCTGTCCGAAGCCGACGCTACGCTGCAATCAATGCCGGATGCCTCGCCCGCCAAGTGGCACCTGGCGCATACGACCTGGTTCTTCGAGACCTTCCTGCTGCGCGACCATCTGCCCGGCTACCAGCTGTTCCGCGGCGACTGGCCGTTCCTGTTCAACTCCTACTACGAAGCCGAAGGGCAGCGGATCGCGCGCGCCAACCGCGGCCTGCTGTCCCGTCCGACGCTGGCCGAGGTGTTCGACTGGCGCGCGCATGTCGATGCCGCGATGGAGCGGCTGCTGGCGGATGAGCGGCACCAGGCACTGGTGCTGCTGGGCATCGCGCATGAGCAGCAGCATCAGGAGTTGCTGCTGACCGACATCAAGCACGCCTTCTTCCACAACCCGCTCGGCCCGGCGATGTGGCCGCAAGACCCGGTCGGGGTGGCACCGGCACAGCATCTGGGGCATGGCGGATGGCGCGATCATCCCGGCGGAATCGTCACGATCGGCCATGCCGGGGGCAGCTTCGCCTTCGACAATGAGGGTCCTGCTCATCGCGTGCTGCTGGAACCCTTCGCGCTGGCGGAGGGTCTGGTTACAAAAGGTAACTGGCAGGATTTCATCGACGATGGCGGATACCGCACCGCATCCCTGTGGTTGTCCGACGGGTGGGACTGGGTGCAGCGCGCCGGCATCATGGCGCCACTTTATTGGCGCGATGGTCAGGAGTTCACCCATGCCGGCTGGCAGGGGCGTGATCCGGCAGCGCCGGTGACCCACATCTCCTATTTCGAGGCCGATGCCTACGCCGCCTGGGCCGGGCACCGCCTGCCGACCGAGTTCGAGTGGGAGGCGCTGGCGCAGGGCCAGGACCCGGCGGGCGGCAATCAGCTAGACACCGCCGCACCGCCACTGCCGACCGGCGGAGCCGGGTTGTTCGGCGATTGCTGGCAGTTCACCCGCTCCGCCTACCTGCCTTATCCCCGCTATCACCCGGCCGCTGGCGCGGTCGGGGAGTATAATGGCAAGTTCATGGCCGGGCAGTGGGTGCTGAAAGGCGCCAGCTGCGCCACGCCGCGCGGGCATTCGCGGGCCACGTACCGCAATTTCTTCTACCCCCGGCAACGCTGGCAGTTCACCGGGCTGCGGCTCGCCAAGGATCTGTGACAATGGCGCTCGACACCGGAATTGCGCTGGTCGACCGCGATGCGGCAGGGGTGGACCGCGCCTTTCGCGCCGATGTGCTGGACGGGCTGGCGCAGCGGCACAAGGCGATCCCCGCGCGCTGGTTCTATGATGATGCGGGCTCCCGCCTGTTCGAGGATATCACCCGCCTGCCCGAATATTACCCGACTAGGGCGGAGCGCGAGATCCTGACCGAACGCGCCGGCGATCTCGCCCGCCTGATCGAGCCGGGGCGTGCGGTGGTGGAGTTCGGATCGGGCTCATCGGTCAAGACGCCGCTGCTGCTGGAGGCGATCGCGCCCGCCGCCTATGTGCCGCTGGATATCGCCGGCGATTTCCTGCGCGCATCCGCCGCGGCGCTGGGGCAGCGCTTTCCCGATCTCGCCGTGGTGCCGGTGGAGGCGGATTTCACCAAGCCGGTGCGCCTGCCGCCGCTGGTGGCGGGGCTGCCCAAGCTGGGGTTCTTCCCCGGCTCCACCATCGGCAACATGGTCGCGCGCACCGCGGTGGACCTGCTGCGGTCCATGCGCGAAACGCTGGGGCCGGGGTCGCAGCTGCTGATCGGGATGGACCTGATCAAGGACGCAGGCGTGCTGGTCGCCGCCTATGACGATGCGGCCGGCGTGACCGCCGCGTTCAACCTGAACCTGGCCGCGCGGGTCAACCGGGAACTGGCCGGCACCATCCCGCTCGAAGCCCTGCGCCACGTGGCGCGCTGGAACGACACCTATGCCCGGGTCGAGATGCATCTGGAGGCGACCCGCGACCTGACGTTCGAGGTCTCCGGCCACCCCTTCACCATGGTTGCGGGCGAGACGATCCACACGGAGAACAGCCACAAGTTCGACCGGCGCAGTCAGTTCCTGCTGCTGCTGGCGGGCGGCTGGACCCCTCTGGAGCGGTGGCAGGACGCAGAGGGCCGCTTCAGCGTGCTGCTGGCCGAGGCGACCGAGCCGCGCAATGCGCCCTGACCTGCTTCGCCCGCTATCGAAAGCGGCCGGGCGTCGCCCTATATAGCCGCCCATGGACTTCGCACCCGTGTGGGACCAGCTGGCCCACTCCATCTCCGAACTGCCCAAATCGAACCTGCTGCTGGCGGCGATCGCGGCCATGCTGCTCGGCATCGTCGGCTCGATCATCGGCCGCTTCGTGCCGCCGCTGGGCCGGTTGCTGCGCCTGGCGAGCACGCTGGGGCTGATGGGCGTGCTGGTGCTGGTGGTGCTGCAATTGTCGCGCATGGACCCGCGCTTCGACCTGGCGGTGCCTGAGCTGGGTCTGCCGGAGCAGACGGTGGCCGGCGGCGAGACCCGCGTGCAGCTGTCGCGCGACGGGCATTTCTGGCTGAGGGCGCAGCTGAACGGAAAGCCCGCGCGGTTCCTGGTGGATACGGGCGCGACGCTGACCGCCGTGTCGCCGGAGACGGCACAGGCCGCCGGGCTGGAGGTGCGCACCGGCGGGCTGCCGATCCGCATGCAGACGGCGAACGGTGCGGTGGCGGCCCAGCTGACCAGCATCGACGAGCTGCGTTTCGGCAACGTCACCGCGCGCGGCCTGGACGCGATCATCGCGCCGGGGCTGGGGCCGACGAACGTGCTGGGCATGAACCTGCTGTCCCGCCTGGCCAGCTGGCGGGTGGAGGGCGACACGATGATCCTGGTGCCGCATAACCCGCAGCCCCCGGTCGAGGGCATCTGATCAGCCGACCGGGGGTGGGCAGACCGCCCGCCGCCGCGCGTGCGGCGGCCGGCGGATCGTCAGGGTTGTTCGACCCGGGTCACCGGCGCAGGTGCGACCTGCTGGGTGAGTGCCGGGGTGGTCGCCGGCGACTGGGCAGTGGCCGGCTCGTCGTCCACCTCCGTCATGCCCTTGCGGAAGCTTTTGATACCCTTGCCGAAATCGCCCATCGTTTCCGAGATGCGACCACGCCCGAACAGGACCAGCGCGACCACCGCGACGACGATCCAATGCATGACCGAGAAATTGCCCACGCTCGTCTCCTTCTTCTGCAAAGGCATCTAGCGGCAACATCCGGCCAGGTCGACCGGCGATCGAGCATCTGCGCGGTGTCGGGAAAAATTTGCTGGCTGGGGCGGCAGGATTCGAACCTGCGCATGCCGGTACCAAAAACCGGTGCCTTACCGCTTGGCTACGCCCCAGGATCGCCGAACGAGAGCGGCGCGCGACCCTATAGCGGAGCGCCCGCACCGCGCAAGGCGCTGCGCCGTTTCAAATCACGTTCGCTTGCGCACCGGATTCAGCAGCGCCGGATCGAGCGTGTCGAAATCGCTGCGCGAGTGGCGTTCCTGCAGCCCGTCCGCAGAATTCACCAACCTTCCGCGGATTGCGCCCGGCCGTGCGTCGATCGCCTTCACCCAGCGCCCGACATTCTCATATTCGACCAGGCCCAGGAACGTGTCCGCGCCATTATAGCCGCCATGGTACAGGCCGCCGAGCCAGGTATAGGCGGCGATGTCGGCAATCGAGTAATCCCCCGCCAGATATTCGGTCCGGCCCAGCTGCATGTCGGCGACGGAGAACAGCCGCTTGGTCTCCATCGCGTAGCGGTCGATCGGGTATTTGTAGCGTTCCGGCGCGTAGACGTAGAAATGGCCGAAGCCGCCGCCGATGCTGGGGGCGCTGCCCATCTGCCACATCAGCCAGCTCAGCACCTGGGCGCGCGCGGGGTTGGACTTCGGCAGCAGGTAATCGAACTTTTCGGCCAGGTGCAGCAGGATCGCGCCGCTCTCGAACACGCGCACCGGCTCCGGCCCGCTGCGATCGAGCAGCGCCGGGATCTTGGAATTGGGGTTCAGATCCACAAAGCCGGACCCGAACTGCTGCCCTTCGCCGATCTTGATCATCCAGGCATCATATTCGGCTTCGTTGTATCCAGCTTCCAGCAGCTCCTCGAACATGATCGCCGCCTTCTGCCCGTTTGGCGTGGCGAGGGAATAGAGCTGGAACGGATGCTCTCCCACCGGCAGCTCCCGCTCCTCCCGCGCGCCGGCGGTGGGGCGGTTGATGCCGGCGAACTGGCCGCCATTGGCCGGATCGAAAGTCCACACTGGGGGCGGGGTGTAACTGTCCGACATCGGCGAGAAGCTCCTGATCTGGTTCGTTGTGCGGCTCGCGAGTTGGCGCCTGGCGGACGGAACCGCAAGGGCGCGCTGCCCGTTCAGCGCCCGCCATGTCCACACCGCTCAACAAGCTCGTCTTCGTCGATGACGAACTGCCCGGCATCACGCGGCGCAAGGCCGGGCGGGGCTGGGCCTATTACGATGCCATGGGGGAACGGATCACCGACCGCGCGGAGATCGACCGCCTGAACCGCATCGCGCTGCCGCCGGCTTACGTGGATGCGTGGTACTGCCCGGCCGATAACGGCCATATCCTGGCGATCGGCTTCGACGTGAAGGGGCGCAAGCAGTACCGCTATCACCCCGATTTTCGCGCTCAGCAGGAAGGGCTGAAGTTCGACGGGTGCCGCACCTTCGGGGCATTGCTGCCGCTGGTAAGAAAGCGGGTGGACAAGGATCTGCGCGGATCGATCGTGACGCGCGAACATGCGATCGCCAGCGTCGTGCGGCTGCTCGATCTGGGCATCGTGCGCATCGGCAACGAAGCCTACGCCAAGGAGAACAAGTCCTTCGGCGCCACCACGCTGCGCCAGCGCCATGCCGAGGTGAAGGGCGGCACGCTGAAGCTGAAGTTCCGCGCCAAGAGCGGCAAGATGCGCGAGGTGACGATCACAGACCGGCGCCTGGCCCATTTCGTGCGCAAGATGGGCGACCTGCCCGGCCAGCACCTGTTCCAATATCCGGGCGATGATGGCGAGGTGCACCATGTCGGATCGGGCGAGGTGAACGACTATCTGTGCGAAACGATGGGCGAGCATTTCACCGCCAAGAACTTCCGCACCTGGCATGCCAGCGTGCTGGCGTTCGAGATGCTGGCCAATGCGAAGGGCCAGCTGACGTTGAAAGCGCTGATGCAGGAGGTGTCGGACAAGCTGGGCAACACGCCTGCCGTGGCACGCCGGTCCTATGTCCACCCCGCCGTCACCGCGCTGGTGGACTGCCAGGCCAAGTGGCGCGAAGGGTTGAAGCTGCCGCGCCGCACGCAATGGCTGAGCCGGGAGGAACGCGGCCTTCTGGCCTTGCTGGAACAGAGCCCGTCCGCGCAGGACCTGCTGGCGGCGTGATCCGCCTCGGCAGGTCCCGCACGCCCGCACTCGGCACGCCGCGTTGATGCCTGATCCGGCGTCCGCTCCGCAAGCCGTGCCCGCTTCCCCGTTCGGTGTGCCGCTGTTCCGGGCGGTGTGGATCGCCAGCCTGTTTTCCAATTTCGGCGGGCTGATCCAGGCGGTCGGCGCGTCGTGGATGATGGTCTCGCTCGGCGCCTCGGCCCAGATGGTGGCGCTGGTGCAGACCTCCACCAGCCTGCCGATCATGGTCCTGTCACTGTTCGCCGGGGCGATGGCCGACAATCTCGACCGTCGACGGGTGATGCTGGGTGCGCAGCTGTTCCTGCTGTCGATCTCGGTGCTGCTGGCGCTTGGCGCCTGGGCCGGTCTGGTGACGCCGTGGCTGCTGCTGGCCTTCACCTTTCTGATCGGCTGCGGCACCGCGATCAACGGCCCGGCCTGGCAGGCCTCCATCGGCGACATGGTGCCGCGCGCGCTGGTGCCAAGCGCCGTGTCGCTCAATTCGATGGGGTTCAACGTCGCCCGCAGCCTGGGCCCGGCGATCGGCGGGGCAATCGTCGCCGCGGCGGGCGCGGCCGCCGCCTTCCTGCTGAACGCGGTCAGCTATCTGGGGCTCATCGCCGTGCTGCTGCGCTGGCGGCCGGATCGGCCGGAACGGCGCCTGCCGCGCGAGCGGCTCGGCGTGGCGATGATCGCCGGGCTGCGCTACGCCCAATTGTCGCCCCACATCCTGGGGGTGATGTTTCGCGCGCTGCTGTTCACGCTGGGCGCCGGGGCGCTGCCGGCATTGATGCCGGTGATCGCCCGCGACCAGCTGGCGGGCGGGGCGCTGACCTATGGCACCCTGCTGGGCGGCTTCGGGCTGGGCGCGGTGGCGGGGGCGCTCGCCAGCCTGCGGCTGCGCGGGCGGCTGTCGAACGAGCGGATCGTCGATCTCGCCGGCCTGTGCCTGGCGCTCGGCACAGCGGGCAGCGCCTTTGCCACCTGGCTGCCGCTGGCGGTGCCGGTGGTGGCGATCGGCGGGGCGGGGTGGGTGCTGGGCCTGTCGACCTTCAACGTCACCGTGCAGATGTCCTCCCCCCGCTGGGTCGTCGCGCGCATGATTGCATTGTACCAGATGGCGGCCTTCGGCGGTCTTGCGGGCGGCAGCTGGCTGTTCGGCCTGATCGCGCAGGCGCATGGCGCACCCGTCGCGCTGCTGGCGGCGGGCGCCTTCGCGCTGGTCGGCATCGCGGCTGCGCTGGTGGTGCGCCTGCCGCAGACCAGCACCACGCCGCTGGAGGCGGGCAGGGTGTGGCAGGAGCCGGAGATCGCGCTGCCCATAGAGCAGCGTTCCGGCCCCATCGTCATCACGCTGGAATATCGCGTCGCCCCGGGGGACGAGGCCGCGTTTCTGGCGGTGATGGAAGGGCGCAGCCGCAACCGCCGCCGCAATGGCGCCCACCGCTGGACGCTGCTGCGCGACCTGGCCGATCCGCTGCTGTGGATCGAGCGCTACCACTTCGCCACCTGGCTTGATTATGTGCGCCACAACCGCCGCCACACTGTTGCCGATCTTGCCGGCAGCGAGGAACTGCGCGCCCTCACCATCGGCGGCGGGCCGCCGCTGGTGCGTCGCCGGATCGAGCGGCAGACGGGCGCGGCCCATGCCGCCGGCCAGGCCGACGGGCGCGAGCTCGACGCGATCATCGATCCTGCCCGCTCGAACTAGCACTCGGATCAATCTGCTCCGGCACGTCCCACCGGTCGTGTCCTCTCAACCAGTCCTTAACCGCCGTGCCGTAGAACTCCGTCCTGCAAGGCCCGTTGATGGGCCGCTGCGGGAGTTCGTGTGATGGCAAGCGTGCCTGAAATGCCGCTGACCGCCGGGGCGGCCGATCGCCGGGTGATGCCGCGTGCCGATCTGTGGCTGGGGGTCCGGCTGCACGGCGCGGGGGAGGAGCGGGTGATCGCGGCCTCCATCCTGAACCTGTCGGCCACGGGCTTCCTGGCCGAGCTGGCGGATGGCAACGCCATGCCTGCCGAACTGGACATCGAACTGCCCAATGCCGGCCGCCGGCGCGCCGAAGTCGTGTGGTCGAGCGGGCAGCTGGCCGGCTGCACCTTCGCCAGCCCGCTCGCCCGCGCCGATCTCAGCGCCGCGCAGCTACGCAGCGAGTTTCGCGCGCTGGAGGAGGAACGCGGCCTGCCGCTGCTGGGCCCCGCACCCGCGCTGCCCGCCGCCGGATCGCCCCGCGACGCCGCCGACCCGATCTGGGAAATGGCGGCAGAGGCGCTGCCGGATGAAAAATGGCCGCTGCGCCAGCGCCTGCTGCTGATCGCCGGCGCAGCCGTGCTGCCGTGGGCCTTGATGGGCGGGGCTGCGCTGCTGCTGCTATAGGCACACCGAAGCAGCCCAAACCAGGCCTTGCTTGATGGCAATTCCGTACGGCACAAGCTGCTGCAACGGGGCCATACGCATATGAACGGTCCCGGCCTACGAATCGCGACAAACGTTTAGCCAACGTGCGCTTCCTCAGCCCGCTTGAGTACCGCCGCTGATCCCACCTGCCGCCACGCAGTCCTCACTCGCCGAACGGGAAGGTTTCCGGCACGCCGCGATGATGTTCGGGGCCGAGCGGCGTGACGGCTTCGGTCTCGTCGAACCACACGTAAGCGTCGAACTGTTCAGGCAGGACAGCCTCGCTGTAATGGCTCCATCTTTCGGTGTCCGGCCGGTAGATCACACCGATGAACCGCTCCAGCCGAGGCTCCATCAGCGCACGGCGCAGCGGCTCGTGCCGACCGGGCGCGAGATCGAGCAGGAATCGGTCACGAGCACTATCGTGGCATAGCCGCTCGTAGCTGTCGCGCCGCGAGGGGTTGACGCGCTTCACCTCCATGTCGCCATCCCAGTCGGTCGCTGCCGCAACGGTGCCGGTGTGCGTGCCAAAGCCGATCAGCGCGGCCTCCTCGCCGAAATGTTCGCGGCAGAGTTGCCCGATGTTCAGCTCACCTCGGGACCGGCCCATGTCGGTGGCGCGGGCATCGCCGATATGGCTGTTGTGCGCCCACACGAT
>Ga0210040_10008206_pt1 | contig 12442 bp, 7 predicted proteins | sample CryGeyCG12114_NA_FD_185462 | JGI IMG/M metagenome (GOLD analysis project Ga0210040, IMG submission 185462) | Groundwater microbial communities from aquifer - Crystal Geyser CG19_WC_8/21/14_NA (SPAdes) (version 2) | ecosystem: Environmental > Aquatic > Deep subsurface > Groundwater | place: USA... | reverse complement strand
ATCGTTGTTTACTTCACACCTTTTCGTACCAATACAATGTTAAAATACGATTTCTTTGCGTTTGTTTCACTACACTAACTAACTAATTTCTGACTTTAACTCCTTTCCTAAACAAACAAACCAACTAACTCCAAATGATGTTAATCACAAAACTCATTCTTTAAACATTGTCAAGTCACTTGTTTCAACTTTTTCCATCTGTTTTACACAACAATACTGGAATTTGTCTTCTTGTGAATGAAAATAGTACAGGCAAACTGACTGACGGAGATAAGATATGATTGAATTGATGATTTTTTGTGTGTACCAAACAAGATACAGGAGGAAGATACACTTTTATGAATGACTCATATGTAGCTACGAACCTGGCCATACGAAAATTTTCTCACCATACTACAAATACAAAATACAGCCTACAGCCTAGTCTACGTAGTTTAGTTAGTTAGTTACATACTAAAAAGTGGTGCTTAACTTTTAGTACTAGTCGCTAGTAGTAGTAGTATAAGATGTTCGAAGTTGGGATCAAATAAAATTGGACTACTTACTTAGTGGCCTTCATGTATCCCAAGTTAGTTCCAAGTTTCTATATAGAGTTGATGTGTGTGCAATGGAAAAGAGCAACAGAATGATGCTGAAACTTGTAGCTTAAACTTTCCCATGCCACCATGTTAAACAGCTGACAAAAGGTGTGTGCTTGCAATTTTGCATTCATGTTTTTTGGGTGGAGATGCTCCTTTTTGGCATGCAAATGAGTTTTCAGTAGGGTGGAAATGTAGTCTATGTAAAATACATAGTTTCGATGACATTGTAGCAAAAATTAATTTGTAACGAGTAGCAATTTTGTGACTGACCATATTGTTTTTTATTGGTAATACGTAACATGGACATAATATGAAATTGAAATTCATTCATACCAACTAAATAATTAACCGATCGGTGAAGCACACAAAATGTAAGTAAAAATGTAATAAAAGTAGTAGTGGATCTTAGAATTTGGACGTCCTAACGTTTGCATAGATTCCATCATGGAGGAACTACTTGGTCCAAAGTTGGTGAGCGATCTATTGTAGGAATAGGAATCTACATGGTCCACTAATAAAAACTGCAAAGATTAAAAAACAAAAAATAGAAAACATATTTTGAACATAAAGCTTATATGCAATACAATTGGTCAGATTAGTTTAAACTCAAACAATATAGCCGACAATGCCGACATGCTGAAAGTTACATGTAGGGGCAAAAAGAGAATTTATTGAATATAGAATGCTGCAAATATGATTACTCGTGAAAGTCGTGATTAGCGTTTTAATACTCCAAGGAATTTAAAAAAAATCAACTACAAATTCTAATTCGAAGCTGATTTGGTTCAAACATAACTTACAAAGGAAACGAAGAAGTAGTGCAACAAAAAAGTTGCTAAGCGTTTTTCCATCCTCTGGTCTCTTTTTTAATGGACTCAAGATATCGTCTGCAGGAGAGAAAAAAAGTTTCTTAAATGAAATATAACCCCAACTTGAATTACAATCTTTGTCTTTATTCAATTTCACTTACGAGGACCATCCGGACTGAGACAAATTTTTTTGAGCCATCGAATTGGAGCTTGTAGAATACGATTTGCCCAGTTGTTGCCCACTTTTCAAAAACCACCAACGTCCATTAGTAAGCGCAGCATTGAGATTTCCAGTGGTCGGCATCTTTCTTGATTGATCCGATTATATGACACTACGACAATGTAGATATTCTAATTGCAAGAAAAATCTTGACAAAAATTAACAATCCCTTGTTGTCAAAAGGCCCACTTGCTTTCTAGCAGAGCTGCCAAATGTTAAAAACCTAAAAGTTATAGGTCAGTTTCCTGAAGCGAGAGGAAATGTGAACTGGCTTTGGAGACGAACCTCTTGCGGTCTTATATTTATATGCTGGAGAAGACTCAATTCAAAATTATCGTTGTGTGATATTTGGGCTATAAGGTTCCAACACTAAAGGAGAAGATTCGAGTAAAAATGGGGAGTGCGAGATAAACCGTGTGCAAAGAGTCACGTAAAGCTATACTATAGTTGTTAGTCACTTCGTGTTTAAATTGTTTATCATCTTTTTTGTACTAGCTGTAAATTGAGTGGTAATCAAAGTTTGTTTACTGCATTTCTAAATACAGCAGTCTGTGTAGGGACTGTGCGACAATAAACTCATTTGTACGATAGATAGTTTATCTCTGGGTCTTCTTTTTCGTACCAACTCACTACTACATTGTAGTAAGTAGTCAATTATGTACCTGTATTTGTAATAATCAAATATAGAAAATGCATGTCTGAATTTTCCTTCTTATCGCCCCCTTTTTGCTCTGCTGAGATTGGTTTTCCACACGCCACACCATTTGATTAACAACTAAAAACAACACCTTTGTTCTAACTTGAATTCATTATTGGCTGGACTGGACTGCATATGATAACTGCTAACTAATAAACAAAAGTTTCATGAAAATGCGTCTTCCTTTTTGTCAGTTGCGTTGTAAGATGCATTTTGTTTGTACGCAGAGGATGGACGATATGGATAGTTGGTTAGTGAGTTTTGTAACTTTGTTTTAATCAGATTTAATTATGACTGGTTTTTGAGTATAATGTAAAACAAGATATTTTTGTTGATGGCATATTATTGAAGAGGTATGTATTTTTAGGATTTAGCTGGTGATTTTCCATTCGGTAAATTAAATCAATGAGGAGAAATAATAATATTATGGATTGGCATAAAATTGTTTATGCATTTTCAGCCGGTCAGTTATCAGCGGTTCGCATGTTCTGATCATTTTAATTTTTCTAACAGTTATGCTGTAAACAAAGATAGGGTTTGGCTATAAGAAATGAAGATTTTTATGGGTTTAGTTTGAGCTCGAGCCATGGAATATTTATGCATTTTTTTGACACATTTTATCGTAAAAGTTTTCAGTATTTGGTCACCCCATATGGTAATAAAAGGCGGATAAAGAATTTTGACGTACTCAACATTATTTTATTATTGAACTCTAGATAATTATCGCCTCATAATCACGATCACAGTGAAGACAGTAAATACGTTTTAATGCCATACTTACTATAAATAAAGTGCACAACTCAACTATTCAATCATGTTATACCTATTGATAATCTTACAATACGTACCGTAAAAAAAAATCTCGGCTGCACTGAAGGAAGGAAACATATTTATGACACAATTTACAATTCGGCAAAAATCACATGGTCCGAAAGTGGATGTGCGTGTCAAATTATAAAGAATATTTTCGTTTTTTTTCATGTAATGTAAACAAACCTCAACCGCGCTTTAAAGCCAAAACATAATGAGCTTGACTTTCCAGTTAGCAAAGGTGAAATAGCACATCATTCAAATTCAGTTGAACAATCTTGGTTTTAACAATTCAATGAAAAGCAAACACACTATAATGTAACCCCAACTTTAACAGTAATTATTATTCTTTATTCATACATGTAATTATGAACACTATGATTTGAAAATAATAACAATTTGTGATGTGCATAAAACTCTTACAGAGAAAAATACGAAACAACAAACTCATACATCAGTCAAACTGTAGATAAGATACGAGAGCATTATTCTACACACTAATATTGATTGTTTACAGCAAGAATGTGGAAACAACAGAGGTCCTAGGTCCTAGACTAGTAATTTTGGAAAGAAAATAGCTTGATAATTGGGTACAAAGATCCCTTCAAAGAGTATAACAGCTACCAATTAGGAAATACTACATAATGATTTTTTCAAGTGAACTGGGAAGTTTTTTTGGTCATAAAATGATCATCACTGACTACGCAATACTTTCTCTCAACAAAACTCTGATAATTATTCGATCAACACATTGCTTATAATATAAACTTAGTTAATCTTGCTTCCTTCAAATACTAAATGAAAGCACTTAAGTAAGTTACTACTTTTTAGGTGACTTCACTGTTCCTTTTACCACATTAGGTCGATCCCTTAAAGTTCCACGACGTTTCTTGGTAGTCTGAAATCGCAACGAGATGGGAAAATAAACATTTTTGATTGTTGTAGGTCAAATAACGTCTGGAAAATTAAATCATGCGTGTAGTGTATTATTTACCTTCTTTGTTATCATAGTTTTGGTCTTGACTTTTCTAGAACTTCTTCCAAGTCTCGGTCTGTTGAATTCATGGGGCTTTTTCACACGGTAAATTCTAACCAGCCAATGTTCAGAGGTGTACGCTTCTTCCAGATAGGTCAAGTCAATATTTTTATTTCCAATCACGGAGTTCCTAGTTCGATCGAATCCAGTGTATCCTCCAATCTAAATGTTAATTGAAAAATTTATAATAAATTGAACAGTGCATTAACATTCGTGTCCTGTTTCTACACTACCACTACGTACACGAAAATAGTAAATGTGTAACTTGACTTACACGAACATCACCAAATCGATAGTAAGATAACTTGTACATGAGACAGTTCAACATAGTAGCAGATGCCTCTTCATCAACTCGATATTCACCTTTGGCTGTGAAATAGTCGGCTTCCTAAAATATAACATGACAGTTAGAAATTTGGTTATTAAAACGTCGTTATGTAATAATACAACTTAAAAAACAAGAAATTGATGCAGTACCCTGATATCTTGAGGATGTTCTCCTTCAGCAATACGAACCATCCACAAAAACTTATTAATGTCATCGCCGGAGTATCCAATCAATCCACCAAAGATTACCAACACGTAGTCAACATCTAAAGTTGTCATAATTTTGTATGCTTCAGGTTCCGTACTCGACATAGCTTTTCCAACCTATAGACAATAGAACAGTTAGACATTTATTTCAATTCTCATTTAGCACATTCATATTCATTTTGAGAATTCATTTTTAGCTTACCAATGCAATATGACTGTTGTTCCAAGTATTATTGTCAACTAGAGTCGTTCGATTACCCATTCCCGCTATCTGGTACCCATAATCCCACCAAGACATAATTTTTGCATTGTCATCAGTATTTTGCCATAACCAAAAATATGCTTCACGGAAATCATCAAGAATTTGTCTGAAAATTTAAATCAAGATGTGAATGATATTTTCCAATGTGAACTTGTGAATAAAAAATACCAATAAATTTTACCTTCCACTCTGATCATAAGTAGCTAGTACAACACTGGGGCTGGAATATGCATTAGACGTCACCCAAGTACAATGGACAGTAAACAGCAATAGGATGAATAAAACAGCTATTAGAACAATGATTCGTAGATTTCCTCCGATAGAATTTTCATCTTTATTTTTCTCATGGGTCATCTTTCTAACTTTTCCAGCCTATAATCAATAAAAAGCATTACTAGCTAGCCGTTTTTCTCAAACTATACGAATATAGTACGATGTACGATATGTAAAATTTCAAGTTACTAACCTCGTCGTACAAGTTGTCATTTTTTCCCGACTGTTCATTCTGAGGATTCTCATCGTCTTTCAAATAGAGTTCAAACAAGGAGGAAAATCCAATTGCACTTAAAATGCAGACTACTGGTGTCAATGTTAAAATGAGCCGAACCATGACTCCAGCAAAATAAGCGGCAAACAAGGCATACAAAACGACTGGAAAAATATAAAATATCCCATGAAATCAAAACTATTTTTCGACAAATCAAGAACTATTAAAACCATTTTTAAGTTGCTTACTGAAAACACGTTCGTCATTGATTTTCTTAATACAGAACCACAAACCGACCGGGAATGTTGTGACGAGAATATGAAGATCGAAAAATAAGGAAAACCATGTAGTAGGCTGATGCTCGGAGACCGATGCAATGATAGGGATATGGATCTTGGCGTATCCTGTGTCCCACAAAGAGTAAAATCTTCCACTCCAAGGGGCAATCACACCAGCATATGTGAGGCCAACTACAGTCACAAAGACGACTCCAGCTGCTACTGAAGAGGCTAATAAGAAAAAACTTCTGAATTCTTGCTTGCTCAGAAACTTTTGAAGGTACTTCAAAAATGCAATGGCATTCAATAGAGCAAATACTCCTGCAGAGAGAAAAAGATTAGAAACGAGTTCTGACGGTATTCAACCCGTATTTTTGCACAGATAGTTAATATTATTATTCTTGCCTGCTGATGCCATATGTTCACTAGTACGCACTGGTTGAAATCCAACAAATGGAATTTGCATGCTCAATAAGAGACCGAGAATAAAGAACGTGGTGTACGCAGTGTAAACTCGGTGAGAAAATCTTCCCATCAAAATCAGTGCAAACACATGCAATGGAATCAAGTTAATAATGAAAACGTAGCCACCCCATGCAGACACCTGTGAACAAATAATTTAAGGTAAGCAGACTGAATAAAGAATTTCAGTCGAACAACAAAAAACACAAAGCAGAAAATCTTACCATATAAAAATAAGACAGTGCAGTAGCAACTGCCCAGAAAATAGATCCAGTCTTGACTGATTTGACCCAAAAGAAATAGGTGAGTTGCAAGGCAAAAATGGCAATCCCTTCATTATCATAAGAGCCAGCCACAGATCTACTGATGTAGCCAGGAACAATTGCTATAAAACCGGCAGCAAATAGACCAGCACCGGCAGACCAAATTTCTTTTGTCAAAAAATAGGTTGCAATAGCTGTTAAACCACTGCAAAATAAAGAGACATTTCAGTTTAACAATAAGCATTTCCATGAACTGACAAATCGTGACATAGTATATGTGGATTAATACCTAAAAACAGGAGCAAGGAACACGCATATATCTCGAATGTGGATTGGAATGTTGAGCAAAGACAATATATAATGAATAGAGCCTGAAGTGACCATAAGCCCAGGGTATACAGTACCCCCCACAATTCTTCCTAAAGGATACCATGCGCTGAAAGAAAATAATGACAGAACGACTCTTTGATCATAAGATTTCGAATTGAACAAACCAAAAATGAGTTTAATTAATAGACGCATCCTTACCGGTCATCAAACCAATTCAAGAAATTATAGTAGCCATGCTCGACCATATAGGCTGTGGCTCTGTAGTTAAACCTGGAAATGATTGATTCGAGATGAGAATTGTATTTCTGCATTCGTGTCGTAAACAAACCAAATTAATCTCGTTTATATGACTTACCAAGGATCAAATTCATGAATGATACTCTCGAACCGAATGACAGAAAAGAGACGGGATAAAAATCCAGTCAACCAGGCAATAAGCAGGACCGCAAATGTAATTAAACTAAGAGATCCTTTGTACTTGGCATTACTATTTCCATTCTTGGTGGGCGATAGGTTTGCCGAAGAACCCTCTTTGGACTTTTTCGCTATACTTGCGTTGGCCATACTTGTTGAATAATCGTTAATTAAAGCAAGCTCATTAAATAATAGAGAATAGGATTTGGAAAAACACGATCACGGTTGCCAATTTGTAAATTTAGATAGCACCCACTAATAAACTATAACAAAGCCTAGAAATTTCCACTGATGTCAATCCTTGAATATCGCCATAGCTTACTCCATTCCTGCAAATCAATCAAAATATTGGACATTCGTTCATCAACGTAAAATAAACCAAGCTGTCAAATGGGCAGCTCTGGATAAAATGAAAGGGTTAAGCCGGGTTCAACAATACTGGAGCCACATATCTACATTCAACCACATACCTTTAAATGCTGCTAGCTGGTTCCACTCCACAGTACCACAGTAATAATTGTAATCGGCCAACCAATTTAGGTTTCAAAACTCAGATGACAGACGAGAACCAAAAGCTGCTGTGGGTATGTCAAAAACAATGGATAAAAATATTGGCAGGTCTGTGTAATAAAACTTGTGTGTCTGTCTCTGTGTGTGTGTGAATTTCACTGGCTTTCAAAGGATCCACGAAAATATCTGTCATGAGATTCAAGCGGAAAAGTTTGAAACCCGGTGAACCACTTGCATAGGGCTAACAGCAGATGGCTGTAAGCCACGTCACCTTCCAGTTGCAATGTGTATTGTAATTACTGCTGGGGTACACAATTGCCCAAGTGACATTTGCATTTGTTGTTATTTGCACCTGGACATAAATAGTTGTATTTTATAACATTTGATTTAAATAGTCGTTAGTCTATAAGCTTATGTACTACTGGGAGGAAGGAGCAAAGAAAAACCGTATAAAATGCTGATTTTAGTGGATTAATTTTAGTACCAACTAACTAACAACTAAAAACCCATATGTATTGAAAGGAAACCCGTGTTGCCAATTGAAATAATAGAATTATCTATAGTTCCATTTCATTTGTGCAAGATCCATGTCTTTCATGTCATGATCTTTGTCTAACAATGAGTTTGATAATCAAGTGACATAAGTTTATAGGGCCGTGTCGCACTACGCCCCATTCCTTAGCTACGGCTGGCCTGTATAGATGCGTTCTGTAAATTGAAACTATTTGAAACAATTCGTCCACCGTGTATATTATCAAGGATGTGAAAATATTACAAAAATAGCTCATTGTAGAGTCAATCCCTGATAAAACAGTATCATATTCATTTAAATAGAAAAATAGCACGTAATAATCTACGAATTATATGGCATTTCGCTTTTGAGGTAGGAGCATTAATAGGCTTCTGCTTCACATATTATGTAAGCAATTGCAAAATCAAAGACAAGTAGTAAGTAAGGTAAGTGCATAGGACAGTATCTGAAGCGCAGTTCAACTTGGCTTGCTAAAATGACTATGTACACATTGAAATACAGGACACAATTTTTCGGGGACGACTTAAGCCGAATGCATCCGATATTCCGGAAAAGTGCCAAACCGAATTTCCTGAAAGGAAAGTTTATATTACTATGTTTGCTATGGCTGGTTCACATATAGTGAAAGCGCAATTTATGTATCATTTCCATTTCCCATCATATCACATGCTAGTTAGTCCCACATAAAGTCAGTAGGGTACATAACATATCGCGTGCCAGAATCTGTGCATGTTATTTTTTGTGCTTGGTGGGCCTTCACAGGACATTTATTTTTAACGGAATTGTGGAATTATTATACGTTGTTGTGCGCCTCAGAATGAAATATTAGTTAGTTTGTAACTCCTACTTGATAGAGCTGTTATCGATTCTCGACTCTCCCGTTAATTCCGTAATCTTGTGGGGAAAACACGGGAAAGTCACTATTGAAATAAAGTATCAGTAATAATTGAGAGAAAAAATTATTGCGTGTTCAGTGTATCCTTTGAATTTCGTGCATAGGGACAATGAATGCTAAAACGTAGCTAAGTGACAGTGTTTTTTTTCTAATATGAGACTTTATATTCGAATTTAAATCTGAGATAAAGTGCTCTGTAAAGAGCTTATTTAGCAAAAAAATCAAAAATAGCTGAGGTCCGATACTAATTATACAGTGCTCCAGTTTCAGATACATTGCTTTCTGATAATTGTACGGCCCAGAGTTTCCATGTTCTACTCTTCAATGCCAACCAAACATGGTTTCACTACTAGTACGGAATGCCCGGTGTAAGTCTTGTGTGCATGCATAAAATGTATAATTAATCGCTATCTCACATGAAATCAAACATAAATATTACAAAGGGCGTTTTGTTTATCGGTACTTTTAGGTAGTTTCTGTTAGTCTAAAGTACGCAGTTGAGCTTTACAGTATAAATAGAAACAATTTTAGTACTCTTTTCAAGTAAAACGTGACATCAAATTGTTTTCTAAATTATTTGAGACGTGAGCCTTTTTTATTCATTAAAAAATTTAAACTATCCAATTACTGAATAGTAGGGGTGAGATGGATATTGACGATAAAGGTAAGTTTTGCATAACTAACGCAGATTAAGCGATTTTCCCGCAATCTATTACTATTCATGTTCACTTTACACATGTAAATATACTACAAAATTAGTATCGTTATTCCATTTGTGTTATGTATATTTAAAAATCTGAAAAAATCATAGCAAGAAAATATTGATTTCATATATTTTAAACTGTAAAATATTTCTCAGCTTCCACAGCTTCTTTCTTCTAAATATTCTTCTTACTCATTATTAGTCAGTAACGCCGTTACAAAATGCATTGATAATCGATGTGAAGTGTCAGCGTTAGGATAGTCAAAATCAAGTATACTAACTTTGTTTGCTAATCAGTTTCAGTCAACAAATACGTAATGCAGATATTAACTCAGTACTCAATAACTGCCGACTATAGCTATAACTAACTAACTAACTACACTATATCAAATGTGTAGCATTTAATGGACGCATTGCTTTCATCTTAAGTCATATTATTCCTCATTGTCATTAGCATTATCATGTGTCGTTGTAGTTAGTTAGTTAGTTATTATTTTCATAAAAGCATATGTAGGTATTTAAATATGTGTATAGACATGATGATGGTTGTTCTCAACTCACCCAATTCATGTTCCATACGAGTTCCATATGTATCCATTTACAGCCTGCTGGAATTCTGATTATATTTAAAGTAGATGCAGGCAGTCATAGCATATGTCAGTCCTTGACTTTAATAACAGTCAATCAGCAGCAGCAGTAAAAGAGCACCATCGGCTCTCTGTGTAAACAGGAGGCTGCACTGTGTGAACTAACTAACAGTAACAGCTTAATTTCAAAGTTAGAAAACCTCAAGAATATTTGTTCTGTGCAATTTCATTTTTACGAGCAGCTATTTATTCTGGAGAAAAATTGTGGGATTGTTTCTGTTTGGTGTGCAAAACGTAATGATCCATCAGATCAATTAGGAAGCGAAAAAGTGCATCTGTTTTTCGTTTGGTGTGTTCAAGTCATCATGGCTTTCAGTTATGTATATATATAGTTAGGCCAGCATCACAAAAAGTTGTGTCTTTCCATGCTTACTTTAGTGAAGAATAGTTCGCGAGTTCGTACACACAAAATGAATTTTCGATCACCAAAACAAAGTTGGAGAAATAGTCGTTTGCTCATGTAAGTGTTACTTGATTAAACAGCGAACGTGTTTTTTTTACAGCTCTCACGAGTTCATTAAATCAACGCGTAGTTAGTTAGTTGGGTGTATACTCGTATAAAATGAACTAAAAATCTGCATCTGCTTCATGTGTGCTATTGTTCTAAGTTGTGGAATTCACTTGAGTTGTGCCAAAGTGAATAGATAAATTTTAACACGTTGTTGAAGCCGTTGGGGCAATACAAATACTATACAGCGATAGTTTCAACGTCAAAGTTATTGAACTAAATAATGAAATGTTTCAGTAGTTTCAGTATAAAATAAATATTGCAAATTGGATATGTGAACCCATGCTTACAAATTATACGCAACAGAATTTATATAGACAAAAATGATGAAAAGGTCAATCAATAAATTCTGGTGGGAAGGTTAGTCGTGGAAGCGAACACTACTATTAGAAACTAACATACTACATTATGTGGCATCCGTTATCTTGCATGAAATGGATCCAAGATCTTGATGACATTTACTAAACCAACGATATGCTCAATTAAACTTCTAATTTTAGATGCTTCCCATCATGGAAGTTTATGGAAGTCTCAAGTTACCTTGCCCATTAATTTATTTGGTAACAAAAGCTCCATTGTTATTTCGATACCCAAAACCAAGGTCCTCCATGTTGAGTGAGTAAATTGGGCGAATCCAATTACAAAGGCTAGAATGCTTCAGCAAAATTGTCCAATGTAAGACTTTCATGCCAATTATTCAATGATTAAGCCCGAAATATGCTCCCTTCGCATTCAGCAGATTGTTTAGGTCAGCGCAATAGCAGTTTAAAAAGCAGTTTTGAGGGAGACAATTCTTGCAGAAGTTGACAATGTTGGCCATTTTTTTTCAGAGATGGAGAGTGAGCCATTGGTATCCAAAAAGAATACAAAGTTTAAACTGGGTAGCTACAAAATGAACTACAATTCAGAGGATGGGTCATCGATTCTCAATCGTGGCACTGAAGTCGAGCAAGCCAACCTCACAACTAATGAGAACAATGAGAAGACAGAAGAGGAGAAAGCTGCTGATTTCTCCAATATCGAAAAGTTCCATGAGGATACACTGCTGCAGGTAGATTTTGAGATTTTAGATTATATTATTAATTTAATTATAAAAACATGTTTTATTTATTATTGTTATCCATAATCAGGTGGGTATCGGAAAAATACAGTTTGTTCTGTTCATTGTTTGCGGTCTGGTGATGGCTTCCGACGTTTCGGAGCTTATGGCATTAATCATGTCTTCAAAAAGTGCTCAATTTGAATTCTGCGTTGATGAGACTCAAAAATCTTGGCTAGGTAATGAAGTTGATAGTTTTAAGCTTGCATTTATAGTGACTTAGCTAGCTGTAGTAGTGTACACACACACCTTCAGTCTTGTTTGATTTTGATAGTTGGGGCATCTTTGCTGGGGATGGGAGTTGGCTCAATATTTTGGGGAGCCTTGGGGGATCGAGTTGGACGAAGACGAGCTCTCATTTATTG
>Ga0210040_10008205_pt1 | contig 12443 bp, 9 predicted proteins | sample CryGeyCG12114_NA_FD_185462 | JGI IMG/M metagenome (GOLD analysis project Ga0210040, IMG submission 185462) | Groundwater microbial communities from aquifer - Crystal Geyser CG19_WC_8/21/14_NA (SPAdes) (version 2) | ecosystem: Environmental > Aquatic > Deep subsurface > Groundwater | place: USA... | reverse complement strand
GTAAATCGATCCCGTCACCGACAGCGCCAGGACGAAGGGCAACACAAACAGCCCGGCGTAGAAGTGCCACCGCCACAGCGTGCGATAAAGGCCGGGATCGGCCGCGGCCGGCGATCGAAGCGCTGGGTCGGGCGCGGCGGCGCCCGGATAACTGGTCACTGGTCTTCTCCCAGGAAGACGGGGCCACGCGAAACATGCGCGGGCGATGCGGGCGCAGGGCGTCCGGAGTTGCAAAGGCTGCGGCGCTTGGGCGCGCAGCCGGTCAGGCGAACGGAGGTGGCCCTCGCAATGGCGGCCGCAGATGGCCGATCGGGACTGCAGGTCGTGACTCGCCCACGTCTGGGGAACTGACGCCCGGGCAAAGGATAAGCGGGCTTGTTTGCACCGGCTCGGCAGAGGCGACCATCGCCAGCGTTAGATCGGCAAAGGCGCATCCGCGCTGCGGTTGCGGCGCGTCGTCCTGGTGATGGCCCATCGCCGCCATGCCGGGACGGGCTCTGGCGTTTATATCGGTGTTCCATCCCGGGCAGACTGTCAGGGCTGAACCGCCATCCTGCAGAACGGGCATGAAACCCGCAGGGACCGCCAGGCGCAGCAACAACGCGCCGAGCAGGATGGCAACGGCCAGCAGTCGGCACCGGGTCAGGGCTGAACGGATCAACTGCACGGGAGCGGCTCTACCGCTTCGTCCCTCCGCTGTCATGCGATGCGACGAACGGGACGCGAAACAACGTTCGGGGATCAGGCCCGCTCTTCGGGATCTCGCTTCAACGTCGCCAGCTCGCGATCCACTACTGCCTGCGCCCCGCGTACCACGCCCGCCAGATCGGCGTCGGGCCGCATCAGTTGCTGGTGGAAGACGCCGACCGACAAGGTCATTATTAATTCGGCTGCCATGGCACGGCGGGCTGCGTGTGCCTCCGCAGGCGCAAACAGGCGCAAGGCGGCCAGGATGCGCCGGCGCAATTCTTCCTGAAGGGAGCGGAAGATCGATGCGATGCGAGTGCTTCGCGTCGATTCGGCCAGGATCTCAGCGAACAGGCGGGCGTCGTCGGGCTGGTCGCTGGGCTCAACGAACTCGTGCAGCCACGCCCGCGCCAACACGACATCATCGGCGCGGATCGCCGCGTCGAGCGTTTCATACATCATCAGCCGGTTGCAATCGGCCTCGACCAGGGCGGCGACGACGTCCTCTTTGGAGGAAAAATCACGATAGATCTGGCCAACCGCTATGCCGGACTCTTTCGCGATCTGCGCCATGCCGGTTGCGTGAAAACCTTGCTCGACGAACAGCTTGCGGGCTGTGTCTGTTACTTTGCGACGTCGCAACGCTGCCTTGCTGGGCACGTCAATGCAGGTCGGGGGCGCGGCGGCCATTCCATCTCCTTGGCTCACAACGCTTGACGACCGAACGGTACAGAAGTAGTCGCCAATGTGAGTGAGTGCTCACTCACATTTTCAGCTCACGGAATCAAGCATGACCAAAACGCGTCTCACCGCCGCCGCGCTACTTCTCGCGCTCGGTGGTTGCGGCAGCAACGGCGGCCAGGGTGGCCAGGGTGGCCAGGGTGGCCCAGGCGGCCAGGCAGCGCCGCCCCCACCACCCGTGAGCTTTGTTGTCGTCCAGCAAACCCCGGTGTCACTGACCACCACATTGCCCGGCCGTACCGCGCCCTTTGAAACCTCCGACGTGCGCCCGCAGGTCAATGGCCTGGTCCGTGCGCGCTCGTTCGTTGAGGGCGACATGGTTCGTGCGGGCCAGCCGCTTTATCGGATCGACCCTGCCCCCTATGAGGCGCAGGTAGCTAGCGCACGGGCGGCCGTGGCGCGGGCTCAGTCCACCATCGCGTCCTCGGGCGCGCTGGCGCGGCGTTATGGCGAGCTGGTCAAGATCAACGCCATTGCCCGCCAGGAGTTCGAGAACGCGCAGGGCAGTGCCGCGCAGGCTCGCGCCGACGTCGCCGCGCAGCAGGCCGCGCTCCGTTCCGCGCAGATCGACCTTGCCCGTACCACCGTGCGCGCGCCGATCACGGGGCGCATCGGTCGGTCGCTGGTCACCACGGGTGCGCTGGTCACCAGCCAGCAGACGAATCCGCTGACGACCATCCAGCGTCTCGACCCCATCTACGTCGACATTCAACAGTCGAGCGCCGACCTGCTGCGGCTGCGTGAGCAGATCATGTCGGGCAAGATTTCCCGCGACGGCGCGGCTCGGGTGCGGGTGCGGCTGGAAACGGGCAACCTGTATCCGATCGAGGGCACGCTTCGCTTCGCCGACGTGACGGTCGACCCGACCACCGGAAGCCAGACGATCCGCGCGCTCATCCCCAATCCAAATGGGCTGCTGCTGCCCGGCATGTTCGTGCGGGCCGAATTGCCCGAGGGCGTCCAGGCAAGCGCGATGCTGGTGCCCCAGCGTGCGGTCAGCCGTGACGAGCGCGGCAACCCTACCGTGATGGTAGTTGGCGCTGGCAACAAGGTGGAGGTGCGCCCAATCGCAACGTCCCGCACCCAGGGTGACAACTGGATCGTGACGGGCGGGCTGAAGCCGGGCGACCGCGTGATCGTGGAAGGCGCCATGATGCTGCGTCCGGGCATGCCGGTGACCCCAAAGCCATTTTCCGACAAGCCTGCCGCGGGCGCTGCCCCGGCCCAGGCGCGATAGGACCTTTTCATGTCCCGCTATTTCATCGAGCGCCCGATCTTTGCCTGGGTGCTGGCCGTGATGGTGATGATCGCCGGCATCCTTGCCGTGCGGTCGCTGCCCGTCGCGCAGTTTCCGGCCATCGCGCCGCCCGCGGTCGCGATCACCGCGACCTATCCGGGCGCCGATGCCGAGACACTGGAGCGCACCACTACCCAGATCATCGAGCAGCAGCTGAAGGGAATTGACCACCTTCGCTATTTCTCGTCCTCGTCATCCTCGGCAGGCACCGTCACCATCACGGTGACGTTCGAGCAGGGCACCAACCCTGACATCGCCCAGGTGCAGGTGCAGAACAAGCTGCAGGCCGCTACCCCGCTGCTGCCGCAGGAAGTGCAGCGCCAGGGCATTCTGGTCGCGAAGTCCACGCAGAACATCCTGTTATTCGTCGGCCTGTATTCGGAAAACGGCGCGCATGACGCGGACGATCTGGCCGACATCGTCGCGTCCAAGATCCAGGATCCGTTGTCCCGCGTTACGGGCGTCGGCGACACTCAGCTGTTCGGGTCGCAATATGCGATGCGCATCTGGGTCGATCCGCTGAAGCTCAATAGTTTCAATCTGACGATGGCCGACGTGACGTCAGCCGTGACCGCGCAGAATGCGCAGGTTTCGGCGGGCCAGATCGGTGCGCAGCCCGCTCCCAAGGAGCAGATGCTGAACGCCACCGTGTCGGTGTCGTCGCGTCTCACCTCGCCCGAGCAGTTCGCGCAGATCCGGCTCAAGAGCAACGTGGACGGCTCCGTGGTGCGGCTGGGCGACGTTGCACGCGTCGCGATCGGCGCCGAAAACTACGCCTTCACCGCGCAATGGAACGGCAAGCCCGCTTCCGGCATCGCGGTAAAGCTGGCCCCGGGCGCCAACGCGCTGAACACGGTGGTCGCGGTCAAGGAGCGTGTCACTGCGCTTGCCGAGACTTTCCCGCCCGACGTCAAGGTGATCTTTCCGTACGACACCTCGCCGTTCGTGCGGCTGTCGATCGAGCAGGTCATTGAAACGCTGGTCGAGGCAGTGATTCTCGTCTTCCTGGTGATGTTCCTGTTCCTGCAGAACTTCCGGGCGACGCTGATCCCGACGATCGCGGTGCCGGTGGTATTGACGGGCACGTTCGCCGTGCTCGCGGCCTTCGGTTACTCGATCAACACGCTGACGCTGTTCGGCATGGTGCTGGCCATTGGTCTGCTCGTCGACGACGCCATCGTGGTCGTCGAGAACGTGGAACGACTGATCACCACCGAGGGGATGAGCCCCAAGGAAGCAGCGCGCCGTTCCATGGAGGAGATCACGGGCGCGCTGATCGGCATCGCGCTGGTGCTGTCGGCGGTGTTCCTGCCCATGGCATTCTTTGGTGGGTCGACGGGCGTCATCTATCGCCAGTTCTCCATCACGATCGTGTCGGCGATGGTGTTGTCCATTGCGGTCGCCCTGGTGCTGACGCCGGCGCTGTGCGCGACGATCCTGAAGCCTCACGATCCGAACAAGACGGAGGGCAACGGGCCGCTCAAGCGCTTCTTCCGCTGGTTCAACCACAATTTCGATCGTGGTCGCGACAAGTATGAAAAGGGCGTGCGTTTCACGGCCCGGCGGTGGGGACGGTCGATGATCGCCTATGCCCTGATCGTTGCAGGCATGGCGTTCCTGTTCATGCGCCTGCCGACGGGTTTCCTGCCGGACGAGGACCAGGGCGTGATGATCGCGCTGGTGCAGGGGCCGGCGGGTTCGACCACTGCGCGTACCCAAAAGGGCCTGGACCTGGTCCGTGATCATTTCCTTGCGGATGCGAAGGACGCGATCCGGGGCGTCTACACCGTGAACGGGTTCAGCTTTGCTGGCACCGGCCAGAACAGCGGCATCGCGTTCATGCCGATGAAGGAGTGGAAGGATCGACCCGGCGCCGAGAACAAGGCGCAGACCATCATCGGGCGGGCCATGGGCGTGTTCTCGCAGTATAACGACGGCCTGATCTTCGCGGTGATCCCGCCTGCGGTGCAGGAATTGGGCAACGCCACCGGCTTCGACCTGCAGTTGGTGGACGAAGCTGGCATCGGCCATGAGAAGCTGCTCGCCGCGCGCAACCAGCTGCTCGGCATGGCATCCCAGAACAAGTCGCTGGTGGGCGTCCGCCCGAACGCCCTGGACGACGCGCCGCAGTTGAAGGTCAACGTCGACCAGGACAAGGCGCGGGCGCTGGGCCTCGACCTGTCGCAGGTGAACAGCACGATCTCGACCGCCTGGGGTGGTGCATACGTCAACGACTTCATCGACCGTGGCCGCGTGAAGCGCGTCTACATCCAGGCGGATGAGCAGTATCGACAGGCGCCCGAGGACATCGCCAGCCTGTTCGTGCGTGGCGCGAGCGGCACCATGGCGCCGTTCACGGCCTTCTCCGACCTGTCCTGGCGCCAGGGGCCGATGCAGTTGACCCGGTACAATGGCCAGCCCTCGATGGAGATCCTGGGCCAGCCGGCGCCGGGCGTCGCGTCAGGCGCCGCGATGAAGGCGATGGAGGACATGCAGAAGCAGCTGCCCCCGGGCACGCGCCTCGACTGGACGGGCCTTAGCTATGAGGAACAGCTGTCCGGCGGCCAGGCGCCCGCCCTGTACGGGCTGTCGCTGCTGATCGTTTTCCTGTGCCTTGCGGCATTGTACGAAAGCTGGTCGGTGCCGGTTGCCGTGATGTTGGTGGTGCCGCTGGGCATCGTTGGTGCGCTGCTGGCGGCGAGCCTGACGGGGCTGAACAACGACATCTACCTACAGGTCGGCCTGATCACCACGATCGGTGTGTCGGCGAAGAACGCGATCCTGATCGTGGAATTCGCCGAGGAGAAGATGCGCGACGGCTTGTCGTCCTTTGACGCGGCCATCGAGGCGGCGAAGCTTCGGCTTCGACCGATCCTGATGACCAGTCTGGCCTTTATCTTCGGCGTGTTCCCGCTGGCGATCGCCAACGGGGCAGGCGCGGGTGGCCAGAACGCGATCGGGCGTGCGGTGGTGGGCGGCATGTTGTCCGCAACGGTGCTCGCGATCTTCTTCGTGCCGATGTTCTTCGTGGTGGTGCTCCGCCTGCTAGGTCAGGGGGGCAAGGCCGATCCGGCTGCGTCCGACGAGCCGCACGGCCATCCGCCACATGCTGACGAACAGGACGGGCGCATTGCGCCGCAGGGAGCCTGAAGTGATGACGCGTTCTATGACCCTGGTCGCGCTGGCGGGCGCGACCGTGCTGGCGGGCTGCAACATGGCCCCCAAGTACATCCGTTCGGCAGGCGCGGTTCCGGCCGACCTGCCGCAGGGCGGGATCTATCCCGCTGCCGCAACCGACGCAGCAGACGTGAGCCGCATCGGCTGGCGCGACTTCTTCACCGATGCGCGGTTGCGTGGGGTGATCGCGGCGGGGCTGGACAACAATCGCGACCTGCGGCTGGCGGCCGCCAACGTGCTGCAGGCGCGGGAGCGTTACCGGATCCAGCGCGCTGCACAGGTCCCGACTACCGGGCTGACCGGGTCGGCGACTTACACCAACAACGCGTTCGGGGCGACCGGCGCGACGGCGGGTGGTGCAACGGGCGTCGGTAACGGAACGGGGGGCACCGGCACGGGCGGCGGTAGCGGCACGGGCGTTGGCACGGGCACCGGCGGCGGCACGGGTGTCGGCACCGGCGGTGGAACCGGCGTGGGCAGCGGTGCTGGCATTGGCACAGGATCGAGCAACCTCGAATTCTACTCGATCAACGCCGGCTTCTCGAACTTCGAGCTCGACCTGTTCGGCCGGGTTCGCAACCTCAGCCGCTCGGCGCTGGAGCAATATTTCGCGACGGAAGAAGCGCAGCGTTCGACCCGGATCAGCCTGATCGCGGAAATTGCCACGGCATGGCTGCAACTCGCGGCCGACCAGGACCAACTCGCCCTGTCGCGCTCCACGCTGGGTGCGTTCGAGCAGACGTTGCAGCTGACCCAGGCCCAGTTCCGCATCGGCGTCGCGTCGGAGCTGGAGGCGCGCCAGGCGGACACCAACTACCAGGCGGCGCTGAACGACATCGCCGCGCTGGAAGCCCGGATCGCGCAGGACAAGAACGCGCTTGATCTGTTGGTCGGTGCGTCGGTGCAGCCGGCACAATTGCCGGCCGGGCTCGGCACCGGGGAGGGCGCCACGATTGCGTCCCTGCCCGCGGGGCTGTCGTCTGAGGTATTGCTGCGTCGCCCGGACGTGTTGAGCGCCGAGCATCAGCTTATTGCACAGCACGCCAACATCGGTGCGGCGCGGGCCGCGCGCTTTCCGACCATCTCGCTGACCGCGGCGGTGGGGACGATCAGCACGGCGCTGTCCGGCCTGTTTGGCGGCGGCAGCTTCACCTACACGGGTGCGCCGTCGATCACCGCGCCCTTGTTCGATGGTGGTCGGATCAACGCGAACATCCGGCTGGCCGAAGCACAGCGGCAGGGTGCGCTCGCGACCTATGACCGGACCATCCAGGTCGCGTTCCGCGAAGTCGCCGATGCCCTGGCACAGCGCGGCACGATCGACCGGCAGGTGAGCGCACAAGCGGCGCGGGCCAACTCCGCCACCGTTGCGTCCCGGCTGTCCGAGGCGCGGTACCGGGTGGGGGTGGAATCCTTCCTCAACACGCTGGATGCGCAGCGCACCGCTTATGCCGCGCAGCAGCAGCTGGTGACCACGCGGCTGACGCGGGCGTCCAACCTGGTGGAGCTCTACCGCTCGCTGGGCGGGGGACTGCAATAAGGTGGGCTTGCCAAGCGTCGGAAAAGGCGTAGCTTCTCCTCGATAATAAGGAGAGGACTGATGGCCACTGCTGCGCATCCCGCCGCCGACGCTGGCGAGGAGAGCATGATCATCCTGCAAAGCCTGTTGTGCCTGCTGCGTGAAAAGAACGTCCTGAACCGTGCCGACATCGAGGAACTGTGCGCCAAGGTGGAGCGGCGTGCGATGGGCGTTGTCGAAGGGCCGCTGCCCTGCTGTGAAAAGGCCGCGTCGGCGGCGATGGCCGACATGCAGCAGGTCACGAGCTATATCGGCCAGCGCTATGGCGGCAAGCACGCCCGGCCGCGCTGAGCCATAGGCGCTGGCCGGTCCAGGAGCCGGGACCAATGGCGACAATCCGTTTGGTCCCGAGCTCCCGTTCCGGCAGCTGCGGTCAGATCGTGCGCATCACCTGGGCGGCGAAGCGCTCCATCTCTTCGGCCTGCGGGCTCATCTGAAGCAGCAGCAGGTCGAGCCCGGCCGCCTCATATTCCTCGATCCGCTCGCGCAGCTGTTCGGGCGTGCCGACCAGGTTGGGGCGCAGGCCGCGGTTGGACACTGAATATTCCTGAATCTTGAGTTCGCGCTCGAGCTGCGTCCCCGACAGCCACTGGTCGAAATTGGCGTAGCCCGCGGGCAGTTCGGACACGGTGGTGATCCGCTCCAGCTCTCGCTTCGCTTCCGCTTCCGAATCGCGCACGATGGCATAGGCGGCCATGCCGTACTGCATTGCTGGCTTCCCCGCAGCTTCCCGCCGGGCGGCCATGTCGGCGATCTTGGGCGCGATCGCGTCGGCCGGGTCCCCGTGCATGACGTAAGCGTCGCACTGGCCCGCGATCATCGCCTTCGCCTTCTCACTCTCGCCGCCGGCATAGATGACGGGATGGTGGGCGGGCTTGGGGGAGCAGATCGCTTCCTGCGTCTGGTAGAACTGGCCGTCGAACGTGAAGCGATCCTGCGACCACAGGCCATCAACAACGCTCAGCCATTCGGACGTGCGCGCGTAGCGGTCGTCATGCTGGTCGAACTGGAGCCCATATTGACGCGCTTCGTCCGCCCACCAGGACGAAACGACGTTGAGCGCCAAGCGTCCATTGCTGATGCGGTCGATATTGGCCGCAGCCTTGGCAAACAGGGCAGGGTGGTGGAAGTTCGGCCGCACCGCGACCATCAGCTCCAGGCTTTCCGTGACTGCGGCGATCGCGGCCGCGGTCGACCAGGCGTCCAGCGCCGGGCTTTCCACGCCCTTGATGTCGTTGAGGTTCAATTCGGCGATGAGGCTTAGTGAATAGCCCCAGCGTTCCGAGTCCTGCGCAAGCTTGCGACTGTATTCCCAGCTCGCGTCCATGCCTTCGTCGGGAACATTGCGCAGCCAGCCGCCGAACACGGGCATCCAGTAACCATAGCGCATCAGCCGCGGGCCTCTTCGATCTTGCGGGCGAGATATTCGACCAACCGGTCGTGCGGGTCGTAGCCGAGCACGTCGAGCGGCTTGGCGACGAAGTTGGACAAGGCGTTGATGTCGTAGAAGCGGGGCACGCCGTCACGGTCGTCAACCATCACCTCGACCCCGCCGACATCCAGGCCGACCGCGGCGGCGATCCGCTCGGCCGCGTCGACCAGTTCGGCGGCGGGCTCCACCGCGCGCATGGAGATACCGCTGTCGCCGACACAGGCGTCAGCGGGGCACAGGTCGAAGGCTCCGCCCCCGGCAACGTCGATCGCGTACAGGAAGCGGCGGTCGAGCGTTTCGATCCGGGTGATCGTGCCGTCACGCGCCGGCACATAGTCCTGAACCAGCAGCACGCCGTCGACGCTGGTCGGCAGTTCGCCCGCCGCGATCGCGTAGCGCAGCTCCGCCATGTTATCGAAGCGGCTGATGCCCGCGCCCGAGCCGCCAATGTTAGCCTTCACCACCAACGGAAAGCCGATTGCTTCCGCGGCCGCGGCGACTTCGGACGGCCGGTGGACGACTCGGGTCGCAGGGATGGCCAGGCCCAGGCTGGCGATCAGCGACAACTGCCGCGCCTTGGACGAATCGATCGCGAGCACGGCTGCATCGTTGATGATGCGCGCGCCGCTTCGGGCCCAATGATCGAACAGGGCGGTCGCGAAAAAGATCGGATGCTCGCCGCCCGATCCGTCGCCGGCCCGCAGGAAACTCGACATCGCGATCCGGTTCAGCACTACCGGCGCGGGCGGGGCAGGGTCCGCAGGATCCCAACCGAGATCGGGCGTAAAGGCGCGATAGTTGATCCCATGCCGGTCCAGCGCCGCGAACAACGGGGCGAACCAGGCGGGGTGCTCATACAGGATGGCTAGGTCGGTCACGATCACAATCGCTTAGCCGCAAGTCGCGTCCGCGCAAGGTGGACTTTCGCGGCAGAAGCATTACATACCGGACGATATGGAAACTGCCACGATCTGCCAGGCCGTTCACAAGGGTCGTCCGCGGGAGTTCTGCACCGATGCAGCGCTCGCCGCGGCGCTGCGCGTCTTCTGGAGCAAGGGCTATGAGGGCGCATCGCTCTCCGACCTGACCGAGGCGATGGGCATCACTCGCCCGAGCCTTTACGCCGCGTTCGGCAACAAGGAGGCGCTGTTTCGCAAGGCACTCGACCTTTATGAGGCCGAGAAGCTGGCGTATATGAGCACGGCGTTGGCCGAGCCGACCGCGCGAGCGGTGGTGGAGCGCCTGTTTCGCGGTGCCTTGGACGCGCAAACTGGGGTCAGCGAGCCAAAGGGATGCCTGGGTGTCATTCACTCCGTCGCCTGTGGTTCGGAGGCTGAGGGTATCAAGGCCGAGGTGCTTGCGCGGCGTGCCTCGACGCAACAGGCCATGACCGAGCGCTTTGCCCGCGCACGCGACGAAGGCGACCTGCCTGGAAATCTCGAGCCCGAAGCGTTGACAGCCTATGTTATCGCCATCCTGCAAGGGATGGCTATCCAGGCGGGATCGGGGGCAAGCCGCGAGTGCCTGCAGCAGCTTATCGAAACCAGCCTGGCGATGTGGCCGGGCGGACAAAAAGAAACGTACCGGCCGGTACAGAAAGCTGTTGACGCCTCCATCTCTGCTTAATATACTCGTCGGTATAGATTGGTTCAGGGCTGGAGTCCGATGATGGCATACCTCGCTTTTTCCGAAACCGGCGGCATCCCCGGCGCCGCAACGGTACAGGCACCGCAGCGCGACACGACCCTGTCGGCGCTGGAATGGTCGATCGTCGCCCTTGCCGAGCGGGACCGCGTGGCGAGCCTGCGCACGCCGGGCCGGGTATCGCGCGCAATGGCCACGCTGTTCGGCGGCAGCCACAACCCGCAACTCGCCGATCCGCGGCTGGAAGCGCTGCGCCGCATGGCCGTGCTGACCTGGCACTATGGCTATACGGTGCCATCGGCGGCGGTGAAGGACTTCCTCGCCGCCGGCTTCACCGGTGACCAGTACGAGCTGCTGGTCGACAGCATCGCATCCGCCCGCCGTCCTCGGCGGGGCCGCTGATCGCCGCTCGCCTTACCTGACCACTGTCAGGCGGCAAGCAGCTCCAGCGCTTCGCTCGCCTCCAGCCACGCTGCTTCCGCCGCGTCGATCCGGGAACCCAGGTCGGCGCGGCGTTTCATTAGCTCGGTCATGGTCAACTTCGCGAGTGCCGCGTCAGCGTTGCCCGGATCGAACATCGCGCGGTCGATGGCGCTGCGCTGATCGGTGAGCTTGGTGAGCTCGGCTTCCGCATCTCGGGCGCGCTTGCGCAGCGCCGTTCCCTTTTCCCGCGCCTCGGCCGCCTGACGGCGCTGCTCCTTGCGGTCGGCCTTGTCCGCCCTGGCTGCCGCGTTCTCCGAGGTCAGAAGTCGGCGCACATAGTCGTCCAGCGTGCCGTCGAACTCCTGCGCGGTGCCCCCGTCGACCAGCACCAACCGGTCTGCCGTCATTTCCAGCATGTGGCGATCGTGGCTGACGATCAGCACTGCGCCCTGGTAGCCGTTGAGCGCTTGAATCAAGGCCTCGCGCGCGTCGACGTCCAGATGGTTGGTCGGCTCGTCAAGGATCAGCATGTGCGGCGCGTCGCGCGTGATCAGCGCCAGCGCCAAGCGAGCGCGTTCGCCACCCGACAGCTTGCCGACCTGCGTCGTCGCCTTGTCGCCCTGAAAGCCGAAGCGGCCAAGCTGCGTGCGGACAGCGGTCGGCGTGGCACCAGGCATCAGGCGGCTCATATGCTGGACCGCGGTGTCGCCGTGGCTGAGCTCTTCCACCTGATACTGGGTGAAATAGCCGACCCGCATCTTGGCGCTCGACGCCATGTCGCCCTCCATCGGCGCGAGCTGCGCGGCGAGTAGGCGGGCGAGGGTGGTCTTGCCGTTCCCGTTGCGCCCGAGCAGCGCAACCCGATCGTCGGGATCGATGCGCAGGTTGAGCCGGCGCAGGATAGGCGTGTCGCCATAGCCGACGCTGGCATGGTCAAGCGTGATTAGCGGTGGCCGCAGCTCGCCGGGATCGGGGAAGTCGAAGCTGAGCGTCGGATCGTCGAGCAACTCGGCGACGGGCTGCATCCGGGCGAGCGCCTTGGCCCGGCTCTGCGCCTGCTTGGCGGTGGAGGCGCGGGCGGAGTTGCGGGCTATATAGTCCTGCAGCTTAGCGCGTTCGGCCTGCTGCTTCTCACGCGCGGAGGCAAGCTGCGCCTGGCGTTCGGCGCGCTGGCGCTCGAACGCGTCGTAGCCGCCGGGGTAGAGCGTCAGCTTGCCGCGATCGAGATGCAGGATGTGGTCGACGACGTTGTTGAGGAAGTCGCGCTCATGGCTGACCAGCAGGATCGTGGCCGGATAGCTTTTGAGGAAGTCTTCCAACCATAGCACCGCTTCGAGGTCGAGGTGGTTCGATGGTTCGTCGAGCAGCAGCAGGTCGGGGCGGGTGAACAGCAGCGCGGCGAGCGCCACGCGCATCCGCCAGCCACCCGAAAAGCCATCGAGCGGCCGGTTCTGGGCTTCCTC
>Ga0210040_10008204_pt1 | contig 12445 bp, 10 predicted proteins | sample CryGeyCG12114_NA_FD_185462 | JGI IMG/M metagenome (GOLD analysis project Ga0210040, IMG submission 185462) | Groundwater microbial communities from aquifer - Crystal Geyser CG19_WC_8/21/14_NA (SPAdes) (version 2) | ecosystem: Environmental > Aquatic > Deep subsurface > Groundwater | place: USA... | reverse complement strand
GGTCGAGCAGCGCGGCGACCGCGGCCACGACCAGGCCCGCCGCGACGGCGCCCGCGGCCGCGGCGAGCACCGCGCCCCCGGCGGAGCCCCCGAGGGCCCCCAGGAGAGCGTCGACGAGCAGGCGCCCGACGAGAGCGCCCGCGAGCCCGGCCACGACCGCGGCGGCCAGCGTGCGGCCGACGCCGTCGAGGGCCCGCGGCCCCGCGGCGACCCGGAGCGCGCGCAGCAGCAGCGCCGCGGCGACCGCCATCCCCAGGCTGGTGCCGGCGGCCAGGGCGACCAGCCGCGCCCGCCCGGGGAGGGCGGCGGCCAGCACCACCTCGGCCCCCGCGACGACGAGCCAGCCGGCCACGGTCGCCGTGGCCGCCGCGCGCCCCCGCTCCAGCGCGTAGAGGGCCCGTCCCACGTGGGCGACGAGCGCGAGCCCCAGCAGGGAGGGCGCCACGGCGGTGACCGCCGCGGAGACGACGGCGTAGGCGCTCTCCCCCGAGCCGACCGAGCCGACCGAGCCGGTGGGGCCGTCCGGTCCCGTCGCGCCGCCGGCCCTCCCGGCGTCGATCCCCGCGTAGAAGATCTCGACGGCGGGGCTGACGGCGACCAGCAGCGCTGCGCCGAGCAGCGCCACGAGGACGACGGCGCGCGTGCTCGCCGACGCCGTCCGCGCGAAGCCGTCGGCGTCCCCGCGGGCCGCCTGGTCGGCGAGCCGGGGGAAGGCGCTGGTCGCCAGCGGCACCGCGAGCACGGCGTAGGGCAGGAGCGAGACCGGTTGCACGACCTGCACGAAGACGCTGAAGGATCCGGGCGCCGGGTCCCCCAGGCGCCCTCCGAGCAGGAGCGCCGTGAGGACGGCCGCCTGCTGGGCGAGCAGCGCCAGCAGGCCCGCGGCGGCCAGGCCGCGCGCCCGGCGCAGGACGCCCGGCGGGAAGCGCAGCGTGGGCCGCGGTCGCAGCCCGCTGGCCAGCACCGGTCCCAGCAGCGGCAGGGTGAGGACCGCGACGCCGAGCGTGGTGCCCCCGGCGAGCACAGCCAGCGCCGCCCCGGGCTCCGCGCCGCCGGGGCCGCCCCCGTCCGGCGCCAGCCGCGCGTGGACGAGGTAGGCCGCGACGACGACCAGGCTGGACAGGAGCGGGGCGAGCGCCGGCCACGCGAAGCGGCGCTGGGCCTGCAGCGCCCCGGTGAGGACCACGCCGAGCCCGTACAGGACGACCTGGGGCGCGAAGACGACGAGCATCAGGGCGACGAGCGACCGCTGGTCCGCCAGGTCCGCCCCGGGGCGCAGGAGGTGCGCCAGCGGCCCGGCCAGGGCGGCCACGGCGACCGCCGCGGGCACGAGCAGGAGCAGGGTCCAGCCCAGCAGGGCCCCGACCACCCGGTCGGCCTCCCGCCGGTCCCCCCGCCCCAGCGGGCCGGCGAGCAGCGGCACGACGGCGCCCGCGAGCGCGCCGCCCGCGACGACCTCGAAGAGGACGTTGGGCACCGTGTTGGCGGCGTTGTAGGCCTCGCCCACGACGGTGGCGTTGCCCACCCCGGCGGTGAACACGAGCCCCCGCAGGAAGCCCGCGACGCGCGCGAGGACGGTGAGGCCCGCGATGAGGACGGCCGCGCCCAGCAGCCCGCGGCCGAGGTCCCTCACGGTCCCGGGGAGGTCGCTGCGGCGGCGTCCGGGGCGGCGTCCGGGGCGGGGCCGGGTGGAGCGGGGGGCGCGGCCGGCCCGGCGGGGCGACCCAGGCGGTCCAGCTCGCGCAGCACCGGCGTGCCCTCGATCACGCGGGTGAAGCTGACGCGCTCCGAGGCCGCCGTCAGGGCGAGGACGGCGGCGAGCACGGCTCCCCGGGCCCGGCGGGAGCGGGTCCGGGTCAGCACGGCCGTGCCGAGCAGGGCCCCGGCGGCGTTGGCCCCGCAGTCGCCGAGCATGCCGCGCTCGCGCAGGTCGGGCAGGAGCAGGACGGCGGCGGCTCCTGCCCCGGCCGCGGCCAGCGGCCCGCCGGGGCGCGAGCCGGGGACGCCGGCACCGCCGACGAGGTGGCCGAGGAGGAGGACGGCCTTGAGCGCCCGCCCGGGACGCAGGTCCAGCAGGTTCACGAGGTTGGCGCTGCCGGCGACGAGCGCGCCCGCGACGACCCGGTCGGCCGCGGCGCGCGCGGGCGTCACGCCCGTCCGCGGGCCGTCGACGAGCGCCGCACCGGCGAGGCCGCCGAGGCCGATGCCGAGCACCTTCAGGCCGCCCGTGGTGAGGCGGCCGGAGGCCAGCGCACCCAGGTGCCCACGCAGCCCGCGCGCCTGCGAGGACCCCGCGAGGTCGTCCACGGCCCCGAGCGCCGCGGCGACCCCGGTCGCCAGCGCGGCACCGGCGCGCACGCGGGCCGGCAGGGGCGCGAGCGCCGCCCCGGCGAGCGAGCCCAGCGCCAGGGCCGGCCCCTCCAGGAGGGTCAGCGGGCGACCGCGGTGGTTGGTCCGCTCCCAGCGGGCGCCGGCGGACGTGCCGCGCACGCGACGGGCCGCCGCCCAGCCACCGGCGGAGCACACCGCGGCCGCAGCCGCCGGCAGGAGGCGCGGGCTCACCGCCCACCGCCGGGCGCGGCCTGCGGGTCCAGCGCGGGCAGGGCCGCGTCGTCGCCCTGCCGGGACCCGTACTGCCCGGCGCCCCCGTCCAGCTGCTCGCGCAGGGCGAGCACGACGGCGAGGGAGCCCGCGGGCGAGGCGGCGCCGTCGACGCCGCTGACCTGCGCCGCGAGCCCGTCCTGGCGCAGGACGGTGATCGCACCCCCCTCGTCCGCGGCGCTGCCGGGCCCGGTGAGGACGACGGAGCCGCTGGTCTGCTCCAGCGCCGCGAGCAGGGCCAGCTCCGCCGTCGAGCGCGACGCGGACCACGCCTCGTCGCCGGCCCCGGGCTCGGACTCCGCGCCGGGGGCGACGACGAGCGCGGTGCCCGCCCGCAGGGCCGGGTCGCCGTCCACGGACACGAGGTCAGCGGTGGCGAGGACCTCCAGCACCTGCGAGCCCGCGACCGACGCCGTGCCGCCGAGCCCGGACCCGGGTGCGGCCACGGCGTCCGCCAGGGCCGCGGCCAGGACCGCCGGGGTGCCGACCTCGTCCGCGGCGAGCGACGTCAGGGCCTGCTCCGGCAGGGACGCCGCGGTGTCGTCGCGCAGGGCGGCGGACTCGGGCGCGGTCCACTCCTCCTCGACGCTGACGACGCCGCTGACCGACCCGGCGGCGTCCTCGACGGCGTCGACGAGGTCGGCCACCAGCTCGGGGTCCGCGCCGGGGAGGGCGACGACGACCGTGCTGGTCCCGGCCAGCGCCTGGCCCGCGACGACCGGCGCCAGCGACGACAGCGCCGCGTCCCGCGCGGCGAGCTGGGAGGCGAGGTCGTCCACCTGGGACTGCAGGCGCACGCGGTCCTCGCGCAGCAGGTCGACCTGGCTCGACAGCGTGTCGCCGATCGAGTCGCGCAGGGGGCCCGCGCCGAGGACCACCCCGATCGCCAGCGCGAGGAACACGCCGACGAGCGAGACGAGGTGGTAGCGGAAGTCGATCACCAGGAGCCTCCGGAGGGGGGTCGCCGCCGCCGGGCCCCCGGCGGCGGGGCGGTCTGCCCGGTGGCGCGGGCGGCGTCCGGGGCGCCGGCGCCGCCGCGCCGCCTCAGCCGGACCACGAGCGCAGCGGCGAGAGCAGGACGTCGAGCTGGGCGCCGAGCAGGGCCACGACCGTCTGGCCGGCGGAGGTCGACAGCAGCGCCACGAGCAGCGCCAGCAGGCCCGACAGGAGCAGCGCCGCGACCTGAGCGGTGGAGATGCGCTGGCGGTACAGCCGGGAGACGCCCTTGGCGTCGACGAGCTTGCCTCCCACGCGCAGGCGGGTGAGGAAGGTGCTGGCCATGCCCGCCCGCCCCTTGTCGAGGAACTCCACGAGGGTCGCGTGGCTGCCGACCGCGACGATCAGCTCCGCGCCGCTGTCGTCCGCGAGCATCATCGCGACGTCCTCGCTGGTGCCGGTGGCGGGGAAGACGACCGGCTCGACGCCGAGGGCGCGCACGCGCTCCAGCCCCGGCGCCCGCCCGTCCCGGTAGGCGTGCACGACGATCTCGGCCCCGCTGGTCAGCGCGGCGTCGGAGACCGAGTCCATGTCCCCCACGACCATGTCGAGCGCGTGCCCGGCCTCGAGCACGGCGTCCGCGCCGCCGTCCACGCCGATGAGGACGGGCCGGTACTCGCGGATGTAGGGGCGCAGCGTGGCCAGGTCGTCGCGGTAGTGGTAGCCGCGGACGACGACCAGCGCCTGGCGCCCCGTGAACGACGTGCGCACGTCGGGGACGCCGACGCCGTCCAGGAGCAGGTCCTTCTCCCGGAGCATGTACTCCATCGTGTTCGCGGCGAAGGCCTCCAGCTGAGCGCTCAGCCCCTCGCGGGCCACCTCCGTCGCGGCGGCCACGGTCGCCGGCGTCTGGCGGACCCCGGCGGCCACCTCACGCTCGCCGTCGGCCTCGACGAGGAGCAGGCGGTCGCCGTCCACGCGGACCACCTGGCCCTCGCGCAGCTCCGCCAGGACGTCGGCACCCACCCGGTCGAGCAGCACGATCCCGGCGTCGAGCAGGATCTGGGGGCCGAGGTTGGGGTAGCGGCCCGAGGTGCTGGCGGCGGCGTTGACGACCGCCGCGGGCCGCGCGGCCACCAGCGCGTCGGCGGCCACGCGGTCGATGTCCTCGTGGTCGACGAGGGCCACGTCACCGGGGTCGAGCCGCTTGGTGAGGTCCTTGGTGCGGCGGTTCCAGGCGCAGGACGCCCCCGGAGGAGGGGGCGCCGGGCGCCCCGGGGCGCCGCCGCAGGACTCGTCTCATCGCCGTCGATGGTCCCACGCCGAGGGCTCGCCCCGTGCCCGGCTCGCGGGCCGGGAGCGGGCGGCGAGCGGCGCGCGCCCACCGCCGCCCGTGCGCGACGGAGCGGCTCGGGAGCCGTCGCCTAGGGCCGGCGCGCCCCCTCCAGCAGCTCGGCGGCGTGCGCGCGGGCGCTGGAGGAGCCTCCCCGGCCGGCGAGCATGCGGGCGAGCTCGGCGACCCGCCCCTCGTCGTCCAGGGTCCGGACCCCGCTCGCGACGACGCTGCCGTCCCCGCCCTTCTCCACCAGCAGGTGCTGGTCGGCGAAGGCGGCCACCTGGGGCAGGTGCGTGACGACGAGCACCTGCGAGCGCTCGGCGAGGGCGGCGAGGCGGCGGCCGATCTCGACCGCCGCCCGGCCGCCGACGCCGGAGTCGACCTCGTCGAAGACGAAGGTCTCCACGGGGTCGGCCTCCGCGAGGACCACCTCGAGGGCGAGCATCACCCGCGACAGCTCCCCGCCCGACGCGCCGCGGCCGAGGGGGCGCGGCTCGGCGCCGGCGTGCGCCGCGAGGAGCAGCAGCACGTCGTCGCCGCCGGTGGCGCCGAGCCTGCCGGTGCGCTCCACGCGCACCTCCAGCCGCGCCCCGCCCATGGCCAGGGCCGCGAGCTCGGCCGAGGCCGCGGCGGACAGCCGCTCCCCCGCGGCCGCGCGGGCGGCGTGCAGCCGGTCCGCCAGGTCCTCCAGCTCGGCGGCGAGCGCGGCCTCCTCCCGCACCAGCTCCTCCACCCGGTCGTCGTCCCCCTCGAGCTCCAGGAGGCGGCGCGAGGCATCGCGGGCCCAGGCCAGGACGGCGGTCGCGTCCTCGCCGTAGGCGCGCGCGAGGCCCGTGAGCTCGGCGCGGCGCTCCTGGACCACCGCCAGCCGGGCCGGGTCCGCCTCCAGCGCGGCGAGGTGCCCGGCGGCGTCGGCGCCGGCCTCGACGACCAGCACCGAGACCTCCGCGAGCCGGTCCGCCAGCGCCGCGAGCGCGGGGTCGTGGGCGCGGACGGCGTCCAGCGCGCGCCGCGCGGCCTCGACGGCGCTGACCGCGTCGCCACCGGGTCCCGCGTCGTCGTCGCCCGTCAGCGCCGCGCGCGCCGTGGCCGCGGCGAGCCGGAGGTCCTCCGCGTGGGTGAGCCGGTCGGCCTCCTCGGCCAGGGCGCGGTCCTCCCCAGGCTGCGGGTCGACGCGCTCGACCCGCTCCAGCCCGTGGCGCAGCAGGTCGGCCTCCTGCGCCCGCTCGCGCCCCCGGGTGCGGATCTCCTCGAGCTCGGACCCCACGGCGCGGTGCCGCTCGAAGGCGGCGCGGTAGCGCACCAGGGGCACGGCGACGTCCTCGCCGGCGCTGGCGTCCACGACCTCCCGCTGGCGCGCCGGCGAGCGCAGCAGCACCTGCTCGCTCTGGCCGTGGACGGCGACGAGGTCGTCGGCCAGCTCCCCGAGCAGCCCGTTGGGGACGGCGCGCCCGCCGACGTGCGCGCGGCTGCGGCCGCCCGCGGCGACGGTGCGCGAGACGAGCATCTCGGCGCGCCCGTCCCCGTCCCCCTCGAGCTCGGCGCCGGCCTCCCGCGCGCGCCCGGCCGCGGCGCCGCGCGCGGGCAGCGTGAAGCGGCCCTCCACGAGCGCCGACCGGGCGCCGGACCGCACGGCGCCGGGGTCGGCCCGCGCCCCGAGCAGCAGGCCCAGGCTCGTCACGACCATGGTCTTGCCCGCACCGGTCTCCCCGGTGAGGACGGTGAGCCCGGGGCCGATCTCGAGCGCGGAGGCGTCGATGGCCCCGAGGTCGCGGATGCGGATCTCCTCGAGCACAGCCTCAGCGTGCCCCGGCCGGCCCGTTCCGCCCGCCCGCCGCGCCGTCGCCGGGCGCGCCGTCCTCCCGGACGTCGACGTCCGGCTCGGCCGGTCCGCGCCAGCCCTCGACGGGCAGGCGGAACTTCGCGACGAGCCGGTCGGTGAAGGGGCCCTCGGACAGGCGCGCGAGCAGCAGCGGGTGCACCCCGCGGGTCACCTCGATGCGCGAGCGGGGCGGCAGCTGGGCCGTGCGCCGGCCGTCGCACCACAGCACGCCGCCGCCGGAGGTGCGCGCCATCACCTCGACCGCGAGCACCGAGCGCGGAGAGGTCACCAGCGGCTTGGCGAAGAGCGCGTGCGCGGAGATCGGCACCATGAGCAGCGCCTGCACCTCCGGCCAGACGACGGGGCCGCCCGCGGAGAAGGCGTACGCCGTGGATCCGGTGGGGGTGGCCATGACGACGCCGTCGCACCCGAAGACGGAGACCGGCCGGCCGTCCACCTCCGTGACGACCTCGAGCATCCGCTCGCGGTCGGCCTTCTCGACGCTGGCCTCGTTGACCGCCCACGACGTCGCGACGACCTCGCCGTCGCGCAGGACCCGGACGTCCAGCGTCATCCGCTCCTCGACGACGTAGTCGCCCGCGGCGATGCGCCCGGCCGTGCGCGCGAGGTCGTCGCGCTCGCTCTCGGCGAGGAACCCCACGTGCCCGAGGTTGACCCCGAGCAGCGGCACGGGGCTGTGCCGCACGAGCTCGGCCGCCCGCAGGATGGTCCCGTCGCCGCCGAGGACGACGACCATCTCGGCGCCCCGGACGACGGAGTCTTCGAGGTCGTCCAGGTCCAGGACCGGCACGTCCTCCAGGTCGGGGATGTCGATGACCTCGTCGGCGAGCATCACCGGCCGCAGGCCCTTGGCGCGCAGCAGCGCGACCAGCTCACGGGCGGCGCTGACGGCGGCCTCGCGCCCGGTGTGGGTCAGCACGAGCACCGTGCGCTCCTCGCCGGCGCCCGCCCGGCGCGCCCCGCGCGCGCCCGGCCCGGTCCCGGCCGCCCGGTCGGCCACGGCCGCCCCCTCGGTCGTGCCCGCGGCGCCCTCGGCAGCGGGCGGCACGGCGCTCACCGCGCACCCCCTGCAGCGGCCCCGTGCGCCGCGGGAGCCGGCGCCGGGGCCCCCGCGGGACCCGCCGCGACGGCGGCGCGCACCAGGTCCTCCAGGTCCTCGGGCGCGACCGCCCCGTCGGCGTCGCCCCGCCCCCCACCGGCGCGCAGGCGCAGGAAGTACTCGACGTTGCCGCTCGGTCCGGGCAGGGGGCTCGCGGCGCAGCCGGCGACCGCGAGCCCGCTCGAGCCCGCGGAGCGGGCGACCTCGAGCACCGCGCCCGCCCGCGCCCCCGGCTCGCGCACGACGCCCCCGGCGCCGAGGCGCTCGCGCCCCACCTCGAACTGCGGCTTGACCATGAGCAGGAGGTCGGCGCCGACGGCGCTGCACGCGGCGAGCGCGGGCAGCACCAGGCGCAGCGAGATGAAGGAGAGGTCCGCCACGACGAGGGCGGGCAGCTCCCCCAGCGCCGACCGGACGACCTCGGGCTCCAGGGCGCGCACGTTGGTGCGGTCGAGGACGACGACGCGCTCGTCGCTGCGCACCGGCCAGGCCAGCTGCCCGTAGCCGACGTCCACGGCGAGCACCGCGGCCGCACCCCGGTCGAGCAGGACGTCGGTGAACCCGCCCGTCGACGCCCCGGCGTCCAGGGCGCGCCGACCGGCGACCGCGACGTCGGGGAAGGCCGCCAGGGCCCCCAGCAGCTTGTGCGCGCCCCGGCTCGCCCAGCGCCGCCCGGAGCCGGCCGGGCCCTCGCCCGCGCGCACCTCCTCCACGACGACCGGGTCGGCCCTCTCCACCTGCGTCGCGGGCTTGCTCGCGCGCTGCCCCCGCACCAGCACCGCGCCCGAGGAGACCAGCTCGCCGGCCTCTTGCCGCGAGCGGGCCAGGCCCCGCCGGACGAGCTCGGCGTCCAGCCGCTGGCGCCGGGGGCCGCTCATCGCCCCGTGCCCGAGAGCCGTCGCGCGAGGCGCTCCTGGGCCCGCTCGAGCGCCGCGGCCAGCACCGGCGGCGGGGCGTCCGCGGGCGTCGCCGACAGGTCGGCGAGGACCTGCGCCACCTCGACGTCGTGCTCCTCGGCCGCGCCGGGCTCCGTGCTGCCGCTCGCCGGCGCCTGCGCGCCCGGTCGCGAACCCGGCGCCCAGCCCGGCCGGGGCCCGGGCGCCGGCCCGGGCCGCGGCCCGGGCGCCCCACCACCGGGCCCACCACCGGGCCCACCACCGGGCCCGGTGCGCGGAGGAGGGTCGCCGGCGGTCACGTCCGGCACGCTACCGGGCGTCCAGGGGGGCCAGCCTCCGCAGGAGGTCCTCGGCCACCACGACGTCGTCGAGCTCCCACCGCGCGGCGCACGCCGCGCGCAGCAGGTCCAGGGGCTCCCCGCCGGTGCCCGCCACGAGGGCGTCGTCGTCGCGGCTGACCACCGCGTCGCCGCAGCGCCAGGTCTGCGACCCGCCCGAGCCGGAGCGCTCGACCACCGCCGCGGGCTCCAGCAGGGCGGCGAGGTCCGCGCCGAGGTGGTCGGGACGCTGGTCCGGCACGGCCGCCAGCACCGTGCGGACGTCGTCCACCCCCGTCGCCACCCACAGGCTCGTCATCCCCGCAGCGCGGGCTCCCGCGACGTCGGTGTCGAGCCGGTCCCCCACGACGAGCGCGCGCCGCCCCTCGGCCGCCGCGTCGAGGAGCGGTCGCTCCGGCTTGCCCGCGACCACGGGCTCGGCACCGGTGGCCGTGCGCACGGCCGCCACGAGGCTCCCGTTGCCGAGCGCGAGACCGCGCTCGCGCGCGAGCACGGTGTCGACGTTCGTGGCGACCCAGGCCGCCCCGGCGCGAATGGCGTAGGCGGCCTCGGTCAGCTCGGCCCACCCGACGTCCGGCCCGAAGCCCTGGAGCACGGCTGCCGGCGCGTCGTCCGCCGAGGTCACCGGGTCCAGCCCCGCCTCGCGGCAGGCGTGCGCCACGCCGGGACCGCCGACGACGAGGACGCGCGCGCCCTCCCCGCACCGCTCGCGCACGAGCAGCGCGCCGGCCTGCGAGGAGGTCCGGACCTCCTCCGCGGAGGCGGGGACGTCGGTGCGCCCGAGGTGGTCGGCGACCTCCTGGGGCGGCAGCGAGGCGTTGTTCGTCACGAAGCGGAGCGCCACCCCCCGCTCGCGGCAGGCGGCGACCGCGGCGGCGGCGCCCGGGACCGGACGGCTCCCGGCGTAGACGGTGCCGTCCAGGTCCAGGAGCACCACCTCGGCGTCGTCCACCAGCGCGCGCTCAGGCATGGGCGCCATCGTCGTCCTCCCGCGATGACGGGCCGCGCAGCCCCTGCGGGGACGGCTCCGCCCCGGTTCCACCGAGCGCCCTCGGGCCCAGCAGACCGGGCTCGGCGCTCTCGGGCCCAGCGGCCTCCCCCGCGGCTGCGTCGGACGCCGGACCGGGGTCGAAGCCGGGGCCGGAGCCGCCGTCGGTCCGTGGCTCGAGCACGGCCCGCACGCGGGCGAGCGCCTCGACGTACTCGGCGCGCTGCGGCCGCATGGCGACGGCCAGGGCCAGCTGCTCCGCCGCCTGCGGCAGCTTCCCGAGGCGGCGCAGCGACAGGCCGTACCCGAAGCGGGCGTAGTCGGAGTCGGGGGCGACCTCGGCCAACCGCTCGAAGGTCCTCACCGCGGCGCCGGGGCGCCCCGCCGTGAACTGCGCGCGGGCGAGGGCCTCGAGGACGCTCGCGGAGCGCGGCTCGTCCGCGGCCACGCGCTCCAGCACCGTCGCGGCCGCCGCGGCGTGCCCGTCCTCCAGGAGGCCCAGGCCGCGCTGCAGCCACTCGTAGGTGCCCAGCCCGTCGCCGTGCTCCGGCTCCGCGGCGCCCCCGGGCCCGCCGGCGCTCACGCCTCCTCCCAGAGCACGACCCCGTCGTCGTCCGCGTCCGCCGGGTCGGGCTGCGCCGGGGAGGGAGGACGCCGTCCCGCGGCGACGAGGGCGTCGTCGTGGGCCTCGCGCAGGCGCTCCTGCGCCTCCCGCAGGTGGGGGGGCACCGTGCCCGTCAGCTCCGGCAGCTGGAGCTCGAGCACCGCGGCGTCGTGCTCACCGAGGTCTCCGCGGGCGCCGGCGACGACCATGGCGAGCTCGATCTGCCCCGCCCGGTCCAGCTGCGCCGCGGCCGGGCTCGTCGCCGCCTCCAGCGCCCGCTCGGGGCGCCCCAGGCCCCGCTCGCAGTCCGCCATGACCGGCAGGTGCTCCTGCGACCCGGTGAGCCGGCGCGCGGTGCGCAGCTCGCGCAGGGCTTCCTCGTACTCCCCGGCCCGGTAGGCGGCGAGGCCCGCGGCCTCGCGGACGGCGCCCACGCGCCCGGCCCGCCGCTGCGCGGCACGAGCGTGCTCGAGGGCCCGGGCGGGGTCCTCGTCGAGCAGGCGAGCCACCATGACGAGATGCCGGGCGACCGCCGTCGCGTTGTCCGCCGCCAGGGCACCGAGGTCGCGGCGCACGTCCTTGTCGAGCTCGGTGCCGGTCACCTCGTCCGGGACCTGCGGCTCCACCACGCGGGGCGGACGCGGCGCCCGGTCCTCGAGACCCCCGCGGGCGTCACGTCCGCGCCAGGCGCCGCCGCGGCTGTCGTCGCGCCGGTCGTCACGACCCGCGTCCCACGGCCGTCGGCCGCCGGCGACGGGCGCATCCCGACCGCCACTGCTGCCGCTCCGAGCCGCCCCCGCACGCGCGCCACCGTCACGAGCCGCGACGTCACGGGCCCACGAGCCTCGCCCCGGGGAGTCCCGCGCCCCGGAGCTCCGCCCCTGGGACTCCCGCGCCTGCGCGGTCCGGCCCGCTGGGCCTCGACCCTCGCCGTCACGCCTCCCGCGGGGCGCCTCGGCGGAGCGTCCGCGCTCGCCCCAGGGGCGACGCTCATCGGCTCCGCCGCTCTCCTGAGCGCCCCGTCCGCGCTCCGGGCCGCCCGTCGAGGACCGTGCGGCCGACGGCGCACCACCGCGCGACTCGCTGCCACCGGCTCCTCGGGACGGTCCGCTCGACCGCCGGGCGGCCCCCGGCCCGCCGGAGGAGCGCGAGTCCCCGCCCTGACGGGGACCACCGCGCGCTGCACCCGCGCCACGCTCGGAGCTCGGTCCGCCGACAGCGCCCCGCGACGCCGCTCGGCGGGCACCACCCTCGGCACCCGCCGCCGCCGACCCGCGCCGAGGGCCGCCGTCCCGGTGCGGTCGCTGGTCGGCCTCCCCGCGCGGTCGCTGGTCGGCCTCCCCGCGCGGTCGCTGGTCGGCGTCCCCGCGCGGTCGCTGGTCGGCGTCCCCGCGCGGTCGCTCGTCGTCGCGTCGGGCCGCGTCCGCCATGGGTCCTCCTCTGGGGTCCGGCGACGTCCTGCGCCGGATGCTCGGTGTGGTGCGTGGTGCTCGGCGAGGCACGATGCCGCAGGGCTGCCCGCGGTCATGCGGAGCGCTCCTGAGGCCGGCTCAGCCGGTCGACACCATCATGCGGGACGACGCGGCGGCTCACCACGACCGTCGTCCGCGCACTCGCCTCACAGAGCGGGTGTCCGCATCAGCACGGCCGATGCACATGGGTCGCCGCGGCCGGGCGCGACACGGGGGCTCCAGAGGGCGACGCCCGTGGCCTCGACGGTTGCCCCCCACCGGCCAGGCACCCCCGACCGGCCAGGCACCCCCGACCGGCCAGGCACCCCCGACCGGCCAGGCACCCCCGACCG
>Ga0210040_10008203_pt1 | contig 12445 bp, 6 predicted proteins | sample CryGeyCG12114_NA_FD_185462 | JGI IMG/M metagenome (GOLD analysis project Ga0210040, IMG submission 185462) | Groundwater microbial communities from aquifer - Crystal Geyser CG19_WC_8/21/14_NA (SPAdes) (version 2) | ecosystem: Environmental > Aquatic > Deep subsurface > Groundwater | place: USA... | reverse complement strand
TCGTCTCCCTGCCGGTCGCCCCCGAGGAGCAGCGCGTCTGCGTCGCCGCCCGGTACGCGAGCGGGCCGGGCCACCCCGAGATGGGTGACGCGGACCTGGAGCGGTGGCAGGCCCGCCACGAGGCGCCGGACCGGGAGGAGCTGCTCGGCGGTCCGGGCCCCGCAGCCCCGCCGGGGTACGCGACCCGGGCGCGGTGGGCGTCCGCCCGCTGGCCGTCCCTGCCCGACCTGTGGGCCCGGGCGCTGCGCGCCCGTACCGCTGCCCCTGCCCTGCTGCCGGTCGGGGTGCGGTCTGGGCGCGGACCAGAGGTCCGCGCCCTGAGCCCCCGCGTCAGCGCTGGCAGACGACGTTCATCGCGCGGACGCCTCCGGGCGAGGTGTTGTCGCAGCCGACGATGTTGCCGATGCCGCGCTGCACCCAGATCCCGTAGCCGTCCGTGTTCCCCACGGCCGTCGTGTTCCCGACGAACACGTTGCCGCCGCCCCACCCCTCGGCCTTGGAGTAGGTGGCCGTGAAGCCGTTCAGGGGTGCGGAGGTGCCGTTGTTGCCCGAGACGAGCCACGAGCTGCCCTTCACGACGAGCAGGCCGTCCGCGGTGGACGAGGTCATCGAGGCGCCGTCCACGGTGTTGCCGGCGATCGTCCCGTCGGAGGTGCCGGCCTTGGCGTCGACGGCCTCCGCGGTGGTCCCGCTGATGGTGTTGGACAGCACGGAGTTGCGGTCGCTCCGGTCCGGCGCGCAGCTGGAGTAGGTGCACCACGCGTCGGGGTCGGAGCCGACGTAGACGCCCTCGCCGTACTGCGGCTCGTAGAGGCCGGTCCGCTCGATGAGGTTCCCGACGACCGTGCTGTCGACCGTGGAGCCGCGCAGGTGGACCGCCTCGTCGCCGAGGTCGGCGAAGTGCACGTCGGAGATCGTGTCGTGCGACCCGCCGAGGACGACCACGCCCTTCTGGGCGTTCTGGATGGTCATGCCGGTCACGGTGACCCAGCTCGACCCGAGGAGGGACACGGCGATGCCCTTGGTCGGGTCCTTCAGGTCGAGCACGGCGTCGCGAGGACCGCAGATCCAGACCGGGGCGTCCGCGGTGCCGGCGACGGAGGTGGAGAACGTGCCGGTGTAGGTGCCGGGAGCCAGGACGATCACGTCGCCCGGGACGGCGTTCTTGAGGGCGTACTGCAGGCCGGCGGCGCTGCTGACCGGACGCGTCGCCGTCGGGCAGCTGCTGTAGCGCTGCTGCACCGGAGCGGGCGCGTCCGGGGTGGTGACCGCGACGGCCGTCCCGGGCCTGGACTCGTTGCCGCTGGTGTCGAGCGCGGTGACCCGGAAGCGGTACGTGGTGCCCGCGGCGAGCCCGACGTCGAGGAACGACTGCTGGCTGGGGGGCAGCCGGTCGACCACGGTCTCGACGCCGTCCGGACCCGTGCGCAGCAGGTTGTACGCCGCCACGTCGCCCGCGGTGGACGCCGGCCACGCCACCTTGACGCCCAGCCGGGTCGGCGTGAGCGTCGGCCCGGTGACCGTGGGCGGCGCGGTGCTGTCGGTGACGACGAAGGCGTCGAGGGTGAGGTTGCGCCCGGTGGACGCGGCGTTCAGCGTGCCGGTCCGCTCGATCCGGATCGTGTGCGTGCCGTCGGTCAGCGTGCTCGTGCTCCAGACGACCTGCTGGTACTGCTGGGTCGCGCTGTAGAGGTCGACCTTGGCGACGGCCGTCCCGTCGAGGTAGACCTGACCGATCCCGGAGAAGTTGTTGGTCCGCGTGACCCACTTGATCCCGGTGCCGGAGAAGGTGAACCGCGCGTCCCCGGCGGTGTTGAGGCTGGAGTAGCTGCCGCCGCTGTCCCGCGTCGAGCTGGTGACCGACCAGGGCGTGCTGTAGGTGATCGCGGAGGAGGTGTTCTCCACCGTCCCGGTGCTCACCGCGGTGGTCGCCGAGGCCTCGGCGGACCGCTTCGACTCGTTGCCGCTCGCGTCGACGGCGGTGACCTGGTAGCGGTAGGTGACCCCGGGGACCAGGTTCGCGTCGAGGTAGCTCGTGTCGCTCTGCGGCGCCGCGGTGAGCTCGGTGTAGGCGTCGGACCCCTTGGCGCGGTAGACGCGGTAGCCGACCGTGTCGGCGTCGAAGGAGTCGTTCCACTCGAGGTCGATGCCGTTGCCGGAGGGCAGCGCCCAGACCGAGCGGGGCGCGGCCGGGGCCGTGGCGTCGGGGACGACGAACGCCTCGACCGACGTCCGGGGCGTCCCCGTCACCGCGCTGGCGTGGTCCCCGGTCCAGGCCACCCGGACGGTGTGCGCGCCGGCGCCCAGCCCGGAGGTCGAGAACAGGGTCACGTCGCGGCGCACGGCCGCCGAGTAGGTGTCGACCGAGGTGACCAGGACGTCGTCGACGAAGACCTGGGCGACCCCGCCGTCGGGCCCGGTGCTGCCGATCCAGCGCACGCCGCTCTCGAAGAAGGTCAGGCTCGCCGTGCCCGGACCGGTGGCGACCCGGCCCTCGTCCCGACCGGTGGTCGGGTCGACGTCGGGGGCCCAGCTGCTCCCGGTCAGCACGACCGAGCTGCTGGCGGCGGCGTACGTGCCGGCGCCCGCGGCGGAGCGCAGGGCGACGTCGGCGGAGGGTGCGGACTCGTTGCCGCTCGTGTCGATCGCCGTCACGCGGTAGCGGTAGGCGGTGTCGGGCAGGAGCCCGCCGTCGACGTAGCCGGTGCCGTCGACCGGCGAGTCGGTGACCGGGACGAAGTCGGAGGAGCCCTCGGGGGCGCGGTAGACGAGGTAGCCGTCGACGTCGGCGTCGGGGACGCGGTCCCAGTCGACCCGGGCCCCGGCGCCCTGGGGTGCGGCGCCGACCCCGGTCGGGACCGCGGGCGCCTGGGTGTCGGGGACGACGAAGCTGTCGATGTCGATGGAACGGCCGGTCGAGGCGTCGTTCTTGAGGCCGCTGCGCTCGACGCGGAGCGTGTGGGTCCCGTAGGGGAGGGGCGGCGAGGTCCAGACGACCGTCCGGTAGCTCAACGTGTCGGAGTAGAGGTCGACCGTGCCCACCTTGTCGCCGTCCAGGTAGATGTTGGCGATGCCGTAGTAGCCGGCCGTGCGAGCGACGAGCTTGATCGAGGTCTCTCGGAACGCGACCTGCGCGTAGCCGGACGAGGCGAGCGAGGCCGACGAGCCGCCCGAGTCCGAGGACGAGGTGGCGGTGGTCCACGGGCCGGTCCAGGCGACGGTGTCGCTGGTGCTCTCGATCGTGCCCGCTCCCGCGACGCTCACCCGGGAGGTGAGCGTGACGTCCCTGGTCGGCGCCGAGACGTTGCCCGACCCGTCGACCGCGGCGACCCGGTAGCGGTAGGTCGTGTCCGGGTCGAGCGTCGGGTCGAGATAGGTGGCGGCGGTCACCGGGGTGTCGGTCAGGGTCGTGTAGTCCGTCGAGGTCCCGCTGGAGCGGTAGACCAGGTATCCGGCGAGGTCGTCCTCGGTGCCGGCGGTCCAGCTCAACCGCCCCCCGGCTCCCTCGGTGCCGGCGGTCAGCCCGGTCGGGGTGGCCGGCGCCTGGCTGTCGAGGACGACGAAGCCGTCGAGGTTGATCGCGCGACCCGTGGACGCGTCGTTCTTGGTCCCGGCGCGCTCGACGCGCACCGTGTGCACGCCGAAGGGCAGGGTCGGGGAGGTCCAGGCGACGGCGTCGTAGGTCGTCGAGGCCGAGTACTGGTCGAGGGTGGCCACGAGCGTGTCGTCCAGGTAGACGTTGGCGATGCCGTAGTAGCTGCCGGTCCGCGCGACGACCTGGACCGAGGTCTCGCGGAAGGCCAGCTGGGCGTAGCCGGTCGTGGCGAGCGTCGACACCGAGCCCCCGGAGTCCAGGGACGACGAGGACGTCGTCCACGAACCGCTGTAGGCGACGGCGGCCGCCGTGTTCTCGACGGTCCCGGCACCGACCGAGGTGTCGTCGGCCGTGACGCCGACCTCGGCGGAGCGGGCCGACTCGTTGCCGGACGTGTCGACGGCGCTGACCCGGTAGCGGTAGGTCGTGCCGGGCGTGAGCGCGGCGTCGGTCCAGGTCGTCCCGGTCAGCGGGACGTCGGTCACCGTGGTGAAGGTCGAGGAGCTCCCGGTGGCGCGCCGGACGACGTAGCCGGCGAGGTCGTCCTCGGTGCCCGCGCTCCACGAGACGCGCGCACCGGCGCCCTGCGGCGCCACGGTGACGTCCCGGGGGACGGCGGGTGCGCGGGTGTCGGGGACGACCAGGGCGTCGAGGTTGATGCTGCGCCCGCTCGAGGCGTCGTTCTTGGTGCCCGAGCGCTCGACCTGGAGGACGTGCGACCCGTAGGCGAGGGTCGGGGAGGTCCAGACGACGGTCCTGCTGCTCCCGGCCGCGGAGTACAGGTCGACCGTCGCCACCTGGGTGCCGTCGAGGTAGACGTTCGCGATGCCGTAGTAGCTGGAGGTCCGCGCGACCCACGAGATCCCGGTCTCCTTGAACGCCAGCTGGGCGGAGCCGGTGCCGGCCAGGGTGGCGACCGACCCGCCGGAGTCGGCCCCCGAGGTGGAGGTCGCCCAGGTGCCGGTGAAGGTGATGGCGTCGTCGGTGTTCTCCACGGTGCCCGCGCCGACGGCGGCCTCGGCGGCGGTCACCACGGCCTCCGCCGTGCCGGGGGACTGGTTGCCCGAGCTGTCGACCGCATTGACCCGGTAGCGGTAGCTGGTGCCGGGCGTCAGCACCGGGTCGGTGTAGGTGGGGTCCGGCACCGGGGTGTCGGTCAGCGTGGTGAAGGTCGAGGAGGTGCCGGTGGCGCGCTGCACGAGGTAGCCGGCGAGGTCGGTCTCGGCGTTGGCGTCCCAGGACAGCCGGGCACCCGTCCCCTGGGCGGCGACGGTGAGGCCCGTGGGCGTGGCCGGAGGCCGGTCGTCGACCACGACGACGGCGTCGACGTCGACGGACCGTCCGCTCGACGCGTCGTTCTTGCTGCCGCTGCGCTCGACGCGGAGCGTGTGGACCCCGTACGCCAGCTTCGGGGAGGTGTAGACGACGGTCCGGTAGCTCGTGGTGGCGGCGTACAGGTCCACGGTCGTGACCAGGGCGTCGTCGACGTAGACGTTCGCGATGCCGTAGTAGCCGGCGGTGCGCGCCACCAGCCTGACGCCGGTGCCCCGGAAGCCGAGCTGCGCGTAGCCGGCACCGGCGAGCGTCGCGACGGACCCCCCGGAGTCGAGGCTCGAGGCGGACGTGGTCCACGTGCCCGTGTAGGTGAGGGCGGTGGCGGTGCTCTCGACCGTCCCGGCCCCGACGGACGTGTCGTCGGCTGTCACGGAGACGTCGTCGCTGCGTCCGGACTCGTTGCCCGAGCGGTCGACCGCCGACACCTGGTAGCGGTAGGTGCCGGTGGGGGTGAGGGCCGGGTCGACGAACGAGGTGTCGGTCGTCGGGCTGCTGGTCAGCGGGGTCCAGGTGGTCGAGGTCCCGGCGGCGCGGTAGACGAGGTAGCCCGCGAGGTCGTCCTCCGGGCCGGGGCTCCAGGAGACCCGGGCGCCGGCGTCGGCCGCCGCGACGGCGACGCCGGTCGGCGCGGCGGGCGCACGGGTGTCGGCGACCACGAAGCTGTCGACGTCGATCGTGCGACCGGTGGAGGCGTCGTTCTTGGTCCCGGTGCGCTCGACCCGCAGGGTGTGGACGCCGTAGGGCAGGACGGGCGAGGTCCACACGACCGTCTTGTAGCTGCTCGAGGCGGAGTAGAGGTCGACGCTGGCCACCTGGGCGCCGTCGAGGTAGACGGCGGCGATGCCGTAGAAGCTGCCCGTGCGGGCCACCCAGCGGACGGAGCTCTCCCGGAACGTGAGCGACGCGGACCCCGTCGCGGCCAGGGTGGCGATCGAGCCGCCGGAGTCGGAGCCGGAGGTGGCCGTCGCCCAGGTCCCGGCGTAGGTGATGTCGGCCGCGGTGTTCTCGAAGGTCCCCGCGCCGACGGTGGACGCGGCCAGCGCCGGGTGCGCGGCCGGCACCAGGGCCGCGACGCCGGCCAGCAGCACCAGGGCCAGGCAGGCCGCCAGACTGCGTCCAGGCCTGCTGGACACACGTCGCACACTCATCGGACACACCTTCGGTCGCCGTCGTCGGATCCCGAGGGCGGTACGACGTCGTCGGTGACCGACGGCCGTCGCTGTGCCTGAGCGAATCCTAGGACAGCTGTGCGGCGCCCGCTCTCGATTCGGTGGAGCCGGCCGGCAGAGGTCCGGCGAGGTCCGGGCGCCGCCCGTCCGTGAGGGCGCGCAGGACGCGCAGCAGGTGCCGACCGCTCTGCTCAGGGGAGAAGCGGTCGAGCCACCTCGGCGCGGACACCCGGCCCAGCGCCATGGCGTCCACCACCCCGGCGGCCAGCTCGAGGGGGTCGTCGCCCATCGTCAGGACACCGGTGACGTTCGGCACGACCGCGTCCGCGACGCCGAGCGCGCGGGAGGAGGTCACGCTCGCGATCCCGGCGGCGGCCGCCTCGACGAGGACGTTCCCGAAGCCCTCGGCGACCGACGGGAGGAGGACGACGGCGTCCGGCGCCGCCGCGTCGAACCACGCGTCCACCCACCCGTGCAGGCGGACGGGCACCCCGAGCTCCGCGGCGGTGGCGCGGACGAGGTCCTCCTCGGGACCGCGGCCGAAGAACTCGACCGACGCGTCGACGCCGTGGTCCGACCGGAGCACGGCCGCCGTCCGGACGGCCAGGTCCGGCCGCTTCTGGCGGACGAGCCGCGCCGGGACGGTCAGCGTGACCGTCGGCCGGGCGCCGACGGGTGCCGAGGACCGGTCGGGCCGGCGGGACGGGTCCTTGCCGGTCGCCGGGTTGGGGACGACCCAGACGCGGGCCGGGTCGAGCCGGTACCGGGCGATGGCCTCGGCCGCGACGGGGTGCGAGATGGCCACGTAGGCGTCCGCACGCGGGTAGAGGACGCGGCACAGCGCGAGCTCCGCGCGGTACGAGGCCCCGTGCACGCGGCGCAGCGGGGCCTCGACGTTCCGCCCGCTCACGATCGTCGCCGGCGCGCCGGGCAGGCCGAGGGTGCTCAGCAGCACCAGCAGGTTCCAGTGGGGCATCAGCCCGACCAGCACGTCGTAGCCGGCCTGCTGGACGTGCCGGCGCAGGCGGGCGGCGCGCGCCGGGAAGGACGGGGCCACGAGGGGGACGACGTCGACGTCGTCCAGGCGGCCGTCCGGGTCGTGGGTGGTGACGACGGTGACGTGGTGACCCGTCCGCCGGAGGTAGGTCGCCCACTGCAGGGCCACGAACTCGGCGCCGCCGCCCTTGAGCGTCGGCACGACCAGGCCCACGCGCAGCGCGGTGCCGGGGTCCGCGGCCGGCGCGGTCACGCTCGTCCGAAGGTGCGCTCGCCCCAGGCCAGGTGCCGGGCCAGGCCCTGCTCGATGTCGACCTCGGCCCGCCACCCGAGGGCGGCACCGATCTTCTCGGTGCTCCCGCCGGTCCGCAGCACGTCGCCGGCCACGCGGTCGATGTAGTCGATCTTGAGCGGGTGCCCGGCCAGCCCGGCCAGGATGTCGAGGGTCTGGTTGACGGTCACGTTCGAGCCGCCGGCGACGTTGAAGACCGAGCCGGCGGGCACGTCGGTCGAGGCGGCCAGCACGTTCGCCGCGACGATGTCGTCGATGAAGGTGAAGTCGCGCACCTGCTCGCCGTCGCCGAAGATCGAGATCGTCTCGTCGAGGACGGCCGCCCGCACGAAGCGGGTGAAGGCCATGTCGGTGCGCTGCCCGGGGCCGTAGACCGTGAAGTAGCGCAGCGACACGGTCGGCAGGCCGAAGTTGGAGGCGTACAGCGAGCAGAGGTGCTCGGCGGCCAGCTTGGTGACGCCGTACGGGCTGACCGGCTGCGGCCGGTCGGACTCGAGCGTGGGGTAGGTCTCGGCGTTCCCGTAGATCGAGGAGGACGAGGCGTAGACGAGCCGCTGCACGGAGCCCTGCCGCTGGGCGGCCTCGAGCAGCCGCTGCGTCGCGCTGATGTTGTGCCGCACGTACACCGCGAAGTCGCGGCCCCAGGACATCCGTACGCCCGGCTGCCCGGCCTGGTGGAAGATCCAGTCGACGCCGACGAGCAGGTCGTCGAGGTCCACCTCGTTCAGGTCGGCGCGCACGAAGGTGAAGCGCTCGGCGGGGATGCCCGCGAGGTTGCGCTCCTTGATCTCGACCTCGTAGTAGTCGGTGACGCAGTCCACGCCGACCACCTCGTGGCCCTGCGCCAGCAGCGCCCGGGCGAGGTTGCTGCCCACGAAGCCGGCGACCCCGGTGACGAGTGCTCTCATGCGACGACTGCTTCCTTCTCGGGCGGGTGCAGGATCTGGGAGACCAGCAGCGGGGCGCTCAGCCCCACCACTGCATCCTGGACCACCCGCCGGTCCAGACCGGCAGCACGCGCCAGGAGACCGGCCAGCTGCGCGGGGGAGCGGTCGCCGACGAAGCCGGTCGAGCCGTCGACCACCAGGCCGCCCGTGTCGGAGCCCTCGGTGACGACGGCGGGCAGCCCGCACGCCATCGCCTCGACCAGCACGCGCGCGAACCCCTCGTACCCGGGGTGGGACGTCATCAGGAACACGCCGGACGCGTTCATGGTCTCGGCGACGGCCTCCGGGACGACCCGGCCGGAGACGCGGACCCGCGCCGCGACGTCCGGGGGCAGGTCGACGACCTGGCGCCGCACCTCGGTCAGCAGCGTCCCCGAGCCGAGCAGGTCCAGACGCCAGGGGTGCGCGGGGTCGAGCTGCACGAGCTCGGCGAACGTCCGCACGGCCAGCGCCGGGTCCTTGGGCACCTCGAGGCGCCCGACCCAGAGCACCCGGTAGGGGTCGCGCTCGGCGGTGGTCGTGGTGGTCGTCAGGGCCGGGTCGAACCAGGTCGGTGAGAAGCGGGAGCCGGGGTTCCAGCCCTGGACGGTGCCGGTGTAGTCCTCGTTGAAGACGACCACGTCGGAGGCGCCCCCGACGACGACCCGCTCCAGCACCTGGTGGGTGCGCCCGGCGAACCGCCAGAACGAGTCCGACGTCGCGCCGGTGAGCCCGTTCTCCTGGGTGTGGATCAGGTACACCTGCGGCCGGCGGACGAGCGCCCGCAGGGCGAGGGCCGAGTCCATCCGGTGGACCTGCACCACCGACGCGCGGGGGACCCGTCGGCGGAACCGCAGGAACCCGGCGAGCAGGCGCAACGAGTGCGGCACGGACCGCGCCTGGTCGGCCGGGTCGAGCGTCACGACCGGCAGGAACCAGAACGGCCTCCCGCCACCCAGCGTGTGGCGCTCCCAGCGCCCCACCCGGCGGCCGGGGTGGTCGACCCCGGTGGCCACGCCCACGACGGCGACCTCGAGGTCGTCCGGCAGGTAGCGCAGGATGCCGCGCAGGCAGGAGTCGATGCCGCCGGGCGAGGGGCGCGCCGGGTCGAACTGGTGGACGATCAGGCGGTCGACCCGAAGGGGTGGCCGCACGCCCGCAGCTGCTCCTCCCACGTCAGGCGGCCGCGCCCAGCGGCACGAGGTCGGCGGCCCGGTAGACGGTCCGCGCCGCCGCCGCCTCCAGCACCTCGCGGCGCGGGGCGTCGAGGTCGAGCACCGAGGTGAGGCCACGGCTCGAGGTGGTGCGGGCGAACTGGCGCTGGTGGTCGTCGACGTGCTCGCGGTGCTTGGCGCTGCGGACGGCGAGGACGGGGCTCTTGCCGAGCTCGAGCTGCTGCAGGACCGAGCCGACGCCGCTGTGCGAGACGACGACGTCCGCCCGATCGGCGATGGCGTTGAGCCGGAGCTGGCAGACCTCGCCGAGCACCTCGCCGGGCAGGTCGGTCCGCGTCGTGCAGCCGAGCTGCCAGGTGACCTCGTCGCCGGGGCGCAGCATCGTGCGCACCGCGTCCACCGCCCGGTCGAAGCGGTAGCCCTGCATGGTGCCGAGGGTCACGAGCATGCGGAGCGAGCGGGGGCGGGGCCGGGTCTGCGTGACCGTCCAGCCGTCGAGGGTGCTCGGCGTGCACGGCCAGCGCGCGGACGCCCACTCCGGGTACTGCGAGAGGGTCCGGACCCCGGGCGCCCGCTGCAGCAGCCGACCGGTGAACGACGGTCCCTCGCCGCGCGCCAGGCTCTCGACGTAGTAGGTCGGGATCCCCGCCACCGCGGCCATCGGGAGCACGGTCGCGGCGACGGCGGCACCGGTGCTGATGCACAGGTCGAAGTGCTCGCGACGGAGCAGGGGAGCGACCTGCCGCGCGGCCCGCAGGGCGGCGCCGAGGTCGCGGGGGGCCACGTAGTCGACGTAGTGGTGCCGGCGGCCCTGCAGGAAGCGCTCGCTCTGCGGGGTGTCGAACGTGACCCAGACCGACTCGGCGGAGGCGTCGAGCATCGTGGCGAGGGCGGCGAGCTCGGTGAGGTGGCCGCCGTTGGACGTCACCCAGAGGACCTTCGCCCCGGGGGGCACCGAGCTGAGCGTCCGGTCGACGGTGGGGTCGTCGGGGAGGGGGGCGATGCTGATCACGGGGGGCCTCTCGTCGACGGACGACCGCCCCCGCGGCGTTCCGTGTGTGGTCCCCGAGACCTGCTGCGACGCGGGCCCCCGCCCGCCTGCAGCAGCAGCAGCATAGACCGCAGATGCGCCCGCGTGGCACGACGGGACCACTTTTGGTGGGGCTGGCCCTGAGCGGCTCCTGAGCCGAACCGGAGGAGACCTGCAGGTGCCGACGAGGTCGACCTCCGGCGCTGGGCAGGCGGGACGGGGACACGCCGCCGAGCCGATCGAGGTCAAGGAGGGCACCAGCGGGGGCACCGTCTCGGACGACCGATCGACGCGTCCGGCTCGGACGCCGGCCGCCTGATCGCGCTCGAGGGGACGGGCGGGTGGACGCGTCCGGCACGACGAACGTCGTCGGGTGCGACAACCGCGTCCCCGCGGGGCGCGCGCGGCGTCTCGAACGTCGGCTGCCAGCCCTGAGCGAGGAACGCCCGGCCGATCGGGCGATCTGGCTCTACGGTTCGCGCCGGCCGGATATGCTGGCGGCGCCTGTCGGGGGCTGAGGGGCACCAGCACACGCACTGGGGCAGACAATGGTCCTCCGCGACATCACCGCTTCGCACTCGTCGGTCGTTCCCGCCCCGGCCGCGGAGGTCGACCAGCACGTCTACCTGCCGCCCCGTGTCGAGCGCCTCGGCAGCCTCGCGGAGCTCACCCTGGGCGGCAAGGGCGATCCCGACGACGGCTTCGGGGGCGCCGGCGACGAGGGCTCGGTCTGACCGCACCTGATCGCCGACTCCACGCCCCGTCGCCGGACCAGCCGTCCATCGTGGGCACCGTCCCCCCCGAGACGCCGCTCGAGGTCGCGTCCGGCCTGGTCTGCGGCGGCGACCCGCTGCCGCCCCGGCCCGGGGTCGGCCCACGGCCCGGTGCGGCGCTGGCCGCCCTCGGGACCGCGGTGCTGCCCGCCCTGCTCCGACCGCCGTGCGTCGTCACGTTCTCCGGCGGGACCGACTCCTCCCTCGTGCTGGCGGTCGCGACCCGCACGGCCCGACGGCACGGGCTGGCCGACCCGGTCCCGTTCACCTGGCGCTTCCCCGACGTGCCGGCCACCGACGAGGCGACCTGGCAGCACGCGGTCGTCGACCCGCTCCGGCTCCGGGAGTGGGTCGTCGCCACCGCGGAGCCCGACGAGCTCGACCTCGTGGGTCCGCGGGCGCGTCCCGTCCTGCTCCGCCACGGGGTCCGGCACCCGGTCAACCTGCACCTGCACGCCGCTCCGCTCGAGCTCGCCCGCGGCGGGTCGCTCCTCACCGGGGCGGGCGGCGACCAGGTGCTGTCCGGCTGGCGCCGACCCGAGAACCGCACCGGGGCACGGCAGCTCAAGGACCGTGTCCCGCCTGCGCTCCGGGTCCGTCTCCGGCGGCTCGCCGCCCGGGACCTGCCCTGGCTCGACCCGGCCGCGGCGAGGTCGGCGCTCGCCGACCGGATGCGCGAGGAGGCGGCCGAGCCGGTGGGCACGGCGGACCGGGTCCGCTGGCACGCCGGCCGTCGCGAGCTGGTGCTCTCGCTGGCCAACCTCCGCGCGCTCGGCGCTCCCCACGACGTCCTCGTCGGCAGCCCGCTGGCCGAGCCGGGCTTCGTGCACGCGCTCGCGCACGAGGTCGGCGACCGGCCGGCCCCCCGTCGCTCCGCGCTGGTCGGCGCCCTGGCCGGCGACGCGGTACCGGCGGCGGTGTGGCAGCCCCGCCGCAAGGCGCGGTTCGGCGACGTCTTCCTCGGTGCGCACTCCCGGTCCCTGGCGCGGGAGTGGGACGGGCGCGGGGTCGATCCCGCGCTGGTCGACGTCGCTGCCCTGCGCCGGGCCTGGACGGGCACCCGGGTGCCCCTCGCCACGGCGGGGCTGCTCCAGCAGGTCTTCCTCGCCACCCGGCCCGCGGGGCCTGCGGCCCCGGACACCCGCGACGGCGCG
>Ga0210040_10008202_pt1 | contig 12446 bp, 12 predicted proteins | sample CryGeyCG12114_NA_FD_185462 | JGI IMG/M metagenome (GOLD analysis project Ga0210040, IMG submission 185462) | Groundwater microbial communities from aquifer - Crystal Geyser CG19_WC_8/21/14_NA (SPAdes) (version 2) | ecosystem: Environmental > Aquatic > Deep subsurface > Groundwater | place: USA... | reverse complement strand
GACGGTGCCGACGCGCTCAGAAACGTGGTCTCGCCACAAGGCTCAGACGTCGCGCACCACCCCGTCACCAGCCCTGGCCGGGGCTGGTGACGGGACCATCCTAACAGGGCAGCAACACATAAGGCTCCTGCATCCTGCCCGATTTGCTGCCGTTCTCGATGTTCGGGACCGATTTCTGAGGGGCGGGACCACAATGTGGTCCCGGAGGACCCTCATGTGGTCCCGAGGGCGGGGGCATACAACAGTGTCGCCGCGAACCGAAGCCCTCGCGCCGACCGCCCAGGATCGACCTCCGCCTTCTTCCGGTAAGGCTACGGTCGATCCTTATCCCCGAGAATCTTTTCCAGCCCGTTTCCGCGCATCCGCGGACGATGCGACCTCCTCGCAAGATCCAGATCACAGAGGGCATCTTGGGACAGATTACGGAACGTCCGCGCGAGGACGGCACGAAGGCTTACCTGGCGCGGGTTCGCAAGAAGAAGGGCGGCAAGACCGCCTTCAACAAGACGGAGACCTTCTCGAGGGAACGGGACGCCAAGGCTTGGATCAAGAAGACCGAAGCCGACCTGAAGAAGGGCAGCCTTCAGCACAGCAACGACCGCGCGACGCTGGCCGAGGTCATCCAGATGTATCTGAAGGAAACCGGCCCGAAGTTCGGCAAGACGAAGCGCCAATGCCTCGAGTACATCGCGACCCCCAAGATCGGGGGAAAGCGCTGCCTCGACATCACCAGCGAGCATGTCATGGACCTGATCCGCGAACAGTCGGACGGGCGGGAGCCTCAGACGGTGGGCAACTACCTGTCCCACCTTGCTGCGGTCTTCGCTGTCGCCGAAGTCGCCTACAAAGCCCGGTTGTCGATGACAGAATTCAACTTGGCTCGCGACACGGCCCGCCATCTGAAGCTGATCCGGAGGTCGGGCAAGCGGACGCGCCGCCCGACTATCGGGGAGATGAGATGATGAGGCCGGGCGGCCGCAACGAGGTTGACGGGTAGGTCTGGACCATGTCGGGCTCCTCCGTCGAGAGAGCCAGAAGCTAGGATCACTCCTCGGACCTGCACCGAGATCGCGCCAGAGCCCTGGATCAACGCCGATCGAGCGTCGAGCACCCCTTAGGCTCGATCAAGCAGTGGATGAACCAGGGCGCCTTCCTGATGCGCAGGCTGGAGAATGTCCGGGGCGAGTTCAGCCTGACGACCTTGGCCTACAACATCCGGCGCGCCATCAGCCTGGTCGGCGTTCCCGGCCTGATCGCCGCGGCAGAGGGTTAACAGCACACCCGTGCTGCCTGACTGGTGACCACCCGAGGTGGTTCCTGACCGCCCAGGTCGCTCTCCAGTTGGCTCGACGGCCCTACAGCAGCCGAAAGCGGGTCACCACCCGTCACTGGGGGTCTAAGGCTCCCTGTCGCTCGGCGCCGGGGGCGTTTCTACACGGTCTGCATGATTGATGCACGAACAGGTGCCTCTCGCCTGCTCTGGCTATTCCCGCACGAGGACCCGCACAGTTTCAGAGGCCGTCAGGCCATGGATGATCGTCGAGGCGAAGATGGTGAAGGTGGCCACGGCCCAGAGCTCCTCGATATTGACGAAGTCCACATGGGTCGCGGCATAGCCCAGGTAATAGACCGAGCCGATGCCCCGCACGCCGTAGAAGGCCACCACGGCTCGCTCATGCGTCTCGAGCTCGCTGCCGATCAGCCCCAGAAAGCCGGCCAGCGGGCGGATGACAAGGATGAGCCCGAAGCCGATCACGGAATTCTGCCAGGTGAGATAGGGCCAGAGCCCCGGCATGGCTGCCCCAAGGAGAACAAGCAGCAGCCCCGTCACCGCTGTTTCCAAGGCTTCGCTATAGCTGTGGAGGCGCTTGTGGTAAGGGTGCTGCCGCTCGACGCGCCGCACCGCCACGCCGGCCGCAAAGGCCGCAATGAAGCCGTAGCCTTCCGCGATCTCGACCATTCCGTAGGCCAGGAGGACGGCGGCCAGGGCCAGGATCCCGGTGCCAGTCTCGGCGAGATCGCTCCGGGACGGCACTCGGAAGAGGAGCTGGCCCAACCCCCAGCCCACGGCTGCCCCAAGCCCCACGCCGACGGCGACCCGGTATAGCACATCCCAGGCCAGCCATTCGATCAGAAGGCCTGCTCCCCAGTCGTTGACCGCCAGATGGAGCGCGAGATAGACGAACGGGAAGGCCAGGCCGTCATTAAGCCCAGCTTCGGTGGTCAGCGCGAAGCGCACCGGATGTTCGCGGCCCTCAAGGGGCGGTCCGACCTGGACGTCTCCCGCCAGAACGGGATCGGTGGGCGCCAGCACAGCCCCGAGCAGCACGGCCCCGGCAACGGTCATTCCGGCCATGGCCCAGCCCATCAGGGCCAGGGCCGCGATCGTCAGCGGCATCGTCACGGCCAGGAGCATCAGGGTCGGTCGCCAAAGCCGGAGCGAGCCCAGGTTGTCGATACGGATGCCCGTGGAGAACAGGACCACGATGACGACGATCTCCGCAGTGGTCTCCCAAAGGCCCGGCGAGCTGATCGGATCGAGCCTCTCGAAGCTCTGAGGGAAGCACAGCACTCCAAGGACCCCGAAGATCATCAGCAGTGCCGAGGCCGCCGGAGGGCGCGGGAAGGCCAGACGCGGAAGCCAGTTGCCCAGAAGCAGGCTCACCCCGATGACGATGAGCAGGATGTGGTAGGGATCGAAGCCATACATCCGATCTGTCACCCGCGCATCCGCGCACGCAGGATAGCGTGCCTAAGCTGACATAGCTGAACCGGAGCAGCGGGCCTTCAACAGCTCGGTGTCGAGCTTTGCGTGATTCCTGACTTGATGCGCGGCCCCTCGATGCAGGCCGTTCAAAGGCTTGCCTTGTGCATATGTCCGGTGCGGAAATGCCTTTCTTGGCGCGGGCGCACAGCTGAGGCCCCTGCCCTACAACCACTGCCAATCAGCTTCGCGTCCTCGACACGGCTGAGGTCTGGACTAAACCACGGAGAGAAGGCGCCGCCACTCAGGATGACGCATACCCATGAAAGCCCGGGGAAACCAGAATGGCACAACATGCTTGGGCCAGTCCTGCCGCGCCTCCGCGGCCGACTGCACTCGTCCAAAGCCGCTTGACCAGGACAACCCTGTTACCGAAGTCTGGAGCCTAGAGCCGAAAAGTCCTGCCGCTGCCGTCGGGGACCTCTGTCCGACCGCATCGAAGTCCTTCAACGCCATCCGAGAGGAGCGCATCACCAAGATGGCTGGGCGAGGTGCAAGCTGTGTGGTGTGTTTGCGGGCTACCAGTTCGTGAAAGACCCGTCCGACCTCCGCAGGTGCGGCATCTCGAAGTAGTCGAAGCCAGGGGCCTTGGCCAAGCTCGTCTCATCGATCTCAACGCCCAAGCCGGGCGCGTGAGGCACGGGATAATCCGCGCCATCGAGCTTCAACGCCCCGCGGAAGACCGGCGAGGACTGGCGAGCGGCGTTGTCGTCGTGCGGGGTTTCCCAGCATTCGAGAAATGCATGGTTGGGCATCGCGGCCGCCATGTGAACCGAAGCGGCCGTGCAGATCGGGCCAAGCGGATTGTGAGGCATGACCTGAATTCCGTGGGCAGAGCACCAGCCTGCCACGCGCATCGCTTCCGTGAGGCCTCCGACGTTGCAAACGTCGATCCGGGCGAAGTCGCACAAGCCCTGCTCGAGGTAAGGAAGGAACTGCCACCGCGACGTGAACTCCTCGCCGATCGCGAGTGGGATGCGCGTCATCCGCCGAAGCGCCACGTAGGCGCTCGGGCATTCGTCCCGGATAGGCTCCTCCAGGAAGTCTAGGACCCCGGCAGGCATCCGAGCGCAGAACCTCGCCGCCTCGCCGACGCTCAGGCGGTGGTGCATGTCGACCCCCAGAGTGATCCGCGCCCCGAGTGCCCGCCGGGCCTCAGGAAGGAACTCGCCCGCGAATGTTATAATGTCCTGCGGATCGAAGATCTCGGGTGCGTCGGTGCGCCAGCCAAGGCGCAGGCACCTCCAGCCGACATCCACGGCCCCTTGCGCAAAGCCGATCAGGGTCTCGGTGTCATCCGCCCTGACGCAGCCGAAGGTCGGCACCCGGCTCCGCCGGGCCCCGCCCAGCAGACGGTGGACCGGCACATCGAGTGCCTTACCTGCGAGGTCATGGAGGGCAATGTCGACGGCCGAAATCAGGGCCATTCCGACGCGGTCCCGCGCAAAGCCTGGCCGGAGATGCAGGTCCTCCCACACCACCGCCGGCCGAAGCGGATCGCGGCCCTCAAGGAAATCCCCCAAGTCTGACAAGGCGCCCATGACGGCCAGCTCGCGGCTCGTCAGCCCGGACTCGCCCCAGCCCACGACGCCACACACGGTGGCCACCTTGACGAGAAGTTGGTTTTGGTCCCCGACCCGGAGCGGGAACGCTTCTACGGATGCGATCTTCATCGAGCTACCAGTTGGTGAAGGAGCCGTCGCGCCTGCGCAGGTGCGGAGGCTCCGAGTACTCGAACACCGCCGCCGCAAGCCGCTCCTCGTCCACCTCGACTCCCAGACCCGGCGCGTCGGGCACGACGTAGTTTGCGCCTTCGAGACGCACCTGCTCGGGGAAGAGGTCGGTGGGGGAGAAGCCCAGGTGCCGCTCGGCGGGGCTGTCCCGGCACTCAAGCCACGAGAAGTTCGGAACAGCCGCGGCGAGATGCACGCTCGCGGCGGTGCAGACCGGTCCGAGCGGGTTGTGCGGCATGAGGTCGACATAATGCGCCTCGGCCCAGCCCGCGATCTTCATGGCTTCGGTGAAGCCTCCCACGTTGCAGATATCGATGCGGGCGAACTGGAGGATGTCGCGCTCGAGGTAGGGTAGGAACTGCCACTTCGAGGAGAACTCCTCGCCGATGGCGAATGGGATGTCGGTCATCCGCCGCAGGCTCTCGTACGAGGACGGGTTCTCGTCCCGGATCGGCTCCTCCAAGAAGTCGAGCGTGCCGCTGGGTAACTTCTGGCAGAACGAGGCGGCCTCGGCGACGCTGAGGCGGTGGTGATACTCCATGCCGAGCACCATCCCGGCCCCGATCGCCTCGCGAGCCTTCACGGCCCAATCGGCCGTCGGCGCGATAGACTCGCGCGGCTCGAAGGTTTCGGGGTTCTCCTGCCCCTCGGCCATGAGGCGGACGCAGGTCCATCCAGCCTCCGCCAGCTCCAGAACCTGATCGACCATCGCCGGCCCGGGCGGGGCCGAGGTGGTGGCGAAGGCGGGAACACGGTCGCGATGCCGGCCACCGAGCAGCTGGTGCACCGGTACGCCCAGCGCCTTGCCCTTGATGTCGTGGAAGGCGATGTCGAGCGCCGCGATGGCGGCGCTGAGAACTCGCCCGCCCTCGAAGTACTGGCTGCGGTACATCTCCTGCCAGAGCGCACCCGCGTTCATCGGGTCACGCCCCATCAGGAACTGCGCGTAGTGCTGGATGGCGCCCATGACCGCGAGCTCGCGGTAGGACAGGCCGGACTCGCCCCAGCCATGGATGCCTTGGTCGGTCTCGATCTTGACCAGAAGCTGGTTCCGGACGCCCACCCGCACGGGGTAGCTCTTGATAGCGGTGATCTTCATGTCTTGCCTTGATGATGTGCGGCCGAAGCGGCGTCAGTTAAGGACGTCCGGCAGCCACGTCGTGAGCGATGGGAACAGCACGAGAAGGACGATCACGCCGATCTCGGCGATGATGAAGGGTAGGAGCGCCCGGACGAACGGAAACATCTTCACGTCGCCGATCTTCATAAGGATGAATAGGACCACGCCGAAGGGGGGCGTGATTAGGCCCAGCGCCAGGGTCAGGATGACCACCATCGCGGCCTGGATCGGGTCAATGCCTAGTTGCATCACAGTCGGCATGACCAAGGGCACGAAGATGATGAGCGCAGCCCCGATGTCCAGAAACATGCCCAGCACCAGCATAAGCAACATGATCCCGAACAGGAAGAGCGTGGGGCTGCTGCTGAAGAGCGACCCCATCGAGGTCACGAGGCCCGCGATGCCAAGGAGATTCAGAGCATAAGACAGGATCGCCGCCGCAGCGACGAGGAAATAGACGGTCGCCGTCATCCGCCCGGAGACCACGATGGCATCCCAGAGGTCCCAAAGGCTCATCGAGCGGAGGATCAGGAGGCCCAAGGCCGCCGCAACGAAGACGGCGATCCCGCCTCCTTCAGTGGCCGTGAAGGCACCCGTCACCATGCCACCCACGATGATGACGGGAAGCGCAGCGACAACGACGCCTTCGATCAGGAGGCGGGCGATCTGGTCGCGCGAGACCGAAATCCGCGACCGCGGAAGCCCCGATCGCAGCGAGGTCAGCACCACTACGATGCAGCAGGCAACGCCGAGCATCAGGCCCGGGATGACGCCCGCGATGAACAGGTCGACGATCGACAGCCCGGTGACGGCCGCCATGATGATAGCGAGACCAGAAGGTGGGATGATGGGCCCAATGATCGAGGAGGCAGCCGTGACCGCCGCCGAGTACGGGCGCGAATACCCCTCCTCGGGCATCACCTTCATGAAGAAGCGCCCCAGGGCGCTGGCGTCCGCCACGGCCGAGCCCGAGATGCCGGCGAAGAGGACCGATGCGCCGATGTTGGTGTAGGCCGTGCCTCCCGCCACGCGGCCGGTCGCCAGGGACGTCAGGCGGATCAGCCGTTCGGTGATGCCGCTGCGGTTCATGATCTCGGCAGCGAGGATGTAGAACGGCATCGCCAGGAACACGAAGCTGTCCACGCCGCCGAAGAACCGCGTGATGATCACGGGCATCGGTATTCCGGCAAGCCAGACGCCCAAGGCGCCTCCGAGGCCGAGCGCGAAGGCGATCGGCACGCCGGCGAAGACGAGGACGAAGCACGCAGCGGCAACCCAGGTCATCGCAGGCCCTCTGTCTGAGCGAGGGCCATCACCAGGCTTCCTCCTCAACCGCAGTCGAATGGAAGCCCACGACCCAGCACAGCACGATCTGCGCCAGCATCAGAACCGCGCCGATCGGGAGTGCGAGGTAGGGGAGGATCATAGGCATCCCGGATGCAGCCGCGCTCTGCCGCGCGTTGTTGAGGGCCGCGGGCCAGCCATACCAAGCGAGCATCACGCAGAACGCCCCGCCGATGCCGAAGAGCACGCTGCGCAGGAGGTGGCGACGGTGGTCCGGCAGGGCTTCGACGACGGAGTCGACGGCCATGTGGTCGCCGCGATAAATGGCGGCAGTCCCACCCAGCATCATGACCCAGATCATTGAATACCGCATGATCTCCTCGGCCCAGGTGAGCGAAGAGCCGATCGCATAGCGGCCAATGACCTGCGTGAAGTTCAGGAGGCAGACGACCGTGAAGATGGCGGCGGCCGACAGCTCGCATGATAAGGCGAGCCGTCGCGCCAGCTTGGGAAGAAGCATGGCAAAGCCCATCCGGTTAGGGGGGTGCAGAACCGGGGGTGGCCCAGGCCACCCCCCGGCCGATGGTTACTCGGCGGTTGGGGTGCCGTAGAGGCTCTGCTCGGCGTCCACGACGGACGCCTCGATCCGCTGAAGTACGTCTTCACCGACCTCCGTCACGAGGAACGACCGCACCGGATCGTAGACCGCGTCCCGGAACATCTGCTTTTCCTCAGGGGTCGAGACATGCACCTCGACACCCTTCTCTTCAGCGATGATGCGCGTCGCTTCCCAGTCGCCTGTCGTCTTCTCGACGTTCTCGATGTTCGCAAAGAGCCTAGCGCCATCGGTGACGATCTGCTGATGCGCCGGCGTAAGCGCGGAGAACCAAGCGTCGTTGGCGATCACGATATGCAGGCCGAAGACGTGCTCGTTGAGGGTCATGTAATCGGCAACATCCGCGGCGCCGCCAGACAGGTGCACCGGCGGCGGGCTTTCCAGCCCGTCCACCACGCCCTGCTGAAGCGCCATCACCGCTTCGGACCCGGCGATTGGTGTCGCGTTGGCCCCAAGCGCCTCGACCATCTCCATGTAGACGGGGCTCTCCATGGTCCGGATTCGCATTCCCTCCATATCGGCCGGGGTGATGATCTGGCGCTCGTTGTTCAGGAAGGAGCGGAAGCCGTTCTGTGAGAAGGCGAGGGCCCGCATCCCCGTCTTCTCATGGATGTCATTGAGCATCCACTGCCCGAACTCGCCGTTCATGACCTGCCATGCGACGGGCGCGGACGCGAACAGGTAGGGCATCGACCAAGCCTGGATCGGCGGGTAGAAGCCCGCGAAGGCCCCGTCCGACGGCAGGGTCATCTCCAGCGTGCCCTGCTGGACCATCTCAGTCGTCTCGCGGACCGAGCCCATCTGGTTGCCGGGGAACAGCCGAACGGTCAGTTCGCCGTTGCTCTTGTTCTCGACGTACTCCTTGAACGCGGTGGCCGCATTGTATTCAGGATTGTCGCCTTCGAAATTTCGAAGGCGAACTTGATCTCCTGCTGAGCGGCCGCGATCGAGGTGCTGGCAAGGAGCCCAAAAAGGGCGGCCGAGGCCAAGCGAACAGGCGTTCTCACACTGATTGTCATGGTTTCCTCCTCCAGTATTCTTCTTTGGACACACGATTCCACACAGATTACACATAATCAAGCTATCTTTGCTCTATGCTTTTGATCGGCTAGAACTGGCGTGGACATTGGGGGAGAATGCACATGAGACCCGAACGGGATGCCAGCTTCGACGCGGATCCTGTGTCGTCTCGCGAGGGCGGCCCGCCCTCTCTCCACGAGCTCATGCGGCTTGACATCGTCTCGGGCGAGCTCCCAGCCGGCTCACGCCTCAAGACCCAGGAGCTGGCACAGCGCTATGGGGTCAGCATCAACCCGGTTCGCGAGGCGCTCCACCAGCTGAGCGGGGAAGGGTTTGTCCTGCTCTCGCGCAACCGGGGCGCCAGGGTCCGCCCCCTCGACGAGCACTTCGTGCGCAACATCTTCGACATCCGGGTACTCATCGAAGCCTACTTGGTCCGCTTCGCCGTCGAGCACGCGACCGAGGCTGACCTGCGGCAGATGAGGGAGATCCAGCGCCAGATCGATGCTCTCGTCGATGATCAGGTCGAGCTTGATCGACTGGACGAAGAGTTCCATGGCGTCACCTACGGCCGCCACTTCAACGGGGAGGCTCTAGCTATCCGCCAGAGGCATGGGCAGGTGGTCCATGCCCTGGCCATGCGCTATCCGGCCAGCCCAGCCCGCCGCGTGACACAGAACGCCGAGCATGGGGCGATCATTGAGGCCCTCGAAAAGCACGACGAGGCCGCGGCTGTTCGGGTGGTCGAACAGCACGCGCGAGGTGCCGAGAAGCATCTTCTCGAGAGGCTCCGCCAGACGGCCACCGCCGTACGGTAAGGCCTAGCACTAGGGCTTCTCGGTCGCTTCCTTCTCCGCGGGAGCGACGAATCACTTCATGCGGGGGTCCCAGGACGCCTCCGCCAAGATCCATCACTTCGCCGTCCAGACACAGCGATCGGCTGGAAGCGCCGGTGATCTGCCGCCCAAGGGGACGGAACCGCTGCTTCAAGCGGGGGCCGCCCCGGATCGAGCAGGATCAACTCCGTTCGATGTCAGGACATCTCCGTCCCAGGAGCCCGAAAATCGGACGAACGGCGAGCCATCTCTGGAATCGGGAGCCTCGGAAGCCAGCAATCTGTTGTTTTCGGAACTGTTTGCGGCGGAAGTACTGATGGTACGTTGCAGAATCCCCAGCACTTTTATGGACTCGAGGCGGGGGCACGAGCCTCCCGCTACAAAGCAGGGTGGGGCCGCAAGACGGCACTTCGGGCGGCTCTCGGGCGTCCAATCCCACATCAACGTTGCAAGGAAGAGTCATCTCGACGCCGCGTGGGCCCGGAAGACGTTTCCCGGCGCCGAGAGATCGACCGATCTCCTGATCACGCTGCTTGGACGGCGCATGCTTCAACAACTGGCAACTACACGATGACGACGATTGACATGGATGGCCGTCCGGCCCTTCCCCCCGTTTCCCGGTGTGCCCAAGCTCGACATGAAGGTGGTGTCGGCCGCCGTCGCGGCTCTGGAGAAGAAGTTCCGCGGGCTGAAGATGGCCACGATTGAGGATGCGCCCGGCACGTCCCGCATGCCGCCTTACCTGTTGCAAGTCCGTGTTGAAGTCGGCCTGGACTGGTCGGCTCCTCTCGTCTTCCGTGAGGCTTGGCTTCAGCTCGTGCCGGTGGAACGCCGCAATCTGGAGGTCGACCTCGCCCACCACGACAAGGCGGCCCGCGCTCGAATGTTCGCGCTCAAGGCCGTCGAGACCTCCGTCGACAAGTCGTTCAAGTTCAAAAAGGACGAGCGCCACGTCTACCCGTACCTGCTCGCCGACACCCCTGACGAGCAGGTGGCGACCGTGGCGGCGATGGAGCTTCATGATCTCCCGGATCCGGAAACGTCCGCGTACCTGCCCGACGTCGCGGCAGCGGCGCTGACGGCCTTCGTGCAGCGCTGATATCGGGCCGACGCCAAGAGAGAGGTCCAGCGTCGTCGGAGCGGCATCAATCACGCCCGGATCATGATTGAGAAAGCCATCCGCGAGTGTCCTCACGCGGATCCCTACTTCTGGCTTTGACTCGGCCGGGGAGATCGGACCGACAGAGCGACGTTTCGTCCTGATGATCCCCGGCGCGCCGACGGCCACGGTGAAGACGGGCCGCATCGTGGTAGGCGGCTCGACCGAGCGTACTTCCGCGCCTTTGAGCCTTTAACCCATGCCGAGGAGCCGTCACGGTGACGCTCGACCTACCACGCCTTCCGCCGCATCTGCGGCACAGAGACCGAGCTGATACGCGCCGGATTCTACATCGGATCGACCGAACGCGGATCGAGGAGATCAGGCCGCTCCTTGTCGGACTGGGGTCGCCGGAGAAGGTCGCCATCCAGATCAGTCCCACAGTCTGGGCTCATGGAACGCTCCGCAGCCTGTCGGTGCAGGTGGCTGATCCCAAGAAGGTCAGCTTGCCTCAGCACATCACCGTGTCCCTCTTTGGGGACCGAGAGCAGGACGCGCTGGCGCTCGAGAGCCAGATCTAGTTTGAGTTCGTGACCCGGATCTTGGCGCGTCGCCATTCACATGGCCGGCCTTTCTACGCGGCGTCCGACACGATGATCTGGAACGGGCTCCTGCCGAGTCTCGGTCCTCTCAATAGCCTGAGGCATGTCGCTGGACACAGCGATCTCGATGCATCGCTGATGCGGTTCTTTGGCGTTCTCCACGCTCTGCGAGAAATGGGAAGGTTCGGCGCGGCGACACCCGTTTGCCGCTCGTCGAAATGGAGGTCAGTTAGAAATCGAAGAAAGGCGTATGTCGATCGACCTCGCCGGATACATCGACCAGCGCGCCACCGCGGCGCGTGACCTCGCGCGCAAGATGACTTCCTGAATCAACCGAAGCATGCGCACCGCCGTATGATCCATTCAACGGGCCCAACTCTTACTAAGCTGCCATCGGACAGCCGGACTTCCTGGTCAGCAGCTCAGCTCATCTTGCGGTCGGAGCAAGTTCAGAAGGAAGTCCAACATCACAGAGTGGGGTGATAGGGATTGGGAAATCCATTCGCGCCTAGCCATGATGGGCTTAACTCTTGGCAGCTGCTGTGCCGCAGGTTCGCTTCTTCATTGGGCGGCGATGGGCGTTTTGGACGCTGGTCGTTCGCGCACCTCCCTCTCCCGGCGCTTTGCCTTCCATCGTTCCGCCAAGATTTCGGCCACAGGATCGTAGGTGAAGCGCACGAGATCGCACAGACGTAGCTCCGTCAGGGTTCCAGACGAAATCAAGGCAGAGAGGACCTCGCCAAGCGGAATGTCCTTGTTGTCCACGGCGGAAATGGAGGGTTGGTCGCTGGCTTCGCGCTTGAGGATCCCGCGCAGCACCCCGAGGTCGATCTCACGCGGCACACCGTCCCCGCCCACCGCCTCCACCGCCGCCAGGGAGGCCGCGCGCCGCATGTCCGAGGCTGACAGGTCCGCGCGGTCCTTCCGTAAGGTCTCCACGTAGCTCAGCACGAGGGTCTCCTCGTCGGTGGAGCCCAGCTCTCCTGGCGCGGCCTGCTCGATAGCAAAGCGCAGGAACAAGGGGCTGGGCAGAGGCTCGGTGGCGACGAGCGGCTGTATGCGAAAAGTCACCTCGGCGACATTGATGGGCGCATAGGTCCGAACGCAGACGGGCACGGCTTGGGGCCGCAGCGCCTTGGCGTCGGTCCGCCGCACCCCATCCCACGTCGGCCTGACCGGAAATGCTGCGCGCGACGTGACCATCACGTGCCGGAACTCACCTCCCTGAAGCGCCCGGCCGACCCTTTCCGCAGCCTTGTCCACGCCCCGCTCGCTCAAGGAGTCCACCAGTAGGCAGATCAGGCGGCGAGCGCCGCCTAACCTCAAGCCGGATCGACCAGCCCTCCGGTCCTGACTTACACTGTCGGTTTCA
>Ga0210040_10008201_pt1 | contig 12446 bp, 9 predicted proteins | sample CryGeyCG12114_NA_FD_185462 | JGI IMG/M metagenome (GOLD analysis project Ga0210040, IMG submission 185462) | Groundwater microbial communities from aquifer - Crystal Geyser CG19_WC_8/21/14_NA (SPAdes) (version 2) | ecosystem: Environmental > Aquatic > Deep subsurface > Groundwater | place: USA... | reverse complement strand
CGGGAGCCGCCTCACCGGTCTGGTGCACGTCGACGCCGACCACCACACCCCGGGCGGCGCCCTGGTCGCCACCTATGACGGCGACCCGGCCGACGGCAAGCTGATCGCGGTCACCCGGATCGACGGGACCGACGCCAACACCGGCGGCCACGCGCACTTCTCCTGGACCCCGGACCGGCCAGGGCTGCACGAGCTGCACCAGGTCCTGCTGGGCACCAGCCGCACCGGCGAGGACGACGAACAGATCGTCCGCGTCCAGGTCACCGAACCGCTCGACCAGTACAGGGTGACCGCAAAGGCCAGCACCACCACCCCTCGGGTCGGCGCCGCCTTCCGGATCAGCGGCAAGGTGAGCCCCGTGCCCGCCACCGCGGCCGAACGGCGCGTGGAGCTGCAGACCAGCACCCACGGCCGCTGGACCACGCTGGACACCCAGGAGACCAGCAGCACCGGCGCGTACCGCTTCCGGCTGAAGCCTGACCAGGCCGCGACCCGGCAGTACCGGGTGCGCAAGACGGCCACCACCGGCCGAGCGGCCACCGCGTCGGCTCCGCTCACCGTGCACATCGGCGGCTCGATCCTCACGGCCCGGGCCGACCGCACGGCGGTCGACCTCGGTCAGACGGTCACCGTCCGGGGCACCCTGACCCCCGCCCCGGAGGACGGGCGGCGCACGGTGCAGCTGCAGACCAGACGGGACGGCACCTGGACGAAGGTCGCCACGACCACGACGACACCCGGCCGCTACGCCGCCACCGTCAGACCCACCACCGAAGGGACTCACCAGTACCGGGCCTTTGCCCCGGCCACCGACAGTCTCCCGGCGGCCACGTCGTCCGCGCTGGCTGTCGAGGTCACCCGGCAGTTCACTGTGACGGCGAGGGCACGCCCGACCACGGTCCGCGTCGGGAGAGCCAGCAGCATCACCGGTCAGGTCACGCCCGGGGTCCCGGCCAGGTCCCGTCAGGTCGAGCTGCAACGACGCTCAGGCACGACCTGGAAGACGGCCGGATCCGCCCGGACCGCTCGGGACGGCAGCTACCGGTTCACCATCCGGCCGGCCGAGGTCGGCAGCTACCGCTACCGCGTCGTCAAGCTGGCCGTCGGGAACCGCCGAGAAGCGGTCTCTCCCACGGTCGTCCTGGAGGCGCGGCGCTGACCGACGGCTCCACCAGCGCTGCCCCCACCTGCTGCTGAGCAGGTGGGGGCAGCTCCCGTTCGGGCGGTCCTCACCGGGTCGCAGTGCGGTTCCGACCATCCGGCCTACCGTGGTGGCATGTCGTCCACCCCGAGCGCCGCGGTGCTCGACGGCAGGCCGGGGGAGCGCGCCGTGGCGGCGGCGGACGCCCTCGGTGACGCCCCCCTGACGGCGTGGCGCGCCCGACCTCCTCGCGCGCCGCTCGAGCTGGGGTGACCCTGACCTGCCCGACATCGGCTGGATCGGTGGCCGGGTGGCGAGCACCTGGGCAGTGCCCGACCACCTCACCGAGGAGACCGACCACTGGTTCCAGGTGTGGGCGGCCCGCACCCTGCTCCACTGTGGAGCGAGGCGTGCACCGCGGACGTCGTCGCGGGGCTGGCGGCCCGCCCGACCGGCCACTCTGAGCGGTCCCACCCGGAGAGCTTGCCGCGCCGAGAGCACTCCTGTGCAGTCGACGGGCCGGCCGGTCAACGCACGGCCACCCGGAAGACGGGCCAGCCGATCTCCGTGCGCCAAGCCGAGGGATCGGCCGTGTCCCGCGGGCCGATCAGGTAGGTCTCGCGGATCGGCCCGGCCACCGCGAGGGCGTTGGCCACCAACCAGGCGCCGACCTGGCCGTAGGTCACGTCGATGTCGTCGTGCCCGCCCACGTGGGTGGCGACGGCCAGCTCGACGGCGGGGAGGGTCACCGGGTGCACCCGGCCGCGGCGCGGTGGCTGGGCCGTCGGCCGGTACACCAGCACGTGCCCCTGGCCGCCCTCGAACAGCGAGTTGTCGTACAGACCACCGGGGGCACCGGTCGGCTCGGTCAGCGCCGCGTCCAGTTCCGCCATCGCCCCGCTGTACCAGGAGAGGACGTCGTCGAGCTCCACGTCCTCCTCGACGGCCGCCACCGACGTCGCCGCGACGGCGCGCAGCTCGACGTGCACCGGGGCCGGCTCCGGCTGCAGCAGCCGGCGCAACGACACCACGGCGGCGCGGGTGCGGTCCAGCTCGGACTCGAGGCGTCTCAGGTGGTCAGCGACCAAGGCGGACCGGGTGCCGGGGTCGGACGAGCGCAGGATGCGCCGGACGTCGGGGAGCGGGACGTCGAGCTCGCGCAGGCGGTGGATGACCTGGGCGGTCGGGATCTGGTCGGCGCTGTAGTAGCGGTAGCCGGTCGCGTCGTCCACCGTGGCGGGGACGAGCAGGTCCGCGTCGTGGTAGCGGCGCAGCGTGCGCACGCTCAGGTGGGTCAGGCGGGAGAACTCCCCGATGGCCAGCATGCCCGCAGTCTGCACTCCTCTCCCCGGGGGAGGGTTCCGGGCTTGACCCTCCCCCCGCCGGAACCCGCAGCGTGGTGGCATGACGACACCCACCACCGTCCAGCCCACCCAGCTCCCCAGCACGATCCGCGCCTACCTCGCCGCGCACGCAGCGGGGGAGGCCGACGCCGCCGTCCGCACCTTCGCCTCCACCGCCGTGGTGGTCGACGAGGGCCGGACCTTCCGCGGGACCGCGGAGGTCCTCGACTTCCTGCACCACGCCGGCGGCACGTTCACCTACACGACCGAGCTCGTCGGCGCCCAGCGCATCGACGACGCGCACGGTCGCCGTCAACCGCCTGGAGGGCGACTTCCCGGGCGGCGTCGCGGAGCTCCGCTACCGCTTCACCCTGGCCGACGACCTGATCAGCGAGCTGGTCATCGCTCCCTGACGCTGTCGCCGATGCAGAGGGTGTCGCCTGCCACGACGGCGCCCATGCGCCGTTCGAGGAGCTCCACCCACGCTGCGCGCAGATCCGCGGCCTTTCTCAGGCCGGCGTCGGCGGCCAGCTGCTCGGCAGCGTCGACCAGGTCGCGTCCTCGTCGACGAGCGTCCCGACGACGTCGAACGCGATGGCGTCGACCTGGCCCGGGGCCAGCGCGGTTCTCTCCACGGCTTCCACCAACCACGCCGTCCGCCGGGTCACGCCCGCGCCGGCGGCTTCACCACCAGCACCGGCATGTCGGCCTTCAGCAGGATGGACTGGGTGACGCTGCCCAGGATGAGCTTGCCGACCGGGTTGCGGCGACGGGCTCCGATCACCAGCAGCTCGACGTCGCTCCCGGCGACGTGGTCGAGCACCGTCTCCGCCACCTCGACCCCGGTCACCAGCTCCAGGGTCCACTCGACCTGGGTGAGGTCGGCCTCGTCCAGGATCGTGGCGATCTCCTGGCGCCGGCGACCCCTCTGGGCCTCGAGCAGGTCGACGTCGACGCCCTCGGCCACCTCGATGACCGACAAGGAGGTCCCGCGCCGTTCCGCCTCCTCGGCCCCCTCTCGGATCGTCAGGCGACCGGTGGCCGACGGCTGATGGGCGACGGCCACGCTCATCTGGGCTCTCTCCTCGGGGCTGGTCCTGCCGGACGGGTGGCTGACGGGGTCGGGGCGCGGTTCACGGGAACTCGTCCCGTCGATCTGCCGCCCCGGCCCGGGTCGACTCCGGGGCCTGGTGGTGACGCTGGGTCGCCGCTGCGGTGGCGGCAGGACCGGGCGACGCGGAGCTCCCGCCCGTCGGGAAGAGCGTCCTGCGTCCCTCCTTGGTGCCGTGCCCGTTGGAGGCGGCCGGCGGCTCACCACCGGCCTCGTCCTCGTACGGCTTGACCAGCAGGTAGAAGCCGTCGCCGTACTTCTCCATGCCGAAGTCGACGGCCTGCTCGACGGCGACCTCGCAGCGTTCCCCGCGGCGGACCAGCGGGTCTTGGCGGAGATCCTTGTACAGGGCGACGCACATCGCGACCATGACGAGCACGAAGGGCGCGGCCATGATGATGGTGATGTTCTGGATGCCGGACAGGGCGTCGCTGCCACCGACCACGAGCATCAGGGCGGCGACCGCCCCCATCATGACGCCCCAGAACACGACGATCCGCTTCGACGGGTGGATCGTCCCGCGCTGGGAGAGCGTTCCCATCACGATGGAGGCCGCGTCGGCGCCGGAGACGAAGAAGATGGCGATCAACGTCATGGCGATCACGCCGAGCACACCGCCCAGCGGCAACGTGTCGAGCAGGCCGAACAGCTGCCCCTCGATCGGCAGCGACGCGAGATCGGTCCCGGCCGTCTGGGCGCTGATGGCGGCTCCGCCGAAGATCGCGAACCAGACCAGGGTGACCGTGCTGGGGATCAAGATCACGCCGGCCACGAACTCGCGGATGCTCCGGCCCCGGCTGATCCGGGCGATGAACATGCCCACGAACGGCGTCCACGAGATCCACCAGGCCCAGTAGAAGATCGTCCAGCCCGACAGCCAGGTGGCCGAGGCGTCGCCCCCGGTGGCAGCGGTGCGGGAGGCCATCTGGGTGAGGTCGGTGAAGTAGTCGCCGATCATGGCCGGCAGCAGGTTGAGGATGACGATGGTCGGGCCGCCCACGAAGACGATGAGGGCCAGCGTCGCCGCGAGCACCATGTTGATGTTCGACAGCCACTGGATCCCCTTGGCGACACCCGAGACGGCGGAGGCGACGAACGCCATCGTCAGCACCGCGATGATCGCCACGAGGAGCGTGGTGCCCACCGAGTCCAGGAACCCACCGGCGATCAGGCCGCCTCCGATCTGCAGGGCGCCCAGGCCCAGCGAGGCGGCCGACCCGAAGAGGGTGGCGAAGATCGCGAGGATGTCGATGGCCCGACCGAGCACGCCGTCGGTGCCGCGCGCGCCCAGCAGCGGCTGGAATGCCGAACTGATGAGCTGGCGACGACCGCGGCGGAAGGTGCCGTAGGCGATGGCCAGGCCCACGACCGCGTAGATCGCCCAGGGGTGGAGGGTCCAGTGGAAGAGCGTGGTCGCCAGCGCCACGTCGAGGGCTTCGGGCGACCCCACTTCGACCGTGCCGGGCGGAGGTGATGCGAAGTGCGACAGCGGCTCGCCGACACCGTAGAACATCAGGCCGATGCCCATGCCCGCGCTGAACATCATCGCGATCCAGGACACCGTCCGGAACTCGGGCCGTTCGCCGTCGCGGCCGAGGGGGATGCGGCCGTACCTGCTGATGGCCAGCCACAGGGCGAACAGGACGAAGGTGCTGGCGGCCAGGATGAAGGCCCACCCACCTGCGGAGATGACGCCGCTCAAGACGGTGGCGGCGACGCTGCTGAGGGTCCCGGTGCTGACCAGGCCCCAGGCCAGCAGGGCGAGGGTCAGGGCGGCAGCTACGCCGAAGACCACCTTGTCGGTGGGGAAGTGGTAGTGCTCGTCGGCGTACTTGGCGATCGAGGGCGGCTCGAAAGGTGGGGCGAGCCCGCCGCCACCCGATGGTTCCTTCTTCCTGCTGCCACTTGCCTTGACGTCTTCGGCCATCGTCCGACGGCCTCCCTCCGTGGAGTGGATCGGGTGCTGCACCTGCCCGTTGCGCGTGGGTGGACCGAGGTCACCCGTGCGGACCAGGCGTGGATGACGGCGCCGGTGCGGCGTGTCGACGAGGGCGTTCTCCCGACCGCTGGATCGGTACCCCCGGGGTGCGTGGTCGTCGCCGCTCGCTCGACGCTGAGCAACGCGGGTCTGTCGATCGCGCTGGCGACCTTCCTCCTCTGTTGCGTATAGCGCGACTTGTCGTGCTGTCGAGAACAATGCTCCCGAGCCTGGGCCACGTCAAGAGGGTGGCGCGGCCTGGTTCACCGCGTGGGGCCGGAACCCCGTTCCTGACACGAAACCGTTACAGGGAACGGCTCAGAGCACGGTCCGGATGGCGCGCTCGAACCGCGTGACGTGCTCGAGCGCGTGCGCGGCGGCGGTGTCGCCGTCGCCGGCGGCCACGGCTTCCAGCAGGGAGGCGTGCTCGCGGACGTGCTCGGCCAGGTCGGGGAGCCGGTCGATGACCAGGCACCAGATCCGGGTGGCCAGGTTGTCGTAGCGGACGAGGACGTCCTCGAGGTGCGGGTTACCGGTGGCCCGGTAGACGAGCTGGTGGATCGCCATGTCCTCGTTGATGAACGTGGTGCGGTCACCCACCTCCATCTCGAGGTCGCGGATCCGGTCCGCCGTCTGCCTCATCTCCGCTCTCAGGGCGGGCGAGGCGTTCTCGGCGGCCCGGCGGGCGGCATGGGGTTCCAGCAGCTGGCGGATGTCGGAGATGGCGCCGAGCTCGGTCACGTCGACCACGGTGGCGAACGTCCCTCGGCGCGGGAACGAGACGACCAGGTGGTCGGTCTCCAGCCGCTTCACGGCCTCCCGGACCGGCGTCCGTCCCACGCCGAGCTCGGCGGCCAGTGCGACGTCGTTGATGGGTTCACCGGGCCGGATGTCGAGCATGATCAGCCGGTCCTTGATCTGGCGGTAGGCGAGGTCCGCGAGCGAGGTCGAGCTCGGGCGGTCGTCCTCCAGCGCGCGGACCGGATCGATGATCATGCGGTGCTCCACCTCTCGCTCAGCGGTCGATTGACAGCCTGACCGGCGGCCAGCATACTACTGATGTCAGTCTGATATATCAGTGTGATACCAACGACGAGGAGGACGCGGTGGACGTCGTGTCGACCTGGTTCCCGCTCTACCCGGACCTCGACGCGGACGGAGCCCGCTGATGGCCCAGGCACTCCCGTCCCACCCGGACTTCCTCTGGCGCAACCCGGACCCGAAGCCGTCCTACGACGTCGTCATCGTCGGGGCCGGCGGACACGGCCTGGCCACCGCCTACTACCTGGCCAAGAACCACGGGGTGACCAACATCGCCGTGCTGGAACGCGGGTGGCTGGCCGGCGGCAACATGGCGCGGAACACCGCCATCATCCGCTCCAACTACCTGTGGGACGAGTCCTCGGCGATCTACGAGCACTCGTTGAAGCTGTGGGAGGGGCTGGCGGCCGAGCTGGAGTACGACTTCCTGTTCAGCCAGCGGGGGGTGATGAACCTCGCGCACACGCTGCAGGACGTGCGCGAGTCGGTACGCCGGGTCAGCGCCAACCGGCTGAACGGCATCGACGCCGAGTGGCTGGACGCGGGGCAGGTCAAGGAGCTCTGCCCGATCATCAACACCAGCGACAAGATCCGGTACCCGGTGCTCGGCGCGACCTACCAGCCGCGCGGCGGCATCGCGAAGCACGACCACGTCGCCTGGGCCTTCGCGCGCAAGGCGGACGAGATGGGCGTCGACCTGATCCAGAACTGCGAGGTCACCGGCTTCGTCAAGGACGGCGACCGGGTCGTCGGCGTCGAGACCACCCGGGGCCGCATCGCCACCGAGAAGGTCGGCCTGTGCGCGGCCGGGCACTCGAGCGTGCTGGCGAAGCTGGCCGGGTTCGACCTGCCGCTCCAGTCCCACCCGCTCCAGGCCCTGGTCTCCGAGCTGCACCAACCGGTGCACCCGACCGTGGTCATGTCGAACCACGTGCACGTGTACGTGTCGCAGGCCCACAAGGGTGAGCTGGTGATGGGCGCCGGCATCGACGCCTACAACGGCTACGGGCAGCGCGGGGGCTTCCACGTCATCGAGCACCAGATGGCGGCGGCGGTCGAGCTGTTCCCGATCTTCGCGCGCGCCCACCTGCTGCGGACGTGGGGAGGCATCGTCGACGTCACCCTCGACGCCTCGCCGATCATCGGTCTGACCCCGGTGGACAACATGTTCGTCAACGCCGGTTGGGGGACCGGCGGCTTCAAGGGCACCCCCGGGGCGGGCTGGACGTTCGCCCACACCATCGCCACCGGCGAGGCGCACGCCCTCAACGCGCCCTTCTCGCTCGAGCGCTTCGAGACCGGAGCACTCATCGACGAGCACGGCGCCGCCGGCGTCGCGCACTGAGAGGACCAGGCGTGATCCTGATCGAGTGCCCCAACTGCGGGCCCCGCGACGAGACCGAGTACCACTACGGCGGCGAGGCGCACGTGGCCTACCCCGAGGACCCGCACGCCCTCAGCGACGCCGAGTGGGGCCGCTACCTGTTCTACCGGCAGAACCCCAAGGGGCTCTTCGCCGAGCGCTGGGTGCACTCGGCGGGGTGCCGCAAGTGGTTCAACGTCCTCCGCGACACCGCCACCTACCGCATCGCCGCCGTCTACCGCTCCGGCGAACCCCGCCCCGACGTGCTCGGAGGAACCGCGTGAACGCCCAGCCCCGTCGACTCCCCACCGGTGGTCGGATCGACCGCTCCACCACCCTCTCCTTCACCGTCGACGGCCGGTCCCACGTCGGCCATCCCGGCGACACGCTCGCCTCGGCGCTGCTGGCGGCCGGGGTGGTCGAGACGGCGCCGTCGATCTACCTCGGCCGGCCACGCGGCATCCTCAGCGCCGGCGTCGAGGAGCCGAACGCACTGGTCGACGTGCGGCGGCCGGGCCAGAGCGTCGAGCCGATGGTGCCGGCGACGGTCCTGGAGCTGGTCGACGGGCTCGAGGCCCACTACCTGTCCGGGGTGGGCGACCTCGACCCGGCTGCGGACACCTCGGTCTACGACAAGTTGTACGTCCACACCGACGTCCTCGTCATCGGGGCCGGCCCGGCCGGGCTCACCGCCGCTCAGCAGGCTGCCGCCACGGGTGCCCGGGTCATCCTGGTCGACGACCAGCCCGAGCTCGGCGGCTCGTTGCTGTCCGACCCCGACGCCACCGTCGCCGGCCTGCGGGTCCAGGACTGGCTGACCGGGATCGAGTCCGACCTCCGGGCCGGACCCGAGGTCACCGTCCTCACCCGGACCAACGCCTTCGGCAGCTACGACGCCAACTACGTCATCGCCGTGCAGAGCCGCACCGACCACCTCGGTGCGGCCGGCGCCGCAGCGGGCTCGGCAGGGGTCTCCCGGCAGCGGCTGTGGCACATCCGGGCGCAGCAGGTCGTCGTGGCCACCGGCGCGCACGAGCGCCCCCTGGTGTTCGCCGACAACGACCGGCCCGGCGTGATGCTGGCCTCGGCCGTCCGCAGCTACCTCAACCGGTACGGCGTGCTGGCCGGGAGCCGGGTCGTGGTGGCGACGACCAACGACAGCGTCTACCCGATGCTGCCCGAGCTCGCCGCCGCAGGGGTCGAGGTCGCGACGGTCGCCGATGCCCGGCCCACGCTGTCCGCCGCCGCCCGGTCCGCCCAGGAGGCCGGCGTCCAGGTGGTGCCGACGGCCACCGTGGTCGGCACCGCGGGCAACCCGCGCGTGACGGCCGCCCTCGTCGACGTCATCGACGAGAGCGGCGTCGCGGTCGGGCTCCCGACGGAGATCCCCTGCGACCTCGTCGCCGTCTCGGGCGGCTGGAGCCCCGTCGTGCACCTGCACAGCCAGCGCCAGGGGCGGCTGCGCTGGGACGACGGGCTGGTGGCCTTCGTCCCGACCGGTGAGGTGGAGGGGCAGCAGGTCGCCGGCGCGGCCCGCGGCAGCTCCACCCTCGAGGGGTGCCTGGCCGACGGTTCCCGCGCGGGCTCCGTCGCCGCCTTCCTGGCCGGTTTCGTCACCGAGGACGGCGAGCGTGCCCTCGCGACCCCCGCCGAGGACCCGCAGCCGGCCGGCCCGACCCAACCGCTGTGGGTGGTCCGCGGGCGTGACGGCGAGCTGGCCGGCCTGGACACCCACCTCGTCGACCTGCAGCGCGACCAGACGGTGGGCGACGTCCTCCGGGCGACCGGAGCCGGCCTCACCAGCGTCGAGCACATCAAGCGGTACACCTCGATCAGCACGGCCAACGACCAGGGGAAGACCTCGGCGGTGAACGCGATCGGGCTGATCGCGGCGGCGCTGAACAGGACTGACGACGGCCAGCCCGGGCGGCTCGACGGGGCAGCACCCGGCCAGGTCGGCACGACCACCTACCGGGCCCCCTACGCGCCGGTGGCGTTCGCGGCCCTCGCCGGCCGCGACCGCGGTGAGCTGTTCGACCCCGCGCGGCTCACCTCCATCCACCCCTGGCACGTCGCCCACGGCGCCGAGTTCGAGATCGTCGGGCAGTGGCTGCGCCCGTGGTACTACCCGCGCGACGGCGAGTCGATGGACGACGCCGTGCTGCGGGAGTGCACTGCGGTGCGCCGCTCGGTCGGGATGATGGACGCCACCACGCTCGGCAAGATCGAGATCTGGGGCGGCGACGCCGGGGAGTTCCTGAACCGCATCTACACCAACGCGTTCAAGAAGCTCGCCCCCGGCTCGGCCCGCTACGGGGTGATGTGCACCCCCGACGGCATGATCTTCGACGACGGCGTCACGCTGCGGCTCGACGAGGGTCGCTACTTCATGACCACCACCACGGGCGGGGCGGCCCGCGTCCTCGACTGGCTGGAGGAGTGGCACCAGACCGAGTGGCCGACGCTGGACGTGGTGATGACCTCGGTCACCGAGCAGTGGACCACCGTCGCCGTCGTCGGCCCGAAGTCCCGGGCCGTGCTCGCCCAGATCGCCCCCGACCTGGACGTCAGCAACGACGCGTTCGGCTTCATGACGTTCCGGGAGACGACGCTGGCCTCCGGCATCCCCGCCCGGGTCTGCCGGATCTCCTTCTCCGGCGAGCTGGCCTTCGAGGTCAACGTGTCCGGCTGGTACGGCGAGCAGGTCTGGGAGGACATCCACGCAGCCGGTGAGGAGCACGGCATCACCCCCTACGGGACCGAGACGATGCACGTCCTGCGCGCGGAGAAGGGCTACCCGATCGTGGGGCAGGACACCGACGGCAGCGTCACCCCGCAGGACGCGGGCATGGCGTGGGTCGTCTCCAAGGCCAAGGACTTCATCGGCAAGCGGTCCTTCGCCCGCCCTGACACGGCCCGGCCCGACCGCAAGCACCTGGTGTCGGTGCTGCCGACCGACCCGGCTCTGCGGCTGCCGGAGGGCACCCAGCTGATCGGTCACACCGCGTCGGTGAACGCCGGCCTCCAGCCGCTGCCCATGCTCGGGCACGTGACCTCGAGCTACCACAGCGCCGCGCTCGGCCGCTCCTTCGCGCTGGCGCTGGTCAAGAACGGCCGGAACCTCATCGGCCAGACCCTGACGGCGGCCGTGGGCGACCAGCTGGTCGACGTCGTCGTCGCCGAGACCGTCCTCTACGACCCCGAAGGGACTCGCCGCGATGGTTGAGTCAGCCCTGAGCACCGCACCGCCCGAGCTGACGGCCCGTGCCCGGCGGGTCAGCCCGGCCGCCCACCTGGCGGACCGCTTCGCCGCGGCCGCGGTCGGCGGCGCCCGGGCCGTCCGGCTGCGCGAGGTGGGCTTCCTGACCATGGTGGGACTGCGGGCCGCACCGGGCTCCGCCGCGGTGGCGCGACTCGAGTCGGCGCTCGGCACCCCGCTGCCGTCGGCGTGCGGGTCTGTCACCGCCGGCGACGACGGGTCGGTGCTGTGGCTGTCCCCGGACGAGTTCCTCGTCGTCTCCGACGAGGACCCGACCCCGCTGACGGCGCGGCTGCGCGGAGCCCTCGGTGACGAGCCCGGCTCGGTGGTCGACCTGTCGGCCAACCGGACGACGTTCGAGCTGGCCGGGGCCTCGGCCCGGGCGACGCTGGAGAAGGGCTGCCCGCTGGACCTGCACCCGCGCGCCTTCGAGATCGGCACCGCCTACGTGACGTCCATCGGGTCGGTCCCGGTCGTGCTGTGGCGGGTCGGCGAGGAGCTGTACCGGATCCTGCCGCGTTCGTCCTACGCCGACTTCCTCGGTCGCTGGCTCGTCGACGCGATGGCGGAGTTCCGGGCGCCGGAGCCCAGCTGATGGCGCTGAGCGCGCTCGACATGTTCACCGTGGGCATCGGGCCGTCGTCCTCGCACACGGTGGGCCCGATGCGCGCAGCCGGGTTGTTCGCGCAGGGGCTGCGGGACGCCCACGTGCTGGACGAGGTGCAGCGCGTCCAGGCCGAGCTCTTCGGCTCACTCGGCGCCACGGGTCACGGGCACGGCTCGGACAAGGCCGTCATCCTCGGCCTGCAGGGCCACCGGCCCGAGACGGTGGACACCGGGACCGCCGACCAGCAGGTGGCGACGGCGGTCGCGCTCGGTCGCCTGGTGCTCGCCGGGGGCCGGGACATCGACTTCTCCCGCTCCGACGACGTCACCCTGCACCGCCGCCGGAGCCTGCCCGCCCACCCCAACGGCATGGTCTTCCGCGCCTTCGGGACGGGCGGGGCGGTCCTGGCGGAGCGGACCTACTACTCCGTCGGCGGCGGGTTCGTGGTCGACGAGCACGCCGTCGGGGTGGACCGCATCGTCGAGGACGACACCCCGCTGCGGTTCCCCTTCACCACCGGCGCCCAGCTGCTGGAGATCTGCCGCCGCGAGCAGCTGCGTGTCAGCGACGTCATGCTCGCCAACGAGCTGTCCTGGCGCACCG
>Ga0210040_10008200_pt1 | contig 12446 bp, 10 predicted proteins | sample CryGeyCG12114_NA_FD_185462 | JGI IMG/M metagenome (GOLD analysis project Ga0210040, IMG submission 185462) | Groundwater microbial communities from aquifer - Crystal Geyser CG19_WC_8/21/14_NA (SPAdes) (version 2) | ecosystem: Environmental > Aquatic > Deep subsurface > Groundwater | place: USA... | reverse complement strand
CCCGCCATAACTGACCAGCGGCAGCGTCATCCCCTTTGACGGGAACAGCTGAAGGTTCACCAGCATGTTGATGAACGCCTGCCCCCCGAACAGGGCGATCAGGCCGGTGGCGGACAGGAGGGTGAACAGGTTTTCCTCGTCGATCAGCCGCTGCACCACGCGCAGCACGATGGCGAGATACGCCAGAACCACCACGCCGCAAACCAGCAGGCCGAACTCCTCCCCGATAACGGAGAAGATGTAGTCGGTATGCGCCTCCGGAAGCATCATCTTGCGCCGGCCCAGCCACAGCCCGCTGCCGGTCCAGCCGCCGGCCATGATCGTGCGCCGGGCAAGGTCGACCTGGTCGTAGGCAGTGCCGCCGCCCAGGAAGCTGTCGATGCGATGGCGGGCATTGTCATAGGTGAGATAGGCCACCACCAGCCCGGCGAGGCCCACCCCGCCCAGCACGCCGATGCGCTGCATGGGCAGGCCCGCCAGCAGCACCAGCACGAACCAGGCGCCGGTGAACAGGATCGCATCGCCCAGATTGGGCTGCAGCATCAGCAGCCCCACCACCAGCGCCAGCAGGCCGGCGCTGATGCCGATCACCGGCAGGTCGGGGTCGCGCAGCCGCCAGCTCAGCACCCAGGCGGTGGTGATCAGGAACACCGGCTTCAGGAATTCGGATGGCTGGAAGCGGATGCCCAGGTTCAGCCAGCGGCGCGCGCCGTTCACCTCGCTGCCCAGGATCGGCACCAGCACCAGCGCCACCACCATCAGCCCGGCCAGCACCACCGATCCGCGCCGGATGGTCGTGATCGACAGGAACGACGTGCCGATCATCACCGCCAGGCCCAGAAACTGGAAGCGCAGATGCAGGTAGAAGAAATACAGATCGTCCAGCGTCCCCGCGCTGCCGGACAGGCGGCGGGCGCTGGCGGGGCTGGCGGCGGCGACGGACAGCGCGCCGATCGCCATCAGCGCCAGCACCATCACCAGCAGCACGCGGTCGATCTCCCGCCACCAGATGCGCAGCCGCTGGCGCCGGGTGCGCGGGAACGGCGCCGCCGCCTGCTGGCGGATGCCGGCGCGCGGCACATAGGGGCGGCTGACATTCATGCCGGCGTTCATGCCGCCTTCCCTTCGCAGCAGGCCGCATCGCCGGACCGAAGGGGGTCCGCGCCGCTGGTGAGGCTGATCACGATCTCGCGAAAGGCATCGCCCCGCTTCTCGTAATCGCGAAACTGGTCGAAGCTGGCGCAGGCCGGGCTCAGCAGCACCACCTCGCCCGGCTGCGCCTGGGCAAGCGCCCGGCGCACGGCCTCGCACAGCATCTCGGACCGTTCGACCGGCATGTGCGGCTCCAGCAGGTCGGCGAACATCGGCCCCGCCTCGCCGATCGTGTAGGCGCGCACCACATTGGGGAAGCCGGGCGCGCACTCGTCCAGATCGTCGCCCTTGGGCAGCCCCCCTACGATCCAGTGGATGCGCGGATAGGCGGACAGTGCGGGCGCGGTGGAGGCGGGGTTGGTCGCCTTGCTGTCGTTCACGAACAGCACGCCATTGAAGGTGCCGATCCGCTCCATCCGGTGCGGCAGCCCGGGATAGCTGGCCAGGCCCCGCGCAACGGCTGCGCGCGGCAGGCCCAGCGCCTGGCACACGGCGATCGCCGCGGCGGCGTTCTGGGCATTGTGGGACCCCTGCAGCGTCGGCCAGTCGACCTGTTCGGCAGCCGACACCGCGACGTAGGATGCCGGCACATCGGCGCCGCCGACCGTGGCCAGCGTAACGCCGGTCGCCGGCAGGCGGGCCAGGTCCCGCATCGCCTGGGACGACGGGCTGCCCGCCAGCCGCTTCGCCAGTGCGCGGCTGGGCGCATCGCTGCCGGTCAGCACCGCCACATGGCCGCTCCCCTGCATGACGAACAGCCGCGCCTTGCTGGCGGCATAGGCGTCGAACCCGTCATAGCGGTCGAGATGGTCGGGCGTGATGTTCAGCAGCACCGCCACCTCGCAATCAAGGCTGCGGGTCAGGTCGAGCTGGTAACTCGACAGCTCCAGCACATAGACCCCGCCCTCGGGCAGCGGCTCCTGCGCCAGTATCGGCAGGCCGATATTGCCGCCCATGGCGGTGGGCAGGCCGGCTGTCTTGCCCAGATGATGGATCAGCGCGGTGGTGGTGGACTTGCCGTTGGTGCCGGTGATGCCGACCACCTTGTGGGGCGGCAGATGGGGCCGCGCCTGCGCGAACAGTTCGATGTCGCCGATCACCGGCACGCCGGCGGCATGGGCCCTGGCCGCGATCGGATGGGTGTTCAGCGGCACGCCGGGGCTGACCACCACGCCGTCGAAGCCGGCCAGGTCGATCTCCAGCGGGTCGGCGATGGTGCAGCCTGCGCCACATCGGGCGGCAAGTTCCTCGCGCGGGCCGTCCTGCCGGTCCCACGCGGTCACATGGGCGCCGCTTGCCAGCAGCGCCTCCGCCGTCGCCATGCCCGACCGGGCAAGGCCCAGCACGGCGTAGCGGCGGCCGGCAAAGGCGGCTGAGGTAATCACCTGACTTTCAGCGTGGCGAGGCCCAGCACGGCCAGCACGATGGCGATGATCCAGAACCGGATCACCACGGTCGATTCCTTCCAGCCCAGCTGTTCGAAATGGTGGTGGATCGGCGCCATGCGGAAGATGCGCTTGCCCGTCCGCTTGAACCAGAACACCTGGATGATGACGCTGGCGGTCTCCATCACGAACAGCCCGCCGATGATCAGCAGCACGATCTCGTGATGGGCGCTGACGGCGATCGCGCCCAGCGCGCCGCCCAGCGCCAGCGATCCGGTGTCGCCCATGAACACGGCCGCCGGCGGGGCGTTGAACCACAGGAAGGCCAGGCCCGCCCCCATGATCCCGGCGCACATCAGCGCCAGCTCGCCCGCGCCCGGCACATGCGGAATGCCGAGATAGGCGGAATAATCGACCCGCCCGACCAGGTAACAGATCAGCATGAACGCGCCCGCCGCGATCACCACCGGCATGGTCGCCAGCCCGTCCAGCCCGTCGGTCAGGTTCACCGCATTGCCGAAGCCGACGATCACCGTGGCGGCGAACACGTAATATAGCGGCCCCAGCGGGATGTTGCGGTCGGAGAAGAACGGCACGTACAGATTGGTGCTGATCTGGCTGACGATGATGTAGGCGGCGATGCCGGCCACGATGAATTCCAGCAGCAGGCGCACCTTGCCCGACACGCCCTTGTGGCTGCGCTTCGTCACCTTGTCGAAATCGTCCATGAAGCCGATCAGGCCGAACCCGACGGTCACCGCCAGGCAGGCCCAGGCGAAGGGACTGGCCGGGTCCATCCACAACAGCATGGACAGGACCAGGCTGGTCAGGATCATCAGGCCGCCCATCGTGGGCGTACCGACCTTGGCCAGATGGGTCTGCGGCCCGTCGGCGCGGATCGGCTGCCCCTTGCCCTGGCGCACGCGCAGCATGTTGATGAAGCGCGGGCCGATCAGCAGGCCGATGGCAAGCGCGGTCAGCATCGTCGCGCCTGCGCGGAAGGTCTGGTACCTGACCAGGTTCAGCAGGCCTTCAAAGCCGAGATATTCCGCAAGCAGGTAAAGCATCGGTCGCCTGTCAGCCTTCCCGGGCGGCCCAGTGGGCGACAAGCCGCCCCAGCCCCACCGAGTTCGAACCCTTCACCAGCACGACATCGCCGGCAGTCAGGCCCCATTCCTCCAGCGCCGCAATGGCTTCGCCGGTGTTCACGCAATGGGCAAAGCCGGCTGGCTTGCCAAGCGCGCGGACCGCGGCTTTCCCCAACTCGCTGGCCAGGGCCTGCATCTCGTCACCCACCAGCACGACGTAATCCACCTCGGCCGCAGCGATCGGCGCGGCCAGCTGCGCATGGAAGCCGGGGGCAAAGGCGCCCAGTTCCTTCATGCTGCCCAGCACCGCCACGCGCCTCGTGGCGGGCGTCTGCCCCAATTGCGCCAGCGTGGCGCGCATGGAGGCGGGATTGGCGTTGTAGCTTTCGTCGATGAACAATGCGTGGCCGCCGGGCACCGCCACCCGCAGGCGCGCGCCGCGGCCCTTCAGCCCGCCCATTTCGGCCAGTGCCAGCCCGGCCGCCGCCATGTCACCGCCCGCGGCATGGACCGCGGCCATCACGCACAGCGAATTGGCGACCCAATGCTCGCCCGGCGCCGCGACCGAATAGCACAGGTGCCGCCCGGCAAAATGCGCCGTCACCAGCGATCCGCCATTGGCGGCCGGAATGGCATCGACCAGCCGCATGTCGGCCTGCTCGCTTGCCCCAAACGATATGACCCTGGCCCCGATCGCCAGCGCCGCGGCCCGCAGCCGTGCGTGATGCGGGCTGTCGGCGGGGATCACCGCGGTGCCGCCCTTCTGCAGCCCGCCGAAGATCTCCGCCTTGGCGTCGGCGATCGCCTCCTCGCTGCCCAGATTCTCGATATGGGCCGGGGCAATGGTGGTGATGACCGCGACATGCGGGCGTACCTGCCCGGTCAGCGCGGCGATCTCGCCGGCATGGTTCATGCCCATCTCAAAGGTGGCGTATCGGCTGGCGGCGGGCATCCGCGCCAGGCTCAGCGGCACGCCGACATGGTTGTTGTAGGAACGGACGGACCGATGCGCCCGGCCGCCCGAATGGCGTTGCAGGGCAGCGAAGATCGCCTCCTTCACGCCTGTCTTGCCGACCGAACCGGTGATGCCCACGATGCGCGCATGGGTCCGCGCGCGGGCCGCCGCGGCGAGGGCGGCCAGCGCGGCGCCGGTATCCGCCACCAGCACATGCGGCCAGGCGACCGGCCGGTCGACCAGCGCCGCGGCGGCGCCATTGGCAAAGGCCTTCGCCAGGAAGGCGTGGCCGTCGGTGCTGTCGCCCTTCAGCGCGACGAACAGGTCGCCAGGGCGCACATCGCGTGAATCGATCTCCATCCCGGACACCTCGAACGCGCCGCTCGCCTGCCCACCAGTCGCGGCGGCGATGGTGTCGGCGCTCCACAAGGCGGTGCGCGCTTCGACCGGCGAGGCGCCGGCAGGCCAGCGCAGGACTTTTGCCACGGCATTCATCCCTGTCGCTCCGTCAGAGTGGCCGCACATTCGCGCGCCACGGCCACGTCGTCGAACGGCAGCACACGGGCATCGGCCCCGCGGCCGACGATCTGCCCCTGTTCGTGCCCCTTGCCGGCGATCAGCACCAGATCGCCTTCCTGCGCCTCGGCGAAGGCAGCCGCGATCGCCTCGCGCCGGTCGCCGATCTCCAGCGCCTGCGGCGCGCCGTCCAGCACCGCGCGGCGGATCGCCGCCGGATTCTCGCCGCGCGGATTGTCGTCGGTCACGATCACCAAATCCGCCTGCTCGGCAGCCACCCGGCCCATCGCCACCCGCTTGCCAGCATCGCGATCGCCGCCCGCACCGAACACCACGATCAGCCGCCCGGACACATGCGGCCGCAGCGCCGCGATCGCCGCGCCCAGCGCATCGGGCGTGTGGGCATAATCGACATAGGCCGGCACGCCATTGGCTAGGATCGCGGCCCGTTCCAGCCGCCCGCGCACCGGCTGCAGGCGCGACAGTCCATCAAAGGTCGCCGTCGCATCGCCGCCGGTCACCAGCACCAGCGCCGCCGCGACCAGTGCATTGGCCGCCTGATAGGCTCCGATCAGTGGCAAGTTTACAGTGTAAACGGCGCCATCATGCTCCAGCACCAGTTCCTGCCCCAGCAGGCCCGGGCGGCGCTCCACCAGGCGCAGGAACGACCCGCCCCGCCCCACGCCCGCCACCCTGCAGCCCCGCCGCTGCGCCACCTCTGCCGCGCGGGCGCTCCACGCGTCATCGGCCCACACCACCGCCGTGCCGCCCTCGTCCACCACTTCGGCGAACAGGCGCATCTTGGCGGCGAAGTAATCCTCCATGTCGGCATGGTAGTCGAGATGGTCGCGGCTCAGATTGGTGAAGGCGGCGGCCGCCACCTCCAGCCCTTCATTGCGGAACTGCGACAGCCCGTGGCTCGACGCTTCATAGGCGACATGCGTCACCCCTTCGCGCGCCAGGCCCGCCATGTTGCCCAGGAAGGTCACGATGTCGGGGGTGGTCAGCCCGGTGGAGACGCTTTCGTCCGGGGTCGTCACCCCCAGCGTGCCGATGGAGGCAGCGCGTTGCCCGGCAAGGCGCCACAGCTGGCGGGTCATCTCCACGGTGCTGGTCTTGCCATTGGTGCCGGTCACCGCGACGATCGTGGCCGGCACCGGGCGATAGAATTGTGCGGCCAGGCGCGCAAAGGCGCGGCGCGGCAGCGGGTCGGCCAGGTGCACCGCACCGGCGACCTCCGCCTGCGGCCGCGCGACCACCGCCACCGCCCCGGCGGATACGGCCTGGCCGATGAAATCCTCGCCATTCACCGCCGCGCCGGGAAAGGCGCCGAACACCGTACCGGGGGCGACCTTGCGGTGGTCGATGGCGAAGCCGGAAACCGGCAGTTCGGCCGCAGCGCCGTCCACGACCATGCCGGCCGCCGCGGCCAGCCGGCCCAGCCTCACTCCCCGCCCCCATGGATCAGCGGACGCAGATCGGTCAGGTCGACTTCGCGGCTCTCGTCCGGCATCACGCCCAGCAGCGGGCCGATGCGCGGCACCAGCCGGCCCACGATCGGCGCCGCGTTCCACGCGGCCGTGCGCTGGTAGGAGCTGGCGGCGGTGCCCTTGGGCTCGTCCAGCATGGCGATCACGACATAGCGCGGCGCATCCATCGGGAAGGCGGCGGCGAAGGTCGCCACCAGAGTGGTGCGCTGGTAGCCGCCCGCGCCCGGCTTTTCGGCGCTGCCGGTCTTGCCGCCGATGCGGAAGCCCGGCGCATCGGCGCTGCGGCCGGTGCCCATGGTGGAGATCAGGCGCAGCAGCTGGTTCATGCGCGCGCTGGTGCTTTCCTTGAACACCCGGCGGCCCTTCGGCACCTGGCCGGGCGCCAGCTTCATCAGCGTCGCCGGCCGCAATATGCCGCCATTGACCAGCGTGGCGTAGGCGTTGGCCAGGTGCAGCGGAGTCACCGCCACGCCATGGCCGAAGCTGACCGTCATGGCGCGCAGGCGCGGCCATTCCCCGCTGGGCCAGATCGGGAAGCCGCGGGCAGGCAGTTCGATGGGGGGGCGCTCGTTGAAGCCAAGGCTCGCCATCAGGGTCTTCATCCGCGCCGGACCCATCTCGTCGGCGATCTGCGCGGTGACCACGTTGGACGAATGCATCAGCGCCTCGGGCGCATTCAGGCTGGCGCCCATGGAGTGGGCGTCGCGAATGCTGAAGCGGCCCATGCGCAGCGGGTGAGCGGACTGCCAGCGGCGCGAGAGGTCGGTGATGACGCCGGTGTCGATCGCCCCCGCCACAGTCAGCGGCTTGAAGGTGGAGCCGAGTTCGTAGACCTGGTTGGTCACCTTGTTGAACACCCGGCCCTGGCCCGCGGCATCCATGTGATTGGGATCGAACGCCGGCAGGGAGGCCATCGCCATCACCTCCCCGGTGTGCACGTCCAGCACGATGCCCGCGCCGCCGACCGCATCGACCAGCCGCATGCCGCGGCTCAGCTCGTCCTCCAAGGCGCCCTGCACGCGTGCGTCGATCGACAGCGCGACGGGCTCGTCCCGGTGCGTGGGATCGGCCAGCCGCCCCTGCAGCGCAGCCTCCATGCCGACATGCCCGTCGCCATCCTCGACATAGCCCAGCACATGGGCGGCCAGCGTCCCTTGCGGGTAATGCCGGTCGTTCTCCTGCGGCATTTCCAGCGCCAGCTCGCCGATCTCCAGCACCCGGTTGGCATCTTCGGGCAGCACGCGGCGGCGCAGATAGCCCGATTTGCCGCTGGTCAGGCGGCGGACCAGGTCGGCCTCGTCCATGTCGGGGAAGATCGCCACCAGCGCGCGCGCGACTTCGCGCGGGGGCTTCACCAGCGGCGGGCCGCTATCGGCCATGGCCTCCGGATTGTACCACAGCGCATAGGCGGGAAAGGCCCGGGCCAGGATCACGCCGTTGCGGTCGGTCAGTTCGGCACGCGGGGGCAGCAGCGCCTCCGCCATGCTGCGTTCGGTCGGCGCGGGCTGGACCACGCCCAACCAGGCGAGCCGCAGCACCGCCACCACCGCCAGCAACACGAATGCGCCGCCCAGCAGCAGGACGCGCAGCTTGGCAATGTTCAGCGACTGACGGCGGCGATCGACCAGCGCGATGCGCGCGGTACCGAACAGCCCCGCCATTCCGCCGCGAGCACCTTCCGGCCAGGTGGCGGCGGCGGGTCGGCCGGTGGTCGACCGGCCCGTTGCAAACTGCCCCGCGGCCAGCCGCGAAGGTGCGACCAGCGTGTTCACTCGGCCTTGATCCCGACGCCCGTGGCCCCGCCGGCCAGCGCGGCCAGTTGCACGCGGGCATTGGTGGCGGCGGCCTGCTCGCCCGAAGCGGCATCGTTCGCCGCCAGCACCACGGTTGCGGAGACCTGCCGGGCTTGCGGCGCCTGGACCAGGGCGGCGAAGCTGGGCGCCCCCTCATCCGCGGCGGCACTGGCGAGGCGGATCGGCGAGGGCGCGCCGATCGCCGGCGGCACCGAGAAGGCGGCCAGCTGGCGCTCGCTGCCCAGGAACTGCGCCGCGTTCGGCGCCGAATAGCCGAAATCGACCCGGTTCCACGCCGCCAGCTGCAGCTGGCTGGCGCGGGTCTCGAACTCCGTCTCCAGCAGCAGCTTGCGCTGCTCCAGCGCCACGATCTGCCGTTCGGAGCGCACGACCGCGCTGTTCACCGACTGCACCTTCAGGTGCAAGGTCAGATACAGGCCACCAAGGATGGCCAGCAGGACGATCCAGCCCATGCGGCGGATACGGGTTTGCGGCGTCATGCGGCGTCCCTTGTTCGTGAGGGCCTGATCGGTGCGGCGGTGCGGGTGGCGGCGCGCAAGGTCGCAGACCGGGCGCGGGGATTGCGGGCAAGCTCTGCCTCCCCGGCGCGGATCGCGCGGGTGAGGCCGGCAAAGGTCGGCGCGGCGGCTTCGCCCGCATCCGGCAGGTGCCGGCTGGCGCGGGCATTGGCGCCGGCGGCGTCACGCAGGAAGCGCTTGACGATGCGGTCTTCCAGGCTGTGGAAGCTGACTACCGCCAGCCGCCCGCCATCGCCCAGCAGCGCCTCGGCACCGGACAGGCCGGCCTCCAGCTCGTCCAGCTCGCCGTTCACATGGATGCGGATCGCCTGGAAGCTGCGGGTCGCCGGGTCCTTGGGCGCGACCCCTTTGTTCGAATGGGGGCGATAGCCCAGCGCACGCCGGACGATCTCCGCCAGCTGGCCGGTCGTCTCCAGCGGACGGGCGGCGACGATCGCGCGGGCGACGCGGCGGCTCTGCCGCTCCTCCCCGTAAAGATACAGGACGTCGGCAATCGCGCCCTCCTCCGCCTCGTTCAGGAAATCGGCGGCATTGGGCCGGGTCCGGCTCATGGTCATGTCCAGCGGACCGTTGGTGGAGAAGGCAAAGCCCCGCTCCGGCTGGTCCAGCTGCATCGACGACACCCCGATATCCATCACCACCCCGTCGACCCGGGCGATTCCCGCCTGCCCGAGCACGGTAACCATTTCGGAGAAACGGCGCGGATGGAGAACCAGGCGCGGCGGATTTTCCGCGGTCTCCGGCCACTTATCCCCGGCGGCGATGGCGTCCGGGTCGCGGTCGAAGGCATGGACGATCGCGCCAGCCGCCAGCAGCGCACGGGTGTAGCCGCCGGCACCGAAAGTGGCATCGACGATCACGTCGCCCGGCTGCGGCGCCAGGGCGGCGATCACCTCGTCCAGCAGGACGGGGATGTGCGGGGCGGGAGCGGCGGTCACTTGCGCTTGTCCCGCGCATCGGTTTCCAGCTGCCGGCAATTGGCCTGCGCAGTCTCGAACCCTTTGGGCATGGCATAGAGCTCTTCGGGGCTCCACAGGGCGAAATAGCTGCCGGCGCCGTTGAAATAGACCGCATCGCCCAGCCGGCCGAGCTCGGCCAGATGTTCGGGCAGCACGAAGCGGCCGCTGGAATCGAATGGCAGCTTGGTGAAACCCCACAGCTGCTGGGCGCGCACGTCATAGTCGAATTCGTGACCGAGGCGGATCGCCCGCTCTTCTTCGCGCAGCAGCTGATCCTCGAAGCCGCGGGTGCGCGATTCGCCGAAGCCGATCAGGCAGTTCCACTTTTCATGGCGGGTCAGGCACAGGACCCGTTCGTCGCCCGCATCGGCGAAGGCCTTGCGGAAGTCCGGCGGCAGCACGAGCCGGCCCTTCTCGCCGCGAAGCGAAAAGCCCTGCCCGCTATATCCGGCCGGCACCCCAACCACGGTCTAAGCCCCCCACGAATGACACACCCTCGTCGGACAGACCTTCCCCGTCCGGCCGCGCGCAAATGCGCGGCACGGGCCCGCTGGCGGGCGCACGGTGACTGGCTGTCCGATGGAACAGCTAATTAGCGCGGGCAGGCCCGGGAGGAAAGGGGAAATTGCGGGAAATGGCGGGCGTTAAGGCATATCACGGAGGCGATCGGGCGCTGAAGGCTGCTCGGCATCGCTCGCGCCGGGCGACAAACCGCTGTTTTCCGCCATTGCTGCCCCTTCCGCGAAGCTGAAGGCAAGCAGGGCGGCAAGCGCCTCGGCCGAACCGGGCGGGGGATGGTGAATGTCGAGCAATGCAGCGTCGGCGAGGACCACCGCACGTCCCGCGCCGACCCTACATTCCGCAAGCAGATCAGCAGCTTGCAGCTTGCATGCGGTGTCGGCCGGCAGGATCGCGAAATGGCCCGCCAGGCTGGTCGGCAGCGGCGTGCCCGCGATTTCCCGCGGTTCGCCAAACTCCGGCTGCGCCGGGTCGAACAGCAGTTCCAGCCCCCAATGGCGCAGCAGCGGAGACAGCAGAACCACGTCCTGCGGGCGGCGGCGATCGCCCAGCGCGAAGACCGATTCGCCGGTCAGCAGCGGATCGGCGAACAGCAGCAGGCGGCCACCGGCCCTGACCCAGCGGTCGAGCGCCACGTTCTCCTGCGGGCTGAACGCGCGCGGCTGGGCGATCACCAGCCGGGTGAGGCCTGCCAGCTGCGCCCCGTCCAGCATCGCCAGCGGGATCAGCGGGCCATCCCGCTCCAGCAGGTCGCGCGCCCAATGCGGCGGAGCGGCGCCGGACAGCACCTCGGCCGGGCCGGCGGCCTCGCCCCAGAACAGTGGAATGGTGCCGAACACGCCGGTTGCGGGCGGATCGGGTGCGGCCTGTACCGGCGCCGCCAGCCCCAGACCGCCCGCCAGCAGGAGCAGCAGGGATCGGCGCCGTGGCCGCTCAGGGCTGCTGCGGCGGCGGCGGTGCATTTCGGGGTTGGTCGCCAGCCGGTGCGCTGGTGTCGCCGGACATTCCGGGCACCACCCCGGCATCGGCCAGCGGGTCGCTGGCCGGCGGCGGCGGGGTCACGGCGACCGTCGGCGCGGCCTCTGGCACGACCAGCGCCTGGTTCTGCTGCGCGTTGTCCATGATGATGTTGGCAAGGCCCACCAGCAGAATCATGAGGCCCAGTCCCAGCAGCCCGATCTGCACCCGCTGCGTCGCCTGGGCCCGGGTACCCGACAGTGGCCCCGGCTTGCCCCGGATCAGCGGCAGCAGCTGGGTGGGATCGTCCGCCACCGGCTCAGACCAGCCAGTCGAACACGGGCAGGCCCTTCGCCGTCAGCCAGTCGCGATTGTAGAGCGTGGAGAGATAGCGGAAACCGGTATCGCACAGGATCGTCGCCACCCGCGCCTCGGGCCCGCGCTCCGCCGCCAGCTGCCGGCCCAGCGCCACCGCACCGGCGACATTGATCCCGCTCGACAGGCCCAGGCACAGCCCTTCTTCGCGCAGCAGGCGGGCGACCCAGTGCAGGCCCTCCTCGTCACTGATGCGGAACTGGGTGTCGACGGGCGCGCCTTCCAGATTGGCGGTGATGCGGCCCTGCCCGATGCCCTCTGCCACCGAACTGCCCTCCGCCTTCAGCTCGCCATGGGCGTAGAAATCGTACAATGCGGCGCCGAACGGGTCAGTCAGTGCGATCTGCACGGCCTCGTCGAATTCCTTCAGCGCCAGGCCCACGCCCGCCAGGGTGCCGCCGGTGCCGACCGCGCAAGTGAAGCCGTCGATCCGCCCCTCCAGCTGCTGCCAGATCTCCGGCGCGGTGCTTTCGATGTGGGCGCGGCGATTGGCGACATTGTCGAACTGGTTGGCCCAGATGGCGCCGGGCGTTTCCTCCGCCAGGCGGCGGCTGGTGTGCACGAAATGGCCGGGGTTCTTGTACGGCGCGGTCGGCACCGTCACCAGCTCGGCGCCCAGCGCACGCAGCGTGTCCATCTTCTCCCGGCTCTGCGTTTCGGGCATGACGATGATGGTGCGGTAACCCAGCGCATTGGCGACCAGCGCCAGGCCGATGCC
>Ga0210040_10008199_pt1 | contig 12447 bp, 1 predicted proteins | sample CryGeyCG12114_NA_FD_185462 | JGI IMG/M metagenome (GOLD analysis project Ga0210040, IMG submission 185462) | Groundwater microbial communities from aquifer - Crystal Geyser CG19_WC_8/21/14_NA (SPAdes) (version 2) | ecosystem: Environmental > Aquatic > Deep subsurface > Groundwater | place: USA... | reverse complement strand
AAGATCCAGGAGACGATTCGTCTGATCAAGAACACAACGATAACGATTGCGCATCGGCTGCAAACGATTATCGATTACGATAAAGTGCTAGTGCTTGACAAGGGCGCTGTCATCGAGTACGGGGATCCATATGACCTCGTTCGCCAGGACGGCGGCAGCTTCCGATCCATGTGCGAAACTACGGGCGAGATCGAGACTCTGGAGCAGACGGCCAAGAGTGCGCATGAGGCGCGGAACAAGGTGGCGAGGACGTGAGAGTCGCGAGGGTGTTCGGGCTCGTGGTTCGCGTTTAAATGGTGGACTGGGAGGGAAGGGGAATGGCGGGTGTTGGGAGAGAGAAGCATGTGCATAGATGATGAGACGTTAGGTAAAGGAGTGGCATTGCATGAGCGGAAACAAGCATTCTCTTTTTGACATAAAGGCGATTGGTGCATAAGGTGCTCTTTTGGTCAGCGTTTCGGCCATGGAGGGTGAATGTGTATATAGTCGAGAGACCGAATGGAAGAGAGAGAGTGGTTCTGAGAAGATGAGAATTTGATATCTGACGTTGAGCATGGTTCTATGGCATGGAGCTTGTAGTGCGTGAAGGCTGAATGGCTCGATATTCGATGCTCCGTTGTAACTGGTCCTATGGACTTAACTGCTCGGATATAATGCTGGGTACGCGAGTAACTACGGTAGCACATAATTAAAGGATTATTTCTACGTAAGAAGCGTAGTAATAATACTTAATTTTAAAAGTAACTTTTTTAAGTTTTATTAATATTTTTTTAAAGTAAGTAATATTAAAAAGTTAAAAGTATTTTTTATTTTTATAAGTTTAAAGTTATATAAGTTATAAATTAAAAAGTATTATAGTTAAGTACTACTTAATATTTTAATACTTATAATACTATTTAAAATAATATATATAAAATTTTCTTAATTAGTACTAAACTATAAAATTAGACTTTATACGTAATCTCTTTTATTTAGAGTAGGATAAAAGTAGATAAAAGGTACTTTACTTCTAGAACTATATTTTAACTATAGTAAAGTACTTTTCTATTATCTAACTAAGTAACTATAGTTATACTATAAAGTATACTTAGTTATATAGCTTATTAGTTCCTATATATATATAAAGAGCTAGAGCTTTTCCTATAAGTATATCTTTATTACTATTATCTTCTTATTTACTTATAGCTAGTACTTTAGTATCTTCTATATCTTTATCTTTATCCTCTTTAAGTATAACTTATATATCTAAGTTAGTACCTAATATTATAAAATAATTATTACTATTATTACTACTATCTTAAGTACTAAGTTAGATAGGTAGAAGGTTATCTATATTAAACTAAAGTAGTAACTTAATATACTCTAGCTCTAGCTTAGTAATATACTAAGACTAGTAAAGATACTTATTAAAGTAATATATTTAAACTATAGAGCTAGCGTTATTCTACTATAAGCGTATAAGATTAAATAGCTTATTAAATATAATACTATCTAATATATAGTAGTAAGATATACTAATATAGGTTAACTTTACTATAAACTTATACTTTCTAAGAGTAAAACGTAGCTACTAAGTTAATATACTCTAACCTTTATAAATAGTAAGTACGTAAGTAGGTATAATAGAAAACTATTTATAAGAGTAAATAATCTTACTATAATACTACTTATAGTATATATAGAAGACTAGTATTATATTAACTATAATATACTTAAGTTAATAGTTAGTAAGTAGAAATATATACTTTAGTATTAGGCTAAGGTAGTTAGGAATAGAGAAAAGAAGGTAATCTAGAAGATCTTATAATAAGTTCTTCTTAAAGAACTTAGTATAAAGTTAGTTATAATATATAATAAAAGTAGTAAATAAAACTTACTAAAAGATATCTTATAAAGTAGTAAAAATACTATTTATAATACTAGCTTCTATCTATAAGTTCTTTATAAATATATACTCTATACTAATACTTAAAAATAGTATTACTATTATATTCCCTATAATATTATTCTTAACTTTCTCTATACTAAAGCTTTTATAAGTAGTAATAGTATTTAGTACTAGTAAGTAATAATCTCTTAACTACTTATAGTTCTTCTAATAAAATTTCTAATAGGTAAGTATAAGATATATAGCTAAATTAAACTTTAATTATTTATTATAACTTAAGTTAGTAATCTATAAGATAATAGTAATATCTAAGTCTAAAAAGATACTTTACTATTATAGAGCTCTTTAAGTACTATATAGAATAGAGCTTTAGCTATACTAGCTTATTATATAAGCTAAACTAGTTTAATAGTCTTATTAAAGAACTTATATAGATACTAACTCTTAGTATTAAAGATACTCTTTATAGGCTAAGTACTAAAAAGAGTAATAGTAAAGACTAGAAGTAGCTAATAAAAATTACCTACTAGTATAATATTTAACTCTCTAAATAGCTTAGTACTTTTAGATAGCTAAATATTATAGTAATATATATATATCTAGGCTATTATTATTAGTTTTATTATTAACTTCTTATTAATAATAAGATACTTAACTCTATAAAATAAGACCTAGGTTATAGTCTAGATAAATATAAATATTAGCTAGTAGTCTTAAAGATAGTTAATAGGAAGCTTAAATAAGGTATATAATATATAACTACTAATATTATAAGTAGTAATATTTAAAGGCGCTACTTAAATAATAAGATTAAAAGCTAAATACTATAGTATAAGTAGGCTATCTACTTTAATTTATAAGATACTATTAATATAATATAAGTCTTACTAGTACTAGTATATCTATTAAGATAATTAAGGATCTAATATAGAGTCTACTTAGTATATTAATAATTTACCTACGTATAGTAATATAGTATAAAATAGTCTTAGAATAACTACTACTTAGTATTAAGATTGTCTAAAGTACTAATAATATCTATAGTTAAAGATATTAGATTACTCTTCTTCTAAGTATCTAACTAGCCTTCCTTAATATTAGTATAGTATCTAATATACTAAGTCTAATTATAGCTATAGTCTAAGAGTTAATTACTAAAGTAGTTAAGATTAATAACCTCTACTAGAGTATTATAGCTAAGTAGATAATATAATAGATTAGCTTATTTAGGCTTTAAATTATTAAGAATATTACTATTAGGTAGAATATTATCTTCTAGCTTAAGTATAATAATAGTATATATATTAGAAAGATAAGTATTATTAATTATATAGTTATTAATATAGTCTTTATAGTAAGTAGTATAAGTAGAGTACTTAGTAAAGCTATTTTATATAGTATATAAATCCTCTATCTAATAAAATAAATAATATAATATAAGCTTAATATAACTATACTCCTCTACTTAATCTATAAGATAGTAGTATAGATAGTACTTTAGTATTTACTCTTAAGCTTAAGAATAAGCGTAATACTTACTAAAATTATAATATTAAAGAAACTCTAAATAACTTAGATTCTCTAAGTTATTAGGATATATCTAGTACTTCTATATACTAGATATAGATAAAACTAGCTTTCTAGTAAGGTTATTATTATACTATAAAACTAGCTACTAGTTAGAGTTATAATAGTCTATATAAAGGACTATATAAAGTATATCTATAAGATTAAGACTAAGAAGAATATAGGAAACTTCTCTTATAGACTAGTTTCTCTTACTAATAGTCTTTATTATAGTATATAATACTAAGCTCTATATAAGCGTTTAATTACTAAGGTTTAGTAAAAGCTTTATTATTATATTATAGTATAAAGTTAACTACTTCTTAGCTTTTAAAGTATATATAGTAATATAAGTAATAACTCTATCTATACCTATATAAGGCTAAATATCTATATTTACTATCTAACTTATAGTAAGAATAGTATTATACTAATTAAGCTACTTACTAAAATAATTATAAGTAGAGATAAAGTAGTAATACTTCTTACTCTTAGGAATAGTAACTATTAGCTTACTAATAAGCTCTTTAAGAAAGTTAAAATAATATTTAAAGTACTTATTACTAATATTAGACTACTTTATATAATAGCGTCCCTTTAGAGCTACTAGATAATAAGTAGTACTATATAAGTAGATATAGTAAAAGTTTAGAATCTTACTAAGAAACTTAACTTAGTTTACTTACTCTTTAAAGAGAATAGCTATTAAAGTATATATATTATAAGTAAGAGCCTCTTAATACTAAGAATTAATAGTAGAGATATAGATACTATAGAACTAGGTATACTTCTAAAGTTACTTAACGCTAGTTATTATAGATACTTCTAGCTTAAGTATACCTTAATACTAATATAAAGTATAAATATATAAGCTACTATACTTCTACTACTTAAAGTAATACTAGTAGTCTTCTATATTAAATATATAGAATAATACCTCTTACTTAAAAATAGTAAAATAATAATAGAACTATTATATAGCTAGTAAAGAATTATTATAAATAAATACTTAAGTAATATATATATACTTAGCCTATATACCTTAGAGCTACTTATTATAATAAGAAAAGTATTTTAAGAAATCTTCTTAATAGTTATTAGCTAGAAAGAATAATATAAAGTAGTATAGTAACTTAATCTAGTAAATAGTAGCCTTTAGTCCCTTAAGCTTACTATACTAGTATAGATATATACTAATAAGATTACTACTATAAGTAGTAACTAAATTAATAATACTCTTAGCCTATATAGTATTACTATTAAAAGTAGTATAAAGATTATCTAAGAATATATCTTAGTTTTTATACTTCTTAATAAACTACTCTATATAAATATTAATCTACTTATACATATTACTATTAAAAATAATATAGTAAAATTAAGGATACTAGATAAAATATCTATCTTTATATAGTAGAAGATAGTATATAAAAATATTATACTTAATTTAATATAGTTATAGTAATAGGAAATTAGTAGTACTATTTAGAAATAGTATAGAAAATATAAGTAATAGTAATAGCTAACTATAGTTAAACTTATTAATAGGCGTTTTAGTAATAGTTAGTATAGATAGTATAATACTATTAGCCTTATAGATACGCTTATAGATCTAATTAATATTAAAAGTATTAGTAAGAAAGTCTAGTATAGTACTCTCTTTAGAGGATAAGTTATTATTCTAATTACTATTTTTATCTTTTTATTTTACCTTACTAGTATAAAGCTATACTTACTCCTATAAGAATAGGACCTAATATATTTTATATAACGTTATAACGCTTAGTATTATAATAATTACTACTATATATAGAAGCGTACTTTTCTTAATTACAGCCTAAGGCTTTAACTTTATTAATAATAACTCTTAATAACGCGTCTACCTCTAGTAACCTAATAATTAGTATACTACTATAGTTAATTTATTTTCTATCTTAAGTAACTAATAAGTAGTCTTTTACGCGCTATTAACTAATATATAGTTACTTCTCTACTTTCTATTCTATAATCCCTCTTTACTATAAACCTCTACTCTACTATAAAACGTTTACTTACTACTATCTTACTTTAAATTATCTACCTTACTATCTGCTATCTACTATCTACTATCTACTATCTACTATCTAGTACTATTGTATATAATTCTACTTAGAGTAACTTATTATAAGTATCTAGTAGTTAGCGCAGCTAAGCTTAATAAGGATCTACCTTTCTAGTATCTACTATAAAGTTAAGTTATTTAGTAGTTATTACTTCTTTACCCTTACTTAATAATAACCTAATAAGGTTATTAAGGTACGTAAGCTAATCTTTAATAAAAGTATAATTAATATTATAGCTACTAACTAGCTTACTTATAACTAAATTTTAGAGCGTATACGTAGGACCCTACTCTTAGTAAATAATACTAAACGCGTAGTTATATATAGAGAGCTACTACTTTATAAGAGATTAATAATCTACGCTATCTTAAATTAGATATATACGCCTAGCTAGCGCTTATTAGTATAACTTTAGAGTTACTTATATTCTATTATATAACTTATTATTATTAAAAAAGTAATAGCTTTATATATTATTAAGATTATAAAGTACGCTAAGCTTATAACTACTACTTTCTATCTATAGCTTATAATACTAATTATATTACCTTTACTATATTAATACTATAAATAAGGTATAGAGATATTATACCTATACTATAACTTCTATACTAACTACTCTACTATATTATATAGCCTCGCCTTATACTACTATATTTATATATAATAATAATAAAGCTATACTTAATAATTTAGTTTATAAGTAGTAACTAAGAAACGCTCTTATATAAAACTATTAAGAGAAAGTAACTAAAGATTCTTATTATTAAACTTAATATAAGCGTATTCTAAGTAATAGTCTTTTAAGTACTATATCTACTATAAGATAGCTAGCTAATAAATATAATAGTCTTTCTAGAATTAAAACTTAATATATTAAGTATTTTTATTAGATTTACTATTATCTTAGTCTTTTATAGATAGCTTAAAGATAATAATATTAAGATCTTTAAGAAGTAGTAAGATAGACTTAAAGACCTTACTAGTATTATAGAAGAAATAATAGATATAACCTTTATACTTAAACTATTAGCTATAATACTAATAGACGTTAACTATAATATATATAATAGTAATAAGTATCTCTTTAATAGCTATAAGTTAAGAGAGATATCTAGGAACTTTACGAAAGTTTATATTATTTAATAAGCTAAAGAGAGAAATATTATTCTTTATATTAGAGATATATTACTAGTAGTAGCTATTATAGTTAACTTTTATAAACTATTACTTATAGTAATAGTTATAGGTAGCTATAGTCCCTTAATTAAGGGCGTTATAGAAGTTCTTCTTAAAGTTCTAATACTTATTAGTAAGCGTAGAGCTAGCTATATTAACGTCTACTAGATTAAGAGAGATACTTAGTAAATAAGTTAAATTAAAGTCCTATTACTTATATATAGTATACTAAAACTCTTTAGTATAAAGTTACTTAGTATACTATATACTATAAGATACTAGTTAAGAACTTATAAAATTAAAATAGCTTAATATAAGACTATAGAGTTAATAAGCTTTACGCTATATAGCTTAAATAAGATCTTTAGTAGATAGATAGTATAGCTTACTAATATAGTAGAAGTTATAGTATCTATACTTCTAACTCTATATATTAAAAAAAGATAACTTAGCTTACTTATAATAGATAAAGTAATACTAGAAACTATAATACTTAGCTAGAACTTTATACTTATAGTATATATAGATAAAGAGCTAAGTATTATTAAGATAAAACTTTATATAGTTATAGTTATATAAGATATAATTAAACTAGAAAAGACTATTATTATTATTTATATCTAGTATAGATAGTATAAGACGTACTTAGAGTATATAAATAAGAGACTATAAGCGCTTAAACTATAGATAAGATAGTAATAATATAAAAGCCTTACTCTAAGTAGGTAACTACTTAGGGAATTATATAAGTAATTACTTAGAAGACTAGAATAAGCTATGCTTATTACTACTATATTAACTATAGAGAAGAATAGTAAGAGTAATAGTTATAGAGCTAACTAGTTAACGTTTATCTTTATTATTATTAAATAGTATATATATAGGCTAGACTAGAGGTTCTATAGTAGAGTTATAGCTACTTAGTAAGTTAGAAAAATTTAAAAATAGACTTAACTTAAGAAAAGATATATACTCTAGAGATCTCTTTTAGAAAGAGCTAGTAGAGTATATATATATATATAACTTAGATAACTAGAGAGTATAAGAAGTAATATCTTATATACTATACTAGAATATTAATCTAAAGTTATAAAGACTTTTTATTAGAGCTAAGTGAGCTTAGAACTTAGATTAAAATAAGTATATTAATTAGATAACTACTTAAGAAAAGATTAGATAAAAATCTAGTATATATACCTCTCCTTTAGAGGGCCTTAATTACTAAACTTTTAAGTTTAATCTTATAATCTACTTTAGCTTAAACCTCTATACTATAATATACTTTCTAGTCTACTTACTTAGAGATAAGTAGACTATAAAAGTAAAAGTAGTTAAGCTTACTTAGCTTATAATCTCTTATACTATAAAGTAAAATTAACTATATCTTTTAGCTACTTTTATATAGCTAGCTCTTTATACTAAACACCTTAAAGTAAGTAGCTAATTAGTTATTTAGATAATATTTATAATTACTAAGAAGCTTAATAGTAAGAGTAGCGTAATTATATATTTTATTTATAGTAAGATTATAATAATAGCTTACTATACTAGTACTCTAATCTAATCTTTAAGAAAGATATATTAGAGCTCTTAATCTCTTAACTTCTACTTACTACTTCTAATATTATCTTCTAATATAGTAAGTATACTTAAGTACTTCTTAATTCTTTTACTAATTATATATAGTCTCTTAGATAATAATTTAATACTTAGCTTACTAATAATAAGTACTTTTACTAATAAGGCTATACTTATATAGCTTTTCTTTTATAGCTTCTAGAGTTACTATTAGAGATACTTTACTACTTATCTTATTATAGCTAAGCTTTACTTAATAATTAAATATCTAGTACTCTTCTAACTTTAACTCTTTCTAAGAGTAAAAGTAAAATTCTTATTACTTAGCTTCTTAATATTAATAAGCTATATAGTAACTACTACTAACTTTATATTAAGAAAATCTAAAATAGTTAAACTAGCGTTAAGTACTATAACTACGTTAGCTTAAATAGTAAATATTATACTAAGTATACTTTATACTTATACTTCTCTATATAAAGCTAATCTTTTACTTTTTTTTTTTTTACTTATACTATTTAAGTATCTTACTAATCTTAGTACTACTTACTTTTTTATTACTAGTAACTTTAAAAGTCTTAAGTAAACTAATATATATAATAATTTTTAACTTATTTAATCTTTTCTACTTTTTTTTAAGCTAAGGCTTTCCTATAAAGCTACTAGTATATCTTTATTATAATTAATAATATTAAAGCTAACTTTAAAGCTATATAAGTAGCTAAGACGCTTTATAAAGCTAATTAGTAGTAAGTAGCTTAAATACTTTAATTATTTACTACGCCTATAATAGCTTTCTTACTTCTTTTACTAAATAGTACTTAGTAAGCCTTTAGTTAGTTTTAGTAATAGTAGCTTAGCTATTAGTAGCTTAAGTCTACTTAATATTATCTATATAAGTATTTTAAGCGTTAAGTACTTTAGTATAAGTAGCTTTAGTATTAATAGCTTTAGTAATTTCTAAATATAAGCTTATTACTTAAGTATATACTATTTACTAATTTTACTTAAGCTATAAATACTATAGGCTTTCTTAATTATTTATACTTCTAGCTTATTAACTATAACTTTAGTAATTAGTATACTTAGTCTTTATAGCTATATCTTAAGTAGTTATCTAGCTATATATATTAGTTAGTTAAAGTACTACTTACTTACTATATTAGCTATAGTAATCTCTATAATTAGTATATTACTAAAGACTTTAATAATAATCTAGTAGTTCTTCTAGTATACTATACTTATTTTACTTATAAAGAGACGCTTATATATAACTCTAATTAGATATATATATACTTACTTAAAACTACTTAGCTCTATAATAATAGTAATAATATAATTTAGAAGTTTTTAAAAAAGTATAATAGTAGTAGATATAGTTATAGATATTAAGTTCTTATTCTTAATTAAGGTTTCCTTTATCTCTTTCTTTTATTCTTATACTTTTTCTTAAAAGAGTTAAGCTATAAGTCTTATACTTAGCTACTTTTTTTTTAAAAAGTTAAGCTTACTTAATCTTCTTTAATTAGTAGTACTAAAAGTAATTTCTTATAACTATAAATAATTTCTTCTTTACTATTACTTCTTATCTATAATTATAATTATCTTACTTATATTTTTAAAGTTTAGCTACTTTTTAAAATAATTAAATTACTAATATATAAGTAACTTAGTAAGCCTATTAGTAAGTATAGAGTTTATTTCTAAGTACTCTACTAAGAATAATCTTTATATATACTTTTATTATAGCTATATATTCTAGATATTAATATAGTATAAGTATATTATAATCTATTTATTCTTCTCTATTACTAGTTTAATTATCTATTAATTATTATACTAAATATTCTAAAGCTTACTTAAATTAAGTATTAATTCTTTAAAGAAATACTTAAGTACTATTACTTCTTTAGTAGTATATTCTAGTATAAGTAGCTTAGCTTTAGTAGTAGAAGTAGTAATAGTTATCTACTTAGTAGCTTTTTAGATTACTAGTCTACTAAATATTATAGCTATATATCTATAAAAAAATTAATATATTTCTAGATTATTAGTAAATAATATATCTTTATATATTATAAGATCTAGTCTATTATTATTCTTATACTAGATTACTTCTTAGCGCGTTTAGTCTAAGTATATAATTACTTAGTCTATAGCTTTCTAGTACTAATTACTAGAATTTATAAGAAAATATAATAGCTTAGATACTAAGAATATAATATCTAGGCGTAGTATAATTACTATATATAATACTAAGCTTACCTTCTCTTAGTATACTTTAATTTACTACTTAGTAGCTTTTCTAATATTCTTAATTAGTTTTTCTAATAGTAGTAGAGTTATTAAAAAGTTTCTATCTTTAAAACTAAATCTCTTAATAATTTTATTAATATATATATTATATACTAGCGTAATTATTTAATTTTAGTAATTTTTAATAACTTATATACTTAAGAACTATTCTACTAGCTTTTAATTTTAGATTTTATACTTTACTTTAATCTTATCTTATAGCTTATATACTTAACTTTTATAACTTTTATAATATAGTAGTAGAATATTATTAATATAAAATAGTATTAAAATCTTTTAATCCTAATTAAAAAATAGATATAGCTTTTCTTTTATAGCTATAAAGCTTAGTAATTAAAATATACTTAAGAACTCTTTATACTAGAGTAGTAGTAAATCTTATAATTTATAGAGTACTTAGTTAAGTCTTATATATATACTATCTTTTTTAAATTTATTTAGTATCTTATAGATTACTAAGTTCTCTACTATAATTATAGTATTAAAGAATATTTTTATAATATTATATTATATAATCTCTATATTAAAGTATATAGTAATTACTATTACTATATAGAATAACTTTATAGCTAGTATAGCTATATATATTAAGCTTAATAAATTTTTCTCTTAAAGATTATCTCTTATAATAATTCTTACTTTATATCTAAGTAAGAAACTATTTTAATTAAACTTATAAGTCTATACTTACTTTAGTAAGAGTAGCTAGCTTATAGTATTTAATCTCTATATCTTTAACTAAATTCTTTATTTACTTAATTAATTAACCTCTCTTTAAGAAGCTTCTTTAAATAGCTCTTTATATCTATACTATAGTAATTACTTCTAAGTTATTAGTAGTAGTAGAAGCTTATTTTAATAAAAATAAGCGTTTTTTAAGAGTAGTACTTTTAGTATCTACTTAGTAAGTATAGCTACTATAATTACTAAGTTTAGTATTTTATAGCTTAACTACTTATTTTAAGCTTTATTTATACTTAATAAGTAAGTATTCTAAAAGTTATACTATAGATCTAATAGCTTATCTTACTTATTAAGTTCTATAATTAATATATAAGTACTTCTAGTACTTTTTCTACTTTCTAGTTAATTATCTTAATCTTAATTTTAGAGTCTTCTTATTCTCTATAGTAAGTACTAGTAAATTAATATATTAGTAGTAGCCTTATATAGTCTTTTACTTAATTTAGTAGTTAGTAGTTAAAATAGTCTTACTTTACTTACTATAGTAAAAGTAAAGTAAGTAAATTAAGTAGTAAAAGTAAGTATATATAGTAGTATAGCTTTTAGAAGTCTTAAATCTTTAGTATATAGTAGACTAGCTCTTACTATAAAAATATATACTTCTTACTAGCTACTAGTACTTCTATAATTATATTTTATATAATTACTTTTTATAATTTCTAGTTCTAGAGTTATTTCTAGAGTAGTAATTATAGTATAATTAATCTAGTTTATATAAATTCTTAAATAGTTACTAGCTATATTCCTATTCTATATAGTATTTACTTACTTAGTATCTTAATTATTTACTAAGCTTAGCTTATTCTTAAAATCTTAAGTTTACTTACTCTTAAGTACTTACTTAGTAGCTAGTTTTTTAAACTTAGTTACTTACTTACTAAGTAGTAGGATATTAATATTTAGCTCTTTAATTACTTTATTATTATAAAGTATATTAATAAGCTTAACTACTTATTCTCTAATTATACTCTTTTCTTTCTTCTTTTTATAGTATAGAGACTTATTAAAAGTAATATTATATATAGTAATTACTTAATTAAGTACTAGAACTTATATCTTATAGATATTTAATAC
>Ga0210040_10008198_pt1 | contig 12448 bp, 8 predicted proteins | sample CryGeyCG12114_NA_FD_185462 | JGI IMG/M metagenome (GOLD analysis project Ga0210040, IMG submission 185462) | Groundwater microbial communities from aquifer - Crystal Geyser CG19_WC_8/21/14_NA (SPAdes) (version 2) | ecosystem: Environmental > Aquatic > Deep subsurface > Groundwater | place: USA... | reverse complement strand
GTCCTATTTAATTACCTTCTCTCTCCTTGCTGCATATCTCTCTTCTTCCAATTCCAGTGCATAACTTCGGGTTAACTCTGCACTAAAATAATCCAAAACAGAAGATCGTTTCAAATTCACATTCGCTTTAGGCAATTCACTGTCTTTAGTAGTCGCTAACAGCATTTTTGATTATAAGGAATTGTAAGTAATCCCATGAAAAGGAATATTACGCTCGGAAAACCACATAAATACCATTCTAATTAAATTTAAACAAAAATTTAAAGTGGAGACAGTACCACATCACGAAAATTTGCTTTACAACTTCAGTCCCGCGGTTATATTTCAAATAATATAGACCTTTCCTATTGGATTACAGACAAATTTTTTGAGGAGGCAAAGTATGTATTTAAAAAATATTTTTATTTTGTTCTAAAAAATGAAAAAAAAATAATTTTACTGCCTCTATATTATTTTGTGAACGTTAGTGGATGTTTTTTCAAATTGAAGAAAAATTCTGAATTCACACACAGCAATGGGAGAACCCGATGAAGAGCCAGACTATTTATCAGACGATTTCTTGGCACAATGGTACAGACACAGAGGATTTGTTTTCGGACTCTTCCCTTATTTTTTCACTCTAAATTATGAAACCTCGTTATAAGACTGTTCTGTTGACTTAATAAACTGTTTTTTTAGTGTGGGGAATCAAGATGTTCGTCCTGGATTGACATTTAGCCGCGAACAAAAACGGAAACATGACCTTGCTAAAAAACAAGCTGAAGCAAATGCTAGACATAAACAGATGTACAAATCTCGTCACTTGATAGAGAAGGAATGCCGTGAAGCTGGCTTGAAGAAAGAAATTGGAGCTGACAATAAGGGATTTCAATTGCTCAGCAAGATGGGATATGTGCCTGGAGGATCCCTCGGGCCTAGAAAGGATTCTGCAGCCATCAAAGTCCCTGTCAGTGTAGAACTTAAATCTGACAGAAAAGGATTAGGACATCACTCAAAAGCACAGGAACAATTATTGCGAATACAAGAGCGACAAAAACAAATTCAAAACCAAAGCAATCCTGATGAATTCCGACAACGTATTCTCAATGGAAAGTTATGTCAAGAAATGGAGAGGGATTTGAATAAAGCTCAGATTACATGCAGAAACTTGGACATGAAAATGGTATAGCTCTATTAAAAACAGTGAACCTGAATTTTTATGTGTTGTTAAAATCTAATTATTAAAAAATAATGCTAGGACATGCAATTTCCACTATTGAAGTGGCATTGGCCTCCAGTGACAAACCGAGAACCAACAGAAGAAGAAGACCTTGAAGAAGTGGATGAATCTCCAGAAACCAAAAAGAGTAAACCTATAGAAGGCGATCCCGATTCCAGTGATGATGATATTCCTAAGCTTCCACCAGTGATAAACTTTCGTGAAGACGATGGTGATGATATGACTGTAAGCGAACTCTTTAACTTATTATTCTTTTTCGCCATGAGTTGTCAGATAATTCGTAATAGTATTTTTCTTAAATATTTGCAGGTCGCTGATAAGCTTAAGCAATTGAGCTGTCACTTAAGGGAAAGATACCATTACTGTTTATGGTGCGGTATTAAATATGACGATGCTAGGGATTTAGACATCAACTGCCCAGGTCTTACTAAAAACGATCATTGATTTGAAGCTAGCTGACATGTAGTTAAGTAAGTAAGGTACCTTTTTTACACTACACTTCGTTCTCGTTGAAATAAAATCACTTTTATTTTCCATACAATAGATGAAACAATTCTAAATATAAACACAACACAACAGCATATGAAGAAAGATGATAAAATATTATTGAAACCAAGTTCTGATCATGCAGCTCTTTGTGAAGCGCAACAAGAATATAGCTAACACATAAAATGAAATATTGCCAGATCATAGCTTTTCTGTTACATTGAGCAAACCTTGAGTATAACAGTATTAACAGTAATTAAGTATTTCAATCCTAAATAAATAAGTATTTGAATAGGTAGACTGAAAACCTAATCTAAACTGAAAACGACGACCATACTTTGAACCGCAAAAATTCAAAAATTGGAATTCTCATCGAGATCATTTACATATTCTTCAAGAGAGCATTTGGATTAAAACTGCCTGCCTATCTTCACCTATAATATATACAATAAATCTATTATTCTTCAAACTCAAGACAAGAATGTAAATCAGTCATAATAATAATCTTATTGCGTTAATATTAATCTCTAATTTCAAGCGTGTCAGTAGTACATTATTTGAACGATAAACAAGGAACATGAAATTGCATGACAATTAGACAATAGCAGTACATTATTACTTCAAAAACAGTAACAGTATTATCAGTAAGCGACTTTCGCGCTTTCAATTTCTTTCGGTACATTACACTGGAGCTAACATAATACACTTTCCCAATAAAACAAACTTTATAATTACGAGAGCATTCTTGCTGAGTCTTCAATGTTGAGAAGAGTCACTATTGTCATGCTGCGAGAGATCATTGGCTTCAGTGCAACTGTCTTCAGATTCATCACTGGAGAAATCTGGAGTAAGAAAACAATATGCTTAAAAACTCCCTTCAAAATTATAGACTGACAATTAAGAATACAAAACATACCTTCATTTTCCATGAGGCTGTTGGACCTATCTGCATTTTCCATCGGCGAACTAGTCATAGACGCTAAACTATCTGACCAATGCTTCAACGCTGTTTTAGACTGGTCCTGAACTCGTGTCTTCATCTTCTTACCCTTTATAATTTAGAAAAAAATCTTTATCATCCTGACACCTGAATCAAACCAAACTCTTGAGAGCACACTTACACCTACTTTAGGACTTGCCGACGTCTCTGAATTGCTAGCATCCAACATGGGCTGCAAAATTCGCCGTCGTGCGTTAATAAACCAGTTGTTGACTTGCAGTAACGTCAAGTTAGTTTGAGATGCTATTTGACGTTTTTCATCCTCTGTAGGATACGGATGCTACAACAAATTACATAAAGTTCTCACATTTCTCATTCCAAACACTATTAAATCAAGTATATTTTTTTAGTTAGTACAATGTCTCATAGAGAAGATTAGTCACTTTATCACCAGATCAAAAAGAAGTATTTGAATCATTGACATTTGACATTTCCCTTAAATCACCCCAACTATAAATCAGAAACCACTACTTACCACAATATGTTGAAATAGCCAAGATCGCATTATGGAGGTCGCATGTTTTGGAAGCACTCCTCGTTTCGCTTTTTTTCGTCCTAACAAATCGTCATCTTCTTCTGCAGAGCTCGGAGAATTTGGATCTGTCCAAACCAAAAACAACCCTTATAAAAACAGCCCAATCAAAAATACTTCAACTTCACCAATTATTCTACTTACTTTGAAGAAAAGAGTCCGGATTGGAAGATGAAGACGGCGGTCCATTATTATGATGATTGCTAGCAGCTCCAATTTGACTCAATGGAGTGCCCCCATGAATTATTTGCATGTCCCCTCCATGCGAAGGCGGAGGACTACCCGACGAATTATTCTCCTGGTACATACTTTGCAAATGGAAGACACCACCACTGTTATTATTGTTGTTGTTTATGGAACTAAGAGGAGAGCAACGTCGTCTTCGTTCGTCCCCAGAACACAATGAGTGTTCCGGACTATTGCTAGAGGATGAGTGATTCGAGTTGCTAATGTTATTACTATTGTTATTATTGTTGAGAGGATGGTGGTGGTGAGGGATGAATGGGGAGCCACCATTGTTAGTACTCAATTCAGGTCCACCGAGCAATGACCCACCGCCAGCATCGTAGTAGTCTGATCGGAGCAAGTTCTCACTTTGCATTTTAGTTTTCAAACAGGTAATGTACCGATGACAGAAGTCTTTGCACAGCTCTTGCACTTTGTCTAGCTCCAGTAAGTGGATTCTTAGCACTTGAATTGCTTTTATCATCTGTTCATTGACAATTATTTTCGTTTAGTTTAGGTATACTACAAAATCCAACAAAAAGGTTAACACACAAATAGCAATTTGCCATGAAAATAATTTCATACCAGTCCATCAACTTCAGGGTCATTGATTAGGAAACGCTTTTTATCCCGATCTTGATGTTGAACAAAGGCCTAAGCAAAAATTAGTTGATCAGTTAGTAACCTAACCACAAAATTTTAATACCCTGTCAATTTACACAAAGCCTTACTTCGAGATCCTGTTGAAAGCTGTCAGAGATAGGAGTATCCGGGGCAGATTGAGACGCGATCTCACATTTTTCAAAAAGGAGTGCTAACAATGGAAATAAGGGATGCCTGCAGTCGAAAACATAGGGAATCAAAACATATATTTAACACTCGAATAATTCAAATTTCTTCTCAATTTCAATTCACAGAAAACTTACTTGTACACAGCTCGTTTATCAATTTCGTATTGAGCTTGATCCTGGCACGACACATCATGAGCAGGCAAAGGCTGAGTGGCAGCCATCCCTATTGAAATTACCGAGTGGTCTGCTACTTGAATTGGGGAACGATGATGACTATTTGACCCTCCGTTGTTGTTACCCGCACCACCACCACTGCTTGTATGACGGCTATCAGAATGGGCTGAGGAAGAAGAGTGAGAATCAAAACAAGGCGGCGTTACGGTCACCATCCTGTCTGCTTTTCCAGATCTCAGTTCCTTTCACTTTCAGCAACCGTGCTTCTCCAGCCAGAGCTCGTCATCCTAGGAGCTGCATAAAATATTTAACCTTCATTATAGCGAAAAATAGTCATAATAAACTCACAACATTTCACATTATGGTCCATTTTGTTTTGCAAAAAAATATACCGATGAGATGTGAATTACATCGCTATCAATTAAGCATTCGAGTTACCATATTTAAAAGTAATTAACTACTGCCAAGCATTTCTTTCTAATACCGACTGTTTGGCTCAGGCAGTCAATGAATTATGCAGTTCATCTGAGTGAGTCGGAGTGAGCTTTTTGTTTCTTAATTAGGAAACCCGTACTAGCATATGCAAAAGAATGGAATAGCGAGCAGGTTAGTTCTCCGTATATGAAGGATGAAATGTTCATTTTTAATTTCAAGTTTCCAGGCACTGTGACTAATTTTAGCAAGGGTGAAAGTATGTATATTAATCAAGACAGCGGAAAAACCAGACGGCCGTAACTTTTATTGTTTGTGTCAAAATAAGTCAAGTTCGTTAGTAGTTAAAGTTGACTAATGTGTAATTTTGACTGTTTTAAAAACCTCATTAATCAAATTTACATAAATAATACGCTACAGCTTAGGCATAAGCGTTCTTATAAAATGTCAAGTCCCAAGAGTTTGGGAGTTGTAATATAGCACAGCATAGCAATTTTAAAAATTTGGTCGGAGCCCAGGAATCGAACCCGTTTTTGAAGTAATTCACAAGAATAAATATTCTTCAAGTATGAGTATAAGCAGTAACTTTCTATTTTTAATAGTTTTTCTTAATGAACAGGAGCCACTTAAAAATGTCTACCTATAAATTAGCATTGACTTCATCCATAAAGACTAACAAATCAGAAGGGAAACACGAAATTTCAATAGACACTTAGAAAGCATAGCTGAGCTTTTAGTAAAGCAAATGAAAACATTTAGATCTGCGCAATTTAAAACGACTAACAATTTCTGGAGCAGTAAGCAAGTAATTGAAGTTTGTGCATGGCAAGTAAAAAGAGACTTTGTCTATCTGTTATGCTGTTTTAGGAGATGGCCCTAAGGACCCATTTCATTTTCTCTCCACTTTTATCATCCCTTCCAAATATGGCCCTCTTTCTCCTCTCATTGTTCACAGTTGGTAAGTTTCTGGCAGTAAATATGAGGAGCACAACTATAAACTGGAGAGTAGTGAGTGAACATAGTAAAACTAACTAACAAACTAAATACATCAGACGTCGGATCATAGTTGAGTATTTAAGAATATAAGCTATTTTTACTTGAGAGCTCTTTTATTTTAAGAACAAATATATTTTCTCCCCAACCACATAGAACTCTTGCTTCGTATTCGGAAAAAACATCTATTGCATGTCATTGATATCTTCATGAAAATTTTAGACTTCAAATGCTTAAATGAGAGAATCTGTGGTGACCTCTGTACTCTCATGCAAGTTCAACTTCACTTTACTACCACTTCCATCTTCATCTCATTTCTTGTCCCATCATGGCATTCTTCCCAGTCAGTTTTTAGTTACTTTACCATCTCTTTACTAACTAACTAGATAACATAGACGAACTGACTCCGAAGCACCAGAGACATAGAATTTATAATGAGCGAGTGCTCCTCCGCTCATTTTTGCTATACGTGTATTACTATCATACCAAAAAATATCACCTTGCCCCAAATTGTGTTTTTTTTTTGCACCATGAGGACAAAGTAAAACGAATATTCACAGCAAAAGAAGGTGGAAAACCAACAGTAAACAATAATTCATCCATATTTATACACTAACGTCAGTATCATCTTCACACATAAGAAAGGATTTCCGTTTTCCTCGAAAACTATACAAATGATGCCCCTTTTTAGGTGGTGCATGCATCATCACGAATTTTGCTTTCTCCTGCTCCATTTCCTTCCCTATTCTCACTCTCTCAGCTTCAACACTAATAGAAAGGCAGAATGTAGCATTATTATTCCCACCCCACAGGTTTTTAAGCCTTTTCAGATACAGGAAACGGAAATGGCTCATCATCATCATACTGCAGATAAGAATTCTCTACTTTGATCAATCAAAAGCCAACTAGTAAACCGAAAATGACATCAAGTGTATTATTATAAAATAACCAAGCCAATCCTACAAAAAAATTCTATTTAATGTCAATTTGTCATCAGTAACACAAAAAATTGCAAGGAAAAAACATCAAATACTGCATACATAAAGCAATGAAAGTTTGAACTCGAACAAAAAACCGTGTACTCATGTATTTATCCTGAACCAAACCTCAAAGAGAATAAACTTTTAGGAATACATTGTAATGGTCAGCATGGTCATTGGCCAGTCACTCACTTTGTAACACAAAAAAGCTTTTAAGAGACCACGGCACATAGCAATACTACACATTCAATGTGAATACCGTAAAATTCATATAGTAATCCTAATCATTTCCCCTACTCTGACAACTCTTAGCCAACACAGACAAATGCGTTGTTAAAAAAATCAGAATATCATGCAATAAACAATATTTTCAGTTTTCGAAATTGTACCTTTCCGACAATCTAACAAAAAACACAAAATTGCAAACTATGCAGTCATCACAGAGAAAATACACCCCTGTAATATACGGTATCCTATTTCCACCCTTTATCTTGCATCCACAAAAAAGTTTCATGTCAAAAGGCAGTTTCCTTTCTCTCCTCTTCTCAACTTTTATCTTACTTTAGGGAACCCAACAACTAAACTAACTAACTGACTGCATGTGTCCACTAGTTTTCACTACACAAGTCCAGCAGTGCATGCCGCACAGCAGTAATGTGAGCAACCAACTCACTTATACTATTAGATCCAGAGAGAGTCAATCAAGACTTCTGTGAATACTCACCAACTTCATTATTCTATGAGCACACCACACAAACGGGCAAGGAAAAAATACTTTTAAATGAAGTCATACACGCATGCAGATGACTGCATGCTAACTGACTGAACTAACCAACCAGCAACAAACAGTGGTGCACACAAGTGAAAGTTCACTTTCAAACCAAACCAAATACCATTGATTACCGAAACCATAGCTTACTTCATGTGGTTATACTACTGTAGCAAAATACAATCCAAGCAGTAACTGAAATAATCTAGCAAATTACATGCATCAGAAAAGTCCAACTAGTCCTTATAACCCAATCCCATTGATCCCCCAAAATTGTAAAAAGATAGTGTCCCCAGCAGCATGGTGACAAATAAACGTCACCCAGAGAGAAATCTGAGAGCTGATTATCATAATTTTTCACTTTCTGTCTCAGCACGAACAAGGGATTCCCACAAGGGGATCTGATTGACATGAAGAAGGAGAGCAACAATACGTGAATTGCTTTCAAACAGACAACTTACACACACACGCTCACATCATCTTTTCATACTCTGTGCACGAAAGGACAAAAATTGGATGCTCTCCATGGGAGAAAGTAGTATGTTGTGATATCGCATCGCACAGACTTTCCTATCCAATCACTGGAGGCAATCCTACTCCTACTACTACAACATGGACCGTAAACTTAAAATAGCAATACTACTATCTAAATATCTGTAAGAACATAGTTTATAGTTTCTACTACATGTAAGCTTACAAACATTGAAGATAGCTACAAGATTAATCCATGCCACACATTACTTTCTAGAATTCCATATTAGGAATCAATGATAGGCTGAGTTAACGGGAAATGAACAACTGAAAATTACTGTCTCCAGCCAATTCTTTAGCTTCAACGGGACACAGAGAATCAGTAGACACGAGATGAACCACTAAAACGCATAGTGTGCGAGTGAGAAAAGACATTAGAGACAAGATGTGCCACAATAATCTCTCTTGCATAGTCCTTTACTCCACTCCACGACCAAAACTAACTACGGAAAAAGTGAAGCTACAGAACTCGAGAAACTAAACGGCATCGCTAATACACATAAATGCATCCCGATCAGAATATTGCATTACAACAGCGTCCACATAAAAAAAGTAGACAGAAACCATGCTGAGACTAAATTAATTATAAGAAAAAATTCAACTGTACAACCATTACAACTAATCAGAGCCCAAAGATCCAAAAAATGCATAAAAAAGTCAAGTATAAAAATCGGACTAATATTCCCCTCTTGATACCTCGAGTCGATATTTCGACCTAGGACAGAATTATCTAAGAAATGAGAAGATAGTTAGTTTTCCTCATGGATTTCAAAACGGGATGTGTGGATATTATGGCCATAAAAGGGACATTGGAGACACTCAGGTGGCCCACATGGTGCTAATTAGTTTTCCCAAAGCTCTCCTCAAACTCCGATTAGTAATGGTGTCCAAAAGTTAAGATCCACTACTCACATTGTTATTACACCACCATTGGATTCAACGAGATCAACATTACAGCGCGGTCAACTTTATTTATCAAATGACTTCCCCTCGTTTTCACAAAAAGAACGAAACTAGTTAAAATATTCTAAAAACCTGACTTCCTTCTCCAAAAGAAAATACACAGACATTATCTCTCATGAATTGATTGAATATAAAATCGCTACCATAATCTACAAGCAAGCATAAGTAATGGTCTATAATACATTGGAACTAATTATCTTTGGTCTATCAGTAAGAAGTAGAAAAAACCCATCTCAACATTTAGTACCACGTTAGAAATTCAAGTCTTTGAGTCAAGATTTCCGGTACTCACAATGAGTCACGTCATCACAGAGCGATGAGCTGGAATGGTATGGAGGATCTGGGGATATGAGCGGAATCATTATTGCTCTTGGCCACATTATTATTATTAGAGGATGGGAGAGAGAATAAAGAAAGACAAGGGAGAGGCTTCGTCCAAATGCCTTCAGTTTATTATCCTATACTAACAAACTATCGTAGCACTATACTACCCACTCCTTTCTTCCGAACATTCGGTGTTCACTTCCTTCCCCTAATCACTCTTTAAGTGTTTCAAGCGCGTAATTCTATGTGTGCCTTCATTATAATGAGGCACATTTTAGATTCACTAACTTACTCATCTAAACTTTACTGTCTGAATGACATTATAAAAGTAGTTAGTTGACGCTGATAGCCAAAACAAACATTACATCATCAGTAAATCGGATATGCTATAAACTAAAAACTGTAACAGTAAAAGTCCATCATGACACCCAAATTATCATTCTTGAGTAGAATTCCAAGATCAATGCGACGAAAATATTTCCTACACACAGCTTGGAATTTTTTAATAGGTCAGACAGTATGCAGTAAGCTGCCGTCAAAATATCGCCAAACAAATCTTTTGTGTTAAGCAAGGGTATTTCCATGGGTTACTATTCATTTCCAAAAGCTAAGAAGCGCAATTTAAAACTCCACAGTTAAACATGCTAGCTAACAAAGGAATACAATGCGAATGAATTAGCCATAATATTTAATTGAAGTAAAGGGGATATAAGATAAAGCTGATAGAAGGAACAGAATATGACTTCCCAAACATCTACTACTTGCACTGGCCTGCTCAATTGAGCGACAGGGAAAAGCGTGAAATAGAACTCCCAATATGACCATAAATGCGGGAATAAATAATTGGAAGGAGAAAATCACCCCTCACTCGCTATTGTACGCCCGCACTCTCCTCATATTATTATTAAGGAATACGTGGAATAAAACCCTAAAAATTTCAAAACCGTTGAATGCATTTTCGTTCTACTCCAACAAGTACGTGTACAAAAATTCTAGACTCACTAACTATGGCAAAAAGTCAATATTTAAGGACCTGAAAAATTGCTTAAACTTAATTTATCTATGATTTACAAAGCAGGCATTGGGACATTCACATCGTCTAAATACCCAATTTACGGTGCGGATAAAAAATTGCCTACTTCATTTATTTTAATCCACGTCACCCATGAGTGACTGAAGTAGTCAACAGCCATATGTACACAAAAGGAGCGAACAAAATACCACTTAAAAGTCACCCTTTCGTTCCCATATTCCTAAACATGCAAATCTCCCATCAGCTCTATCTCCAACATCAAATACACCATAAAGATGTAATTATAATCTCTCCTTCATTCTAATACATACAACAAAGATTCAGCGCTCAAATTACTCTTCACCTCGCTCAATTCAAAATCCCTGCACTCTACATGCACTCCAAAAAAATTCCTCTTTCAACCATATAATCAAAATCCAATTTTTTCAATTTTATCTCACTGCCAACTTTTACACAAACACTTGCAAACATTCGCATTATAATCCAATCATAAGTTTTCTCCAACAAACAGGAAATTAATAATCAAATCCACTTGAATCAAAGCAAATCGACCTACTTTAAATAATTACTGGAACAAAACATGCTAATTCATGAAAGCATTAATTCTTCATCGCACAAGAATAATTCAATTCCACACGTCACTACCAAACGGAGCCAAAAGGGACTTTTTCGCCCACACGAAAAATCAAAGTCGGCAAAAAATGAAATTCCAAAATATGTATACCCTAGTCTCAACCCTTTGAGAGGATCATGCATACATATATTGTACGCCAAGTCTACAAAAATTGGAGTGAAGCACCACAAACAGGAAGACCAAGGACAGTTTTTTTTACTCTTTCGTCTCTGCTGCCCAATAAAGAGACTTCCCACTAGTCATCATGATAAAGAGTCTAATAACCATTTCTTTTACGATAGGGAGCGAAACCTTCTTACAGCAGAAAAAAAAATAAGAAAAGGGAATAAAAAAGGAGCAGGACGGATGGATTGTTAGATGGATGTGGAGAGGGACTCCATGCAAGCAAATGTGTGGAGACATTTCAAGTCACCAAAACCAGCATCCCACCATTTTATATACACAAAGATCCCACCGACAGTAGAAAGGAATTCCCATGTCTTGGCTTCCCATTATGTACCATGTATGAACTATCCTAACTAACTAGAATTTACAAAGGTCAGGACAAGTTTAATCATCTTACTCTAGTTTACAACACAATAATCCAAATAGTGGCAGTTATCATGCATTAAACATACTATAAGTTACACAAAAGAGGATTCATTTCATAACAGCAAACGAAAGTTGCAGTTTCCACCGATTCGGTTCCCTAAAATGACAACCGATCCATTTTAAAGCCAATTAAATTGCGGGGAATTCGACCTCTGTTTTCGTCACCAAGTATCATCATACAGCACACACACCGACTAGAAGACAAGGCGAGAAAAAGGGAAGCAATCGTCTTCCTTTATCCTGCATAACGGCCTCTACACCAAACGTGACATGACTATTTACGTCCCTCAAATTTTACACTTCATACCTTTGCACAACAAATGAGAATTCCTTTCCCATAGATACATGCTGCATACACATTGGGACAGGAAGACCACTTACTCACTCACTCATACTCACCGGTTTCATCTGAATTGCGTCTTTTGGGGGAAAATACTACGCCAATCAATGCAATACTTAGAAACTAATACTATTCATTTTCAGCGCATATTGGAGACGCAGTGCTCCATTTGAGCCTAAAGTGCTAACATAGATAACGATACCAAAATTACGGAAACAGAATTCGTTTAAAGCATTGTATTCCTCACTTTAAGGTTGGACAATTTTCGTTGCCCCCTTTGCTGAAGAGAATCCAATATGCCGTTTCATCATTGGAGCACGTCTTCACTCAACATTAAGCAGTAAATAGGAGAGAAAAACGGAGCGATTCCATATCATCACTATCCTCATCATTCTTTCTCTGTATTGGACTGCATGCTTCCAAACTAACTA
>Ga0210040_10008197_pt1 | contig 12449 bp, 8 predicted proteins | sample CryGeyCG12114_NA_FD_185462 | JGI IMG/M metagenome (GOLD analysis project Ga0210040, IMG submission 185462) | Groundwater microbial communities from aquifer - Crystal Geyser CG19_WC_8/21/14_NA (SPAdes) (version 2) | ecosystem: Environmental > Aquatic > Deep subsurface > Groundwater | place: USA... | reverse complement strand
TCGACTGTGAGTATGCTAATTTAGTTGAAGGGTCAGTTGTGGAATTTATGCAAGAAAAAAGTTGTAATTGATAGAGCAATCAGTTTTAAAATTACTCTTGTTCCCCTTCTGTTTGGACAGAAAACCAGGAGTAAATAACTAGAGCCAAATTTTTTTTCAAAAAAGCAGTGTAGTTTTTTATTTGAAACGGACAGCAGTAATGTCTCAAGTGGTAATGGTGTGAACTTAAGCTTTGTGTGTTAACCTGAGCTTTGTTAGCATCATACCAGTTGTTTGGCCTAAACTCGATGCTGTTCTTTTAAGAGAGGAGCACTTATCACCTAGGGTAACGGCTGAAGCGTTTTCGAATTCTTTTTCAAATCTATCTATATGTTTGAATGATAGCTGGTCCCTTGGATCACCTACTTTAAGCATAACGGAGATTGAGGACCTCACGAGGGTCCAAATCCCTGCTATATTGCACATGCTGTCGTCAATATCAAATGCATTACTGTTTATATAGAATATACCACTAACTTTGGCCGTAATGTACTTAATGTATTCAGCTTTACTCCAAAGAGAGGGTACATTGGCAGCCATGATACCATTTCTACCTTCCACCAGAATATGACTGTTCACGATATATACGATTACGTATTTGATAATTGGATAATGGCAAAACAATATTCTGAACAAAATATGCAGATGACATGATGCAGATGTAATCAATCCGCTACCACACTCTTATGGGACGCGTAGGATACGCTTCCTTCTCATGCGCAGATTTCCTACACAGTCTCAACCATATTTGGAGTTATCTTCGTATTCTTCATAGTAGCTGTAAATTGTTATTGCCTCTACGTATTCTTATGCCCAAAGATAACCGATTTTTGCAAGCTTATGATGTGTGTCTCTTGTTGTGAGTACATATGGAAACTTTGTGATATATGTCGCAATAGAAGAAATGAAAGAGTGAATATTGACCAGGGTGCATATGTACAAGTCAGTTCACCTAATCTTGTCACCAATGACTCACAATGTTCTTCCTTAACCTATTTGCGCGAAAATGTATATTGTTTTTGCTAAACTGATGTGAAAGAGTGTCTTTTATTTGCTAAAAATATTTTTTTGACCCAGCGCTCCTGAATTCGGGCGCTAGAAGGAAATAAAGCGAAGCTAGGATATTTATGGAACTGCATACGCTATGAGTATTGGTTGAGTTTGCGTTTTAAAGTAATAGCAGGGGTGGATCAGTGGTGAAGGAGTTTCTCATAGAGTAGATAGTTATGAGTTCGTAGCCTACGAGCAGTAAATTTATCTTTTGGCTTTTCGGTCTCACACGTTATTTTTTGTGCACGGGAAATAACCAACTATCCCAAAGCATATTTTTTTCCATTTTCAAGCTTCAAACATGTGAAACAAACAAAAATTTTTGTTTAAAACGTCATACTGTAATATTAACTAATCAATGCATATGAAAAGGATCTATTGGCTGTGATTTTTTATGGAATTAAAATATTGTATAACTTATATATACATTTGGATGATTCAAACTATGATTATGATCACAGTACCTCACTAACCAATCAGCGATCAGCAAAATCGACGCCTTTTTTTTATCACAGCCAATAGATCCAGTCCAAACAAAGAAAAAAAGATGGCTTACGTATTTACTGACTAACCTGCTTATCCTGTGTAAAATGACAATTCGAAAAAAAAAATTAAATTAAAGTTAAAAACAGTTACCAAATATTTTGTAAACAAGAGAAATGTTTTGATAATGTTTAGATTAGATTTCAAATTTAGATTTCATAGAGTTAGTTAAGTAAATAAGAATGCAAACGACGATAAAAAATTGCAAAAATATATTGCCAACCCTGGGAATCGAACAGGTTCTATTTTCCTTGTCAACCCAACACCCTACCGTGCTGGCCACTCCACACATCTTATTTTACGTAGTACAAAACTTCTATATAAGCCGCTAAAAATTCCTTGAATTCGCACAGCGCGCGAAATAAAGAGCACTGGGTCGAAACTATCTTTACCAAATAAAGGACCCTCTTTCACGTCAGTTTAGCCAAAAAAAATTATTAATTTCGCGCAAACAGGTTAAGGAAGAACATTGTCAGTCCAACCAGCTCATGTGGGAACCCTTTCTTTATACGAGTTGAAGCAATCGTGTGTCAGCAATTATTTTAAAGTAAAGAATAAATATCATTTAAATGGAGTATGAACTTTGTATTATACGTTGGTGTATGAATCCTTTGAATACATAGCATAAAATAGTAAAGTAGTTTAAAAATTTTGCAAATTCTATAAATGAGCTAAATTCATACATTGGTGGTTTTAAGTATGTTATCAGTAACTAGCGTGGATATAAAATAGAGGCAACTTTGTTGCATGATATGCATTCTAATTTAATACTTTCTGTCTTGAACTCCATACAAGTTTTATTAAACATTGTATTCATCATGAATATGTCTCCATTAAGTTTTGACGGAATGTTTCTCCTATTCAGTAGTTTACCTACTCGTGTCCAATATAAATTTCGACGAAATAATTATCATTGGGATCCCGAATAAGGGCTGGTCTTCTTTGAAAATATTGACGTCCGGACTATTGTCTTAGCAACATACGTACAAGGTTAAGTCTTTGTTTATCTATATTTCAAATGGGCTGAAGTACTCGCCCATTCCACTCTTCATTCTATTCCAGTTTGGATCCGTTGTACCGTAAGACAATGGATTGATAACCAGAATGTGAATATTATGCTGGGGGCCCAAAACATCTGGGTCATCGGGAGAGAAAATATTCGTTTATAAACGTTTGTTTCATTCTAAACGGCATGCTCAATAATTCACTCTAAACGGCAAGCCGTTTAGTTCCAGTCTTGGGCAAACCATTCATTAATTTTACTATAAATAGCTGTAGTCAACTAATGTACAGCCTGTGTTGTCCTGGCTTCAATCGTAACTGTTTGACTTCTATTCTCTTTGAATAAAAGTGTAGTTTTCATTCCATTACAAATCGGTGTTTTCGTCGGGCTTTATTACTGTGATTTCGTGGGCATCACAGTATTATTCCGTGGGCATCACAATATGCAACATCGAAATTGGCTCGTCATGCGATCAGCATGACGAAGGACATTGGAAAGCAGCAAAATATATTGTCTTGGGTGACGTAATATGACGGATAAAATGAGATCTAACAGAGATTTAACACAACATAAGTAATATGTAGCTATTTATGCGTTACGACAAATGCCACTGGAAAGAGTAAGTGAAAAACAAATGACTTGGTAATGCGTACTCCATACAATGTAAGAATAAAGTAGTAAAAAATAGGGTACCTAGAAGAAGAAAAGGATAGTTTGTAAATGCGTGGGTGGATACAAAGATAAAGATCATTAGGATTTGAGCTTTGATCATGTCATCTTGAACTGACAATATTGCAATTAACCAAATTAAACAACTGATTTCCGTAGCAACTAATTCCACGTGTTTTACGATTATTTTGGGGCTTTGTTTTGGATTCTCATCATTTCCATAATCGAACCACAAAACAACACCACCGTAATACGTGATATAAAACACAACAAAATACCCGGTGACAAAACTTGATGCGATGGCCGGGCCAGTTAAGTGAAAAATAGTTAATAAAAAGATGTAAGTGCTGCGCACCATCCACTGGTCGAAATAGTTGGTGTGAGTGACACGTGTGGAACAGTTATTGTGACTATAAGGAATCTGCCGATAGCTGGAGTTGAGTTGAATCCAACAATGTAAGTAAAGTTTATATTCGCATAGTAAGTCGGGCGCTTATTAACGTAAGTACGGCTGGCAAACATCATCCGCATACAAGATAGATAGCGAGGCGGAATTAAAAGGCAACTGATTAAAAACAATCTAGGATAAATCGGCATTCAATTTAGCAAACGGAATAGGCATTAATATGAACTAACCAGTAGTAAGTGGCAATGATCCACAGGTAGAATTTTGCATGAAATTATCGGTTCATAAATAATTGTATCGAGTAAGTGATTGAATTGTAATAGTGGCAAATGTATTGGCAATTACAAATGAATGCACATTCATAATGTTACGGGCCATCTGAAGACATGTTCGCTCACAATACAGTAGCCATTAATCATTTGTAATCATAAAATAGTCACTTCATAAACCGTTCCAAAACTTAGTCAAAGTAAGTACATTAAAGTATCCTATTTTAATGACTTGTGAATATCTTGGCTATCACAGCAATAAAATTCGGGCTGGAATGCAGATTAGTCATGTTAGACGAAACAAAGTTGCGTGAGAAGATAAAAAAGCTAACAAACATTCTTTAATCTGCATGAACCAAGTCGCCAAATTTTTGCCATCAACATATTACCATTTGGCTCACACGGAGTAGGAAAATAGCAATTAGGGCAACAAAAAGTGAGCAAATGTCCTTCTTTGTCTCTGAGCTTATCTTTTATCTGACTCCATGCAACTTTTGACTCAAATAGCATAGCTAAAACAAATATGTTGCATTGCATTACATCGTACACATGGCTATCAAATGTGCGTGATAAGCACATGTAACTATACACGACTAAGTAGACGACTGTAGGGTCAAAAATCAAGTCGTAAAAACGAAAGAATTTCAATGATTGTCTGGAGCCGTGAAATAATAAATGGTTGATTCATGCAAGATTTTCATATTCTTTAACTGTATAGATTTGCCAATAAGTATATTTTAACCATGAAACCAGACCATTATATTGATTGAAACCAATATAAATTGCATTACGCTCTCACTAACTAACTAAGCTTTGATTTATAATGTATCTACATTGCCACATAAAAGTCAGCCCACAATAAAAGAGTATTATTAGTACTGCACACAAAGGATTCAATTGTAGTTATTATGGAAAGCGGCCTAAAAACCAAGTGGTTAATTACCGCAGAAGTAAAAGAAAAAGGCTATTAGGTCATAAGTTAGTTGCAAAAGTCAAGAGTGTTCTAAAATACATGCACGCATAAGACACACAAGGGTGAGAAGCAAATCTAGTAGTCAGCTAGGCGTAAGTAGCGTTAGACTGTATAAGAGTTTACTACCGCATGCCACAGTACAACATAGTGTGCATTCTACTACTACAATGGTTTATGGTAGGCTAAGCTTACGGACAGCAAGTACACGTGTCCAATAGAGCCTATTCTCCAACTAAATACCGAACAAATATAAATTGACTTGAATATTGATTAGAAAATGTAGAAAAGCTAACTAGTCCACACAAATGAACTATTAAACGTTCACATTTAATAATACTTCGTGATTGACATTTAAATGTGACTTGATACAACCAATAAAACAATACGCGGCTGCATCATATCAATGCATACATCTTCATAATAATGTGTTTTAGCCGTAAGACGTATTGGAGAAACCAAAGTGGTCATAAAATCATCAAACCTTTGACTGCTTTATGTCTGTTTAGCAAGTTAATAAGTTGGGCAGTTCGGTTACATTTATGATTGTTGTGGTGATCTCCCCATGAATATTATAGGATAGTTAGTGAGTTTGCATTTGGTTATATATCTGTGAAGTTATCACCATTTTATGAAGCCTTTGGATTCCTTTGCACACTTACCTATGATTTTGTGCATGACGAATTATTAGTACTGTTGTAAATGTAATTTTTAAGGGTGAAAATTTGTCGCCAGCCAGGGTTCAACGGTTTTTACCCTCCGTACCCTTATAGTTAGTTACGTGATACTGTGTGTCGATCAATTAACCGTGCCACTAGAAAAAATAACAGGGCCCAACTCATCATTAAATTAAACTCAGAGTATTGGTAGTGCCTACGGATAATAATGGGCGCTTGTCACAATAAATAGTAATCTGTTATTGAAATTGATCGATGATTGTGTGCGAAAACGATTGATTGCATGTAACTCCAGGTACAACCATTTAGCTGGTGAAAAATCGTGTCTTGTAGTTATAACTTTTAAAGATTAGTTAATTTGTTGAGGTAAGGAAGGATAGGCATTATCGGTGTGGATACTCCAGCAATTAGGAAGAAAATATACATATTTATGTTTGCTTTAACTGGATTTTAAAGCACAAATGCAAAACACATGATATGAACATTAATGAAAACAAACTTTAGGGTCCCAAGTGACGAGTCCGTAGATAATTGCATATAAAGATGAAGCAAAGTGAATCAATTTCTCCTTTTCACAAACAATAGTTAATGTCAATGTTTTTGATTTACAATCTATGAGCTTCAACCCCATGTAAAAGACAATAGCTACTATTATTAGTCCCTTAGGGTACTCAAGGGCCCTTTGTTAACCTACCACTGAAAGGTTACTAGTAACTTACCCAAACGAATTACGACCATAATCAGAGAATAACTTACTGCACAAACTGAATTATGAACGAGAATACTACGAATAAATGTGCAGCATAATGTAAGTTAGAATCATTAAGATTTAGATGCCACATGTGCGTGTATAGTAAGTAGAGAAGTCAAACCAAATTTTGTAGGAATTCATAGAACGATGAAATTAATGAAGTGAATATGCGAGGTGCATGTGTGTTCCATAACACAAAAGCCACTTAGAGCATAGCTCAAGTTAGCAGTTATGGGCATAAACTAAAATGCGTCATAAAATATAATCTACTATACTCACGCACAATGTTCAACTATTCAATTTAAGGTATTATATGACACTCGAGATCATAAATGAAGACTGTAAGATAAGGACTTGATCTACAGTTTCAAAAGTTATATTCATGTTTCTCAAGAAAGTTATGACTCTTATTTTGGAAAATTTTTGAACCGCAATTAACTGATTAGAATGAACTGATCCAATTATTTTGAACTTAACGTAATAGCATTACTTTTCACTTGTCTTTAGGCTCAAAAAAAAAACTGACCAACTCAAATAAAAAAAGCTTAATTTTACTCTGTGTTTGCTACGTTCTTAGATCTGCTAATATCTTTGTGCATGGTCAATTGTTAATGTAAACAACCACATTTTTTCGCCATTTGCTCGTTGTGACCGCATTTTTATTGTGTAGACGTGTGTAGTTATGTGACACACATATTATGCACATTCTTTAGCCTGTGTACACTATATGACTCATTAACTAGATAAACTAAATTTGCTTAACAAAGATCTGTATGCATTGTAATCGAATTATGCATTACTGAATGAAACGTAAAAAAATAGCGCTTTAGTTTTCCGTTTTCCGAATACGGTAAATACATGGGTTTTGAAAACAAATATTATCTTTGCATCTTTGTCACGGTAATTGTAACAAGTACACACACAGAACAATCGGTGCGGTTTAGTTGGTAAGTTAGCTAGTGCGGCATTATTTGAAAGTTATCTGCACTACTAGAATATTGCATAGTTACATAGAGCGCATATGATGGGCCGAAATATTTCGGGCACAATTGACTCGTACTGTGACAAACAACCTAACGAATGTCCAAATCTTTTAGTTCACGAGTCAGCACAAAAGAGTTCGTGATATAAAACACAACAAAATACCCAGTGACAATATTCTTCGATACCTTAAAAACACTATTTTAATAGGAATAGAATACAAAAAAAGAATCTTTAATCAAACTAACTGGCTATTGCAATGCCCCGTACCGTATGAGTATATGAATATGTGTTTTTCCCTTAACATATAATAAAAGTTAAATTAATAAATCAATGAAGAGGTCGATTTTTATTCTCACAGTAGACTGCCGTGTTTTACTACAAAACACGGCATGCCGCGTTTTTGCACTAAACACGGCACGCCGAGTTTTCCATGTAAACTCGGCGTATAAAGAGTTGCATTTATTAGGATTTAATATAAATAGCCGTACGTAACTTATGTACAGCCAGCGTTGTCCTGGCTGCAATCGTAGTTGTTATACTTTTATTCTGTTCGAATAAAGTGTTAGATTTATTCCTTTACAAATCGGTGTGTTTTTCGGGCATTTTATCACCGTGATTTCGTGGGCATCACACTTAGGGGCTGCACCCGGGTTCTCTACGTGTGTTGTGAAAAGTGAGTTAACACTACGAGAAGACAACCGACATCCCACTTGGATATCATTGAACCAAATCAACCAATTTAATTCGACCAAGCAAAAGGAATGGTATGTTCTTAACATAGCGACTTGAACTGATCACTTAAGTAGCTTAACTTAGAACACGGGCACTCTCCATTGACCCGACACTTAAGTGTCATTTGTGTGCACCACTTTCGAAATATTAAATAGGTCCTACGGGATACAAAAATTGTTTCTGTTTAATATTTATGAGCGATAGTGAGAGAAAACAGTCGGAACGACTGAGGGGTCATAAACCAACATACGATTTTGAAAGCGATAAAGATCTAGATTATCAGGCAGGTGCAACTGCATTGGATAGGGCGATAAAACAAAGTCGCATACACGTCAGGTCGAAAAGGCAGACTGATACTTCCCTAGAAGACACAATTATCATGCCTAGCGGTACACCAGGTGCACCGGGTGTTGTAGGCGGCTCGGGTGGTACAACCGGTGGCGGTACTGGTGGCGGTCATCCCGGAGGTAGTGCGGTTACCGGCGCTAGTGCTGGCTCCGGGAGTGCCCCAAGCACTACAGCTACAGCCCCAAGTGGTCCTTCTACAGGAGCCCCCGCTGGCGCGGCAAGTGCATCCACAGGTGGAGCCTCAGGTGGTGGTACAGCTGGAGGTGGTAGATCAGGCGGTGGTGGTCATACCGGTGTGAGTTCAACCGGTGGGGTCTCAACCAGTGGTGCTCCAGTGAGCACTGGTTCAGGACCTACGACCACCGTAGTCATGAGTCCCATGCTACCTAGCTTACATGCATACAACGGTAATGAGAGTCCAGGTTATTTCATGAAACGATTTCAAGCCCTAGCTCATGTCACAGTCACAGGGATGCGCACACTTGCGTCTCTTATTTCCCAATGTATTTAACAGGACGGGACATAATTGGTATGTTACATTTATTTCGGAGTTCAATGCAAATCATAGCATGGCAGATCCCACATGGCAGCAACTTAAGATTGCATTTTTGGATGCTTTTTAGACCAGGTTGTCAGAGTAAGAGCTCAGGCTATTCTCAATAGGGAACGGAAAGACAAAAAAAATATACAGGACTATTTTTATGAAGTTTTGAAACTTTGTGATAGGGCGGATAACGATATAAAGGTGGATAGGAAGATAAAATATCTTCTTAAAGACTTGTCACCCGAAATAGCGCTAGAGGTATATAATATCCGGCCTAAAACTACGCAAGATGTATTAGAATATCTTGAACGTAGAGATAAGTTTGCTTATCTGATGGGTAAGAAGGCTGACCTAAATACCGTTCATTCTGATGACTTGGCTGACATTACACACAGTTTAGCAGGAATTAACAATAAGTTAAATCGAATTGTAGAAAACTTTGCAAAAGGTTAGGGTGAACCAGGTACAGAGTGAGCCAGAGCCGAATAGATATTCTCCTTTACCTTCTAGAACCCAAAACCATCCACGGTATAAACCAAATAGGCAAGGGAAATTTAGGAACACTGCCAGTTCGCAAAATCGACCGGAACGTACACCAGATGGCAAATAAATTTGCTACGGCTGTAGAAAAGCCGGTCACATAAAACGAGATTGTAGATCAGGTAGTCGACCTATTTTAGAATACGTCGAAGAATTCGAACTTAATAACGTCATTTGATCGGAACCCTAATCCAATGAAGTCATTTATTTTCAGTCTCCTCAAACCATTAATGACAATGGTATTGAGCTGGCTAAAACTAGATCGGGTCGTACCGTCAAACCACCAATTAGATTAATCACAGAGATGTAAGCAAACTAAGTGAGCTTCATCATTTAGTCTGTAGAAGTAATGTGCTTCATTTCGTTTGTTTTAAATGATTAAGTTACTAGTTGGATTTTGGTGTCTGATGACGGTGACCGCTGTGTTACCTCCGGCAGGAACACGAGTGAGAGTTGTCTCCGGGTCGTACATACGGAAGATGGCTGGGACGGTCGTGTATACTTCAGCGGCACCCTTATTTCACGAATTTGGGTTTAATTTAACTGAAATACAACCTATTCTGATCAGGAATAATGACTGTGATCATCATGGCATGCAATGTGAAGTGATTAAAAGTGGTGAAACTCATCTGGAAGCTATAGGGAATCGGCTAAAGCTGCTACGAAGCTCCATGGAAGTAACTCCCTATGGACCTTGTAAACGTACTAATTCCGTACGCTATCGTCTTAATTTGGTCACCAACATTGTTAGTGATGCTATTGGTGACTTTCTCTCCTATTGTTGTAGTGTTGTGTCCCATCGTGAGTTGGAAGGTGTCTTCACTACTCAGGAGGCGATGAATCAACTCATTACCAAAATGAAGAAATCCATTATTCAGGACCACACCAACATATTGCAGATTAAACGAGGTTTTGAGGAGTGCAACACAAACCTTACTAGTGCGCTTCGTTCATTCCGTCAGGCCATCAAATGGAAATCAAACTGAAGTCCATTCAGAAGCAATTCAACTCTGAATAAATGGATTGGTTTGAAAGTTACACAGATCGTTTGGGTATCATGATCTTCCATATTATCCAGCATCTCAACCAGGCCACGGAACTACAACATTATAACGACATATTTATAACATTATAACGACTTTAGTAAGTGAGCCCACTGAACTGCGATACTTTGTAATAGACCAGCCTATACCATCTGGTGAGCCATCACAGGACTTCTCATACAGAAACGAGAATCCTGCCACCGCTATGTACGCAGTCATCAATGACTGACCCTTGACCCGGCTCAACACTCCACTCACTGTACTCGTATGTCTGATTCTTGCATGAATGAGTAGATAATAATTAGATAATAATATAAACACTGAAAGAGATTGTTTAAAAAGTTGCATCTGGTTGCATTTTTAATGCAACTATTAGTGTTTTCAGATCCTATGGGAAAGTTCAGTTGATTACAATTTTGTCCATGCATGCATGTTTTCGTTCATGTATGGTGCATAAGGCACTTAGGGTAATCTCCTCTTCCCTAAATCTGTCAGTGCCTATGTTGACAATTTCTAGGGTATACGGTGGTTTGACCTTAGTTGATTAGATTTTAAATATATACTGAGTTCTTTGTTAGTCTTTGTTAGTTAGAACCATTAAACCCAAGAAAGTTTAAAGTGATAAGCTAAATAGTGAGCACTGTATTGCTACTTTGTCAATAATCGTCTTCTGTCAATGGTAGCTTAATTGACTCAGCATAAAAATTACAATATATATAATAGCTCCAGGAGCCAAAAGTTTCAGTTTCAGTTTGGTTTTAGTCCCACTACTGTTGTTGTTCTGTTTTTGTTTATTCCCAACATATTCTGTTACTCACAATGAGGTACTTCGAACACTCTTTACATGGGGCTTTTCCTAAATTCCGTAAATTTCCCTCTACTGTGAGGAATCTATTTGAAATTAACAGAAACATGTGGAATCCTGATGAGGGTTTGCTGTATGTTCAATTAATAAGAAGGCGTAGTGCTAAGGTACTCAAATCTGTGAGTGGTGTCACCCGAGAGTATGAGTTTTCACATTGGCGAGATATTTTTCTGTGTGCTACGTTTGTCAACTTTCCAGTGTGGTTTTTGTGTGGCAACCGAAGTACTGTGGACCAGCAATCCATCATTGACGAGGTCCAGAAGACACCAAGCCGACTCATAGACTCTGCTCGTGTTTTGGGAACTAGATACAAGTCTCAGGGAGACTTGTATACATGGATCAAATTGCTAAGCTGGTATCGACATGTCTTTCCGGTCCTTATTGAGCGGCTAGCTATTTTGGAGCCAGTCATCTCCTGGGATAGTTCCACTGATTTCAGCCTGAATCCACGTATCTACCCCCGTCATCCAGACTACGGAAGCCCATCGTTTTCGGAATCGGACTCATCAGATTCATCACCGGGACATAGACCCTGCTCCTCTCGGTACATCACCCTGTCTTCGGATACGGAGGCTGATGGACCGTCAGCCGAGGCGGCTGCTATTGAGCAGCGGTGCATCACACTATGCTAATTCAGATCACGCAAATCATAAATACCAACGGAAGTCAGCAAGTGGGTACATATTCTTAGTTACTCTTAGTTAGTCTATGTTAGTTCTTTGAATTCAATTCGGACCTGTAGATTTGCCTAAATGAAAGTTGGTCGTTGGACTCTCCAACGCTCAACATTTCGGGAATCAAGGATATTACCCGTGTTCAAATACCCGCTATTGTCCACATGCTGCCATCATTTCCCAGCATAGTATTATTTCTGCGGAACATCTCGCTTACCTTCGCTGCGATGTACTTAATGTACTGCACCCTTTTGCAACGAGGTATAGGTGCAATGGGAGCCTTTCTTCCATTGATCCCAAGAGCGGCAGTCTGGACATTGGGCATGGACAGTTATCCGTCAC